>ENA-ORBV01017393-ORBV01017393.1-microbial-mat-metagenome-genome-assembly--contig:-NODE-17393-length-10285-cov-6.484326_pt1 | contig 10285 bp, 11 predicted proteins | sample MGYA00237777_ERZ505514 | MGnify/ENA primary metagenome ERZ505514 (study PRJEB26160, sample SAMN06269048) | microbial mat metagenome | isolation source: Oligotrophic lake microbial mat | place...
CCTATTAACATATTAATTGTGCTGTTGAGTTCTTCATTTTTTGGTTAGCTGACATGGTTGCCTAAGAGTAAGTACACCTTGTAGCACAAATACTCTTTGCTCTCGCTTGCTTCTTTCACTCCTGGTACATCTGTGTACACCTGGTGCTACAATCCAGTCCATTCAGTTTCGCTTCATTTGGTGGTAGATTGTGTCCTGTTTGGATGACGCTGGTGGTCATTTGCCAACGTGGGCTGCCATGTACAGTAGCAACATAGGTTACCGGGGAGCGAACGAATAAGGGGCCCTCCTTTCACGAATCATGATGATTCTAGCTCTTGATTTCAATAACTGGGTTTGGCTGGTCTGTATTCTCTTCTGTTGCAGCATCCTCATCGTCGTCGCCATTATAGCTGTCGTCCTTCGTCTCGTCTCCACCACCAATATTTACTAATATAAACCCGGCTAGGACACTTAAAGCTCCGGCAACAGAGGAAAACGCAATGACTTGCTCTCCATCCTGCCCCGTCCACAAGACATCACTCGCAAAAGCAAGCGGAATGGTTAACCCAAGACCAACCGTGGCGACAGTGGCACTAGTTAGGACCACGGCACGCGCCCACAAATAATCACTTAGTACGTTGTCGAGTAGACCCTTGATGACCAAAAATCCAAAAACCAGCAAAGTCAATTCAGCATGCTTTCCTTGAAACAACTGATAGAAAAGAATTGGCGATAAAGCCACCATATTAAAAAGCCCAATGTAGCCCAAGAGTAGCTCCATCGACATGAGGCTCTCGTCGTGAGGACATATGACGCGAACCATGACAGCGTAGCCACCATAACCCACAGCGGATATCAACCCCAAGGCATCCCCAAATAAAGCCCGTTCTTGGGTCCAAAATCCATCCCGATACGCTGGACCAGCCAACAAATGCCGGATCATTCTCATTCGAATGGACGGCGGTACAGTGCCTTCGTCTTGGATTGTGGTGCTGTTGTTGTCGAAGTCGACTAGGTAAGCCTCTTCCTCTATTTGTGTGTTGCTGGCATCATGCATGGCAGTGAATAGACTTCCCGTAACTCCAAGGAGTACTCCCAAGAATTTAAGGCATGTAAACTTTTCGTCTTTATAAAAGACGGCAAACAAGAAAGTAAACAGAGAACCAGTGCTGGCCAAGACAGTCGATGACGTAATGGACGTGTACGCCAAGGAAGCATTGTAGGACCAATTGGCAATAAACCAAACGGGTGCAATTTTGATTGCTGCCTTCATGTGATCTCTATTCGTCCATGGCTGTGTTCGAATTTCTGGCACCCTATCTTCGTCATCAAAACGATCATCCGATGCAGATTGTCTACTATTTTCTGCTTCGCCGTTATTTGTCGCTTCATTGTCGCCGTCGTCTTTCTGATCAGCGGAGCCACCTTCGTCATCCCGATAGGGTGTCAGCGTACCAGTAACATCTTCCTGATGCTCCTCGCTGTGATCACCGCTTACGCTCTCTACGGACGGCACGTTCTCATAGTGTCCCAAATCGTCGACCGCGGACGGCGGAATTTCCAATAATTCCGTTGTTGTCGTGCTGCCAAGTTTCGAGTGGTAGAAGAAGCGCCGTATACATTTTTTGACTTGATCCATCGCTACCTTGGTGGGCAGTAAAATAGTGAATAAACTCACGCCAATGTAGGTCAACAAAAACGGAGAGTCAAAGCTCTCCTTTGTATATAGAAATTGCACCAAAATCGAAGCAGCACTCCATATTAGCGACACCAACAAAATGAAAAAGAGGCCGAGCGTGTAGGAAGAGCAGCAACCGAAACAAGCAGAAGCCGACATGTTCCTCCTTTCTTTTCTTCAATCAATACTACTAGTATGTCAGCCGTGATGGGGTAGGTTTGATGATGGTCGATGATGGAGGAGAGGTGCCTTCTTCGGATTGTGCCTCTGCAGAACTACTCAAGTTCCTTTTTCCTCCAAAAACTATTTCTATGCGCGGACCGATAATCAAGTTCCTAAAAGCGAAAGTAATAAGAGGTTACGCTACTACTAGCTATAGGTCTAGTCTGAAATTCTAAAGCAGCTGCTGCAGCTGAGTGAGTAATTGTACATTCAATTGTAACAGTGTGCCTAACAACTACTCAACTGTTGAGGCGCCTACTATTAAAATTAATTCTGCTGTGGTATAGTAGCTAGCTAGCTAGCTAGCAGTATGGTACTACCACTAGCTAGCTAGAGTAGCTAGCTAGTCTAATAGTAGGGGTTGTCAAAAAGAGGCCAGGCTTATTCCTAGCTACTAGCTAGTGATGGCATTAAACGTGTATTAATGGTCGGGAGTGCATAATGCGATGTATAATACGCATTTTGATGTGTTATACGCATTATGTGTATTTTTCGTATTTTGCCTCCACTCCTTGCCAATGCAGCTACATCAGGCCCTCCCAGTGGCCCAAAAGCATTGAAAATTGAGCAACCAACACACCGAACATTAAAAGGAAGGTGAAGCTTGTTGGCACTTCCAACATCTGATCAAAACAAGGCCAATTTAGCCCAGACTGACCTGCATCATTTTCAGCCTCCCAAGTGCGTGTTGGCGCATGACGCGCCTTGTTGCCTTGCAGCATCAATTCAAAATGGTGACTTTGTTGTGATTGTTGATGTTCAGGGTCCCAATGCACTCATTTGGTGTGGCAGGGTGGGCTTCAGGCTCTAATTGTGCATTTTTTGGGCCAAAACGGTGCATGTCACTAAAATGCTGCATGTTGTGCGTCATGTATTTTACCATTAATACGACCTGTGTTTCAAGGATCGTATAATGCGGTGTATAACACCAAAATACAGTATAACATGCATCATTGTATTATACGACCAATATCACTAGTAAAAGGTGTGCACCATCTACTTCAGAGCACCAGCGAAGCAAGATGGGTCGCTGATGGAGTGATGGCGAAATATGTAACCAGTGAAATTAGAAATCTTACAGTCTCTCAAACGGAAGGACATGAACTACTAACTCAAGAGTAGTACAGCACTTCAGTGCTAGCAGTACTGTTTTCGTCTACAGTAGGAGATCTTAAAGCAGTTCTTTGTTCATCAACCACAAATTCCCTACTATTCGTTCCACTGAGGGAACTCTTTAAAACATAAGGCTCCAGATAAAGAAGTCAATCGAACAAAATATTCAATGCAGAAGTGAATAAAATACGAGTACCAGCAAGACATAGCAAGTACAGTGGTACGTACAGTAAGACCTCCTAAATTGATCTCCCCTTCACCCTTTCGTAACTGAAGCCTTGAACCAATTGTCGCTGGCTAGCTAACACTATATATTTGTGGCAAGCAGCACCTACTAGCTAGCTAGTACTGCAGCTAGCTAGTAGCTACTACAACGTAGTGGCTAGATAAGTAAATGGTTGTTTGGTAACGGTATAGTTACGGTACGCACAGGTGCATTGGTGGAATCATAAAACTAGCCCTACCTTCCTTGTTCATTCGTTTTACACTGAGTAATCCCCATGATGATCATCCCTCCGAGTCTTGCTTGTCCCGCTCCGGGTAAGTTTTTGGCAACCTCTTGCTTGACAATTGTTGCTCTGAATATCGCATCGATGATATGGCCAACGACGGATTGCAGAGACTGATTCATTGATAGCCTCCGTTCTATAAAAATGACCACCCACTGCCAGAATGAATCCGGCCACTGCAAGCAAGACTTCAAATCGCTCCCTCCGTGGCTGACTCGATCGATCGATCGTTTAGTCAACGAGGAAGTTCCTGCTCACGAAAGTGCCACCGTTCGTCGGCGGCATGGAAGGAAAAGCCCACCGCCAACGCCGGCGGTCGTCTATGGCTCTCAGCAGGTAGAGAACAGAAGGAGGAGTTTGTGGCGAAAAACTATCGAGTCTTGAATTCTGACTTCTCGACGATAGATCAAGTGGGTACATTACTTTCGGCCGCTACTAGAGTGAAAGGAGCAGGTTCAAAAAATTGCATAGACAATTTATAAAGAACAAATTAAATGTAAAACACAGGTGTTTCTCCCATCCACACCTTTAGAAATCAACCGTAACCGATACAGTCATGTAAAAGTGGTATTTTCTTGTCTTCATACTTTATCCGCTGGAATCTCAGCTGGAGTCTCAGCTGGAGTCTCAGCTGGAGTCTCAGCTTGACTATGATTCTCGCTCTCATCATCTTTGAAGTCCACGTGTAGTGAGTTATCCGTGTTATCCCCCTCTGGTTCGGGCGCCTCTTTACCTTTGATATCTAGTCGCTTTGCCTCTGGTTTCTTGGAGATCCAGTATGTTACCATCTGGCCCTTGCCTTTGACATCAACTTTTCCTCGCTTTCGAATCCTCAAATGAGGTGCCTGTTCCATCAACAACTTCGCTGACTTTTCAGAACAGTGGATCTTTCCAGATGTTGAAGTGCTCTCCATTCGAGAGGCCGTGTTGACCGTGTCGCCAAACAGGCCGTATCTAGGGTTGAGCGTGCCAATAACATTTGACACCACAGGTCCAGAATGGAAGCCACATCGGACTCGAATATATCCGAGTTCCGGGTTCTCCTTGTCAACCAAGATTTTGCCCGCCGCCTCAACCAAGTCCAACGCGAACTCAGCAATGTTCTTGACATGTTCTTCCTCCTGAACGCCATCCAGATTTGTAACCCCCATGTACGCGTCGCCAATCGTCTCGACCTTGAAGACCTGGTGGGCCCTTGCGCAGCGATCAAAGGATTCGTAAAGCCTATCTAACATGTCACAGACCTTGGTTGGAGTCATCTTCCTTGACATGTCAGTGAATGAAATAATATCGGAGAAGAAAACTGTCACAAGCTCATGACTTTCGGGTTCAACCTTTTTGCCCGCTTTGAGCGCATCCGCAATGTGACGGGGGAAGACTTCATACAGCATGTCGACACTGTTCTTCTTCTCTCCACGTCCGGCCACCTCCTCCCTCGTCAAGGGCTCTGCATCCTGCATACTCATATCCATGAAAAGCATGTCAAGATCCTTTGCTTGTGGCCTGAAAAAGGGGTCGGGGCTCCAGCATTTCTTCGCAACCTCGACAAATTTTGCAGGCATGACATCCGGGATTTTAGGTCGCTTGTTGGCACTTGGGTTGCAAACTTTGAGAAGCACTTGGCGCATATTTTCACCCTTGTAAGGATCTTCCCGGGCATAGATCTCAAACAAGATGACGCCAAAGGAATAAATGTCACAAGCAGTATTGTATTCGGACTTGCCGCGCAAGTACTCGGGGGCCATGAAGTAGGGTGTGCCTGTCAAACCATTCTTCTTCTTGGTCGACAAACCGAAATCAGCGACCTTAGCTCTGAACCTGGAGTCAATCAGAATGTTCCTTGCCTTCAAATCTCCGTGCAAGATTGGCGGCTTCGATGAGTGCAGGAATCTCAAACCCTGTGCAACATCGCGACAAATCTGCAGAACGACAGCAAACGCGACTTGTTTAGATGATTCCAGGAGGCAATAGATTTAGAGATGCCTCAAGCAGCCGACGTACCTGCAGAATGATATCTCCACCCGCGTACATGGTTTCATTACGAAGGAGATCATAGAGACTGCCGTATTCCATATATTCCATCACAAGCATAGGATCATGATACTGCGAAGTCAGGTGAAAATAAAAATATAATCGTTGAGCAAGAACTGGTGAGTTGGCGCCAGCACAGAATGGATTATTACAATTAGCATTCGTCACGTCGCGCCACATCAAAACGAAAACGGAGAAGAAGAAAAGAACGGGATTCTTCACAATTCAGGCATCGGTTCTCGTTTACGAGACGTACCGGAGAAATGACTGCTCCCATGACAGTGGTAATGTATGGATGCCTAAGCCTTGAGAGCAATCGCATTTCCATCATGAATTCTGCCTTTTGTTGAGAACCCTTATCAAACCAAGGGCACAACACCTGCTTGAGACCCCTAGTGCTGCCACTCATTCCCCCAGAGGCGGAGGTTTCAAGAATGTTGGACTTGTATCGAATGCTTTGGTCCTGAGCAAACCAAGGACAAAGCACCGACCATAAACCACGTTTTTTATCGCCAAACTGTGCATGACCGAGAAAGTCCAAGTCGAGTGTATTATTCCCACCTGCCTCGATATCGTTACTGAAAGATGCAGATACACCTTCAGAGTGAGATCCAGTCGTGCTCATCGCACTGTTCATGCCTGGAGAGGGGATCGAGCCCGAGTCTGTCGAGGGGCTTTCGCCCTGGGATTCGATGCCTCTAGAATTGCCCTCTTCTTTCACAACCACAGAACCGCGAGAAAATTTACCCCTCGAACCCTTCGAACCCTTCGAACCCTTCGAACCACTTCCAGAGTTTCCCGCCATGCCCTTCTGTCTGTCTTTGGGTTTGATGACCCTCTTGATGGCGACCTTTGTTCCCCGATACTCAGCGAGAAGAACAACTCCGAATGCACCCTGGCCAATGACCTCAATAGGCTCGTTGAAATCTGCAAGAGCAGAATAAACAGAGTGAGTTAGCGGCCATTTAGAAAACTTAGAATGAATAGTGTGCTGTTTCGGAACCCATACTTACGAAGCTCCTCGAGATTGATGAGCCACATTTGGTCACCCAGAATTCTCTTGTGGCGCAAGTAGTAGGCGCCGCCGATTAGAGCACCAGCAACCACAAAAGATGCAATGATGAGGAAAAAGGCCACCGAGTCAACGCAGTGGTGACCAATTTCCAAGTTTTGATCGCCGCAGACACACACTCCGTCTTCACTGGGTGTTCTTGATCCAAACTCAGCTTTGCAGTCTCTTGGCACGACCTGCACCTTCACCGGCATTCCTGGGATCATCTTTTCGTCCACGTAGACTCGAAGTTCTCCCATGGCTAGGCCGTGGTAGGAAAAAGAGAACTCGTACGATGCATCACCGACTTTCTCTACCGTAAGTTCGTAGGCCGTCTGCTCAATCTGAATCACAGCCCGAACCTCCGTCAGTTCGTTCTTTGCGATATCCACAGCGTGAAATGTGATCCTTTTTGTCTGCTGTACAGTAGCACAGAGTTCATCTTCGGTGCAATTTTGCATGCTATACACACCATCGTCAGTTTCTAACTCATACTGATATACATCGAATGCTTCCGTACAAGGCTTGCAGAAGCAGGACAAGCCATCGGGACAAGGCGCTCCGACTTCGTTACAGCTCTCGGCAAATCGTGCTTCTGGGACCTTGTGGTACCCAATTGGGCAGGTCACGGCACCATACAGAGTCTCAGCCCGAGTGCACTTCCAATCTCCTAAAAGAACATAGAGATATGATGAGTGCGAGGGACAAAAGAATGGAATGGAATGGTACCAACATGGCCAATCCTTTGGTGTGTGCACTTACCTTGATTGTCCCTACCGAGAAAGCCACCCTCTTCCTGCATAGTACGAACGCCAAAGTAGGATCGGGGGATTCGGAACCCATGGTTCTTTCCCGCCTTGCCTGCAGCGTACGCAAGCTCGGCAATTTCCCTGGAAGAATCGCACCTGGCTCCCTCATCAAAGTATTCGATGGGCGAAGTTTCGCAGATATTGGACTTCGTGGTGGTGCAATTCTGCTCGACACAAAACTCCTTCTTGCAGTCCAGAATCTTTTCGTACAAGCTTTTGTGTTCCCCCAGCGCCATGAGAGCCTCCTGCACCTCTTCCATGACATCTCTGGGAGTACTCACCGCCGCGTAAACAGGCCATTCCGGAAAGGCGGGTGTTGAGTGCAAGAAGGGAAACATGGATCCATCGTCCATGACATAGATCTTGGGATTCAGCACCTTGAAGAGATTTGGGTCGTACGGTTCTCCATTTTCATCCACCATCGTTTCCACCATACCGGTTCGCACCATGCCCACTTCCCAGTCTCCATTGGCAACACCATGCACAATGTCGATTTGGTTCCCCACAAAGATCACCTGCTTGGGGTCCATGATATAGTTCAGGTTCTCCCGGCCCATGGTGTAAAACTGTGCTTGAGCACCGGCAAAATCTCCAATTTCGAGTGCCCCCACCACGGATTCCTTCAAATCGTCCAAGTTATTAATACGTTTATTGTCTGCTCTTGTAAAGATGACTCCTGTAAACAAAGGGGGAGATTTGTGAGAAAGGCGAACTCCCTGAGCATACAAAAAGGACAGTGCACTTGAGATCTTTCGATCTCCACGTTGTTTTGTCACGCACCTGCAAACATATCCAGCTCGAAATGATGACCGCGAACTTTAAATTCGGCTACCGTCGTTACCACGGGCTGGGCACCAATCTCGGTCCCGACACAAGAGTAGACGCCCGTATCAGAGTAATAAAAATCAATGTCTTCCTCCGCTCCACCATCAATCCAGTCATACAAGGGCGCAGTCGTGGTGATCATTTTGAATTCAATGGGAGGATCAAATCGTTGTCCTGCCGTGGCGGTCAAATATTGTTCAAAGGTAATGTTGTGTTCTTTCCATGCCGTTTCAATTCCTCCCGGGGCATGCACGCCCACATAATAGACCTTTTTGTGCATGTCTGGATCAAACTTTTTGAGGCCCGACATGCAGTCCGCTCCATGGACAACGATGGCAGTGGGGAGAAGAAGAAGGAGCAGTGCTGCTCTGGAGATGAGTTTGGGGGAGAATCCCATGGTGGAAAAACTCATTTCTTAATAATTTCTTAGTTGTTTTGGTGTAAAAATAAGTTTTTTATGTTGGTGCAAGAGATGACCTTTTCTACTCGAGGGCAAACTTTTTTATGACTAAGAATGCTCGATTTGTCGTTGCGAACAATACCCCAGAAGCGCTCACAAATTGTGGTCAAAAATGGCAAAAAAATAATTGATATCTTGTAACCACTGGGATAGCTTCCAAAAAAAGAAGAGAACCTTTTATCCCGCCCGTTTTTCTGAAGAAGGTCGTCAACATTCTTAATTCATTACTCGGAGTAAGAAGAAAGGGCTTTCGCAGAGGAGATTGTTGGGGATAATTGTAACCACTGGGAAACAAAGGAGTTCCCACTGACAGTCGGAAGCGAAGATTCGACATTGCTGGCAGTCCATGTTTCAGTGAGTTGACGTTCTCATATTCCATGTTTGATTCGCTGGAGGTTCGGGTAAATATCCCGTTGGCTCCCCAAAACATGATTTGTAAGGATAAGAAGTCAGTTGTGTAGCAGATTCGGATATTTTATTGTTTCCCGATCCTCCTGCAAACTTTATTCAACTCCATGTGACAGATGTCGTACTGGTGGCTACTGGTAGTAGCGTACAATAGTCCCGAACTCAACAATCTTGGGGTAGGTAGGTGTACGTACTACTACTAGAAATTGTTTTAGTGGTCGGAAGGAATTCGGATTAAACAAAAATAATGACCCTGACTGCACAAACGACTTACGTCATACTTGATATGTCGACCGAGGCCGCTGGATACTTATTAATGAACTCTAATTCGGAAGCCAAACTTCCAAACCTTTACGGGCAAAAGAAACGTTCGTCCGCGACAGTAAGGGAGGAGTAGAGAACGTACGTGGTACAGTACCGGTGGCCCTTCGACATCTTGATGACCAGTGAACCTTTCAGATTCCCCACGACGACGACGACGACATACTGCACACAGTCCTACTTGAAGTAACAAATAACAACGCGTCGTCCAAATGACCGAAATAATGGACTTCGCAAAATGCTTCCTTCTAGAGCTAGCTAGCTACTGGGAGTAGCTAGCTACTAGCTAGCTAGCTAGCTAGCTAGGATTCGAATTGAATCAATGCTTTCGAATCATACCGTGTTGGTTAACGAACTAACGATCCAAGGAAAAAGAACCTCAAACTGAGTGGTTACAAATCGAGAAACTTCAACATTCTGCGGCGGCAAATGCGACCCATGTGAAAATCAAATTCTTTTGGTTGCAATTGGCAACACGTGGATTGGAATGTTTTCCAACAAACACTGTCTCGTTGTTTTTTGAACTCTGCAACTGTGTGCAGCAACTCCTACTACTACTGTAGCTGTCTAGCAGCTAGCCACAGTAGTGCTAACCATTGTTGATGGAGCATTTGAACACTGACTGGTTAGCATTTGATCTTTCTGAAGAGAGAGATGTCTTCCGAATGGCGCACAAAAATGCCTCGAACCTCAACATGACAATTCAAAGCCAGTCGCTAGCCGTTTGTCATTTTCAAAGTGTTCACATTTGTCAATGTGTCACAGCGCAAGAATGCATGATTGTCCGACTGCTCAGCTTTGTTGCCTGTCTCTTATACACATCTGACGCTGCCGACGAATAGAGAGGTGTAGATCTCGGTGGTCGCCGTATCATTA
>ENA-ORBV01017394-ORBV01017394.1-microbial-mat-metagenome-genome-assembly--contig:-NODE-17394-length-10285-cov-4.272531_pt1 | contig 10285 bp, 4 predicted proteins | sample MGYA00237777_ERZ505514 | MGnify/ENA primary metagenome ERZ505514 (study PRJEB26160, sample SAMN06269048) | microbial mat metagenome | isolation source: Oligotrophic lake microbial mat | place...
ATGAACCTCCTTGGCACGCTCCGCGTGCTGGACCGATTTATCGGCATATCACCTTCTACTGGGATAGGCTCTAAGCCTCGCGGCATCGGCACCGTGCCGCGTCGGCCCGCTTCGGGCCGAGCCGGCAACAGCAATCCCGCCGAATCGATCGGGCGTTGTAAAGTCAACATCCCGCGAAGTAGGCCGCCAGGAAGTCGAAAATGTCCTGCACGCTCACGCCGCCCACACCATTGAAATCTCCTCGCACCGATCCGCTGAAATAGGCCGCGAGGTAGTCGAAAATGTCCTGCACTGAGACATCGCCCGTGCGGTTGAAGTCGCTCCCGCAGAAGGTGCTCCATGATGACGCGGGAACGATCGCCTTAACGGACGCGGTGCTCGACTGACTCACGAAGAGCGCGGCCGCACCGTTGTTCTCGTAATACTCGACCCGCACCCGGTGCCTGCCCGGCTTCAGCCCGATCAAGTTGCTCACGCGCTCGCGCACGCCGTGTGAGCCGCTGTTGTCGATGATCAGTGTGCCCGTGCCGACACCGGTGCCGCCGAGGTACATTCGTGCCCCCTGGTCGCAGCTCATGTAAAACCTGTACACGTCGCTCGCGGGCGCGTTGATGTAGCCCTCGAATACGCCGCCGAAAAGATCGATGCGTCCCGAGGTCGAGAACGCCGCGTTGGTCGATACCACATTGATGTTCGGCAATACGCTCTGCCCGAACCGCGCGAGCGTCGAGAAGTTCGGCACGTTGGCCGGCGCGGGTGAGGCGGGAAGGTCGTACCAATCCGCCAACACGCCCGCCCGCGAGGCCGCGACGGTTTCGGGATTTCGGTAGTTTGTCGGGTTGAACACCTGCGCCACCACCGCGGCAGATGCGGAGTTTCCGCTGCCGTCGCTGACCGTGTAGTTAAACGAGTCATTCCCCGCACCCGAAGCCGGCGGCGTGTACACCAGCCGATCGCGCCCGCCCGGACCCGTACCCACCGAGCGAGTCACCGTCCCGCCCAGCGCGCTCGAAGCGTCGAAGGCAGAGATGGTCAGGGTTGCGGCGCTGGAGTGCCAGTCGTTCGCCAGCACGTCGATCGCCCTCGGGCCGCTGACGCCGATCTGAAACAGCCCGGCATCATCGCTCAGCGGGTGACAGAGGCTGGCACTCGAGACGGTGAAAGATCCCACCCAGTTCTGCCAGCCGCTGGCGTTGCGATACTCGCCGATCGTCCAGAAGGTAGTGTCGTCCGTCGGATCCACACTCACCGCGTAGTAATCTCCCCAGCGCCCGCCCGCATCGGTGTCGCCGGGCTTCACGATCATCGCCGCGCCCATACGCCCGGCCGGATCGGTGCTGCGCCGCCCAGCGATCGCGGCCGCGACGCGCGTGGTTTCGCTCGTGGTGCCCAGCGCCATGCCGACATCGCCAGCCGCGTTCACCGCGATGGCCGGGAAGAGCGTGGAGAGGTTCGCGCCCGCATCGACATCGCCCGACTGCACCCTCGTCACCGTCCCGCTCGTCGGCCACGAGCCGGTGTCGAACTCGTGCCACCGCGCCACGTTGCGGGCGGAGATGCCGGTGCCGATGGATGCGTTATGACACATGAACAGCCGGCCGTTCCGCCAATACGGCATGGTCATTGCCGCGTTCGAGACCGGCGAGCCGTTGAGCGTCAGCGCTTCGATCGCGCCGGAGTGCGACGGCACGGCCACGCTTGCGCTGACCAGCGCCGGGGTCGTAAGCGGGTTGGTCACCGCCCAGACCTTGACATTCGTGGACGTATCGACCGTCGCCATGAATCCGGCCGCGTTGTTGCCGTAGTGCAGGGCCGGTTGAATTGTGAACCCGCTCGCCCGCAGCGTGGAATGCACCGCCGGTCCGCCCGAGAGAAGGCCGGCCTTGTCGAACACGCGCACGCCGAACCCGCCGTATCCGCTCGACGAAAGGCCGAAGAGGTTGCCCGTGACGTAGTAGGCGTTCTGGTCGTAGCCCGCGCCGGGAAAGTCCCACCAGTAGGTCCGCGTCCCGTCGTCGATCACCGCATTGGTGCGGTACTTGTACCAGATGCCGTTGGGGTCGGAATCGTCGGACACCGCGATATCCACCCACGACTCCGTCGAGCCGTAAGTCTCCAGAACGACGACGACAAACCGTCCCGCGAGATGGTCGTAAAAACACTTGGGATCGAACACGAACCCGCCCGCGCCGAGCGGCTCGAAGAAGCCGGGGCTGCCGGTCGAGTCGAGCGGGGCCGCGAACGTCTGCACGCCCGCTCTGGTGAAGAACCCGATGCGGCTGTTGACCGTCACTACGACGTGGCTCGGCCCGACCGCGAGCGCCGGGTCGGGCGGGTTCCACGCTGTCTGGCCGACGCTGGGGAACATGCGCCCGGGAATGGTGCGCGGCTCGTCGAGCGTCTTGCCCGCGGTCAGGCCGTTGGGTGCGCCTTCGGGCGCGGGGACGGGCTTCTCGTGCGGCGGCAACACCTCTCGCACCCGCCGCGGCTCGCCGAAGAAACTCTCCTCCTGAATCTGGTTCGCAAACGTGCGCGTGTCCGTCACGGTCGCTTCGGTCGTGCCCCGCACGAAGGTGTCGGGCTTCGAGAGGTCGAGCGGGCGCGGGGGAATCGGTGTGGTCGTTTGCGACAACCCGACACCCTCGGGACGAAGGGTCGCGGGCATCGAGCCGCGAGCATCGCAAGTTTCCGCACGATCGTGCGCCCGCAGTTGCGAACAGCCCGAGGCGGCCACTCCCAAGAGAATGAGGGAGCCAACCGAAGCCGCGATTCGCCCGACGCGCCGATTTATCACGATTGATCCCTTCGATGTGCTCGCATCCACGGATGAAGATCCGCGACCAACGGTATCCGCAACGAGTATGTCGGCAAGATTCGGCAGATCCGCCGGCAAGGTTGCGGCCAAATCCCAAACACGCCCAAAAACGGCCGCGCTCCTGCTGCGAAAAGAGCGAGGGCGTCCCCGCTCTACGGAGACGCCCTCTTCACCAACATCAACAGGGCCGCACGATCCAGCGGCAGAAAAATCAGCACCCGGCAAAGTACGCCGACAGGTAGTCGAAGATGTCCTGCACCGACACCGCGCCGGAGCCGTTGAAGTCGGCCTCAGGATCGTTCGCGAAGTAGGCCGCGAGGAAGTCGAAGATGTCCTGTACGCTCACCGTACCGCTGTTGTTGAAGTCGGCGAGACAGGTATTGATCGCATAGAGCTCGCGGTAGCCCGTCTGGAAGTTGCCCGCGAAAAAGAGCACCTTGCTGCCGACCAGCCGGAACCACTCGGGAAGGCTGCCGTTGTCGGGCGAGATGTTGCCGAGCTGGCCCGTGCCCGCGTCTGTGCCGTCGGTCACGAAGACTTCCAGCACGGCGTTCTGGTCGCTGCCGGACTCGATTCCCCGGAAGTAGACCTTGCCGCCGGCGGGGTAGAACTCTGGAATGATGCCGTCGCCACGAACCTGGGCCTCGCCGAGCCGGTCGGTGCCGGCAAGCGTGCCGTCGGAGATCCACACCCCCGCAGCCACGCCGCCGTCGTCGGTGGCGCGGAAGACGATGCGGTTTCCGTAGGTGATGATGTTGCGCGGGTTCGATCCGCCGACCGGGTCGATGTCGGCGACGAGCAGCGTATTTGCGGCCGAGCCGTCGCTGCTCCAAAGCTCGATCCCGGTCGCGCCGTCGTTCGCCTGGAAGAACAACGTGCCATTGGTGACGTTGAAGCCGGCAGGAGCCGACGAGCCGGCAATGTTGATGTCCTTGACGAGCGTGGTGCCGACCGTGGTGCCGTCGCTGCGCCAGAGTTCAGTGCCGTTGATGCCGTCGTTTGCCGAAAAGTAAACGAACCCGTTGTAGACGATGAAGCCCGCCGGGCTGGAGTCGCCCGCGCCGATATTGATGTCGGCGACCAGCGCCGCGGCGGTCGGGGCCGATTCATCGATCGACCACAGCTCCACGCCGCCCGTGCCGTCGGTCGCCGCGAACAGCACCCTGCCGCCCACCCGCGCCGACTCGATCCGAACCGAGTTGGAGCCGTTTGCACCGTTGCCCAGCGGGCCCCCGTTGACCGAACTGGCGGCGGCCGGATTGATGTTGAGCTGCGTGAATGTCGGCGATACGGCTTCGGGATCGGGCGAGTAAACCGGCTCCCAACCATTGGCCGCGGTGAACGCGAAGAACAGCAGGCCACCCGCGAAGGACTGAAAACCCTGCGGATTGGAGTTGGCGTTGGCGGCCGCATTGAGATTGGAGATGCGAACCGGAGCGCTCACGCCGTCGGTGCGCCAGACCTCGAACCCATTGCCGGCGCTGTCGGTCGCGCGGAAGTAGATTCGGTTGCCCACCTGCGTGAGAAACTCGGGAAAACTGCCGTTCAGGCCGGGACTGATGTCGGCGAAGAGCGTGGTGCCCGCGGTGGTGCCGTCGCTCACCCAGAGTTCCTGGTTGATGCGGCCATCGCTCAGCGCCATGAAGTATTTCCCGAACGCGGAGATCACCAGATCGTTGCGGTTTGCCTGAACGACCGAGCCGGGGTTGGTCGAGCTGATGTCGCTGAGCAGGAATGTCCCCGCGGCCGTGGCGTCGGAAGCCCAAGGCTCTCGCCCGGTGGCCCCGTCGTCAAGGCCGAGGAACAGCCGCGGCGTGCCGGCGAGGTCGAACGCGGCCAACGGGAGCGGCGAGGAGGTCTCGATCGCGTTCACATCCTCGACGAGCGTCGTACCGCTCGCCGTGCCGTCCGAAGTCCACAGCTCGGTTCCGCTGCCGACGGCGTTGCCCGTGAAGTACAAGCGAGAAGCAACGTTGAAGAACGTGGCAGGATCCGATGTCGAGCCGGTCGCGAAGCCGGGGACTTGTGCGGTGCCCAGGCTGGTGACCAGGTTGTCCGAAACGTCATAGGCCCGCAGTTCGCGCAAGGGGCCGGGAGTAGCGCCCGGCGTGCCGGGGGCGAAGAACACTTTGTCGCCCGCCACGCGCAGCGTCGTCAACTGCTGGGTCGTCGACGCGGCATTGATCGTGGTGAGCTGCGTGACCGTGCCTGCGCCCGCGGTGGTGATCTTCCACAGTTCCCGCCGATTGTTGCTCGCGTTGAAGGTCGCCCAGGCGTAGATGTCGCCGCCGATCGCGACAAACGGCACGCTGAAGATCCCCGGAGCCGATGTTGGAAATGCGCCGGAAGAGTTGGTCGGCGAGGTGCCGATGTTCGGGAGTTGGATCGTGCCGGCATCGGTGCCATCGGTCTTCCAAAGCTCGGTCCCGTTGGCCGCGGTGAAGGCGTTGAAGACCGCGATGCCCTCAGAAGCCTGCACGACGCTGCCCGTGCTGGCAAACTGGCTCGGAGAACCCGTCGGGTTGAGCTTTACGGTGTTCGGGCCCGTGCCGTCAGAGACATAGATGCCGGCGACATTGCTGGCGGTGAAGACGAACTTCGGCGGTGAGGAGGTCCGGTCGAGCCAGGTGACATTGGCGACACCGCCGTTCGCCGCGCCGGCACCGATCTCCGCGAACAGCGAGATCGTGGTGGTCGAGCCGTCGAACGAGACGGTGTAGAGCTCGGTCTCACTCAGCGCCTTGGCACCCGCGTAGAAGATCCGCCACGGGTCGCCTGGCCCGGACATCGCGTCGTACACAAGAACGGGAGAGCCGGTCGGGTTCGGAGTCTTTGCCTCGCCTGGCAGCCCGATCTGCGTCGTGCCCGCCTGCGTGCCGTCTGAGATCCAGAGCAACTGATTGTTCAGCGCGGCGTTGCCCGTGAAGAACAGGAACCGGCCGTTCCCGATCACCACAAAGTTCGACGGAATCGCGGCGAGGCCGAGAAGATCGCCCTCGATCACCTTGAGCGTGCCTGCGGTTGTGCCGTCGGTCACCCAAACGTCGTTGGCCGAGACAAAGTACACCTGAGCGCCGATCACGGCGGTGCTCGCCGATGTGTAGGCCGTTCCCATCGTCGAGCCGGTGCTCAAACTCGGTCTGGAAATGTCTTTGACCAGGTACGGCAACTGCGCGTGCGCGGACGCTGCCAAGGCCGCAGTCGTCGCGGCCAACCCGGCACCGCGCGCCCACGCACTCGAAAATCGGTATCGCATCGGAAAGGCTCCATCCAGCGGCGAAGCCCCCCAGCATCGCGCTCGGACTGATTATGTATCGTACAAATTTGTTTGCAACACTTTGTAGAAAGTTTTGTGACACGATGTATGCTATTATCAGTGGTCTAGCACTGAAATATGCCGAACACTTCACAAACTCATCCAGGCCCGGTCGTGGTCCAGCTCGGCAGCCAGCCGTTCTCTGATGCCGCAACCCAAGTTGTCCGCGATATCCGTGATGCCGTTCGTGCCGCGCTGGGTGCCGCGCCCGGAATGCCCGAACGCGCCCAAGCGGTCGCCGATTCTCTGAAGATCGATCTCAACCTCGCGTGGAAGCTCGTCAACGTCATCCGCACCCCCGACCCTTTCGCCGCGGCCCAGCAGTTACCCGGTTCCGGCGGTCTCGAAATCTTCCTGGAGGCCGCGGCGGCGTGCGGCGTGCCGAGCGATCGGCTGGCAAACTGCCGCGCTGCTTTCAAGAACTTCGAAGCCCTCATTGAAATTCACGCCGGCGACCGCGCTGCCCTGGATTCCATGTTCGGTCACCTCGCCAGCCGCGGCTCCGAGCGCGCCGATCTGGCTGCCCGCCGCGCGGCCTTCAAGGCCAATGCGGCCATCGTCGGTGTGCAATCCCGCGTTCAGGTCACCACTTATCTGTTGCACCCAACGGCGTCAGACGCGGAGCGCTACGACGTGACCATGCTTCGCGGCTTTGTCGGGCTTCAGAGGCTTCGCGGCGACATCGGCTGGATCATCGGGCGCACCCGCCACTCCGACGATGCCCTCCCCGATGTGAGCAACCAGCGTCGTCCGCTCGACCCCGAAGCCGCCGCTGCTCACCACGGCGTGCCGCTCATTGCCCGATCATGCTCCACACCGATGCCCGTTTTCCGACGCACCCTGGGGGCCGACAAAATGTTCGCCGACGAACTGGTCGAAGGGCCGGTGGGAAAGACCGCGGCACTTACCTTTTTCACCGGTGAGACCATCCTTACGGCTGGCAACCGCCGCGGACTCGACGACCAGTCGCACTTGCGCATCGCCGCGGGCTGCCATACGCCCGTCGAGTCCATGGTCGTCGATCTGCTCGTACATGCCGACCTCACCACCCTGGTCGATCCGTCGTTCTCTCTGGTTTCAGAACTCGGCGGCGCGCAGGTGCATTCCACGCCTCCCGAGCGATTCTCCCGCCTGCCGACCTGCGAAACGCTCGAGCAGGCCGGCCGGGGCGCCGACGAGCTCGACATCGCCGAGCACCCTCGCTACATCGAACTGCTCACCGATGCCGCCAATACCGTGAGCGTCAACCTTCGCGACTTCAACGCCCATCGCGTACGGATCAAGTTCCCGCCGATTCCATGCTCGGCCGTCGTGCAGTGGAAGGTGTCGATGTAAGGCATGCGACTTCCCTGGTTGCAATCCGCATGCCCGTCGACCGATCGCCAGCTCCGCTCACTTCGCCTTCCACCCCGCCTTGAACTGGCTGTACGCGTCGTTCAGCTTCTTCTCGAGGTCGCCGTCGATCGCCTTCTTCGTCGCCAGCTCTTCCCGCAGCGCCCGGGCCGTGGTCCCGAAGTAGTTGAGCATGTCCTTCTCAAACTTCGGCACGTTGGCCGTCGAGACGTCATCCATGTAACCCTTGCTGCCGGCGAAGATCGACAGCACCTGGTCGGTCACGTTGTATGGCACATACTGCGGCTGCTTCAGGATCTCCACCATCCGTGCCCCGCGATCGAGCTGCTTCTGCGTGGCCTTATCCAGTTCGGTGCCCAGCTGCGCGAAGGCTTCCAGCTCGCGATACGCCGCGAGGTCCAGGCGCAGCGAACCGGCGATCTTCTTCATCGCCTTGATCTGCGCGCTGCCGCCCACGCGGCTCACCGAGATGCCCACGTTGATCGCGGGGCGCACGCCCGCGAAGAACAGTTCAGGCTCGAGGTAAATCTGCCCGTCCGTGATGGAGATCACGTTGGTCGGGATATATGCCGACACGTCGCCTTCCTGCGTCTCGATGACTGGAAGCGCCGTCAGCGATCCCGCGCCGTTCTCGACGCTCAGCTTGGTCGCACGTTCCAGCAACCGGCTGTGCAGATAGAACACGTCGCCTGGATACGCCTCGCGCCCCGGCGGCCGGCGCAGCAGCAGCGAAAGCTGCCGATACGCGACGGCCTGCTTCGACAGATCGTCGTAGATGCACAGCGCGTGCTTGGGCATCGGGGCGCCGCTGCTCAGCTTCGCGCCGGGGTTCTTGCCCTGCCACATGAAGAACTCGCCCATCGTGCAACCGGAATACGGCGCGATGTACTGCATCGGCGCGGGATCGGAGCTTCCGGCGTTGACGACGATGGTGTACTCCATCGCACCATACTTCCGCAGCGTCTCGACCACGCCCGCGACGGTCGACTCCTTCTGCCCGACGGCCACATAGATGCAGACCACCGCATCCGGCCCGCCCCAGAACTCTTTCTGGTTGATGATCGTATCGATCGCGACGGCGGTCTTGCCGGTCTTGCGATCGCCGATGATGAGCTCGCGCTGGCCGCGGCCGATGGGAATCATCGAGTCGATCGCCTTGATGCCCGTCTGCAGCGGCTCATGCACGGGCTGGCGCTCGGCGATGCCCGGCGCGATGATGTCGACCTTGCGACGCTCGCCCCCCTGAATCGCAGGGCCGTTGTCCAGCGGTCGCCCGAGCGGATCGACCACGCGCCCCAGCATGACCTCGCCCACCGGCACATCCAGCAGACGACCGGTGCTCTTGACCAGGTCGCCTTCCTTTACCGCGAGGTAATCGCCGTAAATGACCGCGCCGACGGTGTCGAGCTCCAGGTTGAACACCTGCCCCATGACCGCGCCGTCGCTGGTCTGAAACTCCAGCAGCTCGCCGGCCATGGCCTTGCTCAAGCCATAGATGCGCGCGATCCCGTCGCCGACTTCGACCACGCGCCCGACCTCGGAGATCTCAAGCTCCTGGGCGTACTGGGCGATTTCCTGCTTGATAACGCTGGTGATCTCGTCGGTCTTGATTTTCACGGGGCTAGATCCTCGAAGGAAGGTGGGCCTGGCTCTCCGAGCCGGCTCGAACAACCGGCCGCACACCGATTTTTATCCGTACAAACACCCGCAAGTCGCGGGGCTGGAGGATATCCCGGTTGGTGCTGGAAATCTCGCCACCGCAAGCGCGACTGCGGCAACCCGTCGCCGCCAAAGCCGCCGTCAGCGGCGGGCCCGTGACATTCGGTTGCGCGGAACCTGCCGCGCGAGAAACGCCCGGTTGAATGCTCCGACGAACTCCGCGGCCCGCGCGCGGACTCCGGCATCGGCGTCGTATCCCGGAACAAACAAATAGAACTCCCCGGCACCCATGACCTGCCCAAGTTTCATGCACCAGTTCGAGTGAGAGTATGACTGTCCGACCAGTGTACGTCCTGCCGCGTGCCGTGCGTCGACGGAGCGAGGGCGAGCGTGGCGAGACCGAGCGGAGCAGCCGCACGGCGCACCGAGGAATGGTGCAAGCGGCCTGACCCCACTTTGCACGCGTATGCCCGAGCGGACATTACAGCATTCTCCGCGACCGCCGCAAAGCGGCGAACATGACTCCACCTCCAGCGGTCAAGCCACCTGGAACTGCGGGAATTTCAATCCCGGCGGTGAAATCAACCTGCCCGCTTCGCGGTCCGTTGATACTGGTAATCGCGGATCCCACGATTACGAGACGATAGTCACCCGCAGAGAGTGTGCCTTGCAGTTCGTTGTCAAAGTCCCGTTGGGACTGGTAAAGCTGCAATTCGTTGCGATAAAGGATTACCCCGAAGCCGAACTGCGTCTCACTGAAAAGGTGTTCAAACGTGTAGTAGAGCCGAAAGTTCGTGGTCGAGTCGAGAGTAAAGCGGACATCGAGACTGGAAGTTGACCGCGCCGCCCCCGAGCGCAGCATGGGCGTTAAGAACTGCGCGATCGCACGCCCCGACGCGGCAATTCCATCTGGCGAAATCGACGATTCCATCGCCGCCTCGGAGAGAAGCCACGGTTGGTCCAACGTGGTAGGCGGTATCAGCCGTGCCGTCTGATTGAATGGCCCAAAGTCCGGCGCATCAAATCTGAGAAGCGGTTGGAGGGTGCTCGAGTTTCTCGCCTCAACGAACTTGCTCTGTGACGTGTAAATCACGCTTCCCTCCGTCACGCCAGCGAAGCACCATCCGAGCGCGATCAAACTA
>ENA-ORBV01017397-ORBV01017397.1-microbial-mat-metagenome-genome-assembly--contig:-NODE-17397-length-10282-cov-2.814405_pt1 | contig 10282 bp, 7 predicted proteins | sample MGYA00237777_ERZ505514 | MGnify/ENA primary metagenome ERZ505514 (study PRJEB26160, sample SAMN06269048) | microbial mat metagenome | isolation source: Oligotrophic lake microbial mat | place...
GAACAGGGCACAAGACCTTCTCACGGAGTTGGTGGATACCTTGAACAGCTTGTGAATGCCGACCGAGGTCTCGATGTCACCATCGCGCACATTCTCGCACTCAGCGCGGTGTGAGAGCAGGGACTGCACCATGGAGCCCACGGAGCTCAAGCCGGACTCGAAGCGGCGCACCGAGTCAATCAGCTCTGTATACGCGTTCAGAGCACGGTTATGGAATACCAGAGCCACGTCAATACGAACAGCAAGACGATTCGTACCTTCGCGGCGCTCCGCGGTGAACGCCGTCTCCAACTCAAGAAAGTTGAAGAAAGTCGGCTCATCGTTGGACGGCGAGTTGGGTCTGGGAGTGGGCGCCGGGTCCTGCAGCTGTGACCGACGATCATCATCTGTCGCTGGACCTGAACCACGGATGTGGAAGGGGCGATGCTGAGGAAGAAGCAAGTCACAGAGCCATGAGTGGTCAGTGATGACGTGAATGATGCACAGACTCGAGTTTGAACACAAATACCATCTTCTGAGCGAAGCGAGGGCTGGCCAAACGAGCATCCGGCAATGAGGCTGCGCGCTGCTGCATCTGTTGCAGGTCGACACGACGTCCCAAGCGGCGCTCCTCCATCAGACTGGCGAAGGACGGCAGCACAGGTGGAGCGCTAGCAGCGGCGAGCTCCTCCTCCGGAGAATAAGCAGGGGCCACTCGGAGCGGCTGTGAATGCACGTGCCGCAGACCATCATACGCATGCACCTGCGATCGCAGCGTCGCACCAGTCTCTACGAACTCAGCCTTCTTGGATCCGACGGAGCCGTAGCTCACGAAGGCGTCTTGGTCGAGGCTGGGCGGCGGAGCGAAGAAGGGGATCTTGGGCGCGTCCTTGATGGCTCCGAGAGAGAATGGGGGAGGTGGATCCGGCAAGCCGACAGAATGGGCAGGGGACAGCTTGGCGTTGATCTCCGACGCGCCACGCTTATGCTCCGCGGGCTGTGACGAGGTGCCATGCGCGACCACATTCTGATTCTGATAGGCCGCTCGTTCTGCAGGCATGTCGGAAGCAGGGGCTGGGGACGACGACACCGATGCTGTGAGGCGGGGCAAGTCGCAAGAACGAAAGTGAGATAGTGATCAACCGTCTGGAGCAACCGTGATAACTTGTGCCAGCCCATGATCAGAGTGCATTTTCGAACGTACCAGAGGTGGGCTTGGAGTTCAATCGTTTGTCGGATTTGAACAACGCGCCTAAGCTCTCACTGTTGAGCATCGGCATTGGTTGCGTCAGCGAGTCAGTGGCGCTCAACACACCGGCCTGTGACTGCGCTGAGGGCGCCGCAGCAGTGCGGGTGGAGGTCTCCAGCAGGGACGTGACGTCCGCCACGGCGGCAGCGGCGTGATGAGGTGAGATGCCCGCGATATCGGTCGCGGTCACACTGGACATGCTTTCGTAGTTGTCGATGCCTGCCGAACAGACAAGTGCGCGAGAACGCCACAACGAATAAATTCACATTGAAGCCCGTCGTGTATATGTAATGTGCCAAGCTATCGAGAGCTCAAATTCACGTACCAGCTGTCAGCACGTGAGAGGGCAGGGTCGATACGGAGCCGATCTCGGGCACTTGATCCGTCATTGATCCGCCGAACCGCAGCTCCATCAACGACGGCTCATGCGGTTGAGCTGCCGCTGCAGCCCGAGGCTGGACCACCTTCGGAGCAGTGACCGCAGCGGCGGGAGGAGTAGCCAGCTTGGACTCCGACGCGGCCTTGCTAGCCACGGTGACGGGTACAGGCGGGGTAGACGGCGTGGGCAACTTGGCCGGTTGAGCAGTTGAGCTGCCCAACTTGGCTGAGTCACCGGAGGTACTGGCGGACGTGGATGACGATGTCTCCGCAGTGGACGCACCGGTCATAACGGAAGAGATCGCCGTGAGCGCAGCTGCGTATTCGTGCGGCAGACAAGCGGAAGAACCGAGCACATCCTGAATAGAGCCTGAGCGCGAGGCCAGGTCTAATTGCTGCTTAATGTGGTTGACCACCTCCTCAAGCGACATTAGATAGGAGCACAGCTCCGCAGCGTTAGACAAGCGGAACGCGATGGGGCTTAGATAGATCTCAACCTCTAAGGGCAGTGATCGCAGTGCACTCATGTCCTCCGATATGCGTACACCACCGATACGGCACTGTGCTTCCTGGGACACGCGGTCGAATGCGACCAGGAATTGCTCCATCATACAGGACGGCAGAGCCAGCATCTCATGGTACTGCTCAGACGAGGGCAACGACGCTACGAAAGCGTTAAGCTGCGCGAGAGCGTTACGCTGCTCGACTGTGCCTGTACCAGACGCAGGAGCCGCAGAGAACGCTGGTGCAGGCTGACGAATGACGCTTCGCAATGGAGGGGGTGGCCTCGCACCGTACACACGGCCGCTGTTGTCCCAACCGCGATCGACGTAATGGCTCTCATCAAACACCACGGACGTGTCTTCCAGAGGAGCGCTGGCCACCTCAATGAAGCCCTGCGGGAAGATCATGGGCACGTCAGGATCACCTGGGGGCTTGATGACGCCCGATGGCGGTTTGGAGCTGTCAGGAGCCGAGGTGGACGCAGCGGTCTCCACGAAGCCTTGCGGGAAGATCATCGGCACGTCTGGATCACCTGGCGGTCGGATTACGCCCGACGGGGGCTTAGACGTGTCCGGAGCGTTTGCTCGCAGATTGACTTGGCGGAAATTCTGCGGGAAGATCATCGGCACATCTGGATCACCTGGCGGTCGAATTACACCCGACGGGGGCTTAGACGAGTCGGGAGCCAACGCGTTGAGCTGACGAAAGTTCTGTGGGAAGATCATCGGCACATCTGGATCGCCTGGTGGTCTGATCACCCCCGATGGCGGCTTCGATGAATCCGGAGCGCGACCAAGCACCTGCGTGTCGACCTCAAGAAAATTCTGAGGAAAGATCATCGGTACATCTGGATCACCTGGCGGTCTAATCACGCCCGAAGGGGGCTTGCTAGAGTCAGGACCGTTGGCGGCCACCTGATTGTCTACCTCAACAAAGTTCTGCGGGAAGATCATGGGCACATCTGGATCACCTGGCGGTCTGATGACACCCGATGGCGGCTTGCTCGGTTCCGCCCGAGCAATCTGCCGGAAGTTCTGCGGGAAGATCATCGGCACATCTGGATCACCCGGCGGTCTGATGACGCCAGCCGGGGGTTTAGATGTGTCAGGGCCCGATACCGTCGTAGACACCTCCAGGAATCCTTGGGGAAAAATCATCGGTACATCTGGATCTCCCGGTGGTCTGATCACACCCGATGGCGGTTTAGATGTGTCCGGCGCCGTCAAAGCGCTGTCTACTTCTACAAACGCCTCAGGAAAGATCATAGGAACCTCCGGATCGCCTGGCGGTCTAATTACACCCGTAGGTTGCGCGTCGGGAGCACGCGTCTCTCCCTCCAGTGCATGCTGTGACGGTGCTACGTTCGTTCTTCGCAGCAACGACCGCAACTGGACGGCACCTGCATAATGAAGCGTGCCAAGGCACCGATCACGGTCAAATGTGCTGCAAGTTGAGGGTCTGTACAACCGTGAAGCCATATCACGCTTGTTTCACGTGCTTACCGCATTGGTGCAACAACGTCACCACGAGCACAATCCCGAGGATCACCAGTTGGTGCCTCATGTGTGCGCGCGTTCTCTGCATACAGACATCACCGAAAACGCACTTCAGCGACGGAAAGCAGTGTAACCATGACGTTCGTATAGCAATACCAAGCAGCCACTCACCGAACCCAGCACGAGCACCGCGCTCGCCGTTCGAAAAGCAATGGCGTCGACTTCTGTGTATATTAGATCCAAATAGAATTTTATGGATTAGCTATTCAATTCTAGTCGCCACTGAGCCCAAATTCGGAACCCATTTTGGGTTGGTGATCGTTGGACGTGCATTGGTCCCAGCTGTTCAAACTGGCAAAGACTGATCATGGTCTACAGTATCACATCAATGATCCAGCGCATAAACTGCGTTGAACAACAAGATTTTTTTTCGTTCAATTAAAAAAGGCCCGATATGGCGTCGCCGAGCCGAAAGCGATCGGGGACAAGCTTATGCTTACTTCGCGTCACAGTGGCGCTCCCCAGCCGGGGCGCTACAATTTGAAGTGATTTTCACACCATACCATCTGATACCAATGAGGAGCATGGCAATCCAGTCTCATGTGTACGCTGGGCGCTTCTTCGAGCAGCCGAGATTGACGTTCAGAACCTCGGTTAAACGATGGAATCTCGACCCATTCAACCAGCCTTGGTGCGTCACTCTGCCTGCGCCTTGCAAGCCCCGATTGGACCGTCTCTCTTGCAGAGAACGTGTGACGGGTCGTCGAATCAATAACGAAAGGGGAACTGATTGCGGTGTCCTCAACGCGGGGAAGGTCGGTCGGCTGTTGGTGCAGCTTCCGCAGGTAAACTGTATCGCTGCCGAACAAAATCAAACAGCGGCGCCATCTCTTTGGACCAGTCACAATCTGCCTTAGCAGAACATCTTGCCCGATCCATGGGCTCCACCTGAACGGCACACGCATACGATGTAGTGAAATGATGCCGTAGATTCATCGGATTGATGACTCACGTCAACCCCACAAGTTGTCAGACCATCAGCTGCGAGTTCACAGTCTACAGAGAGAACCTTCATCATACGTGTAGGTCATACCAATGACAAGAATTGTGTGGCCAGTTGTTTGTTGAGGGGGTACTGGAATAGTAAAGGCTCCAACTGCGGTCGCCGGTCCACAGGCACTCGTTGCCACGCAGTCATAACCTCGGAGAACACCAGCTTGCTACGAGCTCTGCTCTCTTCCGCTTTGCGGGCACGCGTATACCGGTCTGAATCTCGCTCGAAAATCCAGCGTTCAGGCCAGCCTCCTGCACGCAGAGAACAGATCTTGTATCAGAGGATTGGATCGACAGCTGTCATCTGCTATACGACAAGCTGGTTTTATGCTGGGGACTCATGCATCTGGATGTACCTTGTGGCTGTTCTGTATTGACCGGTGTCGAGCGAAATACTTTGGTCTCTTTTGCCAAGACCGTTCGGTAGCTTTCGAGACCGGAAAGCAGATCTGCCACATTGTGCGCGCGGGCTACCTCTTCCACTCTGTTGGCATATTGTTGAAGCAGTCTGTCGTGATCGGTTTTCCTCTCGACACGCTCGTCATCTGCATAGATCTACACGGATAACAGAAAATCAGATGTTGACAAAGTCGATGTCGTCGCAAGCTGCAGGACCACGGACCGTCACGGCGATTCCAAATCCAGCAATGGCAAGCGCAGCGGATACACCTTCGGCAATCTGAATGAGGTTGGTGGGCCGTTGTCGACGCAACCACCAGGTATTCAGCATCCTGTAGAGACTAGCAGCACACTCGAATGAAGCGAATGGTTTCGAGCTGGCGGCCTGTGTATTCTGATCAACACGAACGCTCTGACAGTCGCGCTCAGAGTCAGATTCACTGAGGTTCCTTTCGGCGGCAGCAAGCCGGGCCGGCCGTGCATATGCTGCGCGAAACACTTTCAAACTTGAATGATCAGTATATTTGATCTATCGCGCGCTTGCAGTTTCCTCAGGTTCGCAACACGATACAACTCATCAGCACACTGCACAGCACTGGTCGGAGACTAGGTATCACCAAAATTGATCCAGGTCAACTGCTGCACAGCAGGCGCAAATGAGCAACAGGCCGCTTGAGCAAGCAGCTCAAAATCGCGGAGGGCAAGTGGCGGTAGGTGGCTTAACACACACATCGTTCTGACATTCTGATCCATCCGTCGGCAAAGTCTCAGACGGAAGAGAACGCGGCATTCGAAAATATGATGCCGAATCGAGTAGCACATGGTCTGAGCGACTTGTGAGATTTCGAAACTCGTGACGAGGTGTCGACATCAAAGACTGTGGTTCGGTCCAGGACGGGTGTGCTACACGCTAAACGTGAGTATACAAGCCATCGAAGCAACCCGCCGATGAGCCCACGAACGTGTTCCGCAGGCACGCGTAGCAGATGCTTGACGAGGGGCTGAACGGTTCATCAGAAGAGATACAGACAAAACGTCAGGAAGGTGAACCTGCGCACGACGTGAGGAGGCACACTTGGCTTACCAAGGAGTCAACGTGGAGACCTTCTCGGATTTTAACCGATCGTGATCGCTGGCTTGGAAGATCTGACAAGAGCCTTCAACGAATTGCTTGCATTCCATCAGATTGCAAGCCATGTACTCGCACTGACGGCAACACGGACAAACGTATCGTGCAAATCAGCATAATGAGTCGCGTGCATCTACTGCAGCTATGAGGGTAGCATAGAAACGCAAGAGCTGTGTTGCAATGGCATCAAAGATCGAGACATGCACGCTGCTGACACACTAACGCTCAAAGACATACCCATGGATGTAATATGGTGGGCACTCCTGTGCACAACGACTCGGGGTGCTGCACGAAGTTCCACTTGTACCGATTGCGCACAATAGAGCGGCAAAGGGTGCATAGATCTTGCTGTGGGGCGGGTGTCTATGATCACGTTGCCGTGCACACAAAAACGCAAGTGAATTAACCGCACACGAGCGTGTAGGAAACATGATCGACATACCGAGGGAGTAGCTTCTCGAATGAAGCGACACCGGTCCTCTGTGATGTGTACGCTTGCGTGCACGCTAGGCAGAAGTAACATGGACACCACGACCATGATGGATATCAGCACCATCGCTGGTGCTTGCCTGAATAACCTTGTCATCATCTGTGGATGTCTTGAGAGGATGTCCCTACCAACGCTATTCATCCGACGGCTCCGGGACACTGGTCAAGCTCAAAGGACAGGATGTTGCGATCGCGGTCGGGGCTGCTGTTCGCGTTGCTATGCGCTGCAAGTTGCTGTGCCATAGTCCAAGTAGATGCAGCCTGGGAATATGCTCCCGTGGCAACTTGGAGCGAAAATGACGTGTCCTCGTGGGTACACGACACGCTGTATTCGTCCCTCTCCTCGTCACAGATGCGCTCTGTGCTTGCCAATCTGCAACGAGAGCATGTCGATGGCAGATCTCTGTACTCCCTGCATCTGCAAGGGGGACTAGGCAAGATGTTTGACGCCATCGGCGTGAATTCAGTGGGCTCGCGCACACATCTTGCTGATGCGCTCAAAGACAGGCTCAGCGGCAAGGCTCCATCGGGCGGTGCCTTCTGGTTCTTGAACCCGTTCGCTTTGGCTTATCGAACTGCGCTGAATGCAGTTTTGTTCGTATGGATGCAAGTCGAGATGGTTGGTCTGGCTCATATCCTGACTATCGTAACAAAAACGCGTACGACGCCCATGTCCGCCATTTCGGGCACCGCCAAAGCGGTGTACGCAGCCACAATGGGCGCGTTGTTCGATCGACCTGTGCCAGATGGTGGTCAGGCGGAGCCTCGAGCCGCAGGCATGACTGCTCGCGCTGGTGGCCTGGTCTTGAGTGTCATCTCATGGATCCTGCGTACGCTCATCTGGATTATCCACTTCCCGTTTGGGCTGATCTGGATTCGGTGGATCCTTAGTGTGCCCGTGTCGCTGCTGTTCTTCCTTATCAGCCTCATCCGCATGCTTGCCAGCTCCTTCACGGATCTGCTGTACATGGCTTGCATCGGGCTGATCTGCTATGTGGTGCTGCCGAACGTGTTGTGGCAATGGCTGTTGTTTGCTGTCTGGAGGATAGGGGATGCTGGAGCGCTGCACCTGCTGTATTGTCTGCTGCTGACGTAGTTCAGTCCGTGATGTGATGTATCTATCGTGTTTAACCTTCCGTTCTTGCATCTTATATCCCTTCAACACACGCGTCTGTGCGGTCCATTGTTCTATTAGATCGTCGTTTCGCCACGTCATTTTGCGATTGCACGAACGACCGCGTCTAGCCCGTCACCGTACTCGATGTCGTCAGCGCAGCCCCAGCTGGTGACACAGGAATGGGTGTACCCGCAGCCGCTCGCGTGGTAGCACTCACCACCGACACAGGCACTGTCAGCGTGAACGAGTCGCTGTCCAATCGGAAACGCGAGGCATATTCGATCGAGAATCCTGCACGATCACAGTACGCGTCCACAATGACGGCATTACCCGAGGCGTTGGTCTTGTTGGAAGGGGTTCTGACTCGCGTACGAGAGTTCGTCGGTGTACTCGCACTGTCCTTGCTGTTGTGCGGTGAGGCCGCGGGCCTCGATGACGGTGTCCGGCTCTCCCAGCTACCGGACCAGTCGGCCTGTGGCCTCACGTCAGGATACGATGAAGAAGCGCCCCATGGCAGTGGACCACAAACAGAGACGTCAAACGCGGGCACGGTATCAGCGAATGTAAACATCGTGTCGGTGTGCACCGCGGAGTCAGTCTTCGCTGATCGACGAACGTACGACGCCAATACGGGCTCGGTCTTCGCAGCGCGCGAACGGCTGCCCGACGAAGCTGCACTCGATGATGTCGCAGGTGCTGTCACGGCATAGGCAGTGGCTGTTGCGATGACAGGAGTGGAAGCGGCAATCTCATTGTCCAGAAAGCTCAAGAAAGAAGGAGAGGCGCTTCGCTTTCGCAGATGATCCGCCATGGCCTCGGGAGAGCACGCTGGGTCACCGTGCAGGAACGTGTGGAAAGCGCACACGTCAAAATCCTCACGTAGTACCGGCACGGTCTGGACGCTCGACAAAAACGACCACGGTGCAGTCACCGTGTCGGGCACAGCAGCCTCGGTGGCGTTCACCACAGCGTGGCCTTTCTTCGTGTTGTACTTGGCACGCAGCTCTTCGGGTGTGATGTTGAGCCGCGCGCACTCCTGAATGATTTCACAACGCCGATTAGAAATGAAAATACTTGACCACGTAACGTGAGATAGAATGATGGATGCGGTTGTAGGTCGCAAGCGTGATCACCAACCTGTGTCCGCCAATCCGCAACCTTGCGTTTGAACGCGTCGATCGCAGTTGTATTCCTTTGATAAGGGAAGGAAGGCAGCTTATACTCCTGAAGCAGCGGCGGGAAGCAGCAGGGACGAACAGGAGCAGATGGAGGCGGTGGGGACCCGGTAACCTCACCAGTCATGTCTGAATCAGCAGGCGCAGCGGCCTTCATTTCAGTGTCGATGTCAGCACCGATGACTGGAATGGAGTCCATGCGGTACCAAGCCTGGGCTTCCTGATGCAGACGTTCTTCCGCCTGTGAAATTTGATCCGGAGTGTCGGAGCCATGCACATTTTATTATCACACGAAGGCCAAACACGTGCTAGGACCAAACGTACCGCTTTCTCGTCATCTGACAGCATTCGCGGGAGCGCGGATTGGAAGGATCGACCCAGGCGCGACGTCTTCTCCGGGTATTGATTGGACTCTTGATCTTGAACCTCTGCCGAGATCAGGGAGCCTGCAGTACAACATCATGAAAATAGTTCATAAGGCCTAACACACCGCGAACCACAAAACGCTGTAGCAATCGCAACACAAAAAACATAAGCACCTGCACGGGAAATCCTGTCCTTCCTCCGTTTAGGCTTGGCCACTCTGCCCAGGCCAGTACCCACGCTAACGTCATACCAGCCGCCACCAGGCACACCACCATACGCTTCATTCGCTGCAATCACTTCGGGTGGGGCATCTGCGAATTTAGGCGGAGCTAGTTCGTATATATCACGCCAAGCACGCGCGTAGTCATAGTCCCCGAACTGAGTGTTCCAGTAAGAGTCCACGACCACGGGGGCATTCGGATCTCCCTCAGATTTCAGATCGGCGATATAGGCGTCCAATGACCGCAACTGCATCGCCTCCGCGATGCGCTTCCGGGCGGATTGTACGCGTTGCGATAGCACGGTTTCATTATCCGATTCCGTGCCGTCCGGCTCCAGGCCTGCGGTGGTGTCCGAATTGCTGCTGAGAATTGGATTGCCTGCGCTGGAACCATTGCTGGCCGCAAAACGAGGATGATCAGTGCCGGCAGATCGATACCCACGCTGGCCCAAGCGAACTAGACGCTGCATCAATTCAAAATGGTGTAGATCTACGGATATGGATGACTCCGTGTCACTGGAAGCATAGTCCTCTCCGCAGTGTCGACCAGATCTGCTTTTGCGCGCGCGATTTGATGACATCATATCGTCTGCTTCGGGTACATCCGACTCGGTGCTGCAGTGTGAGTGCGGTGAAGATACGTGCGAGCCAGACGTGTTAGGCGAGCGCAGATTGGAACCGTGAGCAGCGGTGCGCCGTTTGGATGAGGCGGAGCTCTGTCTCTTATA
>ENA-ORBV01017399-ORBV01017399.1-microbial-mat-metagenome-genome-assembly--contig:-NODE-17399-length-10281-cov-5.743042_pt1 | contig 10281 bp, 4 predicted proteins | sample MGYA00237777_ERZ505514 | MGnify/ENA primary metagenome ERZ505514 (study PRJEB26160, sample SAMN06269048) | microbial mat metagenome | isolation source: Oligotrophic lake microbial mat | place...
TCTCTAGAAAGTAGATTAGTGAATGATGTGGTTTGTGCCTAAGCCTAGTAGCAAGAGTACTTACTAAGTGTTGCTTACTCTATATGGTCACCTGACTTCTTTTCTCCTGCTTTGCTGATTCCAGGTAAATTTATTCCTTTCATTTGATCACTTGCATCATTCATTCAACTTGATTAGAATAATATTTGGACTCGACGATGAAGAAGGGGGGTATACCTGTACTTCCCGTAAAGTTGAACACCACAACTGCCTCAGGGTGGTTTCAAAATGCTTGTTCCATTTTACAAAAAGTCATGCTGTTCCATCCAGTCTTCTAGTGCTCTTTTCGCGCGATCCCATTGATGCACTACTCTGGATCGACTTCCATCGTAGTTGGTGAAGAAGCCAAAATCATCCGTCATTCTATACTTCTCCTTGGAGATCCAAGTCTGCTCATTGGCCCCCGAAAGTCGGACCTTCTTGGCTTGATCCTTTGTCATGCCTTTTTCCTTTTGTAGCATATCCAGGTGCTGTTGCCATATTTGATCCATTTCAAATCCGACAGTATGGACGCTCCCTTCCCGGTTTCGGAACACCTTGGCATCACTTAATTTGCCATTGTAAAAGAGATAATTGTGAATTGCCTGATCGCCACCAGGCAGTTTTAATCGGCATTTCGGGTCGTCTAACCACTGCTTCATTTCTTGGTACATGGTATCTAAATAACTCATCATGGCCTCGCGAGTACCAATGGTGGACCCCGAACATAGCATTGGCTTGTTGCCCAAACCATTTCCCTTGCATTCCTTCAGAGGCCAGTCCACCAGCCAATGATTCGTGGTAACGTCCCGATGCTCTTCAAAGACCTGGAGGCCCGTTACTTTGGGAGCACCAGGACCAAAGGGGTCGTCCTGAAAAAATACATCCCGTACGTCCGTAAACAAAACAGGGCCCGTGCATTGAGGACAGTCGCGTAACCAATCCATGGCGGCGGGATATTTCAGCCATCGAAGTTTGATCTCTGGGTGAGACTTGGCACAAATGGTGAGTGCCTGCAAGGTTGTTTCGTCCGTTTCTGCTTGTAATTCTTCTTGTGTTTGATAAATAGGTGGGAAGCTGCAATTGGTGTATTGGATAAGTTTGGTCGTCACATTTTTCTTTTTTAGATATTTCGTTACCCTCTCTGGGATATCCTCGTCCACTGCCAGAATGATCGCCCCCGAATATCCTGATTTACGAAGCGATCCAACAAAAGGTCGAAAATCACCACGCGTGTCGTACCCCGTTGCCACGCCAATGACTGTTGCATGTTGACTTTCCTTGTGCCCCACAAACTCCTCCTCCTTCACATCAAACGCAACTTTGGGAATGGTTGGTCCATCATTGGATGACGCTGCTGAAGCGGCACTGGGTAGTAGTGACGAGGAAAAGTAATGCTTAGATTCTGGTGCTTGTACTATGGGTATACCGTCGTTGTGGCTCTCACTTGCTTGCACTATGGCATTTTGTTGCAACCACAAATGAACCCAAGTCAACGAAAACACTGCCAGAGCACCGATGATTTGTATCAGACGCAACATGGTAGATGTGTAAAAGGATTCCTAAGCCATTGGTTTTGCATTCATGTTCCATCAACATGTTTGCCTTCCATGCACTCCTGTACAGTTTCGCGATGGGTTCTGATTGCTGCCAAAGAATAAAATTAAAGGGCCTAAATTTTTTGGGCATGGCCAAATTTGGCGTTTGGCGAAATGAAAAGCCCACACATTGTTTGATGCACAATTTGTGATCAAGTAGGCTCTTAGTTGGCTGAGAGAAGTTTTCGTTGTTTGAACTGCACTCTGAAAGGTCGATGGCATCATCCTTGGCATAAGAAATTAGAGTCAAAGTAGTAGTATGGTACGCATCGCCGGTGGGTTGTGTTGGTGTCGAAACAACCGTGGACTTGAGACCCGTTAGGGCTGGGGTTTTCATTATCCACGTTTCCGGAACACATCGCTTTGTTCCGAGCTTAGACTAACTCACTGCTCTAACTGCACGCTCTCTGCTATGTAGTAGCTAGGAGGTCTAGCTGTTACCATTATGCAGTGCAGTGTGCTAACTTAAGGCTAGCCTGCATAGTATTACTCGATGAAGGAGAATTCGATACCTACCCGGTCAAATATGCCTACAATCCTGTGGTAGCATGGTATTCGCTAATTGTATTAAGTACGAACAAATGCCTAACTAGATCCCCGCCTAAATGTGGTCCTGTTTCGGCGCCAGGAATGCGATGACACAGCGCGGTGGGAGGGCTCTGATAGTGGCAGAGCCTAAACACTGGTACTGGTATTCTTTGGATGCATTCGAGACGATATGGAGCTGCAGAAATAGATCCGCGTTTGTCTTCATAACATCGTCGGGCCTGTTGGGGGCAAGGGAGAGAACGGATCGTATGTAGAGAAATTGGTGGATATTTACAGCAAAAAAGTGCGAGATAAGTGTTAAATTGATGTCTTGATACGGAGGCGAGGGTATTACATGCCATGATTTTAGAAAAGTTAGAAACAGCTACTGCGCCGAACTCGAAGACAAGTCACAACATACCGATCTTCAATTCCAAATCTTTTTCAAAAACACAACTGCATCCACTTACTTATATGCTAGCGATACTTTGCGGCAACCTTTATTTGGAATGTCTCTGACTAACTTGGTCGAAAGCCTATCCTTGGAAATATACTACATAAAGCATCCACCAGGCATCGGGTTGCCGTGAACTTGCTACGACACATATTACATCCATTGATTTGCCTTTCCACTGCGCTACAACCCTTTCGTGTCCTCGTTGGTACGTCGGGCTCTATTTAATATATATAATCAGAGCTGCTCAGGTCGTAGATCAATGAACGATGTCTTCAGGGACACATCCATCCTTCGGGGCGCAGAGGGTTTCAAGGAAGTGCTACGTCCCAAGACACAACATTTTGAGGGGATCATATGAAGTTCATGAGCCTGAATATGCTCGGAAACTGTTGAGACTATTCGTGGACAGGACGGAACTGTTAGCAAAGAGTTCTGCAATTACTATGCTGTTGTTACTCAAGCGAAGTAGCGACCCACTGTCTCAAGACACACGGCCGAAACTAATCTTAATTGCTTTTCGTTCCATTTTCTTTAAAAAGCTGTAGTGTATAGTAGCCAGCATATTAGCTGATTAGTTTTCTTTCAATTCTTTCTGCCTTTGCGAGAGAAAGCTAAGCAATGCGCCCTCGACATTGGTTGGCAAAGCAGGCGACATTCAAATGGATCCACGATCAAAAACACTATTTGGGTAGGCGCTATGCCACTCCGGTTCCTTCCTCTCCGTCGTCTCGATGTCTACGCTGACTGATCGTCGTACTCGTTGGTGCTCCCTAGCTTCATCCCGGTCTCATTCCTGCGACCAAACACCAACTTTCAGGCTAACGACTAAGCGAGAAATAACGAAAAATACGAACAATACCAGACCGTATGTACAGCATAAAATGTACTATTGAATGTCAGTAATTGTTACTGGTGCTACTGTTGCCACGACCAGCAATGACATTATTTTTCTGTTGTATACTTGTCCGCCTAATACTAGAAACTTCGGGACCTTTTTGTTTTCGACCACACGATCAACCAATATCGATCCTGCATGTATAAAAATCCACGACTCGAATCAATCAGCTCCCCTGTCCCTTTTCTCTGGCACAATGAGGACGATACGTCATGCTCTTTTTCGGTTTCTCTAGAAGCGGCCGTTCTTGGTGCACCACTGGTTATTCGTGTTCCCATTGGTGCGTTCATTGGTCATGCTGCCACGAGCAAAACCACCGCCATTCCCATTACTTCCGTAGTCAAAACGGCGATCTTTACGTTGATCCTCTTCTTCCTCGTCCATACGAGAATGCTGCCACGAATAAGAACCGTACATGTTATGATTGCGGCTGTGGTAAGAACGCTCGTGTTGTCCTTCCATGGCCTCGTCGTACTGGACATTGGTCGCGGCAAAGGGAATGTCCCGCACGAGATGCTCTTCGATTTGAAACGTGGTTTGGTAGCGACCGTCGACACTAAAGACGGTGCCTTGGAAAATGTCGGTCTTGTCGGTACGGCACCTCTCCGAGAACCTGTACACTTTCCATTGTTCCCTCATGGCTGCTTCGGCTTGGGCCTTTTTGAAAAAGACACCACAAACAGTCGTCGTGGCAAGAGCATCGGGAGGAGATCCCTTGACGTGATGCGTAGCCAGAAGGATATGGACCTTGGGTGCCAACGTGGCACAAGGGGGTGCACCCGTCAGAGTACGGACGTTCGTAGTGACAGGTGCAAAGGGACCGATGAGGTTGTTTTCTTTGTTGTTGCAACGGAGTTTCTTGCCCACGCCGCGAAGCGGTGGAGGAGGTGTTGGAGAAGGAGGAAGCCAAGGTGTCACCGTCTCCGTCGCCTTTGTCTTGCGAGTGGCCGTAGCTACAATGGTCGCGGCATCCTCGTCATCGCTTTTCACGCTTTCCAAAAGAGACTCATCCTCCGACTCCGACGCCGACTGCTGCACTTCAAAGGAGCCGGCGTCGTTGACAACAAAAGAATTCATATGGAGCACAGGTGTCATGGTTTCTCTTCTTGTACAAAAATCAATTCGTAATTATTATGACAAGTAAAATGATGAGTGACACAGTCAAGACTATCAAACGCGACCGCTGATCAGTCAGTTGAGTGATGTTGGACGAACGAAACAGTGCCTGTACTGTACGACCTGGTAAAGCGCTGGTAGACTAGTTACTAGACTACTAGCTAGTAGTACTAGTACTGGTAGCAGCATTGGTGCAACGAGGGATGAGGTGTGGTCGTGCAGGCGCGCCAAAAAGATCCAAAATATATGACGCACACACTCCTTTCACAAACAAAAATGAAGGATGCGCAGCGAAGGAGATCGATGAAAGTGGAAAAATCCTCTTCGAACTGAATTATTTGTAGCGATGTTGCAGCTGATGTTGCATTAGTACATCCATTTGAATTTTGAATTACCAGTACCTTGCCTTGGTGTTACTCATACAGTAGTAAGTCGTTGAGCATCATTCGGTCCGCTATCTATCGCTGTATCTTCGACTACTTTACGGCCTAGCAGATCCTTCGATGGTGGCTGAGTGACCAACCAAAAACACCAACCAAAAAACTGTCACATTAATTGATTGATTTTCCCACCATGGAGCAATTTCAAGAAGGCGTGACGGAAATCATGATGGCTTGCGAAGAGTTGCGGCAACCCTTCAAAGACAAGAGCAAAAAAGTCATTGCCGCGGATGTTTTGTTGGCGGGACGAGAGGATTTGGACTTTCTTTTTCAAAATTTAGGAGGCATGCACCAACAACTCCACCAAAATAATGGCGCTGCTGCTCCGTCGTCGTCATCGCCTAGTACGGACGCCAATCAATACCAGCAACAACAACAACAAGAGGACGAAGAAATCTTGAAAATCAAACAAGATTTGTTTCAACATTGCCAATCGCGAGTGGCACAGGTGGCACAGCTTCTTCTTGAGCGAGCTTTGGAAAGTCCAGAGCCATGTGAAGACGATTATGCCAAAAAGCACCAAAATGCGAGCAGTAGTGCTGTTGGACTTGAGGACGACAATGACGAGGAAGAACAGCAAGAACGTCAACAACAAATGGAAGACGATCGACGGGACTTTCAAGCCAGTTGTGCACGAATTATCGAACTGAATTTTATCTTGTCCTTGGAAACAGGAGACCACCAAAGAATCGAACCAATGATTCAAGACTATGTGTCGTTTCAAAGAAATGCCTTGCGAGAACGGGCCAAACCCTCCATTGCTCGATTGGCACAAGAACGACATACTTATGACAATGATGGCAAGAATCATGATACTCTAGCTATAGTGGAACGAATACCCCACAGCCATGTCATTACTGTGATTTTGGGACAAGCCTCTGCATTAATACATCCCTTGCTAGCCTGGATGTTTAGTCTGCCGCCTCCTCCGGACAATGGGCAAGAAGAAGACAATAAGCTGGTAGCGGCCATTCGAAAATTGTGTGGAGAATCACTTTTGATATTAGATGAGCAAGCACAAGCTCTGACCAAAACAGTATCCGATTGGTTCTGGACAGATCGAAAAGTGGATGATTGGATGGCCAAAAGCAACAATGCCCACGACCAAGGCTTTGATGGTCGGGACGACAATTCCCAAGATAACGATACAGAGGAAAACCATAAACTTTATCTTGGCGAGCTAGATTCGTTGGTCGAGGATATGGCCTTTGTGTGCCAGGTGCTAGCGAGATATCAAGATATGATACAAGACCTCCCTCTCAACTTGCAAAAAACCATTGAGCAAGAATTGTCACCCGAGTGGACTTGGAAATATGCTTCACTAGAACGCTTTTTAGCTATGCAACAATGGAAGTCCGCTCTTCTGCTGGCTACTCCCGTACACATTGTATTGGGCACGTCGATTCAAGTTCCGTCCGTAGTTGAGGATGCCCAATATCTTTCGACGCGAGCTCTCGAACGAAGTGCTTCCACGCGATCGACCCAAGCCATTGGAACTGTGGCGCACTCAATTTCCAGTCATGTTTGGTCCACTGATATGACTGGAGGTGTCCATCAGGCACTAGTAGATCAAATTGGTTGCCATGTGGATGAAGCTAGCCTACAAGAACAGCAGCAGCAACAACAACAAGCACCAGTCCCTCCCAAAAATGCAAATAGTTTTGCCTCCGCATTATTGGACGCGCTCGATGACGAGCCACCGGCTCAAGCTACCAAAAAGAAGCCGCCACGTCCTCCGGTGAGCGGTGGTCCTTCGTCGGGTGGCATCTTTCAATCACTGGTGGGTGGTGGAGATGGCCTGCAGCAGCTTCGAATCAACACAGATTTTTGTCAGCTCAATGGCATTCATTCGGCGTCTGCTGCATGTCGTTCCTTGGTCAAATTCCTGGATGTTCTACTGGAAAATCCAGCTGCCACGGGTGCACCCGAAGACGGTTCGAGTGACAAGCAAATGAATGCCATGATCCAGCTAGCGCGAGAAGATCTATCCCATTGTGGAAACGCGTATGAGATGATGTTAAAATCGCAAGCACAACACGTTATTGCCCAATGGTGCGGGAGCCTTCACGATCCACCCAAACGAAAAAATAGTCCTTGCATCCCGCTACTGCGCAATTATTTCCTAAATGAGGTGTATGAATTGGACCAATCGGCTTTCAAGCAAGCTGAATCGGATACTCGTCTCGAACAGGAACTTTTAGGTTGTCTTCAGGAATCCAAATTCATCCAGCAATCTAACAACAAATGCGATGCGGATGTTTTGTTGCGCATTGGCGAAGAGCTCACCGTGATTGTGAAGGATTTGGTGCTGGACTGCTTGTGGCACGCGGATCCACCAAAGCGATTCACCGACTGGGGTTCACTCCTTTTGTCTAAACAAGTCCGAATGATGCAGTCATTTTTGTCCAAATTGCAGGAGCCTGCGTCATCGTCCGCCTCCAGCGACTCTACAAAGGCTCGAATAGATCTCTTCAAGGCCTGGGAACGCCTATCGCAGGTTGTGACAGTCTTACAGTTGGAGAGACCGTCAGATTGGATGCTATATCAGTCAACATCCGTGCTGACAGGAGAGGAGTTGCGTATGACAATGCAACTGCGGGTGGATTTCTCTGCAGATGCAATCAACACAATTGTGGCAAGTATTGCAGCAAATTCTGATTAAAGCGGAACCGATACATAGCGACTCGGAGTCGATCATGATGAAATAGATCGCAATAAGTACTACTGTAGCGAAACGATCGAAATCAAACCAGCTTCAGTAGTTCTTTAAAAGAAATGGGGATCGTTGGAAAACATTTACCTAATGTAAGAAAATTGAGCACTAGTAGTGCTCTAGGCGAAAAGCAGATGCTTGACTTCAAAAACTTGGTCAATGGCGTCATCAGCAAAGTCTGAGCGTAGTCGCAATATCCGTTTAGCGTCGACTGCTGTGAACAATGGGTGAAGTAGATCCGCCTGGTAGTCCTCCACGCGCTCCAGCTTCAAAATGGCCATCGCGGAAAACAAACGCTCCCAATTTGAATCCATTGGGGGGGCATCAAGAGCCGAGCTCTCAACCTTGGCGAGCATTTCATCTGTACTAGTATGGCATCGACAAAACTCGTAGACGTAGGCATGCAAGGCTCGGACATGCTTAGAAAAGAGCATGCTTCCCCATTCTGTTATGCGATGCTCGTGTTGTCCGGAAAGAAGGCAAGTCATGACGAGGTTGCAAATTGATACACTGAGTTCCAGACCAACACTGATGCGTATTTGGATATGACAGGTCTCATTGACATTGCGTAAGAAGAAAGAGTTGTGGAGTGTATCGAGGATCTTTGTCTGCATTTCTTTTTCTGACTCCGCGAGTAGATAAGTATTGAAATCCATATCGTAGACCTTGCTGTTGAAATGCTTTCGCAAGTGTACTAAGTACACACGGTCCTCATCAACTTCGTCGTCTTCAGATTGATCATCTCCATCTTCTGTCCCCCCGGCGCCATAAGCTGTGTATTCGGAGACGACGCATTTGACTTTGTCCTTGAGAAGGCTGTCGGCCATGTCAGAATACTCCTGTAGTTTGTCACGGGCTGCCTTGATATACATGAATGCGTCTTCATCCAGCTGGTGCGGTAGAATGGCATCTTGATCTTCCACGTCTTGTGTTTTGACGCTAAAGTCTTCTGTTTGGATGCTGGTGTTGGTCATCATGCTATCTGCTTCCTGGATAGTTGGTTGAGCTTCACCCGAGTCGGTACTTTGAATGCCAGGGACTCGTTCCTTAGCAGCAATAGGAGCCTTTTCAATCTGACGGTTTTCAATCCGACGGTTGTTCCAGAGAACCATATCCAATTCTTTAATTTGAGTGGCACAGGCTTCTGAAACAGTCTGCACATCTTGCAAATACTGCAATTTGGACTCCATGGTAAGCAAGTTTCCATCGAGAATTCCTGGGCCTGTGGTGCTCGAATCGGGATCACGAAGACCCAAGAACGAAGAGATGGACCCCAAAAACACGTCGACGGAGGGACTGTTTGACGACATGTTAAAGACCGGTTCACTTCCCTCTGGATATTCATCAGTCGATTCATTGGGTGATAAAAACGTCCCGCCAAAAGGAATAAAGTCTGTGGGGGTCATGTCCTTGGCCATGTCTTGGAGATTCTCTGTCCAACTACTGTTGTTGTTGTTCTTTTTGTCGTCGGTACTGGTATCACCGCCACTAGAGCCGGTAGCTTTACTATTGTTGCGCTTGGTGGCCGTCTTGGCTGTGGCCGCGTCTACCTTTTCTTTCAAAATATCTTCCGGTGTCTTTGGCTTTGGAGTTGTGAGATCCACAGCAGCTTGGTGGACCTTTTTCTGATATTTGTCCATTACTTCGAGCACAAACCCCATGGACTCCACGATACCATCCATTTCATTGGGAGTCAAGTCTCCACTTTTTTTTGAGTTTAGGTCATTGTAAGAGTCATCGCACTTTTTTTCTTCTTCACTATCATCGGTCTTCCCAAAGAACGACGTCGTATCCCAAAACCACCCCGAAGCTTTCTGTGCTTTATCTGCTGCTTTGTTAAGATTTTCAGCAATGTTTTTATTCAAAATCTTCATGGACGAGATGAGCAACTTTTGAACTCCTTCTAGAAGCTCGTCTTCTCTTCCAGGTACGTAATCTTTGGCTGTGACGATGCGTAGCCTATGCTCTGGCCGAGGTTTCATGGTAGGGTATTTTTTTGCATTGCTCTTGGCGAACCTATCAGCAGGAAGTGTGGACATACCATTACGCTTGGTGACTGGCACCACAGGGCGTGTTTTGCTATTTGGGCGCGTTGCCATGGTTTCTTCCTCTCTTTCCCCTTCCTGCTCCTGTGTTTAACTTGTCAACCAACTTGATTCTCGACTTTTTTCAGATGCGATTTGATGAAGAGATACTAGACTAGCTATGTAGAAGTAGTAACGGAGGGAGTGTCGGCGGTAAATTACTTCGGTTTTCCTTGTACGTTTCCAAGAACAGGAAAAATGAGGCCGTTAGGTTCCCGCAACTGCCTCAACCGTTTGGTAATTAGAACACGATTATCGCTTGAAAGCCAGGGAGCGAGGAATCCATATGTTAGGTCTGTGCATCCATCCACCCATACGCCGTACGGACGAATAGTTCTTATTCAATCATGACCGTCGGTTTGTTACTACTGTACCTGTCTCTTATACACATCTGACGCTGCCGACGAATAGAGAGGTGTAGATCTCGGTGGT
>ENA-ORBV01017403-ORBV01017403.1-microbial-mat-metagenome-genome-assembly--contig:-NODE-17403-length-10280-cov-5.287072_pt1 | contig 10280 bp, 6 predicted proteins | sample MGYA00237777_ERZ505514 | MGnify/ENA primary metagenome ERZ505514 (study PRJEB26160, sample SAMN06269048) | microbial mat metagenome | isolation source: Oligotrophic lake microbial mat | place...
ATTTCCAATTTTTTTCCAGGGGAATGCGACCAGGTCACGGCACCACTCATTCTGGTTACCGCCGGTCACTTTGCTGGCATAGCAGCTGGAAACTCGCTTCCAAGCCAAGTGGTAAGTACTGGTACCAGTACCAATAGTACTGGTACACTACAATCAATGTAACGAAGAAGTTTGTCGACACTAAAAAGTGCCAATCGGTTGAAAAGTCAAACCACAAATCTTTCTAAGATATGGTCATAGAGGTAGGAATGATAGGGCTAGAATGATTTTTATATTTTTATTTGATTTATTTTATTCGTTCGCATGGTTAGCCCAAAATCAGATTTCAAAGCTTCTCATCCATGGGATTCCGACCTTCAGCCGAAGCAGAGAAAAAATCAGCAACGTACTGATAGCACAAAAAGTACAGTATGATGTGGCTACTGCCCTGGTATTATTGGTGACGACTTGCTGCTGCTGCCCAAGCGACAGTGATCAGTTAGGAACGGAAGCCAGCGAAAGTTCCGAATCCAAAATAATTTTGACCGGACCAGTTAATTACAACTTAGTAAATAATAGTAAAATTGTGTGGTATCAAAATATGTTTAGTACTGCTAGAATTATTTATAAAATAGAGGGTAGGCAGGGCATCTCACATACACATAGTAGAGAGTCGATCGTGTTCAGATATTTAGATCTGTGGACCAAACTGAGTGTAGTCAGTCGAGCCGACACCTTCGTATTTCTTGAAGTTGTCAATGAATTTCTTGGCAAGGCTGAGCTTGGCTTCGTCGTACGCCTTCTTGTCGTCCCAAGTTTCACGTGGGTGCAAGAGTTGGGTATCAATACCTGGCACAGCCTTGGGAACTTCCCATCCAAACATGGGATCGACATCCCACTCCACACTATTGATGCTTCCATCAATAATTTTGTCTACGCAGGTACGAGTTGTCTTGATCTTCATGCGGCTTCCAACTCCGTATGGGCCATGAGACCATCCAGAGTTGACCAGAAAGACCTTGGTGCCGTGCTTCTTGAGCTTCTCTTCCAAAAGGTCAGCATATCGGGTAGGATGCTGTGTCATAAACGCAGCTCCGAAGCACGCAGAGAAGTTGGGAATCGGCTCCGTGATACCTCGCTCTGTTCCTGCAACCTTTGCGGTGTATCCTGACATGAAGTGGTACATAGCCTGCTTGGGACTGAGACGTGCAATGGGAGGCAAGACACCAAAAGCGTCACAGGACAAGAAGACAATATTGTTGGGGTGTCCGGCAATTTGTTTCTTGTGCTGTAATTATGAGGAAAAATAAAAAATAGAGTCTTGATGTTAGAAAGCATTTTTCGGAATGAAAAATGAAAACAAGACAATAATTTTTATTGTACTTACGTATCCGTCAATGTGGTGAATGGGGTAGGACACACGGCCATTTTCGGTAATGGAAACATCGAAATAGTCGGGAGTCTTGTCGGCGTTCAACTTGACATTTTCAAATAAGGCATCGGTCTTGACGGCGCGGTAGATGTCAGGTTCGGTCGCTTCGGTGAGGTTGATTGTCTTGGCGTAGCACCCTCCCTCGAAGTTGAAAATACCATCATCGTCCCATCCGTGCTCGTCGTCGCCGATCAAGGCACGGTGTGGGTCAGCACTGAGGGTTGTCTTACCAGTTCCAGACAAACCAAAGAAGAGAGCAACACTTCCGTCTTTTCCGACGTTAGCGGAGCAATGCATGGGGAGCTTGCCCTCATTGGGGAGCCAGTAGTTCATGAGACCAAAGATTCCCTTCTTCATTTCTCCTCCGTATTCAGTTCCGAAAATGACTCCGATCTTCTTGTCAGCATTGAAGAGCACGGCTGTCTCGGAGTGGAGGTTGTGTTCCTTCCAGTCAGGGACGACTTGGCTGCAAACATTGATGATGGTGAAATCGGGTTCAAAGTTCTCGAGTTCCTTGGGGTCCGTGATGCGGATCATCATGTTGGCAACGAAATGCTGATGCCAAGCATATTCGGTGATGAATCGAACCTTTCTGCGGCTTCCTGGTGAGGCGCCCACGTAAGCATCCAAACAGTAGACATTGTCCTTCGAGTTCATGTGATCCCGGGCCCTCTTGTAGAGCTCTTCGAAAGTTTCAGGGCTGGCGGGCATGTTGGTGCTGTTCCAGTCGAAATGCTTGTCGGTTTCGGATCCGGCGTATTGGACGAGGAAGCGATCCTTGGGGGAGCGACCAGTGTAAATGCCGGTAGTGACAGACATGACATCGCCATACTCGCACTTGGCAATCTCTCCTTCGCCGTTCTTGAGCTCGTGCTCCAAGAGTTCTTGGTACGTAAGATTCTTGTAGACTACAGTAGGTCCAGTAATGCCAACTTTGTCAATGCCAGCTGCTTTGCAAGCATCTGTTCCCTTGAAATGCATCGAGGTGTTGTATCCTCCGCGAGCTTCATCGTCCTTATTGGTGGTGACGGTGGAGCTGAAACGCTTGCCGTAAACGGGCTGAATAAAACAAAATGGAAATGCAAAAAATAAAAATTCGTTAGCAAAAATTCTATTGACTGTAAAAAAATTCAGAAAAAGACATAGCGAGGGCCTCTGCAAGGAATACTGCGTTGATTCCCAACCAATGATTGGACATCCCAAGGAAGTATGCCATGGATGGTATTTTTTATTCCCTTTTTGGTCTTGAATTTCGAACATTGACTTACAAGTGGAGCGGATGACGCCAAAGCAGAGGGGGCAAAACGGGCGGTGTTGCTGCTCAAAGCGCGGAAAGCAGACTTGCCACTGGTCTTGGCAGCGGTACGAGCCAAATGACGGACAGCGTTGGAGGAAAACATGGTGTAGCGAATTTATTTATTTACTTAGTTTGTTTGGATAATTATTATTATGATGCATGCAGCAGAAAATGCATTCGATCTGTTTGCTGATACTGGTAGCTTGCTAATACGAGCTTCCGGGTTGAGAAGCCCAAATTGATGGAGGAATGAGAGGTTGGGTGTTGAGAACCCAGATTAGGTGTCAACGCGAACCGTGATGGTTTGGATCCAGATCTAATCGTTACAATTTTGCCATGCACCAAAGACAATCTTGGAGAACGTTCCTTCATTTGTCGCAACCCCCGTTTTACTGAAGCTCCAATACTAAGTAGAGGTTCGGGGAAGCGAAAATGGAAAGATTTGGGGGTCGCTTTTGTTGTAATCCCCATTTCAAAAGTTGGCGGATGTGCTAATTGCACCGGAGGTCATTGACCTGACTCGCGCGAAACGCACCTAAATTTTGAAGGCAGTCGTGCAGTGATGCGCGTGAAAATGACCCCGTATGTGATAGGTTGATTCCTCGCTCAGAGGTGACGGGTTTTGAGGACAAGTCGACGTACGCAGAAATGTCAATGACGCCTACGAAAGATGGGAAAAACACGTGGAGTTCTCATCAACCAGAAATAATGTGCGTCTCTAACTCATAAATCGGAGCGGATCGAATTGTGAGGAAGTGTTGGCGTTCCGTGGTACGTTCGTGTGGATTCCTTGTTGTTCCTAAATAAGTGCGCAACCACCGTACCAATTTGATGCAAAAGAAGAAAAAACAATCTTGACTTTTTGCTTGCACCAGGAGGCTTGTCTAATGGACCCACAGTTTCGCCAAAAAGAAGATTTAACAAATGATTCTCCCTTAATCATCTCGTTATGTCCAAATCGTCTCTAGAGACGATTTGAAATCGTCTCGCTAACTGAAAATCGTCTCTACTGATGAGAGACGATTTCAAAACGTCTCGCGAGACGATTTGGATTTAACGAGCGAAATTTCTAGCGAATCAAATCGTCTCTAGAGACGATTTTGTTTAAGAGACGATTTGAGAGACGATTTGAAAATCGTCTCTTAAACAAAAACGTCTCTATAGAGACGATTCTCGCCTAAGTACAAAACGTCTCAGGCGACAAAACGTCTAGCTAGCTATCCTGTTAGGCTGTTACCGACAATTAGACAAGCTTCCAGTAGAGGAGAAACCGACGAAAAACGAATGTGGGACTGAATCAATGTTCTTCCTTGCCGGCCTAACGATGACCAAAGTAAATAATTAACCTAAGGACAAAAAAAACCTGAGTAACACGAAGGAGACGAGGTATCAATGGACGGCCGCTCTCTACCAACAAGGATCAGCCTTAAAGCTGCTCGTGAACAGCTACAAGCAATCTTGTTGCATCCTTCGTCTGTGTTCTATGGTGGAGAAGGCAATGCCTTGCGGTTATTGAGTTTACATCCATCCCTGCTTATGGAAGAGTTCCATATTATTAACAAGAAGAATGGGTTGCACTTCTATCCTATTTATGTATTCGTGACGTGCGACTTTCTCAAATCTCTACAAGAACTAAAGCGTGCCATCGAGTTCGCAAAGTCTCTGCAAGAACTCGAGTGCAACACCATCTTCAAACATCCTCCTTATGGCAAGCTCTCGTTCCGTCGTGTGATACAGCCTTGTGTCGACAAAGCGAAGCATCACAAGAACGCGTTGGAATTTGCTCTGTCCTGCAAGTTTGAAAATATCAAAATTCTACACTATCTAATTGAGACGTATGAAGCTCTACCGAACCACTCCAAGGACTTGTCCATCAACATTAACGCTTTCTCCTTGACCCGAACGCTCGATCAAACCTGTCGCGCGCTACCGTTGGCGAAAGCTGTGGAACTTCATTTTCTTCTTGGCGTTGGGCATTTGTTAGATTCCTTCTATCAGGAAGTACTTCGGGTGGAATTTTGTTGCTTAGACGACGACGGGACTATGTACGAGAACTATAACATTGAAACCATCGACAAAGCTACAAGCAAAGTCTTCCAAATCATTTCCGACCACAACAGTGTCCCAAGCTTGAACGATTTCAAATTTATTTTGAAAGCTTCCCCACATCGGACTGGGACGGAACATACTTACCTGCAACTAGGAATGGTACGCTTGCAGGGCTTGCTTGAACACAACAAAAATATCACAAGTCTTACTGTGGAAAACCGGACTTGGTACGGCTATCGCGAGAGCCCCACAGGTTTCTTGGTGGAAAGGTTGTATAATATGCAGCAACATTTGTCACACATCAAGAAGTTCGAATTGATCGGAGATTGGAAGGGTTGTATTCTTTCCCTACCCACAACAAATCGATTGTGTGCTTTGCTTGCGCACATGTCACTGTCAGCTTCACGCGTCACCTTGAAGAACGTGAACTTAAAGGATCCCTGGCCTGTTCAGCGCCCGCCCACCGGCCAGGAGTCTACGCTGGTAAAGCTCACTTTGGAGCACGTGGGGATGCCACCGGACACCTTGAAAATGTGCTTGTCGGAACAAGTTGTGTGTTATTTCCCATCTCTTTTGCAATTGAGAATCAGTAAAGGGCGCGGTGGACCCGTAAACAAGTTCGACATCACCGCAAGCATTCTAGCCCTTTTGAAGCATTCACGTTGCCAGCTACTTTACTTTGCTTTGGAAGTTGACTTTCGACTTCACCTACCATTGTTTTGCATGGAAGTTCTGAAAAGCAATACTACCCTAGAGCGACTCCTTGGTGGTGACGACGCATTTTATTTCGGGGGCTTCGAACCAGGCGCGCCATATCCACCCCCCCCACTTAAAAAAAGCTACTTGTCAAGCCCTAGACTTGGTGAAAAAAGTGCTGATGCTCCACAACACGAAACTGCAATGGTTTACTTGGAAATGGGAGCGCAACAACTGTGGATACAACTTTGAAACCGTCGATCATCTCTTGCGGCTCAATAGACACGGCCGCGGCAGGGTTGGTGACACTGATTTCGCACTTGAAGATCTGCTTTTCCTTTTGGCCACCAACAAAAAATACCCTGCAATGCTTCTAGCAGACGGAGCCGCAGTGTCGACCCCATCCGCGCTACAGAGAGCAGCAAATTCCATTCGACCCGCTCCTCGCGGAGCCGTAGTTGCGGCCCTCCCAGAAGCAGTCGACGAGGTCGCGGTAGCTGCGGGGATTCCGTGGAAATTTTGGGACTAGCAAGCATCAACTACAGAATGCTGCAACAATCTGTTGGGCTTTGGGTGGGGCGGGTATCGTGAGGGAAGCAAAAGATTTTTTTAGGAATGTGATTATCTATGCACTGGAACAATTGCCGGGGATGTGAGTGGTTTGTTTTTCTCATAAGAATCTGGCGGGATTGTCATTCTATTTGGTTGTGACCACCCCTCGTCTCCCAGTCTCATGCTTGTGCCTTATTCAGTCACCCTTCCAAAGTGCACAGGTATTTTCTGGTAATAGCACCTGTCAACATAGCTTGCAACCTAGAAACAATCACACAAGACAATTCAAATTGTCATTGTTGCTCTGTTAGATAACTGTTCTTCGCATTTGCCTCCTGCAGTCCACTAGCTGCTAGCGGTGCTTGCAGTCTGACAGAAATGACTAGCACATTCATCAATGCATCATTCTTAAAAGCAGACAACTGCAGGTTCAAAGCACTCTTGTGAAACCAAAGGCAACTCAAAAAATTGGAAGGGGTAACGGTCAGAACTGCACAGACGCCCCGGGCCACACGGCTGTCACTGTGACAGCAACAAGAAGAAGACAATCATGCGACTATCACAGGTGTCAAATGGGGCTGCCAGCAATGTCTTGAGCCCCTTAAAAAGGAAAAAATGTCTTCAAAAGGTTGCATTTAGCCTCATGTAATTCTTTCTGCATCCCTCTTCAACACATGTTCTGGTGACATTGATGCCACAATGAACACAAAATGTGAATGCTAAAAGGTCAACAAAAACCTCATTGATCAAAGCATCAACAGAAATTGTCTGTTGATGCTGATCATGATGCTGATTGTGACAGCCACATCCCTTGCCACAAATGTTAAGACCATCAAAAATCCCAAAGGTCTAAAAACTGTTGGCTTAGAAATTGTAGATCAATTGCATCAAGCATCATCGCATGTTTGGGACGATCGGATACGCAATTCTTAATTGTCACCAACAAGAGCAACACCAACTAACAACACCACAAATCAGCCCTTCAAAATTAATTTGGAATTCGGCTCTTCTCTTTGTTGTGTTCATTCTCATCACACGTAAGAACAACAAAAACAACAATCATTGACACTGATTGAATGAATCCCAAACAAATCACATTCCTAAAACAGCAAAGAATTAAGAACACTCAAGTTCCAAACAAATTGCATCAAATGTTCATCCAATTTTTTTGTAACCGAACAAAACACATTAAAGATAAACAAATCAGTTTGCACAAGATTTGGTTATTTCTGTGCACAATGATGTTGCGCAAATGTGTAGCACAAAGAGCATTGCGGTGCCGCAACAGTTGTCTTGACACCAATGTTGTCACAAAGGAAAGCAACAGTGCTGGACGTGGTGAAAGTGATTTTGATTTTTGTCTCAAATCATTGTGCATGACCCATCCCAATTTGTTTTGCAATCGTTTTGATTTCCTCAAATCTAAATTGTTTGTGACATCGCCTTTTTTCACATGTCATTGATGAGACACATGCCAATCTTGCTTTGTTGGATAAACAGTGTGGATGATCCATTCAATCACAATTTTGTAAAAATGAATGTTTGTCTTCGTTATTCTGATGTTCACATGGTTTCCTGATCATAAATTTGAACATTGTTCGTTGAATTTCCCCTGTTTTGGCCAAACAACAGACGCACCATTTTTTTAAATTTTCAGCTGTTTGTGAAATAGTCAGATGCAAATCACTTGTGTGATGACTGGAGATTCAACAGAACTACAAGTTGTGTTCGACGCATGATAACATCAGAATGAGCTGCTGGCTAGCATGTGTGGCACAAAAGAGGTTTGGTGCCATCCCATCAATTTGATTGCTCACTGAACTTCTGAACAAATTGGTGCACAATTTGCAAATTTTACTGGATGACTTTGCTGACACTCACTGAGTTGCCATTTTGTCTTGAAATTCTCATCGTTGTTTGGTTGCACTTGTGCGTCATTTTGCGAGGGGACATGTTGACATATCTTATCCACAGCGAGGCGACATCTCTCCATACAAAGAGCTGGCGACATCTCTCAATACAAATCCTCGAAGTACTAGTACCTAAACTGTACGACTAGTAGGAAGCCTCGCTAGTTTTGCATGAGACTGGTTATCAGTTGGACGGAGGCGGCATGAAACGAGAATCGTCCAAAAACACCCGAAGCCGACGCGAGAACCCGAAGCCGAGCGGCGATCGACTGCTGGGATTCCGGTCGCCCTTCTTTTTGGGGTGATGTTTTTTCCTCCTTTTTCTCGTTTCGGTCATCAGAAGGTGCATGATGTACAGCACAGACTTATTCAGCAGCACATCTACAGTTCAGGTAAACAGTCATGTGACACAGTCAAGCCCAATTACTTCAAGTACTAGCTAGTAGAGACTGAGCCTACTACATACAAGTAGCTAGATCGTAGCTAAACTGGCCGGAAATATCATGCAGTTGAGCTTGACCAGGTTTGTTCGTAATCCATCGACTTTAAACTACTAACTAATACTACCTACTAGCTAGCTAGCTAATGCTAGCTAATGCTAGCTAGCGAGAAAGCATGCATCCCGAGTAAGGGTCGGTAATGCTACCACTTGGATGGACGCTTGAAGCTGCCGTATCATGGAACTCTCTGATCATTATAGTAGATAGTGCATCTCTCTCTAGTCTTTAGTTTGAATCTATAGCAGTACTGTCTTAAGGAATGACTCTTTTGGTTTGTATGATTATAGTGTTATAATTATTTACAACGTATGGATGTTTTAAAAGTTAAAAGGAACCCTTTTTGCTTTGTTCAGTCAGGGTAAGTTAGTAAGCGAAGTTTGTGTATAGTGGTATCATTTTGTGCATGTACAGAGATTGTTTGGTGTTTGCTTCTGCCATATATACAGGAGTAAGCAGGCGACCGACAGTAGTGCGACATTAGGAATGCGTGTGAAAATTTCCTTATGCCGTAGCAGCAGTGGAGGGTGGTTGCATGATGGCAACATTGAGAAAGATCTCATCCAGATCTTCTGGCTTGAAGGCTCCCTTGGTGGCGAATGCCGCAGTAGCATCGATTTGTGCAAACTGAGGAATGCGCATCAAGTGGGCTCGTGATTGTTCATAGTGTCCGACCGTGTAGCAAATGTGGGCTTGATTGTTCATGGCGGCCATGATCAAGATGGAATGATTGGAAGCACCTTGTTGAGCAGCAGCAACGGCAAGTTTGGCAGCCATTTCGTAGATGCGATGAGCCTTTTGAAGCTTGTCGGCTTCACCGCGCATCATGCCTCTTTGCTGAAAGGCCAAGGCAAGGTTGAAGACGAGACAGGCATTGGCCCAAGTAAGGTCTTCTACGCACATCTCACTGGAAAGGAGAAAGGCGCGGTTAAAGATGTACAAGTAAGTATCCTTGAGACCCGTAACTTCCACAGAGGCAGTGGCAGCAGCGTCGCTGATCTGTTCGACCATTGGCAATTGGTCGCCAGAATTGACAACGGCACCCATTTGCACAAGGGCTTGCTTGAAGGTCTTCAAGGCACTGGAGGCATCGCCATTGGCCAAGTAGAACACACCGTTGCGGTTGAGTTCAGCAACGTTTTGGATGGCAGACATGTTCTTGGTGGTAGCAAAGTTCATGATGGTTAGTTTGTAGTTTGTTTTAAGTACAGTAGTAGCTAGCTGTGAGGTTTTGCTTTTCGCGGAATTGTAATTTATGACAGAATGAAGTGGCGACCGAAAAAAGATCGATCAATCAATTGAATGAATCAGTGCATCTACTAGATAGTACCGGTACGTAGGTGATCTCGTCAATTTCTCGGCTGTTGTTGGGAGGTGATTTTGACGAAGGGAAGGAGGGTTCTCGAATTGAGTTGTCCAACTTAGACAACGTAAGCAATGCTCATCAACAACAAAGACACAACCTTCTTACTACTAGCTACATCTAGTAATTAGGTGCACTTACATGAAGTGTACGGTTACTCGTCTTACGTAACAATCAAAAGCCGAACCTTTACCTTTGAGTTGCCGGGATTATTCTCTGTCGCATTTTGAGAGCACGGGAAGCCTTTAAGTATAGTCGATGAGTATTTTCTATTTAATGAACATGCTCTGACGAACTTTCAAAAGCCTGACGAGTAGTGAATCTTTACGGTTTGATTGGTTCATCCCAATCCTGTGTAAAGAAAAAGAAGACTACCCTGTTTCTGAGAAGGGTGTTGCGGAAGCACGTTGAGGTTGTGAAAGACCACGTCATTGAAAAATAGGGGTTTAAGAATAAGCATTTTTTGTTCCTCGAAGGATGCAAGTGAAGAAGTGATGCACAATTT
>ENA-ORBV01017405-ORBV01017405.1-microbial-mat-metagenome-genome-assembly--contig:-NODE-17405-length-10277-cov-5.350000_pt1 | contig 10277 bp, 5 predicted proteins | sample MGYA00237777_ERZ505514 | MGnify/ENA primary metagenome ERZ505514 (study PRJEB26160, sample SAMN06269048) | microbial mat metagenome | isolation source: Oligotrophic lake microbial mat | place...
CTTCTGTTTTCTCCATCGTTCGTCAGGAACGAGATCTTCAGTCTTTTCTTTTCTTTTATATCCCTTTTCTGTCTTCTTGTAGGATTGTGGTATGGACACGCACAACTTATTCCTGAGGAAAACCAAGAGCACCTGCTATGCATGAGTATCACTAAATTTTCTTCGACTTTGCAACTGGTCACAGTGCTAGTAGCCTCCATAAAAGTCACTAATCTTTGAGTTGATACAATGCACTAAATACAGACTTGTGATAATGATGGCAAGCTATTGATCTTCCACTAAATACAGGACTGGGTCTGGATTGCTTATCATCGTGAAAGATGGCACCCAACTTACTGAACCGTTTCAAGAAGACTGCCAAAAAACTACAGCGACAAATATAAAGACATCGAACCACCAGCAACACTGCGTATTCCTTTTTCTTTTCTTTCCTTGGCCGACTGACTCCCTCCCGGCGACATCCAGGACAAGAAGCCATACCATCTCACTGGCCTGGCCACGGCACTCCTGACTAAAGTACATGAAGGTACAACAGCACTGCCGTGTGCAATACCGTATTCTTAGAACGTAAACAATTGTTGATCATCGTCACTGACGGTAAACAATTTGGCATAGACGCCATTGGCGACAATGAACCATCGATGTCCTGGAAAGGTTCCAACCGCCACGGGAGGATCTCCGTGTCCAATGTTACCCCATGGCGTGGATTCATAATACAATTGAGCTTGGGCCATGGCCGGATCGGTACCCAAATTTTGAAAAGTGGCCACCTTTTGCACGGGAGCCGCCGGTTGGCCTGCCGCCGCCGCTGCCGCCGCAGCTTGTCGCTGGCGTTCTTCTTCTTCGGCTTGTTGTTGTTGCTGCAATTGTTGTTGGTATTGCTCTTGTCGCAATCTCTCCTGTTCAGCTTCGTAAGCTGCCTGTTGTTGTCGTTGTTGTTCCTCCTCGTGTTGTCGTTGTCGTTCGGCTTCTTGCTGCTGCTGTTGTTGTTGCAATTGATATTGTCGTTGAGCCTCAGCTTCTTGCTGTTGACGGGCTGCTTCTGCCGCTGCAGCTTGTTGTTGCTGCACCAATTGTTCATGCTGTTGCTGCAAGGCACTTTGTGCCGGTGCCTGTTCCTGTGCCTGTCCCTCGGGTTTGGGTCGCCTTCTTCGGATAATCTTTTTGATAATGACTTTTTGGTCACCGGGTGTGCCAGTAAGGGGCTGTTCGAGATGTAAATATTGACAACACGCATACGGACAAGACTCTCGCACTTTCATCATATATCCTGGTGTTTGAATGCGATGACTTCGCTCTTGAACTTCCTGCAAAAGAGCATCATTGATAAATATTAAATCGGGAAATGTCGGCCACTCCGCTCCTCCTTGGCGGAACCCTGGAAACCAACCACCGTATCGTTTCTACAAAGAAAGATAACAGAAGTGTGAGAAGGAGAAGAAGACCAAACGAGAGACAATTCAAGGAAGCAGCGACCAAGCCGCCACTCAGAACTTCATGGCCACACTCCTTATCATAATTCTATGCATCACACATCCATTCCCTTCGTTTCCTTCAATTTCATCATACTTGTTTGTTACTACTTACGTCGGGTTTCCTCCAATCAGCAGGCTTTGGAGGTGGCTCCATGATGAGGTTATGGTGGCAATGGGGGACAATGGAGTTGGCGCTGTTGCTGCTGCTTCTTGTGGTGTAAAAGAACTGGCAAGAACTGGTTGGTTGATGGGTGACTTTTTCTCTCCAATTCACTTGGTCTGACTCGTGATAGATTCTCTTCCTGTTAAGCCAGATATATATCTATGACAATAGAAGATTGTTTTCGTTTGTGCGTTGTTCAAATTCTATTATAATAGCTATGAGCTACAGTACCTCGATGTACCGGCTTCGCAACAATCAGGCTACTGTATTTGTGGAAGCACCAAGTTTCAGTCACCTGCAGCAAGAGATGCCACAATGAACCAACTTGGTAATAACAACACGCTAACAACACGACAACAAGTCCTGACTGCGGGATCGGAGGGGAGGCACAGCAAATTTCTGAATTACTATGACCCGGCTCGTGACCCTAAGACTTTTGGGAAGAGATCCAGAGCAAATGTGCGGGCTTAAATATGGAGCCAATGCACGATCTATTGTCAAAGATTTCGATAGAAAACGTACCCGGTCGCCCTCTATCTCCATGTATCTGCACTCGGAAGTCTGAACACCAAAACGAAACGATGACCATGAATTTATGCAACTCACTGTACTAGCTAGCTAGTACCAGCAGTACTGGTACTCTGCAAGCCATCAATCATCATCATCATGCATCCATCGGCATTGCTTTCAATCCATAATACATCGATATAAGCTTTGAACTCTTTGCTGTGGTTGCCGCTTGCGTATATATTACATGACCCTCTCTCCCTTTTTTCTTGTCGCCTTTGCCACCAACATCATCGCTCGCAGTTCCTCTCCAAGTGCTGCGTTTGCTTACCACAACCTTCCACAAAAAGCATCATTAGCATTGTCGTCCACTCGTTTTTCATCCACCAGTACCAAAATGTCTTCCAATAATAGCAACAACAACAACAATAATGACGGAAAATTGACCATTCTCGGGTTTGGGTCCTTGCTTTCGGAAACATCATCCCGCATGACCTTTCCCGAATTGACCAATTTTCGACTCGGCCGCATTCCCAATTATCGTCGTGTCTTTGGTCATTGCACGTCCCTCTTTTTCAAACGAGGGATTGCCAATCTCGAGACCAAAGAAATGGCGTCCCTCTCGGCAGAACCCGATGAAGGCAATCCAGGATTCATTTGTACCATTTTTGAAGTGGATAACGCGGATATGATGCAAGATGGCGTCCCTTCGCAAGCTTTTTTGGAACGAGAAGAAGAATACAATATATTGCCGGCGGTTCCCTTTGTGGATTTGACCACGGGTCAAACCTCCACGGGCATTTTGTGTGCCCGCGGCAGTGACAAAGAATTTAATGAGCGATGGGGCAAAGATTATTTTGAAAAAGAATATGGTCAATACGGCATTCCCACCATTTGGAATTGGGATGAAGCTTCTGGCCTACGACCGTGTGCTACCTATTTGCGACATTGTACTTTGGCGGCGGAAAAAATGGGCGAGGAATGCAACAATTCCTTCTTGGATGAGACCTTCTTAGTGGATCGAAAGACACCTCTACGCAAGTATTTGAAAGAAAATCCGCACGTCATGTTGGCTGTTCCACCACCTGAACTTCTCATTCGTTATGGTGGATAGTAGTTCTCTTGGTTGTTTGCTTCTTTGCCTGCTAGCAGCTTTTGCTACGAGTACTGTGGGACTCTACAATAGCATGCGCAACAATACACTGCATAATCCCTCTAATACATTTTCTAAGGACAGAAACCACAGTCTAGATAGTCTAAGGTGGATAAGGAATCCATTCACCCCACACTCAGCATACCCTCCGACGCAGCCGTCGAGGATGACCGCTCATTTAAGGAGCTGTAATTGATAGATACCCTTTATGTAATCTATCTGCCATCTTCCTCGACTTGCTTTCCATCATTTTTCGTCGTCGTCAATGTTCGAAAATAATGAAGATGAAGTAGATTGCAGGTGGATACGCCTGCACCGGCAAGTTTGAGGGATATGAAGTTTTGGTTGTGCTTTGTACTTTTGTACTTTTGAGCACAGAATGATGATAGCTTTCCACTCGGCAGTACGCAAATAGCTGCAAGGTCGTGGGGCTTTTAAAATGACTACAGTGGCTCCTGTGCCCCATCTAGGCCAATCCCATTAAATCATCTATGCATAAGCCCCTCAGGCATGTCTGGTTTCTGACGGACTTACAAAAAGCACAGCAGGGAAAATCGTCCAAGACAAAGAAATTGTTTTCTTTGCCTGCTTGTTTACTGTCCCGCTTCTCGTCTCGGGGAGCTCTTGTTGGTCTCAATGCCGACACATCAGACCCACAGTTCCAGCAGTCAGTCCCGTCCCAAGCTTCCAAGTCATGCAACCTCTCTGGGCACAATGCAGTGCCCAAACACGCCGTTTTTTAGTAGCCATGTTAGTGGGGAAAAGCTGGTGCAGTGACGTCAAAAAATGGAGGGAACTATCTCGTAGTTTTAACAGAATCTATCATATATCGAACAAGGAACTAACGAATCAAATGATTTTTTAAAGCAGTGGTAAAATGAAAGAATGAGCCAGCACAGCACACCCCGTGAGTAGTGATCAGAGTTCCAAACCCCGTGATCACCAACAATAATGTCTTTCCTGTTGCACTATTGTTGCCATTATATCATGCCAGTCATTTTGGAACCTCCTTCATTTCGCACCCTTTTTGTGTGTGTGTGTTTAGATGCTTGTTCGTTTCAAATATGCCAGTTGTGATCGTGACATCAGCTTCTTGTAGGATGACCGTTCATCCATCTTGTGTTCTTGGTGCTCGTCGTCAGAAGAAGAAGAATCAGTAATTCTACAGTGTCCAAAATCCAAATCCAAGCTCTGCAACCCCACAGAAACAGCAGTTGCTGTTTTCAAGGACGAGCATTCAACGGTTCCATCTGTAGATTTCATATCAACTCTCTCTTGAAAGGACACGCGTTTCATCCCATCTCTAGCAGTATTAGTAGGACTGCTCGGTGCGGATGATGACGGATCTACGGTTCTTCGAAAACCACACCACCGCATCATACCGAGTCTATCGGCCGCTACTAATTCTATAACCTGGTCTTCTTGCATTTCTCGACAGCAAGCAAAGTCCATGGACATCATACTAGCTAGTAGATGCCGGTTACCTACTACTCACTTGTAGCTACTAGTAGTTCGTAGTAGAGTACAGCAGCAGCAGAAGGCTAAGCCACTGCCGATACTACAAAAAGTGGGTTCGGTGACAACAACAAGCATCATCGATTGATGGAAGTCACGGCGAGTTTGGCATTTCTACGTGCATTCTCCATCGACCGTGTTTATCCAGGATGGGCCCACGGTACGCGTTCTCTAAATACCATTCCGTTGAGCAGTGCTGGCGCATCTCTAATTACCAAAATTTGGCACTGTTAGGGATGGAGTTAGAGTGTGACCTAAAAATAACATCACAGTGAAAATTCTGTTTTGGCCAGCTACTGCAAGTCTACAAGTAGTAGCTAGCTAGCTAGTAGCTACTGCTAGCTAACAGTAGCTAGCAGTTGTAGCTAGCTGGTGCCAGCTGATGTCAGCTCCGATGAAGGCAGCAAAGCTGGAGATTTCCACTGGGATGCACATTTTGAACATGACTGACATTTCAACACAAACAATTTCAGACTAGACAACTAACTGTTGATTGTTAGTGATTAATTGCACATGCTCTAACACTTACCTCACCAGCTGAACATTCATTGGAAAGCAACCAGATTCCCCAACCTAAACAGCAATGTCATAAATGACATTGACATCAGCAGTGAAACAAAATGCAGGATGCACCATCATTCAAACAACAATTGTTTGCAAAGTTGACATTGAGAACAATCTGACTTTCTAACATGTTTTGTGGTGATAGCAAGCTAGTCAATTGATGGCTCACAGGTGCCCAATGCTAGCACTATCTACAAGCAGGAACAAACACGACAAAAAGAGACATTGACGGCATTAGTCGCAAAAAGAGAACCATGCCACCAACGGTTGGTGTATAACCAGCCTGCTGCTGAACTTGACAAACTTCTGCCTCTACCCAAAAGATGTGCTACTAAGCACAGTGGAGCAAAGGGAGAGTTTAGGAAAGTTTGCATGCTCCACAAAATCGTTTGTTTGTTCAAATGCAGATGAAACATTGAGTTTGACATCTAGCACCATCATTGCATTCTCTGTTTTGCTTGTGTTGGTGTCATTGCATTCCAAACAGACGATCCATGTCATACCCACACGTGTTGTGAAATGTTGTTGCTGCAATTACCACATGTAGAAGATTGGCTGATTGAGGATGAAAGTGAGGCTAGGTTTTCTTTGTGTGTAGGTTGCGTTGGGATGGAACAAACTAGCTTTTAATGAAGGGCATGTATATCTCTGCTTCAGAGTCCTGTTTCTTGTTTAGGTCAAGCATTCTTCTTCTCAGACTTTCACAGGTTGAATCCTGCAAAAAAAGACGAGTCCGAGGAGGCAGAGAGAACATCTGCACCGCGCCGTAACATGGTAATGGTTTGAGTCGACGTGCCTATTCATCTCTCCGACGAGAGGGAAGTCGGGCCCAATTGAAAATTTGATAGCTTTCTCCTGGACGGCGGAAGAAGGGCTTGGGCATGCGATGCCTCCGTGGCTTGGTAGAGAGCGACACTCTGCCACAGGCGTGCGCTGCTCACCTCTACTAGTAATTCCGTCACGAAAGAGGTGCTGGAGCAATGAGCGAGCATTGGTACAAGCTCATGTTCTTTCGACACGGTTTAGCTTCCCACTGAAATTGTAGTCTTCATCAGTTTGAGCTTTCAAAATCTAGCCATTGCAATATCTGGGACAAGGGACAACTTCGTATCCCTAGCGTCCCGTGAGTGTGAGGATCCTATGTGACAAGCAGATTACGACTATAGAGTATGCCATCCAGCCATAGTCTTTGCCATAGAATTAGCGCTTTATCATCATTAGCCGACTGTGTTGTTTTATTTCCAAGTTGATTGTTCTTTCTGTGTTACCGTTTGAATTCGGGGTTCCTAATGTACAACAACCAAAGTCTCTATCTTGTGCCACATGACATCAATTATAACTATACTAAACCAAATCAAAAATCTGAACAAGGTGTGTGGTCTTAACGTGCAGCCGCGAGTTGTTGTTCGTCGTCACTCTCTTCTTCCAATGCGGCATCAGGAACTATACAGTGTGCACCCGCGGATTGTTTATTAGCAATTGCAGCTTCCGCCACTGCCAGACCAGCATAAGCTGCATCTCTGAGCCCGGATGTCTCCAAAGTAGGGCTCATTCGGTGTAGCTTTGTGGCTTCCACTCGAATTTCATTCAAATCTTCCAACGCAGTTTCCAGCCCTCGTGGGTTGCGGACGACTCCAACATTGTCCCACATTGTCCTCTTCAGCCGGCGAAGTTGGCACATGGCTCTGTGAGCGGCATTTTCAATATGGGCAGGCTCCAGTGAAGCCGAACGGAACCGGGGATTGTTCAGCAAAAATGCCTCCAGTTGTTGTCCTGCTTCGGTTCTCAACCCGATTCCTTCTGAACTTCCGACATAATCGGCGACCGTCGCTCCAAACACCAGACCTTCCAACAATGATGTTGAAGCAAGGCGATTTCCTCCATGCAAACCGGTCCTGGCTGCCTCGCCTGCAGCGTACAGTCCTTGCAGCGAGGTTCGGCCGTGCATGTCGGTTGCTATTCCTCCACAAGTATAGTGCGCTGCCGGGATCACGGGCAACATGTCTTTCGCCAAATCCAAATTTCGCTGGCTCAAGTGGCCCTGAATCGACGGGAAGCGTCCGTGAAGCCAATTACCTTCGCGATGCGTGATATCCAAGTAGACATTGTGTTTGGATCCATCTCCTTTTTGACTTTCTTCAAACACGCCTCTCGCCACGATGTCTCGTGGAGCCAATTCGCCGTCCGGATGGAAATCCTTGGCAAAGGCTCTTCCACTGGCATCTCGCAAAACAGCCCCTTCTCCCCTCAGCGCTTCGGTTAGCAAGAAGCGTGCTTCATTTGGCATGTACAAGGAAGTGGGGTGGAATTGCACATACTCCAGGTCCTTCACTTCGGCACCGGCTCGGTATGCGAGTGCCACACTGGACCCCAGAGCGTTAAACCCTGCCGGGTTGGTCGAATGTTCATAAATCCCGGCCAGCCCACCACTGGCCAACACAGTTCCTCTACAGCCGTATTCCAATGTTTGCTCTCCAGAAAAGCGATTAAGGGTGGCTACACCCAGACACATATCATCCTTCACCACCAAATCGGTAACAATGGTGTGTGGTTTCATGGTGATCAAGGGATGTTTTGCGGCCGCTTCGTTGATGTGTTGCGTAATGATGCGACCAGTGTGGTCCGCCCGATGAAGAATTCGTGGTGCTGCGTGAGAAGCCTCTGTAACGAAGCAGTGTGTGTTGGGGCAATTGTTGGTTTTTGTTTCCGTCGCAATTTGATAGAGTCAGAAGAAAAAGAAGGAAGAGGAGTGGTCAGCAAAACCTAATGGGATAACAATACTTTCAGCAACAGGTACATCCTTCACTCATTTGATGACAGGATCAAGCTCGATAACAATGTCCCAGCGCCCTGAATCCATTGTACGAATTCCAATGCCCATCGCACAACAAATGAATTGCCTGTAATGACAAGCAAGCAAATACGCAAAATAAAACGTACCTAAACAGAGCGAAAGGCTTCCATCGTCACGCTTATCAAAAGGCACATGAGCAAATACTTTCTTCAGACTATCATCCAACAACAATTGTCGCACTCGATCTGGACCTTCTTCCGACACTTTTTGAACGGCATCGTCCACACAAAGTCCTGCTCCGGCTCTGTGAATATCTTGTGCCAATAGCTCAGCACTATCCCCCGAGGCAGGATCATAATTCCGATAGATGATTCCGCCCTGTGCCCAAAAAGAATTGCAATCTTCTGGCACATTTCCCGCAAACAAGAGCGTGACGGGAATTTGATACGTCTCGGCAGCGACGAGGGCGGCTGCGCATCCAGCCACCCCTGACCCCACCACCAACAGTCGATCGGCATTTCGTATTTCTTGTTGTGCTGTTTGGTGGTTGACTCGCTCCAATAATTCATTTTGAATTTCTTCATGATGTTGCCTTTCTCGTTCGTCCATTTGGCGAATAGCGCCGCTACTATTGCCATTGATTTGAACTCTTGTGGAGAAACCTTGAGAACCCTTTGACGACATCGCGGTACTAGCAGCTCCATGTTGGAGAGGAGGCCGCCGGTGAACGTGACATCTTCTACCAGCGTTTAACACAGTCCTTTGTAGCGAACGGATCATGGTGCAATTTGGATAATGGGAAATGAGAGAAGAAGAAGTAGTTACCTAACCTAAAAGAGGTCGGTTCGTTGGCCTAGCCTTCGCAAAATGCCGACCCAACAAGTATTCCAGCAGATAAGTGAGGAAAGAGCTGCACTTTACGGTATTTTAAAAGATCGGCAGATGAGGTGTTGCTTGTCATCAACCCGATGAGTACACGAGCGGTGAGCGAACGGTCAAGAGAGCACAAACACTTTCTATCGGGGATAGTTATGATTCAGAAAACGCGAACCCTTCAACATGTTATTGGGGGTCGTGAGGTGGCTTTTTTGGAGCGCTGGGGATTGGATTACGCTCCTTCCTCGGGTTCGCGAGGACTAATTAAAATACGTTTCAGTTACCACGTATCATCGATCAACTTTGCGTCCAACTAAAAGATACCTTTCAGATGCCCTCAAAGCCATGTACATGTATGGTGACGGATTTTATCGCACAATCCACGTAAGCATTATTTTGCTGCGTACCCAGCTCAGCTCAGCTCTACTAGACTAACCTATCTACTAGCTAGTAGGGAGTAGCTAGTCCTGTATTACTGTTTTATGTGGTTTCGAGCGCACCAACGTTACCTCTCACACGTCCGAGGTACCGCATGTTGTACTTGTGTGGCTAAGGACTTCTACCTTGCTGTGCTGTCTGGCTTGCTGGTACATCAGCAACTTTAGGACTAGATTCCCTCAATACCCAATTTACTAGCTTCGGTTGTTCGGCCGGCGGTTCAGTTCTACCGCTAGTAGCTAGTAGCAGGTAGATTTTGATGGCTCTGTCACTCCTGTTGGCAGTGCTGTTAGCAGCTAGGCTACCTAGCGGCGGTGCAGCAGCAGCAGCGTGCTAGAGCACCGACATCCAGCCGACCAAACTGAATGGGGGGAACTAAGTTTCGTTGCTGTCTGCAGGTCAGTGTGTCAGTGAACTTAGCGGCATACGTAGTTTAGCTACTTAATAATTGTGGGTGTGGAAGTGCCTGCAGTGGTCTGGCGTCGTGAATCCACCAGCCCCCATAGCACATCTGCCTATTGCTAAAGACGAAGCAACTGAACCCACCTATCAAATTGTTATCGATTGGCTAGCTACAGCAGATGCATGCAACTGGTTAGCTCACACAAAAAGCTATTCCCGGCAGTCGTTGGATCCCCAGTAGGTACTCAATAATTATTTAGTCATGAGTTTCGCCTGTGTTCAAATCTCTTGCAACGCTTGAAATTATTGATTCAATAAGGCAGCGGAGCTGGAGAGCTCCGCTAGAACATTCGTTTTGAGCGTGCAGATAAAGTCATGATGATTGAAGTT
>ENA-ORBV01017406-ORBV01017406.1-microbial-mat-metagenome-genome-assembly--contig:-NODE-17406-length-10277-cov-4.637157_pt1 | contig 10277 bp, 5 predicted proteins | sample MGYA00237777_ERZ505514 | MGnify/ENA primary metagenome ERZ505514 (study PRJEB26160, sample SAMN06269048) | microbial mat metagenome | isolation source: Oligotrophic lake microbial mat | place...
ACATGATGCTCCCCAGCGTCGCCGCCGCAACGCAAAGTCCCGCAAGCGCGATCCGGCCACGACCGGCCCCTAGCGCTGCGCGGTTTGCCCCGCCGTCCGCCCCGCCGTCCGCCGCGCCGACATGCTCTTCCCCACGGCACGACCACCAGATCGCCGCCGACGCCATAAGCGACGCGATAAATGGAGCAACGACGCCCCAAAGAATCATGGGAATGAGTATCGCGGGCTCCATATGACATCTCCAGCCGACAACCAACGGATAGGTTCAACTAGGGAAAAGCGTATCCCCCTCAAAAGCGAAAACGGCGCGCAGGATGCTGCGCGCGGTCTGAGAAATCGATACCGCTTCCAATGAACACCGGACATCTTTGTGGCATTGCCACGCGAGCGGGGAAAGAGCGTGCGTTCGTTTCGCACTATCCTATTTGCTATTTACTTCTTGCCACCCTCAAGCGAGATGTAGATCGTCACTTCATCCCCCAACGCATCGAGCATGAACTTCATCCCGAAATCCGAACGTTTGATGACCGCGCTGGTTTCAAGCCCCGCAATCGGTCCGCCGCGGCCCTTTCCCTGCCCGGTCGCGTCGACCTGAATCGTGATCGGCTTGGTCACGCCGTGCATCGTGAAGTCGCCGGTCACCGCGATCTTGCTCCCCTCACCCTTCTTCGCGCTGGTGCTCTTAAACGTGATCTCGGCGAACTCCTTTGCCGAAAAGAACTCCTGGCCTTTCAGGTGCGTGTCGCGCCCCGTGCTGTTCGTGTCGATGCTATCGACATCGACCTTCGCATCGATCATCGTCGCTTCGGGCTTTGCAGCGTCGATCGTGAACGAGCCGCTGATCTTGTTAAACCGCCCATAGAAGTACGCGACGCCCTGATGCTTCACCCGGAACATCGCGCTCGAATGCAAACCGTCAACCTTGTACTCGCCGTCGGCAGCCTGTGCCGGAGAAACAATCGCCACGGGCTTCGTCCCCGCCCCACCGAGCGCGAGAAATCCAACCGAACCGACCGCCGCCGCAGCGGCAACAATACATACCGGGCACAAACGCATGACTGAGAACTCCTTGATGGGGGGGTCCCGTGGAGGGGACAGCCGATTTCCATTTCGTGACAACAACCGACTTCGCATAGGACTCCGGAACACGATTCCGGTTCTGCAACCTCTCGTACCAACACGAAGGATGGGTGCAAACTTCGGGACCACCACAGAGGTCAACGCACGGGTTCACAGTAGTACCCTTGCGACCTTGTGTGAAGTTCAGTGGCGAGAAACCCAAAACTGGACCGCTCTCCTGCCTCGCATACCACCGCACGTTCGCTTCGGGGGTTCGCTGGCCGTCCAGTATGGTTCTGGCGCTGATCATGCCACATATTCGCCCAATACCCTAACAAACTTCCTAAAAAACTCTTGACTTTTGTATGCTGATACAAGTACCGTATATTAATGAGCAAAAGTCATGGCGGTGAACGCCGCCAAGCCCAAGAGGTCGTTGCGCCCAACTCGCACGCGGGATCGCAATTTATCGGTTATTGGACTTCAGTGTGGTCACGCTTCAATGTCGATGCGGGAAGGAAAGTTGCCCTTTTCCTCGATCGTGGTCACAAATACTCAATCAAGGATGCAGAGTTGCGCTCGCAAGCTTGCATGCTTCCGACCTTGAGAGCAGCCGATAACGTCAACATTTGAAAAAGGAGCGGATGCAGTAAGTGTCGTAATAGTTTTATGAGTATTTATACGTACGTAATCATGGGATTTGAGAACTTGTGAAGGATTGCAAGGTTTTGCTTGCAACCACGATGTCCATTGGTGCGAACATAGTTGAAACGATGTGTATTGGTGTCGATGGTGGTAACGCAAGTGATCTCGTTGTCGCGAGGCTGTAGGCCGATGCTATCCGCATCCGAAGGTCTGGTTCAAGGAGTTGAAGATGTCGATTCGTGGATTCGCGGCGGCTTTTGGCGTAGCCTTGGCTTCGGTTTTCAGCGCTTTCGCACAGCCGAACGCGGCGGGTGCCGCGGGTGCCGCGGGTGCGTGGACGCAGTTGGAGATCATGCCCGCTAACGTTCAGGCCGCTGAGCCGTGGATTCGCCCCCAAGCCTTCAAGCCATTTTTGCTCGACGATGCCGCCAAGCGCGCAGCCCTCTCCACCGCGCCGATGGAAGAGTTCCCCATAGATCGCACCCGGGGACTGGTCATCGAAATCCCGCACCCCGATGGCGGCTTCGCCAAGTTTCGCATCGTCGAAACCGCCCTCATGGAAGCGCCTCTCGCCGCACAGTTTCCTGACATCAAGACCTACTGCGGTCAGGGAATCGACGATCCCGCCGCGACCATCCGCCTCGATATGACTCCCCAGGGCTTTCACGGGATGGTGCTCAGCCCCAACGGCGACTACTACATTGATCCCTATTCCCGAAACGATGTCAACCACTACGGCGTCTACTACAAGCGCGACTTCCGCCGAATGCCCTTCCATGAGTTTTTCTGCGCTGCGGATGGTGAAGGCCAGCAGACGGGCAATTCCTATGGCGAGCGCGCCAGCGGCACCACGCTGAGCACCTTCCGCCTCGCGGTCGCCGCGACCGGCGAATACACGACCTTCCACGGCGGCACCGCAGCGCTCGGCCAGGCCGCGATCGTCACCGCTGTGAACCGTTGTACAGGCGTCTACGAGAAGGAAGTCTGTGTTCGGTTCACCCTCGTCGCCAACAACATCAACATTGTCTTTACAAACAACGCGACGGATGGGTACACCAACAACAACAGCGGCACGATGCTCGGCGAGAACCAGGCAAAGATCGACCTGGTCATCGGGAGCGCAAACTATGACATCGGGCATGTCTTCAGCACCGGTGTGGGCGGAATCGCTCAGTTGGGTTGCGTCTGCTCCGCGGGCAACAAGGCCAAAGGCGTCACCGGGCTCCCATCCCCCGTGGGCGACCCTTTCTACATCGACTATGTCGTCCATGAAATGGGCCACCAGTTCAACGCGGCCCATACCTTCAACAGCACCACGAGTTCCTGCGGTGGGGGCAACCGCTCCGCCTCAAGCGCGTACGAGCCGGGCAGCGGCACCACGATCATGGCCTACGCGGGCATTTGCGACGCTGATGACGTCCAGCCCCACTCCGACGCCATGTTCATCGCCCAAAGCTACGACCAGATCAGAGCCTTTGTCACCACATCGGCATCCTGCCGCGTCGATACCGCAACCGGCAACACTGTTCCGGTCTTCATCCCCGGCGCTTCCAAGACGATCCCCAAGGGCACCGCCTTCACCATGACGCCCACCTCCGCCTCCGATGCCAACGGAGACACGCTCTCATTCTCATGGGAAGAGCGCGACTTGGGTATCGCCACCACATTGGCCGCCGCGGACAACGGAACCAGCCCGATCTTCCGCGCTTTCAATCCGACGACGTCCCGTTCACGCACCTTCCCAGCCTATTCCACCGTGCTCAACGGTGTTCTCCTGACGGGCGAGAAATACCCTGCCGTGGCCCGCACCATGGTCGCCCGCCTGACCGTGCGTGACAACCGCGTCGGCGGCGGCGGCGTGAACTCCGGCAACGTGACGATCAATATCAACGGCACCGCTGGCCCATTCCAGGTGACAAGCCCCAACACCAACGTTTCGTGGTCGGGGACGCAGACCGTCACATGGAACGTCGCCAGCACCAGCATCGCCCCCGTCAGCACTGCCAACGTCAAGATTCTTCTCTCCCTCGATGGTGGAAACACCTTCCCCACTACGCTGCTGGCAACAACTCCGAACACCGGTTCGGCCTCGGTCACCCTCCCCGGAGTGAGTTCAACCCAGGCCCGCATCCGGGTCGAGGCCGTCGGTAACATCTACTTCGACATTTCCAACGTCAACTTCACCATCACGGGCGCGCCGCCGCCCAATACTCCAACAAGCGTTCTCGCCACGCCAAGCACGGTCTGCTCGGGCGCGACCGTCACCCTCTCGGGAACCGTCGGCGCCGGCGAGACCATCGACTGGTACACCGGCAGTTGCGGCGGAACCCTTGTCGGCAGCGGCCTGTCCCTGAATGTCATTCCGCCCGTGACCGCCACCTATCACGCCCGAGCCCGCAACACCACGACGTCCGCCGTCAGCCCGCTGTGCGCAACCGCCGATGTCATTGTCAACACCACCCCCGCTTCGGCGCCCACCGGTGCGGCCGCGAGCGATTCCACCTCCTGCAACGCCGTCAACGTAAGCTGGACCGCGCTCGCCGGGGCCACTTCCTATCAGGTCTTTCGCAACGTAACCAACGATTCGGCATCGGCCGCGCTGGTCGGCTCGCCCGCCGCCAGCCCCTACCCGGACACGACCGCGAACCCCGGGACCACGTACTTCTTCTGGGTCAAGGCCGCCAACGCCTGCGGCGCGGGTCCGTTCAGCACGAGCAACGCCGGCACACGATCCTCGCCGCCACCCACCCCGACGCTGGTCGCCGCCACTGACTCAACCAGTTGCGCCAACATCACAATCACCTGGACCAACTCCGCTGGCGCAACTGGCTATCAGATCTGGCGAAACACCATCAACGACAGCGCCTCGGCCTCCCTCGCGGGCAACGCCTCGGGCACGCCCTTCGTTGATACTCCCACCGCCGGAATCACCTACTTCTACTGGATTCGCGCCACCAACACCTGCGGTGCCAGCGCGTTCAGCACGCCCGACCAGGGAGCACGGTCCGCCGTTCCAGATGTTCCAACTTCGGTCGCCGCAAGCGACAATGCCTCCTGCGCTCAGGTGAACATTTCATGGTCGCCCTCCGCGGGCGTTGTCAACTACGAAGTCTGGCGCAGCACGACGAACAACTCCGCCGCGGCGTCGCTCATCGCTTCCCCCGCCGGTCCCGCCTACACCGATTTCCCGGCGAACGCCGGCACGCAGTATTACTACTTCATCAAGAGCACCAACACCTGCGGCCAGAGTGCATTCAGCGCTTCGGACGCCGGCTCGCGCACCGCGATTCCCGCGGCGCCCTCGTCGCTCGTCGCCTCCGATGGGACCTCATGCGACCAGGTCGCCCTTTCCTGGAGCGGTGTTTCCGGCGCTACTTCCTACGCCGTCCTGCGCAACACTATCAACGATTCCGGCTCCGCTTTGGTCATCGCCCCGGCGGTCGTCACGACGGCTTTTAACGACACCTCAGCCGTCGCCGCGATCACGCACTTCTATTGGATCCGCGCGGGCAACATCTGCGGCGACAGCCCCGTAAGCGTAACCGACACCGGCTTCCGCGATGGCCCGCCCTCTGCCCCGGCATCCGCCGAGGCAAGCGATGGCGCTTCCTGCACGGTGGTGAACGTTTCCTGGGCAAGTGCTCCCGGCGCGGCATCCTACACCGTGCTGCGAAACACCATTAACGACTCTGGCACCGCTGTTTCCATCTTCGCCGGAGCGGCATCGCCTCATGCCGATGCCTCCGCCGCGCCGTTCACCACCTATTTCTACTGGGTATTCGCCACGAACACCTGCGGCTCGGGCTCCCTCACAAGCGCAGGCTCCGGATATACGCTCGGGGTCGTCGATGTCCCCACCAACGTTGCCGCAGCGGATGGCACTTCCTGCGATGGCGTCCTCGTCACCTGGAGCCTTTCACCCAACGCCGATACTTACTCCGTCTGGCGCAACACAGTGAACGACGCGGGCACCGCGTCGCTCCTCGCCAGTTCACCCTCGACCTCATACGATGATTCCACCGCCCTTCCCGGAGTCACCTACTTCTACTTTGTCACCGCGTCGCGGACGCCGTGCGCGGCGAGCGCCCTCAGCGCAAGCGATGCCGGTATCCGCGGCGATTCCGCCATGATCGCAACGCAACCCACCGAACAGACCGTGATCGCGGGCGACCCGGCCTCCTTCACCGTCGTCGCCACCGGCGGCGGAATCACCACCTACCAGTGGCGCTTCAACAGCCTGCCGCTCTCCGAAGACCCTCCTCACATCACGGGCACTCAAACCGACACCCTGAGCATCGACGCCGCACAGGCCGCCGATGAAGGCCCCTACGACGTGATCGTGACCAACGAGTGCGGCCAAGCCACCAGCGATTCCGCAATGCTGACTGTCAACTCCGATGCCCCTTGCTACGCCGACTTCAATCAGGATGGCGGCATCGACGGCGCCGATGTCGATGCCTTCTTTGTCGCGTGGGAAGCCGGCGACGCCATCGCCGATGTCAATCAGGATGGCGGCGTCGATGGCACCGATGTCGCGGTCTTCTTCGCCGCTTGGGAATCGGGTTCGTGCTGATCATTCGCTTCGCCGCGTGTCTGCCTGTGAGCGGATAACATCCACCCTATGGCGATCGCGCCGCCAGCCGGCGACCAATCTTCGTCGGACGGATCGATCTCGGATAGCCGCGCGCCCGGAGAAGTCGGGACCGGAAGCACGTTTTTTATGAAAGGGTCAGCGGGCTCCGGAGCCGTGGGTGGCATCCCCCGATTCATCGGTCACTACCACATCAAGCGCCTCATCGGCCACGGCGGCATGGGCGCGGTGTACGAAGCCGTCCAGGAGCAACCGCGCCGAGTGGTCGCTCTGAAAGTCATGCGTACTGGCGCCGCTTCCCGCTCTGCCTTCCGCCGTTTTGCCTACGAATCCCAGTTGCTCGCCCGCCTGCGTCATCCGTATATCGCACAGGTCTTCGAGGCCGGGACGCACATCGAAAACGGCGTCCGCGTCCCCTTCTTCGCGATGGAGTATGTCGCGGGCGCGACATACCTCACCGAATATGCCGAGCGGAAGGACCTGACCACCGACCAGCGGATCGAACTCTTCATCAAGGTGTGCGATGCTGTTCATCACGGCCACCAGAAGGGCATTGTCCACCGCGACCTCAAGCCCCAGAACATCCTCGTCGATACCGATGGCCGCCCCAAGGTCATCGACTTCGGCGTCGCCCGCGCCACCGATTCGGATATGGCCGTCACCACCCAGCAGACCGATGTAGGCTCCCTTGTCGGCACCCTGCAATACATGAGCCCCGAGCAGGTTGCCGCCGACCCGCACGATATCGACACCCGCTCGGATGTCTACGCACTGGGCGTGGTTTTGTACGAACTTGCCTGCCGAAAACTCCCGTATGACTGCTCGAAGTGCGGCATCCCCGAGGCCGTTCGGATGGTGCGCGAGCAGCCCCCCGCTCGCCCCACCAGCGTCAGCGCTTTCGTCAAGCGCGACCTCGAAGTGATTCTCCTCAAGGCGCTCGAAAAGGACCGAGACCGCCGCTACCGCTCCGCCGCGGACTTTGCCGATGACCTGCGCCGTTACCTCTCCGCCGAGCCGGTCTCCGCGCGCCCCGCGAGCATCGCCTATCAACTCAAGCTCTTCGCCAAGCGCAACCGCACGGCGGTGGTCGCCGCGGGGATCGTATTTGCAGCCCTCATCGCGGCGACCACCATCAGCACATGGATGGCCCTGAGCGCCCGCAAGGACAACGCCAAACTCAAGCAGTTCGCAACCTTCACCGACTTTGCCCTTGGGTCCCGTGATGGCAAGGATGAGATAAATCTATCGCTGGAGCAGGCTTCCCGAATCGCCCACGCCACCTTCGGTGATGATCCCGCGGCTGAGGCCCGCGTCCGAATCACCATCGCGCAGCGCTACTTTGACAAAGGCAACTTTCGCTCCGCCGCCGCGGAAGCTACCGCAGCGCTCGCGCTCGAAAGCGCCCCCCTGCGCGGTGCCGACCCCATCGGCGAACGGGTCTGGACAGCCGCGGCCCTGTACAGCCGCGCACGCCTGGCCGATACCGAGTCCGGCGCCAAAGGTGTCTCCGAAACGCTGGATCTGCTCGCGCCGTTGCTCAAAGACTGGAAGGCCATTCCCAATCAGGACCTGCGGGCCGTGCTGGCGATCATGGACCTGTATGCGGTCGCGTGGATGATGCGCGATGACCTGGCCCGCGCGGCCGACTCCGCCGCGGATCGCGTTGAGGCGGGTAAGAGGTTTTATCCCGACTCGCCCCACCGCTGGATTCGCCCGTTGCACAATCTTTCGCTGATCGAGGCGCGACTAGGGAAGGCCGTCAACGCGAGACAGCACTTTGAAGCCGCCCACCAGCACGAGCTTAACACACGTCGCGCCGGCCTCGATGACTCTCTAGGCGAGCGCGATGCCCTGACCGCATACCTCTGGCCCGCAAACGCGCGCGTAGGCGTCGCCAGTCCCGCGGTACTCGACGCCATCAACATCGAAGTCCCTCCTGAGAGCGAACCACCGGCGTACACCTACGAACGGGCCGCGAAAAAGGTCCGCGAGTTCCTTGCTGGTCGCCAGCTCTTCGCCTACAAGCGAGAGGGGCAGGAACCCTTCACACAGACCATGAAACGCGAAATCGCTGCGGCGTGGCTGGCGTATTGCAATCACGCCGCGTCGCACAAGCAGCGCCCGACGCCCGAGGGGCTTCGGCCCTTTATCGATAACAATCCTTCGTGGTTCGAGCTTCAGGGGGAGTTGCAGGCGCTCGACCAGACGATCGAAGAGATCGAGCGGCTGCCGCTGCGACGAACCGTCCGCTGGAATGCACTGCGGCCCCTCCTCGACAGACTCTGCCCCGAGAGTGCGGATGGCTCCACCCGCCTCTTCACCATCGATGAGCTTCAAATCGCGATTTGCGACCCCGAATCCCCCGCGCTGCTCCACCGCCGGGCATGGCGCGTTCTGGGAAATCCGCGTGCCACCGAGGCGGAGTTCAAGGCGGCGGAATCGCTGGCCCGCCGCGCTGCGCTCAAGCAGCCTGCCCGCGCAGACTACATTGCTGCCGTGGGCGTAGGCCTGTTTCGCATCGGCGACTACGCCTCCGCCGATGAGACACTCCGAAAAGCGCTGGCGATGGTGCATGAAAGCCCCGACAACATGGGGCGCTGCGGTGAAGAGGTTCCCCTCGTTTTCCAGGCGACCGTCAACCTGCGGAGGCCCTCTACCCGCACGCTCGGTTACATTCTTCTCGGCCAGGCCCGCACGCTGATCCCGCGCGGCGCCTCCCCCATGTCTCCCGAGCAGGCAAGGCCTTATCTGCTTTGCGACCTCTCATCCGTCGGTAGTGCCCTCGCCTTTGAGCGCGAGACCTACCGCGCCTACCTCGATGAGGCTGAGCGCCTCGGCAGCACCGGTGGTGTCCCGAGCGATCAATCCAACTGATGCTCGCTCCACAGTTGCCTCAGCAGGATTTCAAAGCGCCTCGTATAGCCCACCTCATCGCGAAGCGCCGACGCCGCCATCCGTCCCCGCAAACTCATTTTGATCGATGCCAGCCGGGCGCGATCACCCGCAAGCCCCGCCGCAATGTGTACGTAATCATCGGTGCTCGCCGCGACAAGTTCGGGCATTCCCACCGCATTTACCAGCGAAACCCCTACCCGAGAGCGGTGCGAGTCTCCCGCCAGCACGACCACCGGCACCCCCATCCACATCGCCTCGCACGTGGTCGTCGTCCCGTTGTAGGGAAATGAATCGAGCGCGATGTCAAGCCGCGCGTACATGCGCGCATGTGCCGCAGCGTCATACTCCCAAGGGGCAATCTCGATGCGCTCGGACGCGACCCCGCGCGAAGTAAACCTCGCTACGGCCGCTTCTCGAAGTTGCTTCGACATCGTTTGCAACTTGATGAGCATCCGGCTGTTGGGCACCGCCTTAAGAACATCGCACCACGTCTTGACTGTTGCATCGGAGATCTTTGTGATGCGATTAAAAGATCCGAAGACAATCGGTGCGATGGAATCGGGAGAAGCAGTCGCGGGTGTAAGAGCCGCTTCACCCGCCCACGGGTTCGGTGTATAGCACAGAAAGCACCCTTCAATCCGCGCGAGCCTTTCGCTGCACTGCCATTCACTCCCGATCTGATCCGTAAGCGAATCCACGATCCGCACATCGACCGTCGGCAACCCTGTCGTGTTCGGATACCCCAGCCACGTGCATTGCAACGGAGCGCACCGAGGCACCAGCACGCCGAACCGCTTGCCCGGTGTCAGCCCGCTGCACTCAATCAGAATATCGATCTCATCGGACATGACCATCGCCGCGGCGTCATCATCGCTCTTGTCATGCACCGCTCGCCACGCGCACTTTTCCTTAAACGGCCCTTCGCCCCCATCATCGGGTTGCGTGCTATAGCAATACGGAACCACCTTTGCGCGGTCGAAGTTGAGCAGCAGAGGCTTCATGAACGCGGCGCAGACGCTGTCTCTTATACACATCTGACGCTGCCGACGAATAGAGAGGTGTAGATCTCGGTGGTCGCCGTATCATT
>ENA-ORBV01017407-ORBV01017407.1-microbial-mat-metagenome-genome-assembly--contig:-NODE-17407-length-10277-cov-3.709510_pt1 | contig 10277 bp, 8 predicted proteins | sample MGYA00237777_ERZ505514 | MGnify/ENA primary metagenome ERZ505514 (study PRJEB26160, sample SAMN06269048) | microbial mat metagenome | isolation source: Oligotrophic lake microbial mat | place...
CAGTACGTGATGCCGATGGCATCTGGCTGGGTGTGCGGGATACGGGCATCGGCATTCCCGAAGAGCATCTGCCGCGCATTTTCGAGCGGTTCTATCGCGCCGATCCCGGTCGTTCGCGGGAGGCGGGTGGAACTGGCCTCGGACTGGCCATCGTGCGCCACCTGGTAGAGGCGCACGGCGGCCGGGTACGCGCCGAGAGTGCGGTGGGTTCGGGCACCACCATCTCGGCGCTGTTTCCAGCGGCCACCGAGAGCTAACGCTGGAGCACAGCCACCACCGGATGCACAACGGCGGGGTGCCGCCCAACCCTCAGCGTTTCGCCGGCCAAGCCCTTGCGATCAGTCGCGGCAGCAGCGACGCCGCACTCCCCATGAGTGGAACAATGGACGGCCCCGATCGCTGTCCCTGCATCGTCGGGTTGATCACCATCACCGTCGCGCCGTGCGACGCGGCGAGCCACGGTAATGACGCCGCCGGCTCGACGATATTGCTCGTACCGACGGACAGAAAGACGTCGCAGGCGAACGTCGCCGCTCGGGCTCGTACCAGCGCCCCCTCGGGGAGCGATTCGCCGAACCACACGACATCGGGTCGTAGCGGCGCCCCACAGTGCACACATGGCGGCGGCTCAACGGGCCCGGCCTGCGCGTGAGCAGCATCCATGGTGGGCGGCGCCGCAAACGCCGGCGAGCACCCCGCGCTGCAGCGCACGCGCAGTAAGCTGCCGTGCAGCGATACCACGTCCCGATGCCCCGCCGACTCGTGCAGACCATCCACATTCTGCGTCAGCAGCGTGCACCTGGGCAGCCGGCGCGCAAGGTAGGCCAGCGCAGCATGCGCCGGATTTGGCATGGCCGAGCGCACAAGAGCACGACGAAGTGCATACCATCCCCAGACCCGCGCCGGAGCCTCGGTGAACGCCTCCGGCGTGGCCAGTTCCTCTGGCCGGAAGCGCGACCACCAACCCGAGAGCGCGTCCCGAAAGGTTGGGATGCCGCTCTCCGCCGAGACCCCCGCGCCCGTGAGCACGGTGACCACTTCGGACGCGCGCAGCATGGCCGCTGCGGAAGACAGCGCCGCGTCGAGATCCGGGGAAAGCTCGCTGTTCGGCACCGGCGAGGTGCTGAGCGACACCAGACGGGCGCGACTCGGATCGGCGTGCGGCGCCCGGGAGTGCGTTGGCGGTTTGGTCATGGATGGCGAAGGTGCAACACACGGCGCCGACTGGCAACGGGTGAACGAACATTTGCCAGCAGAGATCCGAATACAGACCGAAGCCACAATGACGACGCAGTGATTCCGTGACACAATCGTTGCCATTCCGTGAGCTGTCCGAAACCTGCGTCACGAAGCTTTCGCGAAGCTTGCCGAGAGTGCCGCTGGCAAGGTTTGGCCCACTCATCCGGGATTGCCGTATGTCGATGCATCGTACTCTGTTGTTCTCCAACCTGCGACGCGCCTGTATGGGCTGCGCGCAGGTGACAGTTTTGTTTTCGTCGGCCGTTCTGGTCGGCGCGCTGGTTCCTGCTGTAGCTACGTCACAAGAGGCAGCAGCGTTCGGTCGCATTGCCGGCCGTGTGATTGACGCCGAATCCGGACAGGGTGTGGCCGGTGTTGGCGTACAGGTTGTGGGCACGCCAATTGGTGCAATGACCGGTGTTGACGGCAGCTACACGATCGCCCGCGTACCCGCCGGCACTATTACGCTGCAGCTTCGTCGAATCGGCTACGGTCCGAAAACCCTTACCGGCATCATTGTGCCAGCCGGTGGTGCGATTGAACAGAACGTGACGCTGGCCGAGGCCAACATGGAACTCGCCGCGGTCACGGTGTCCGCAGCCGCCGAACGCGGTACGGTCAACGCGGCGCTCGACGCCCAGCGAACCGCCACCGGCATCGTGAACGCCGTGACCGCCGAGCAGATCAGCAAGAGTCCGGACGGCGACGCCGCGAAGGCGATTCAGCGCGTGAGCGGCGTGACGGTGCAGGACGGACGCAGCGTGTTTGTGCGCGGCCTGGGCGAGCGCTATACGGTGACAAACCTCAACGGCACGCGCCTGCCCAGCCCGGAACCGGAGAAGCGCTTTGTGCCGCTTGACATGTTCCCGTCGAACTTGCTGCAGGCGATCAACGTGAGCAAGACGTTTACTCCGGATCTGTCCGGCGATTTTTCCGGTGCGTCAGTGGACATTCAGACACGAGACTTTCCGGCGCGCCGCGCCGTGACATTTTCCGCGTCACTCGGCGGGAATGAACTCGCCACAGGTCGATTGATTGAGGCCGCACCGAGCACGGGCAGCGAATGGTTCGGTTTTGGCGCGGGTTCGCGTCCGCTACCGAATGAGCTGGCGTCAGCGTCGTCGGTTGGTCAGTTGCAAACGCGTCCCGAGATCAACGGTGCGATCAACTCGCTGCGCAACACGTGGTCGCCGCTCAAGCAGACGGGCCTGCCGAACGGTTCGTTTGGTGTGTCGGTTGGCGGACAGGATCCGATGCTCGGCTTGCGCATCGGGTATCTCGCGTCGCTGACGTACTCCGCGACGCAGGACATTCGTCAGGACGACTACCAGGCCAATCCGATCCAGCGTGATGGCGCGGTACAGGTGCTCGAATCATGGTCCGGCCAGGGCAGCAGCCGAGGTGTCGCGTGGGGTGGGATGTTTAATTTGAGCAGTCTCGTTTCACAGAACACTCGCCTCTCGCTCAACAATACGTACACTCGCAGCGCCGACAGTGAGGCACGTCGCACGTCCGGCGAGTCGTTTGCGTTCTCGCTCGCAACCATCGAACGCCAAACGCTGCGCTACGTGGAACGCGCGATTCGCAGCTCGCAGCTCAAGGGTGAGCACACGTTGAGCTCGCGTCAACAGCTCGACTGGACGGCATCGACGGCCGGCGTTGTGCGCAAAGAACCGGATCGGTCCGATCTCGTGTACGCCCAGTTTGGCACCGGTCAGCCGTTCTCGTGGAGCGATGGCAATCCCGATGTGGCACGTCGCACCTTCGGCGATCTCGCCGAAGACAATTGGAGCTTCGGCAGCAACTACAAGCTCACGCTGCGCGACGGCGTCGACGCGCCGACACTCAAACTGGGCGGCGTGTACCGCAGCACGGCGCGTGACGCCACGAACCGTCAGTTCAGCATTGTTTCCACGTTCGTACCCACCGCCGATCGCTCGCGGCCGGCTGAAGAATTATTTGACGGTCGGTTCACCAGCGGCCAGGATGCAGTGTTCAACATCATCAACGTGGCGGAAGACGGCGTCTACAACGCTACGGAGCAGGTCGCGGCCGGCTATCTGATGGCGGAAGTGCCGCTCGGCGCCCGCTTCAAGCTGATCGGTGGTGCACGCATCGAAAATGCGGTCATCGACGTGAACACGTCGCTGTCGAACGGTAACTTCTTCAACTCCGGTCTCGACAATACCGACATCCTGCCGGCGATCGTGCTCAACGTCAAGACGAGCGATATCGGCCAGCTACGCGCGTCGGTCTCGCAGACACTGGCGCGTCCGGAGTACCGCGAGCTGTCGCCCGTGCAGTATCTGGAAGTTGTGGGTGGGCAGATCACCCGCGGCAACGCGGATCTGGTGCGCACGCTCATCCAGAGCTTCGACCTGAAGTATGAGCTGTTCCCGAACTCGGGCGAAGTGCTCAGCATTGGCGCGTTTTACAAGCGTTTCGACAAGCCGATTGAACGCATCGACTTGTCCACGGGCGGTCAGCCGTTTGTGTCGTTCTTCAACGCGGCCGCGGCCAACAACATCGGCGTCGAACTCGAGGCTCGAAAGGGATTGGGCGGCATCGCACCGGCGCTTGAGCCGCTCGCCGTGTTCTCCAACGTGACGTTGATGCGAAGCGACATCGAAGTGGGCGGTGATGCGTCGTCCAACACCAACGCCAATCGCCCGATGATGGGACAGGCGCCGTGGGTGGTCAATGCCGGCGCGACGTACACCGGCAACTCGAACGGCATGTCTGCAACGCTGCTGTATTCGGCGGTTGGCGAGCGCATCCACAGCGCCGGCACGATTCCCTTCCCCGACGTCTACGAGCAGCCGCGCCACCTGGTGGATCTGTCGCTGCGCATGCCAATCGGTGATCGGTGGACGTGGCGTCTCGATGCCCGCAACCTGCTCGACTCGCCGTTCAAGCTCACGCAGGGTCCGGTCACGCGCGAATCCTATCGTCTCGGACGCAACCTCGCCGCCGGGGTGCAGTGGCGTCGGTGACCTGTTCGTGACATGCCCGTCGCCGGAGCATGACAATGTGACGATAGGCTCAGGGGATGGGGGTGTGCCCTCATCCCCTGTTCACATTCTACGCCAAGGATAGCCATGACTTTTCCGCTTACTCGACGTCTCGTGACGTTCGGAGCTCTTGCGAGTCTTGTCGCCGTCGCCGCCTGCGGTGACGACGATCCCGTGACTCCGCCGCCGCCACCCGCACTCACGGCTCCGACCGGCGTCGCCGGCACCTCGCCGTCGCCCACGAGCATTCGTGTCACATGGTCTGCGGTCACCGGCGCGACTTCGTACGAGGTTGAGCGCGCGCAGGGAACGGGTATCTTCGCTCCCGCCGGCACCGCGACGACGCCGGAACTTGTGGTGACCGGATTGTCAGCGGAAACCGATTATCGCTTCCGCGTGCGCGCGCTGCGCACGACCGAGCAAAGCCCATTTTCCACCGAAGCGACGGTTCGCACGTCTAACCGCGCCACGGTTCAGGTAACAGCCGACGTCACCGCAGCCACCACGTGGACGTCGGACAATATCTATCAGCTCACGCGCATCGTCTCGGTTGCCAACGGCGCAACACTCACCATTCAGCCAGGCACGCGCATCATCGGCGCGCCGATCACTGCGGGACAGGCTCCCGCAGTAACGGCCTTGATTGTCCTGCGTGGCGCGCGCATCAACGCGATTGGCACGGTCGCCGCGCCAATCGTGATGACATCGGCCGCCGCCGAGGGTCAGCGCTTCCCGGGTGACTGGGGCGGCCTGATCATCGTGGGTAATGCCCGCTCAAACCGCACCGGACGTACCGTGGTCGAGGGACCGACACCGGCCGACACGATCAGCTGGAATGGCGGGGCGAACGACGCCGATAACTCGGGCGATTATCGCTACGTCCGCGTCGAGTTTGCCGGTGCGGCAGCGATTCTGAATGTGGAACTGAACGCGTTCTCGATGTACGCAGTTGGCAGCGGCACGCGCATGGAGTTCCTGCAGGCCATTCGCGGACTGGACGACCAGTTCGAGTGGTTCGGCGGTACGGTCGATGGTCGCAACCTCGTGTCGTACGAGGCGGGCGACGATCACTTCGACGGCTCGGAAGGCTATCGCGGACGTAATCAGTTCCTGATCGCACTGCAGACGGGACCGCGCGTTTCGCCGCGCCCGGGCAACCCCGGCGCACTGTCGTCGGAGCAGAGCGGATTTGAGAATGACGGCTGCGGCGCGACGTCGGGCAGCTGCGCGCAGGGCTTCAACTCGACGCCCTACAACATGCCGGTGTATGCGAACTTCACAGTGGTTGGTCCCGGCGCGGGCGTGCTACCGGTCCGCGCGGGCGGCGACGGTGGTCTCGGCGCGAACATCCGTCGCGGCACCGGTGGCGTCTGGATGAACGGCGTGCTTGCACGTTGGCCGGAAGCGGCGTTCTCGATCTTCGATCCGGAGACGAACACACGGATCACCGAAGACTCCCTCAATATTCGTAATCTCGTGCTGGCGGATAACCCACGCGATTACGATGCCGTGGGTGCGACGAATCGTTTCGGTCAGTCGGACAAGTTCACCAACAACGCGATACGCACTACCGCCGTGGCTGCGCACACGCTGTTTGTGAACGTCCCGACCGCTGCAACGACCATCGCCAACGGGTTCGCCTTCGATTGGCGGCCTGCGGCCGGCTCCATTCTTGCGACCGGCGGGACGGGCACGACGTTGCCGGGTCGCATCCCGACGCGCGTGACGAACTACTTCGGCGGCACGATGGCCGGCACCACATATGTTGGAGCGGTGGATCCCGCGGCAGCGACGCCGTGGACCGCAGGCTGGACCACGTACTACCGTAACTGAGTCCGCTTATCTTGATCGGGGGCCGGACTCGCACAGCGCGGGTCCGGCCCCCGTGTCTATTCCATGACTTCCAAACATCATGCCCAAGATCGTTCGGCTCGCTGCGCGTGCAGGCAAGCGTAATCTTCTGGTCGCCGCGGCGTGCAGTTGCGCCTTCATGGCGGTGGCGTGTGCGGGCGACCCTGAAGCGGCGCGACGCGCGACTGCACTCGCCACGGACACGACGACCCTCGATTCCGGCGCCGTGCGTCAGCCGATTCCAATTGGTGTTGATCCAGCCATGGTCGAATGGCGATCTGACGGCGCGTTGATTGCGTCGCGCGACTCGCTGCTGAAGACCCCCGGATACGTCATCGACAGCGTGTTTCCGCCGGAGGAAGCGCTGCGTCGCTTTCAAGCCGAGGCAGGCGGAGTTGCGCCGAACGCGCTGTCTGCTGGGGCCGCGTCAATCGACGCGCTGCTGCGCCGCTATTGGGCCACGCTCGTGCGCGGCGACTCGATGGCACTGCAACCGCTGGTCGTGTCAAAGCCGGAGTTCGCCTATCTCTACTTCCCCGAGAGTGCGGAACCGGCCACTGGCATGCAACCGCACGTCTCGTGGCTGCTGCTCTCGAACAACAGTGGACGGGGCCTCGCCCGCGCTCTCGCGCTCGCGGCCGAATCGGACTTTGCAATCGTCGGCACCGCGTGCACTGTGCAGAAGATTGTTGCCGGCCGTAACACAATCCATGGGCCGTGCGGCATCGTGCGACGCAGCGCGTCGAAACGCGACACGCTCTGGATCACGAATCATGTCATCGAACGCGGCGGAGTGTTCAAACTGATGAGCTTCGCCAACGAGCTATGAGGACTGCTCGCGCGCGTGCGTTCGCGGCGCTTGCCCTGATCACATTTGGTGCAATCGCCGCGTGTGACAATCGCGACGGCGACACCTCGACAGATACTCCGATCGCTCTACTTGGCGCCGGCGCCACTTTCCCGTATCCGCTGTACGCGCGCTGGTTCAATCAATACGCCACCGACAGCAGTGTTCGCATCAACTACGAGTCGATCGGATCCGGCGGCGGTATCGATCGGCTCATCGAGGGCACGGTGGATTTTGCCGCGACCGACGTCCCGATGTCGGACGCTGAAGTGGCGCGCGTGCGCGGGGCGGGCGTGTTGCACATTCCCATGGTGCTCGGCTCCGTGGCCCTGACGTTCAATCTGCCATCGCTCAATGGTCCGTTACGCCTCACCCCGGACGTGATTGCGTCGATATTTCTCGGCGAAATCACTCAGTGGGATGATCTCCGGCTGCAGGCCATCAACACGGGTGTCTCCCTCCCGGACGAGCCGCTGCTGGTCGTGCATCGCCGTGACGAAAGTGGCACCTCGTTTATTTTCTCCGACTACCTCACCACGGTGAGCGTTGCCTGGTCGGCGGGACCGGGTCGCGGCAGAAACATTGCCTGGCCGGTTGGGACGAGCGCGCGCGGGAATGAGGGCGTGGCGGCGCAGGTGAAGCAGACCATTGGTGCCATCGGATTCGTGGAATCCTCGTACGCGCGCTTCAACCGATTGCCTACGGCGCGCGTACGCAACGCGGCGGGCCGATTCATTGCCCCGGCTGCGTTCGAGGTAGCTGCGGCCGCCGTGAGCGTCCTCGACACGGTGCGCGGGCCAGCAGATCTGCGCGTCTCCATCGTCAACGCACCGGGTGGACAAGCGTATCCGATCGCGTCCTTCTCGTGGCTGCTCATCGCGCCTGATGCCGCCGGTCCGAAGAAGTACGAGCAGCTGCTTCGCTTTGTGAAGTGGGCACTCAGCGATGGCGATCAGTTGGCGCGTGAGCTTGGCTATGAGCCGATTCCGGCCACCCTCGCCGAGAACGTACTGCGCTCGCTACCCGAACACGCTGCGCCCAGTCGCGCCCGCGATTGATGCGCGGTTGTCGCAACCTCGGTTGCGCGCCGGATCGGATGCCTCGCAGACAGCGCGTGACCTAGCCGTTACCGCACAGCCGCAGTCGATGCCACCGTGCGGTGTAGTATTCCGAATGTACTCACCGTCTCTCGCCGCCGCCGTGTTGAACCAATGGCGGGATCAGTGTACGCTGTCGCATGGTGCGCATGATTCTCCATAGCGAGAGCTCCGGACGCCACTTCAATGTGGACCTGGCACAGCTGAAGAGTCGGTTGCTTGAAATGTCCGAGCGCGCCGAATCGCTTGTGGAGTCAGCGGTCGCCTCCCTTTTCGAGCGCGACCGCGACAAGGCGGAATCCGTGATCGCGGCAGATGAAGAGATCGATCGCCTCGAGACCGATGTTGAACAGCTGGCGATCTCGCTGCTGGCGCTGCAACATCCCGTCGCCCGTGACTTGCGTCTGGTCATCGGCGCGCTGCGTGTGGCCAACGACGTGGAACGCATCGGCGATCACGCGGTCAACATTGCGCAGTGCACGGTTCGCGTGGTGTCCAGGGGCGTAGTCGTGCCTCCGTCCCCTGCACTGGTGGACATGGCGCGCCACACGCGTCGCATGCTCAGTGATGCGCTGGATGCGTTCATTCGCAACGACAGCGAACTCGGTCGATCAGTCGGCGTTGCCGATTCCGCCGTTGATGCCTTTCATGACGTGATTTTTCGCGGTATGCGGACACACATGATGCAGGACGCGCGAGCCGTCGATGCATCACTCGAGCTGTTGCTCGTGTCGCGGAATCTCGAACGCGTGGCCGATCTGGCGACGAATATCGGTGAAAATGCCGTGTTTCTTGTGGAAGGCATACCGCCGAGACATCGGCAGATTGCAGCGGAGTGAACGTCTTCGAGATCCAGACTGCCTCACCGACGGCTCAGCTCCGCCCACCAGTTCGCAGGAAATCAGCGAAGTCCACAGGCAGTCCGGCGGCCAGCACCTTCGCTGCCGTCGATTCCACGTCGTACGGCACGCGCAGGTGCTCGAGGCGGATGACGCCGTCGGGACTCACGTGCAGCATCGCGTAGCCAGAGCGCGGATCACCGTCTTTGGGTCGACCAACGCTTCCTGTATTCACATAGTGCACGCCATCCACCACGCGGTGCCACGGCTTGTGCGTATGTCCGAACGCGATCACATCACCGGCTTCCGCGTCAACTGCGGCACCCATCTTGCGCAGAAAATCATCAGGCCGATCCCCGGTCACGTACACCAGATTGTTGCTGGTGTGCGCGTGCAAGAGTACAACGCGTGGTCCGGCGACATGCCCACCCAGCGGGCGAATGTCGAGACGAAAAGGCAGCGCGGCGAGCCGGCGCTTCGTACCTTCGGTGGTATTCGCCAGCGTCCACGCAAAACTCTCATGCGCCAGCTCCTCCTGCCGAGCGGTGTCGGCGCGACAGCCGCAATGCCTGTATCCCTGCGCGACGGTGCTATCGTAGTTGCCGGCCACACCGGGAATCGCCTCGGCATCAAGTCGGGACACCACCTCATTGGGGTTTGCCGAATACCCCACCAGATCCCCGAGATGATAGCGCGCTGCGTGGGGAGCCGTGATTTGCAGATGGGCGAGCACGGCGTCGAGTGCCTCAAGATTGCCGTGGACGTCCGAGAGCAGCGCAATCGAGATCATGTGGGAAGGTTAGGTCGCGAGGCGCCCGATTTCCACACGATGCCAGTGGCCGCTGCAGAACCGAGACACTGGCGCGGACCGACCGAGTGTCGCATCATGCTCTCATGATGCTTCTCCGATCGACAGCACGCGTGTCATGAGCGACCTTCCCGTTCCGGCGCAGCGTATTGCTGCCATCGACATCGGGTCGAACTCGATCCGGCAGAAGCTGAAACCATCGCCGCGCGCGCCGATGAATTGGCGCAGCTTGGTTTGGTGATCGAGCCGTTTGGGCCGGGCGCTATTCTTGTGCGCGAGACGCCCGCTCTGCTCGGGCACATCGATGCGACGGGTTTGCTGCGCGATCTCGTCGATGACATCGCAGAGCTTGGCGAAGCGCACGCGTTGAAGGAACGGCTGGAAGAGGTGTGCTCATCGATGGCGTGCCGCGGATCGGTGCGCGCGGGCAGGCGGCTCACTGGCGAGGAAATGAATGCGCTGCTCCGGCAGATGGAAGCGACGCCGTTTTCAGGTCAGTGCAATCACGGGCGTCCGACCTACGTCGAGTTGAAGCTCTCAGACATCGAAAAGCTGTTTGGGCGGCGCTGAGACCCTCAAAAATCG
>ENA-ORBV01017408-ORBV01017408.1-microbial-mat-metagenome-genome-assembly--contig:-NODE-17408-length-10277-cov-3.082941_pt1 | contig 10277 bp, 10 predicted proteins | sample MGYA00237777_ERZ505514 | MGnify/ENA primary metagenome ERZ505514 (study PRJEB26160, sample SAMN06269048) | microbial mat metagenome | isolation source: Oligotrophic lake microbial mat | place...
AGCTCACCCTGAGCCCGTTCCAGTTGCTCACGCTTGCCTACCGCATCTACCTGAACGATGGCATGCGCATCTTTCTCGGCCTGTAACTCAGCCTGTACGCGCCCTGTGTCCCCACGCAACGAAGCAACGTTAGCCTGCAATCGAGAATTGTCGAGTTCAAACGCCGCAACCTGCTCTACCAAGGGGGCAATCCGCTCGTTCTCCGCACTCAATCCAGCAGCTCGTGCCTGTTGAAAAATCGCCTTTGGATCTCGGTATTGCCGATCTTTCTCGCTGCTATTCCTTGGGAAATTTCGAGCGAGAGATTGCATAACATCGCTCTCCCTGAACGCGCTAAAAGTCATCCTCGAATCAAGATAAATAAAAAAGGAGAGCAACAATACCGACAAGGAAATAAAGAGCAGGTAAACTGACGCGCCGCTCTCGTATTCTATCGGGGAGGCCCTATTTCGCATGCGAAATTGAGATTGTTGAGTAAGGGAAATTATTGATAAATAACTAGTATTCTATAGCACTACGGCGATAGAACGAACACATCAAATGCGCCCGGCGTGTTGGGTGATGCTTAAATTATCGAGAAATCTTAACAGAAAAATTACGCCAAGCGGAGCAATCAAAGATGAGTATCGCCAAAGAATTTAGAGAATTCGCCGTTAAAGGCAACGTAGCCGATATGGCAATCGGTATTGTGATTGGAGCAGCGTTCGGCAAGATTGTCTCCTCGGTCGTCGCAGATGTAATCATGCCCCCCTTGGGATTAATCGTTGGCGGGGTTAATTTTACGGGTCTCAAACTGACGCTAAAAGAGGCCGTTGCCGAGCAGGCGGCGGTAACCCTCAATTATGGCAGTTTTCTTCAAGCCATCTTTGATTTCACTATTGTCGCGTTTGCGATGTTTATGATCGTCAAAGCGATGAATAGAATGAGAAAGGCGCAAGAGGCCGCTCCAACTGTCACTCCTACAGAAACTTTGCTTGGAGAGATCCGCGACCTGCTCAAGAGCGGACGCTAGTTGCCCCAAGCCAGGTAAGCGCTTCTCGGTTAGCTTCGGGAAATTTTAAGCGGGAGATCTGCTCGATTGTGGCCCAGCGCAGCTCTTGGTGTTCGCGCGCCGACTGCGTGCCAGACTCGACCACTCCCGCGGTAATAGTGCAGAGGCAAAAATGGAGCTGATATTGGCGCCCATCCTCACCTGTCATTTCACTACTAAGAAATGGGCCGCTCACGGAAACCTGAACTCCAACCTCTTCCTCAATCTCTCGCTCGATACACTCCAAGATCGTCTCACCCTTTTCGAGTTTACCGCCGGGAAATTCCCAAACGCCGCCTCGCTCTTCAGAACGTTTGCCGATTAAAAACTGCCCCGGCTCGCGCCTGATACAGGCAACTCCAACTTCAATCTTTTCCGACATATAGCCCAAAATAGAACGCTCTTTCGTCACCCTTCAATGATTTTTTTCTCTGTCATGAGCCCCCAAAGCTTAACCCACTGGAAATCCGTGTCGAATGCTTCGTGGGGGAATTCTTATGCTGTATCCAAAATTCAAAATCGTGGCACTGACGATCTCCGCTTTCGCAACAATTGGCTTTACCAGTCTCCCGCTTGCGCAAGCGACAGAGAATGGCAACGTTGAGAGCGACTACCAGCTGAGCGCAACAGTCCCGATAGAATCACCGTACTCGATTTCATCTCAAGTGCTTGAGCTCGGAGAAGTGCAAGTTTTCGAGCGTGCCGAGGCTTTGGACTTACAGCTATCTCCGCTTTTTGTAACAACAGAGGAAAGTGACTTGAGCCTCTCCAAGGTGCTCGAGCCCTATCCTGTCGTCCTACAACTGGCCTCACTATTTACGGATGGGGTAGCAACCGGAAATGGGACGAAGATCAATCTGACCATCTCGCCTAGCTTGCTCTATCTGCGGCTAAACCACACTTGGTGAAGCAAGTAGAGGAATTGCTCGAGGTTCTCGATTCTTCTCAGTGGCGAGCTGTCCGCACGCAGCACTGATATCGTCTCCCTTAGACCACCGAATGGTGGTGATAATACTCTGACTTAGCAATCTGTTTTGCCACCGTTCGATCACTTCTAGTTTAGGCGGCAGAAGTCCAAGTCCTGCATTTGCGTTATACGGTATTAGATTTACCTTGGAGGGAATCCCCTTTAATAGTTGAGGCAAGCGCGCTAGATCCTCGTCGCTGTCGTTAATCCCCTGTAACATCACATACTCAATAGTTACGCGCTTACGACGATTCAAAGGGAAATTACGCAGGGCCTGAAGCAGATCCGCTAAGGGATATTTTTTGTTGATCGGTATTAATTGAGTGCGCACTTCATCTGTCGTGGCATTCAGTGAGATCGCTAAGTTGGCAGGCACTTCCTCTTCGCCAAAGCGCTTAATCGCTGGCACCAGTCCTGAAGTTGAAACTGTAATTTTACGAGCCGAAATATTGTGTCCTAAGTTGTCGTTAAGTATGCGCACGGCCCGCGTAACGTTATCGTAGTTATGAAGCGGTTCGCCCATCCCCATGAAAACGATATTAGTGAAAACGTCTTCGCTTTCGGCAAAGCCGTTCTCAATCATATAATCCTTAACTGCTAAAACCTGTCCGACAATCTCATAAGTGCTTAAATGCCGCTTGAGCCCCATTAGAGCGGTACGACAAAAACGGCACCCAATCGCACAACCCACCTGCGAAGAGACACAAAGCGTGAATCGTTTAGGCTGCTTGATGTGAACTGTTTCAATCTTTGACCCATCTTCTAACGTAAAGAGGAACTTCCTTGTTCCGTCTTTGGAGAGCTCTACGGTATCAATCTCGGGACGGTAGATTGTGTAGCGACTTTCTAATTGACTTCGAAGCGGTGCTGAAATGTCGGTCATCCGAGAAAAATCTCGCACCCGGCGCCGATAGACCCACTGCACAATTTGCCGCGCGCGAAAGGGCGGTAACCCCACCGAACTGTGAAGTTCGGCGGCAAGTTCCGTCTGATCAAAATTCAATAGCTGCGCAGTCACAACTTCTCGACTAAGAGTTGAGTTCTGGAAAGAAGAAGGCAATCTCGCTCTTCGCGTTCTCTAAACTGTCAGAGCCGTGTACCGTATTGGCATCAATGCTCTCGGCAAAGTCAGCGCGGATGGTGCCTGGAGCGGCCTCTTTGGGGTTCGTCGCGCCCATAATCTCTCGGTTGAGCGCTACAGCGTTAGTGCCTTCGAGAACCGAAACCAAGACCGGGCCAGAGGTCATAAATTTAACCAGATCATTATAAAACGGTCGGCTCTGATGGACCTCGTAAAAAGATCCGGCCAGCTCCTTAGAGAGGCTCATCATTTTGGCAGAAACAATTTTTAGATCTCGCTCTTCGAAACGGCTGAGTACCTTGCCGATTAAATTACGTCGTACACCATCGGGCTTGATAATAGATAAAGTGCGTTCCACTGTGGCCTCAAAGAATAAAAGGTTAAAAGGTTAAAAAATTGCTGTCATGCAGCGAGATTGCCCGCGACTACCGCAGACAATCCCGACGGAAAAGGAGCCGAATAGTAGCCAATTTTTGCGTTCTTGCCAAGTCTGACAATAACTTAGCCCAGCACCTTTTTGAGCTGTGGCACAGCGGAAAAGGCCTCAGTCACCCCTGTTTCAAAAGCCGGCAAGGCCCAGTTGTCCTGCTCGACAAAAAAGACCCGCTCTTTGAAGGGCTTGCGCAGACGGTCGACTACTCCGTCGGCGATAAGTCCAGGTGCTGCGGTGGGCAGCGGATGTCCCCAGCGAGCAATTCGTAGATCGTGGATATTGGCTGCCGACAACTTGAGCGTTGGTAAGATTGTTCCTTTAATCTGCTCCTCGAACTTCGTTCGAAATGTGTCATAGCTCGAGGCAGGATAGAGTTCTGCTCGACCACCATCATAAGGGAGACTGCGGTACAGAGTTAGCACGGTACTATCCTGCGTCGGATGAGCGAAGTTTCCTAGAATTACGTCAGTCACACCCTTACGAGCGCTCTCCACGGCAGTCCCGCCGCTCTCAAGCTTGCCATCGCCCAGCATGTATAAATCATAAAAGCTTTCAGGTGGTGCTCCCTTCATCAAGACATTCGCCACTAAAAACGCGCGGTACTTAAGCTTACGAATCGCCTCGAGCCGTTCGGGCTCGATATCCTGGAGGATCTTCGCCACAACGAATTTAGGTGCCGCCATAATCACGGCTTTAGCGACGATAGTCTGAATTGCGCCTTTGCGATCAAAGTAGCGAATCTGCACTCCGCTGCCGCTGACTTTAACATCGTAGACGAGGGAATTGGTCCGCAGATTTGTCGCAGGAAGCGCTGCCGCCAGTTTCTCGAGAAGCCGCTCAGCAATAGCCGCGTTACCCCCCGGAAAAACATTCAGATTTCCAAATTCGGCAGCATAAAAGTTCAAACCTGCCGCGGCACTGATCTCACTGGCCGAAGCACCAAAAGAGGACCAGCAGTAATGCTCGATGGCCGTTTCAATATGGGGATGCAGTGCGCTGACTTCGGCAATCTTTAAGACATGCTCCTTGAAGGTTAGCTTGTCGAGCTCGTTAATGCTGGCCCGCTGAGATTCATCTGTCACCGGAATATCGGGATAGGGCGACTCCTCTGAATCCAAAACTTTCTTAAAATAGGCGGAAAGCTTGGAAAACTGCTCGCGCGCTGGACTATCCTGCGGGACAGTCTCTCCGGTCCAAAACTTGTGGTAGATCTTGCCATCGATTGAAACTGGATCCTCCCCCTCCTTCAACTTCATCCGGTCGGCGAGGCCGAGTTCGACGAAAAGTTTACCGATATCGGTTTCCGCCTCTGGTTCGACGACATAAGCCGCACCAATCGAGTAATCCATCCCGCGCCAAGACTGTCCCTTCGAATTTCCTCCAAACCGTGGGGCTAGCTCTAAGACGATCGGCTTATAGCCCTTAAGCAAATAGGCGCTGGTCAATCCGGAGATGCCGCCACCAATAATCACGAGATCCGTGTGCTCGGCAGGACGTGGCACTTGCCCAGCGAGCGCGGCAGTCATACCATCTTTATTCCATAGAACTTTATGGGGGCGTTCAAAATCGTCTCCGAAAAACTGCCGTGGTGCTACATCCGCTAGCAATCGATCGATCGGTGAGATCTGTCCTAATGCTACTCCCGTTTTAATTGGCTCTGCAGCATACGCGAGGGGGCGTAGATAGAGCATTGTGCCGCCCAGTCCGACTGCTTTTAGAAACGTTCTGCGGTCTAATTCTTTCATGACTCAGTCCTCTCCATTACGACACGTGTTTCGGCCAATAAATGTTCGATGGCGGGCATCCTCGCCCCTAAAAACGGAATGTGAGGTATCGACGCCAGAGTCTGTTCGTTTCGCCGGATCACTAAAGTGCCTCCGCCAAAAGAGAGCAGGTACTCGAAAATATCCGGAACCTCTTTAAATACACTGCACCCCGCTCGAGCGATGCTCATATCCCGTCCAATAGGTTGAGTAAAATGAACAAACTCATTAGGCTCCAAGCGCCAATAGCTAAAGATGGGCAGTGCAATTCCCCAAAGAAAAAGTAATAGCAGAAGAGAACCCAGCATAAGGTAGGCATCTGTACTAAGGCTCGGCTGAAACCCCAACAGCCACTGAGCGAACGATTTCAAAAAGGTAAAGCCATAGAGGTTGACGATCCAGATCAACAGCGCGGTGACAAAGAGCGCGAGCACAAAAATGATAAAACGCTTTTGATCGAAATCATGCACTAAGACGATAAAGTTAAAAGCAAATACTAGCAGTGCCAACCAGCCAGTCACGACGGGCGAGAGTCCGATGCTTTGCAATCCGGCAGCTAGAAAACAGACCAAGATAGTTGGCCAGAAATAAATTATCTCCGGAAAGGAGGCCAGATATACTGGACCGTGCTCACGCGGTCTCGGAAAATAGATCTCCCAGACAGACGGCCTCTTAGCGTCAGAGCTGGTATTTGGTGGAGAAGTCTCTCCTTTGGGCGTGTTATCCATAGACCCTCGGCAATCCCTTAACGTTCCTAGAACGAGTTACAAAAAGCGCGCAATATTGAATTGCGTCAGATTCAGACGTCGGTGAGAGACTATGCTTTGCTCGCGGTCCTGGGAATGCCTTTTTTCGTTGTAGTTTAGCGGCTCAATCCGCTATAAAGAGGACCTAAATTGAGGGGCTGTTGGTGCGGGCTAGCACATTCTGACTAGTTCCGTCGCGCTCTGTAGAATGGGAGAAATTAATGAAGCCTTATTTATCGACCGGCAAGACCTCAGCTATGGTCTGCGGCATCTTGTTAACAAATTTAGTAAGTCTCCAAGGAGTAAAAGCTGATATTCCAGAGGTAATGAGTGAAGCTGGCTTCATCTCTGGGACCATGGATATCGATTTCGGCACCCGTCGTAACTTGGATACGACTGGGTCGTTCGTCGAAGGTTCGCCAGCTGAAGGCAGCCAGGACACCTATTCGATGGCGTTAAATGTCGCGAAGACCACCGAATACAGCGGCAAAATCGTCAGAAAGCCTCGCCTAATTAGTAAGATCCTTGGCCGTGAGACTCAACCAGCCACCGTGATGTTCGACGTTGGCCTAGCAGTTAGAAATCCCAAAGATCTTGCGCAGAAGAAATCAGTCGGTAAATGGGTGGGCAGTGTAGGAATCTCCACCGATGGAGTCTACGACTTCGGCACAGGTGACGCGAACAGCAGCCAACTTCGCATCGCAGTTGATTCAATCGGCAAAGCTGCTGCTTTTGTTGGACCCTTCAGTGGCAAGGTCTTCGGAAAGGGAGAGACTCGTAAAGGAACTATCTCCGATAAATTCACCGAATACTCTCGAATTGTTAAGGGTAAAAAGACTACCATTCGCGCCAAGAACGTAGATCCACTTCGCTTTGTGAATCTAACTCTGGGCGAAGGTCCAGCGCAGATCTACCCTCGCACCCTCGTCAATGGAAATCTTGATTTCGATTACGAGACTGGCAACTGGTACACCAGCGGAATTCGCTTCAAATATACCCTCGATGGCGTGGAGTACGAAGATGTAGTTACCGGTTCAATTAAGTGGGTAGAGGACCCAAGTCGAGCTCAGAACGGTAAAGGGCAATACGAATTTAACCTACGCTTCAATGAAGAGAAGTTGAAGCCCGCCACGGACGAGAGTGCTGCATTTGCAGGTGGTGGAGAGAGCCAGGGCGAGGATGCTTTCTTTGCCGTTGATAACTCTGTGCCCAGCATGACCGGAACAATCTCTTTCGAGGATAATCTAGCACCTGGCGGTAAAGAGGATGAAGAACCGACCGTCTTCGCCAGCAAGGTTACCTACAAGCTAGATGCTAACAAGCTCACCAAGCAACAAGCCGTGAACCTGTTCAAGCTCTGGCTGGTAATTGTTGGTCCAACGAACGACGAATAATGAAAACACTAACCAGAACGGCGGCGATTGTTGCATTGATTGTCACAGTTGGCGCCGCGCCTGGTTGCCGAGTCCGGGATGCTGTAGCTGTAAAGGAGACAGCATCCCCGCTTAGGGCGGGATCCCTCATCCCGAACGCGCCGGTTGAAAAATCGAAGATCCAGAAATCAACCATTCAAAAATCAACCGTAAAGGAAGCAACTGCTCAGGACGCACCTGCTCGCAACCCCACCATGCAGAGGTCAACAGCGCAGAGGTCAACAGCGCAGAGTTCAACAGCGCAGAGTCCACCTGTTCAGCGGCCAACCGCTCAGAAAGTAACTCCTCAACTCGAAGAACGGTCTGCCGCAGAGCCGCTCCCGCAACCGATAACAGCATTGCCTTTGGTAGAATCTGCCTTTGCAGCTCCGAATCCAGTCAGTTCCTCGGCGAGCAGTGAAACGCTTAGCAGTCGCTCGGAGAGCTCTGATTCTGCCAAAGTAGTTGAAGTGCGCGAGATAGATGGAAAGGTGTCTATTGAGTTTAACTCTCGTATTGCCGCGCTGCGCGGCGGAGATCTTGCTGCCACGACATCCGTTGACCGCTACACCGTCGACCTTCAGGCCAGTAATTCGCTACAGGTTCGCGGCAATATCTTTCGTGACCCCCGAATAATCTCCTCCATACTAGGACGAGAGCAGCGACCCCTCACCTATCGCTTCGATCTCAATCTATCCGAGAAACTCCCCTCCGCAGAGAGCGCCTCTTCTATCCCGTGGAGTGGATCTTTTATGGTCTCCCGCAGTGGCGAGTATCAATTTACCAAGAGTTTCCTGTTGGGCGCAGGCAAACCTGTCTTCGGCCGAGTTATCGGACGAGCTGAACAGCAGAGTAGCGCGCTCAAAAATCGGTTACGGGAGTACACCCGCATCCTGCCAAACCGAAGCGTCAAAGTTGTTGCGAAAGAAGTAGATCCCATCCGTCTCGACAACCTCTCACTCCCTGGAGGACCGGGCAATTACCCACCGCTCCGCATCGTCGGTAGCTTTGATTTCGACTATGAGACCGGCAACTGGTACGCCGCACCCTTAACTTTCAACTATACCGAAGCCGGAGTCACCCGCACCGATACCATCACTGGCTCTATCAAGTGGATAGAAGATCCCAACCGTGCAACGAACGGTCGTGGTTACTACGAATTCAATCTGCGGCTAAATGAAGCTGCTGCGCAGGGAGTCGGCGCTGAGGACGAATTTTTTCAGAGCAAAAAACTAAGCGACGAAGAAGCTTTCTTCGCCATTGATAACTCCCTCCCGGGCATCTTCGGTGAGGTTCAGTATCAGGACTCCTTCGATAACTCTGGCGAGAAACCGACGGTGATCCAGAGCGAGGTGCTGTATCGCTTAAAGGCCCATGGATTTTCGGCGACTCAATTGGCTAACTTTCTTAAGTTTTGGGTGTTTATTACGGGGCCGGTTAACGACGAGTGACGGCGGCGGACTTGGATGGTTCGGAGAAGAGAGTAATTGAGAGTCATGGAGCGCTGGCTGAGAGAGAGGGGGGGCAGTTTTTCGTGCTCGACCTCTTGCGGCGCCCACCAACCGGTCTGTAACTTTTGTTGCCATTAAGTTTGTATTGAAGAGATGTGATGCAGCGCCGCGCAACAAAATTCCCAGCCCTCTCCACCAGCTCAGCCACCCCTCTGCGCGCGAAAAACTGCCCCCCCTCTCTCTCAGCCAGCGCGGCGAACGTCAGTTAACCCAACTTAACTCGAACCCGTCCAGATGCTAGAGCGGATCACGAAACTTTGTAGTACCGAATAGGCCTTTATGGTACTTCCCGAGAAAACGGGAGGTGCCATGAAGGCCTATTCAAATGATCTTCGAGAACGGATTCTGTCGGACAGCAAAGCTGGTCTTGAGTCCGATGAGCTGGCCGAGAAATATCGAGTTAGTCGGTCATGGGTAGATCGACTGAAACAGCGCTATCGAGAGACTGGGAATTATTCGGCGAGAAAGCCGGAGCAAACGCGACCGCGGGTGCTCGCCGAGCATGAAAGTTTCCTCATAAAACTTGTCAAGGAAAAGCCTGATCGAACGCTGAATGAGCTCCGTGTTCTACTCGATCTTGGCGTAAGCCGGATGGCCGTGTAGAGAACGCTTCAGAGCCTGGTCAGCACCAATCTGACGCGTCGCTTTGGTCGCTGCCTGAGGGAAGAGAGCCTGATTGATAAAGTGCCGCACGGGCACTGGAAAACAACTACTTTTATCGCCTCACTGCGCACCAGCGGCATCTCTGCTCCGTTCCTACTCGATGGTCCCATGGACCGCGATTGCTTTGTCGTTTAGGTCGAAAAAATACTCTGTCCAACCCTGAGACCAGGGGATCTTGTGATTCTCGACAATCTTTCCGTACACAAATCACCGAAAATCGAGCAGGTATTCGCAAAGTTCAAACAGATTCTTCGCTACGCTTCCAAACGCACCGTCGACGAACTCTGGGACTTCATCGCCTCTATCATCCTCAACATCTTCTCCCCTGAAGAATGCTCCAACTACTTCGTGAACTCAGGCTACAAAGTTTCGTGATCCGCTCTAATTGTTCGGAATTTACACAGTAGAACTTCTTTAGCCGCGGACGTGTCTTTATATTGAGCAACGTCGTCTCGCTAAATTCCCTCGACAGGGCACAGTTACGAACTTTCAAGTCTTGCTTTGAACAAGGGGAGCCGTACTTCGGCAGCATCCACAATTTAGAATTTCAGTGCATTCGATTTAGATTGTATTAACTAACGATCGCCGCGCTGAGGGAGAGAGGGGGGCAGTTTTTCGCGCGCAGAGGGGTGGCTGAGCTGGTGGAGAGGGCTGGGAATTTTGTGGCGCTG
>ENA-ORBV01017411-ORBV01017411.1-microbial-mat-metagenome-genome-assembly--contig:-NODE-17411-length-10275-cov-5.390861_pt1 | contig 10275 bp, 6 predicted proteins | sample MGYA00237777_ERZ505514 | MGnify/ENA primary metagenome ERZ505514 (study PRJEB26160, sample SAMN06269048) | microbial mat metagenome | isolation source: Oligotrophic lake microbial mat | place...
ACCGAGATCTACACCTCTCTATTCGTCGGCAGCGTCAGATGTGTATAAGAGACAGCGCTAGAGATGGAAAGTAACATCCAGCAAAAGTTGGTTCACGAAAACGTTCCCCGTGAATCTATAAAAACGAATTCCTTCGTTCACATTAGACCTCGCAGGCTCCCCCGCTCGCCCACGTGAATCTCACGTGGTTTGCAGTACGTAGTCTAGTTCACTTCAAAATTCGATTGGTATGTATGCTTTCGTCAGCGGATGATTCTCGACGACTCAGCCTTCGAAGAGTATCGATTAGTTTTATCCAGACCTTTGGTCAACCTCCAACTTTTGATCTCACAAATTCATCGGCTTTGCAAATAACATTAGTTGTTGTTGTTTACCTTGCTATAGCAGAACTAAGAAAGCTCTAAGCGAAGTAATCGAATCCGTCTCGAGTAATTACGTTAGTCGCTCTTTAATTCATCCAATCTAGAGTTCTTAAATCGATTCCTAGCTTGCGTCCCAACCACCCCGAAAACCAATCATGATGAATCCTAATACAATCGCCTCCCATCAACCGCAGTACCCGGTCGCCTACGAGCAGCAACCAAAGCCCGTTAGGCCAAAGCCAGCCGGTGCTGCGAAAGGGAAGAAGTCAGCTGAGGCAGCCCCCATTTTCTTGCGAAGTAAGTTGTAATGGATGTCAGTGCCTGTGGCACGTTTTCCCTGTCTGCGGTGGATCGTCATTGATTCTTTGATGCTTACATCCTTCTAACTTTCCGCAATCGCACCCCCAACACAGAGACATACCATATGATTGATTCCTGCGATTCTACCATTGCTTCGTGGTCTAGGGATGGCTTATCTTTCGTGGTCAAGGACACGGACAAATTCGCATCGGATATAATTGGTAAGCCGCTTCGTCAGTTGGTTGCCATCTTGTACAAGCTCCAAAAGTGGCATACACTAATACTATCTATTTCTCATCTCTTAAAATGTAAAGGGCAATTTTTCAAGCATAACAACTTCTCTTCCTTCGTCCGACAACTCAATTTCTACGGATTCCGGAAGATCAAATCAGACCCCTACGCATCAAGGATGCCCAGGAAGACCAAGAGAGCAAGTACTGGAAGTTCCGCCATGAAAAGTTTCAGCGTGGGCGTCCTGATTTGCTCGGTGAGATCCGCAAGTCAAACCACACAGAAGCGGCGGACAAGCAGGAGGTGGATCACTTGAAGCACGAAGTGAACGATCTCAAGGCCAGGATGGTGACCATGAATCAAGAGATGGAAAAGATGGCTACGTTGGTTGCAGGTGTGATGCAGCAAAGTCATCACAAACGTATGCAGCCCTACGCTCCTCGTCCGGATCCCAACGCAGTGAAGAAGCGACGAATGAACAACCCTGCGGACAACTATCTCAATGATCCTATCATGCCCATCCCGGTTGGATCCACTGTGCCGAACAAGCAGCAAACTATGGGTGGCGATGATTTGTTGCCCCTCAATGTGGACTTTGCTCCGACCAACAACAACTCCAGAGGGAACCTTACATCAGCTGCTCGCAATCCTTCGGTTTCTTCTTTTACTTCCACTGATGAGCAAATGCTGAGTTCTTTGTTCGCGTTGGAATCGTCGGATGATGTGAGCCTGGTTCGGGAGCCCAAGCAAGCCCGCCAAAATTTCCAGTTCCCAGAGGTGAAGAAGGAGCGACCTGGAGAACCAGATGAAGCGCTAATGAAGAAGCTTCGTACCGCCATTTCGGTGCTACCAAAGAATCTCCAGGAGATGTTTGTTGACAGGATTGTTTCTTTCATGACCAACCCTGAAAGTTTTAAGAGACAGGTGGATGCTGTCTCAAGCTTGGCGGCCGCAGCTGCTGCCGAAGCAACGCAGCGTGTTGGCTCTAACGCCGTGGATGCCAACCAATCGAATGCGCTGGCGTCGGCAGCTCTAGGTGCCTGGTTGGCCAAATATGGCACCACTGCCAGCCAGGCCCCAGCCCCGGCTGTGAGCTATGCGCCGCAGCAGATGCAGCCACAGCAGATGCAGCCGCAGCAAATGCAGTCGCAGCAGATGCAGCCAGTTGTCATGCAACAACAGCATCAGCAACTCCCACCGCAGCTACCTCAACAACAGCCGCCCCACACACAGATGACGTCAGTTCTCAACATGGCGCCATTGTAAGCGAGGGGAACGGAGGAACCACCGATACAGCATCTTTCGCCCCCCAGGCCGACAAGCGCCACGAAAGGCCGGTTCTAGCAGGGACGACAACCGCCCGAGAGCGCAGGGGGGTTGCACACAGGCCTGCCTCGGCTGCCCCAAGAGGATTTTTTTCATGCACATATTTTAGTGAGGGATATTCTTTACATGAACCTTAGGATGCAGCGATATTCAATGCATGCGCAAGGTTCAGGATATGAGAATCTACATATATATATACATACTAGTAGGAACGTTTTTCATCATCATATTATGTTGAGCTTATAGAGTCCACTGTGATCGGAGTTACTCTTCACTGTAGAACTCGGTTTGGGGCTGCAACATTGAAGACACCGAGGAAAGGCCATCATCTTGTCCTTGGTTCTAGTAGAGGCATTCCGCAACATGATACAACTCGATTACCGTCAGAGACTAGCCCGCTGCCTTTCCTTCAAAACAGAGTTCTGCGGTTCGTAAAGAAAATACTAGGAGTTGGAAAGATATCAACAGCAGAGTACGCTACTGGTACGAAGCGAAGGTAAAATCATTAATCTTAATCGTTATTAGGAGTTAGAAGTGGGGTATCTCACATGCCCCGTTAAATAGCTCAAAAAGGTGCGCTTCTCGCACGTTGCTAGAAAATATGAAGTGTAAAATGCAAATGTAGTAATTGGTGAAAAATGAATGCCGTGCTGGTTGGCAAGGCACAATGCAAGTGCATCATGCTTGAACACAACACATCCGCCATGACTGTCAAGGCTCGCTTCGTTTCGTCGTCACCGCTCATGGATCAGCCCCAACCGCCATCCTGAAACCCCTGCGCAAATTAACTTTTAGCGCAAGGTTGCCTTTCGGCTGGTTTCCAGGTGTTGGCAACCAATGGGCGTGACCTTCATGGGCAGGCGAAAGAAGGGAGACGACAACAGCCGGTGGAGGTGCACGGGATGGATGAGCTCTCCAGTGGACGTTTGGATCATTCCTTCATCCTCCACAACGGTCGAGGGATGCCATCCTTCGGCTTGATACTCCAGCGTATTCCGAGCCGCCATGTAGCGCAGCTCGTGCTTGCCACTCCATAGGCTGTTGCGGATCCGATTGGAGTATTCTTGGTGCTTGGGAATGGGGACCACTGACACTTCGTTGTCAAAGGCCACCACGGACTTGCGAGGAGGAAGAGGCTTGGAGACCGTCTTCTTAGGCTTCTTAAGATCTTGAGGATCTTCGTTTTCCTCTCCTGGACTTTCACGGATCACCTTACTAGTACTATCATGAGTATCATCATCAGCTTTGTTGTTGTCCTCATCATTAAACTTGAGAGGAACAGAGAAAGGAACAATCTTTCGAATTGCGACTGCAGCTCGAGCTCGTTCTTGAGGTTGTGGCTGAACAATTCCAAGCTTCGTGAGAAGACGTGACCGTATCATGTTCCCATTCTCGGAGGACGATCGCAAAGAACGCTGACGATGACATACTACAATGGACTTGTTGTCAGCGATCTTTGTGGTCGCAAGACTCTTTCGATTGCCATTGCCGCCAGCGTCACAGAAAGACGGCAAAGGAGAGACTGAAAGAGACTTCATTGTTGTTGTTTCTCGTTAATGAGTAACTGCCTATTGGAATAGCAGAAGCAACACACAAACGCACAACAACAATGCCGAAGAACAAATACAGTGAGAGATGGCAAAAGAGGAAAAAACTTTTTGAGACGAATGAAAGATACCGTGTTGGTCCTACGGGACATTGTACACAAGATCAGTACCAGTGCTACTTTTCTAGCAGCTCACGAGTAGCTTCTGATGGCTCGTAGTAAGTACTGGTAGCACCTGGTATGTACACAGTAGTACTCGTACGATGTGGTATGATTTGTGCATGTACTGATAGCACAGCCATGATGACACAACGGCAGTCAGTTTGTGTAATCTCGACGTCGCAGGGCAGCGTGGCGTTTTATAGCCATTGTTTTAAAATCATTGTCAATTTTACTATATCACTGAGTGTATACATCGCTCGAGGATCTTTGTTTGGATGATGGCTAGAAACTGTTGACGCTATTGTCAAGTCTGAAGGCTTTCATGGGATTGATTGATTCTCGACGAGCCAGTCGGGTCTATAACGTCTGCGAAGCATAACGAAAGTTCTTTTTCTCGACAAAAAGAATTCAATGTTGGACGCACACATACTGTCTTGTCGTCGTAGGTGAAAATGAATAAGTGTGCGATTTAACTAAACCGGATCTTTATTGGTGGAGTTTGGTGGAGTGTTCTGATGATGACAACAACAAACAACTAGACTCGTTTTACTGTGGTGCAGCAAGGAACCAAAGAACCCCTCTCAAAGACTGGTTTTAGTTACTGTACCGTACGGCGCAATACGACGTACCGGTAGCTTGTGACAAGAACACACGTCTTGTGAGATTCGAGTAGCTTGCCTGTCGCTCCTCAGCAAAAGGTTGTCGGCTTGGTTGCAAATAACACACTTGGTTGTTGTACCGCAATAATAAGGTGGCGTACACAGCAACAGTACTGTAGTCTCATTGACACGAAAGAAAAACAACGACCAGGTTTTGGTTTGATTCACCTCGACTGGCTAGATCCATTGCATTCCCATCCAATCCAATCCATTCCCATCCAATCGAATAGAATTGATTGATCATGACGACTCCCACAACCAGTAGTGCTATGCAGAACGATCCAAGCGCCTTGTTGGCGGCATTCAATCCGGCTGTTGTGGCAAATAGAGCAGGTAGTAGCATGGAGTCTCTCCAAGGATTGAGCGAATTCGCGCAAGAACTTTTGAACCATGTGAATTTGGTGCGGCAGCAGCGTGCTGCAGCCATGGCGGAAGCTGACGCCGTTGGCGCTACTACGGCGCATCCCGACACAGTAGTGTCGTTCCCGCCGCAAGCTACCATAGGCACGGTTTCACCACCACCACGGGACGAACAAGAACCAGAAAACGCGAGTGTTCTTCCTGCTGTTCCCCGGCAGCCTGAACCAGTTCTTTCTGCGCCTGCTGCAGCGCTGCCAGAGCAGCAAGGGCAAATGGACAACCTTCGAGGAAGAGCCAGGGTGGATACTAGTGATTGGCGGGATGAGGATGCTGCCTTGGGTGATCACCCCATGTTTAATCACTTTGACGACGACGGGGACTTGGCGCTTGGTGATCACCCATTGTTTAATAATCCACGGGAAAATCAGGAAGACAACAATGACGGAACTGATGATTATTCCACCAACAACCACAATCGATATGGAAACGATAATGCTGGCTTTGCTGATACGGTTGTGAAACAGGAAGAACATTCAGATGCGACTCCCGCTGAGACTTCTGCCGAAGTACCGCCACTTGCAGTCACACCACCCATCAAGCAAGAGCCGGAACAAGAGTCGGACGAAGACGTGATGGACACTACCCCTGCTGCACACATGCCACCAGATCCAGTCGTATCTGCCGCAACTACGGACAGTGCTGCTGGGACTGGAGAAGAGGTAGGAGAGGTGCAGAGAAACGATGGTGATTCGGTAGCACAGAACTATGAGGACGAAGAGAGCGAAGCTCCAACTGAGGCTGTTACGAATGCTACCACCACTGCTGCATTTACACCCAGACTTAGACGCCCACCCCAGGTGAAGCGCAAGTTTCCTTGCGAAGGTAGAAACGGTGCTGATGAATTAGTGGAAGAGAATTTCGACGAGGAAAACGAAACTCCAACCGTGGCCGTCACGTCTGCTTCTGCTACCACTACTGCTGCACCTTCCCGCAGAACCAATCGGGATCCCCAACCTAAACGTCACTTTCCTTGCGAAGGAAGAAACGGTGGTGGCAATGATAGGGATTCTGGAGCACAGACTTATGAAGAGGAAAATGAAACTCCAACCATTGCCTTCGCTGCTCTTTCTGCTACCACTACTGCTGCACTTTATCGCAGAACTGGACGGGACCCCCAGCCTAAGCGTCACTTTCCTTGCGAAGGCAGAAACACTTCTGCCGCTGGTGCAGCCGCTGCTCGAGGGACTACGAACACAAACGTCAGGCTCAAGGTTGAAGCTAAACTGGGGGATTGTCCCTCTCTGCAGCCTCCTACTGCTGCAAAGCGTCGCAGTGTGTCACCAACAGAAATGAATCTTGCGGAGCATGATGAAAAGCCCCCAGCGAAGAAGCTCAAGGCCGGGAAGAAAAAGGCGCCGAAAAAGAATGTCAAGGTTTCAGATTTGAGCGATGATGAAATTGAGGTAGTAAAAGTGACCCCCCAAAGTGTCGGTATCAATGACAGTACCATGCCGCGATCTGTCGGGTTGACGAGAGCAGTTCTTAACAAGCACCTCGATATTTTAGGATTGCTCACATTTAGCCAGTCGGTTGTATCGAGCAAAAAAATGAGCAATGGCAAATTTGTCTTCTCGCACTTGACTTTGAACATGGACTGGTGCGTAATTGTTCCTCTTTTTATTTATTTTTATTTTGTGCTGTGAATTGATTTTTTGGGAGTTTCTAAGCATTGTTTTTAATCTTTTTTTTTCAAATTAATTCGATTTTCAATTGAACAGGAATGATTTGCCGAGGCACCAGAATAATCGACTCCAGTGGTGGCTGGGATTAGGCGCAACCCGCTTGACAAAGGCGCTACCTTTGGATCCTGCTCAAAAGGAGCAAATGCCGATTCCCATTTTCTGGGCGGAGAAGAGGCCCCAAAAAGGCGGGTCACTCTGCAGATATGTCGGGCATTTCAAGTGTGTGAATTTTGACAGAAAAATGAAGGAAGACGAGAAGCAAAAGATTGTCTATGAATATAAAAATGCAGCTCAGGCTCTGCTCGAATTTGAATTTGTCAAGTTTGACACCGAGTTGGCTGACAAATTGGCTGCCATTCATTCTGGTCTATCTGAAGCGAAATGACTTGGTGCGAAAAACGGGCGAATATCATGGCTCCGACTGGGCTCAGTTGCCACTATATTGGAAGGGAAAATATCAATGTTTGTATGAAGAAGAAATGATACGTAAATTTGAAGTCGGGAATCAATGAACTAATTATATTATAGACAACTATCATTATATAGCAACATGGCACACAGCGCTAGCTTTGTTTAAGTCCATCTAATAGCTAGCTAGCTTCTTCTCACTCTCTACTTGGTTGAGAGTGTTTTCACAATGCAGCTGTTGCGGGGTTGTATTTAGAAATGAGCCATGGGTCCTGGTAATGGCGAAGGCCAGATTGACCATACCATTTGCCATTTACCCAGGGCCTTTTACCTAGTTAGGCGGGCATCCCTTGTTAAGCCAAAAGATTGCCACACCAAACAAGCAATCCACCTACCTGCTTGGATTCCATAACCAAATCTGTAGTTTGAGTTGTCATTTGTTCCACCAAAAGAATCCTGTGGATATCGTTTTTTAAATCCTTTCCAAGCACCCCTCTTCTCCCTCTGCTTCGTCTTCAATCTCCGCGGTAGGCGGATTGGTAGGTGGATCGGTAGGCGGTTCGGCTTGGGGTGAATCTGTAGGCGAAGGTGCTGGTTGTGGTGTAGGTATATTGGTTGGCGGAGGACTTTCTGGTGGTGAAAGAACGGGGCACTCGCTTGTAGCTCTGCAGTCATTTCCATTGACAACAATATCAACGGAAGCCCAGCCCTCGATGATGAATTCTTTCAGCTGACTTTGAGTTGGGAAGCATGCGGATGCTGGGTTTCGCACAATGAAGAACTCATCTATCAAACTGCACGTGGCTTCGGCTCCGTCCAGGAAGTTGCTTGTCCGTGTAAGACCGTGTATACTGGCATACAAGAATACGCTACCAACGAGGATAGCGCATCCTCGCTCATCGTTACACCCACCAACCGTGCAAGCTCGAACCGATCTTACGTACGCTTTGTTCATGACTCCGCTAGCGTAGTGCACAGCCATGCCAGAATAATGAGAGCAGATGGATCCAATACTTTTGGAGGATGGGTATTCCATATCTCTTAGAACAGCCCCCACCTGTTCTCCAATTGTAAAATCAGGAGTGTTTAAAGAGTCATTGACGTAGAATTCTAGTACAGTCCCGAATACATCCGAAATAGCTTCGTTTATTCCACCCGGCTGACCGCTATACACCAGTTTGCTCGAATGTCGAATGACTCCGTGAAACAGTTCATGTGCGACAATATCCAATGCAACGAGTGGCGAATACTTCTCACAATCACAATCTCCAAAATACAACGAATTGCTAACAGGACTGTAAAATGCATTACAGTATCGGTCTTGGTAGTGGGCATATGCTTGGACTGCAACTGCTTCGTTTGGAGACTCGTTCAATCCCCCTTTGATCCCTAGATGATCGTAAAGAAACGTCATGGCGGCTACGCCTCCAAATTGTACATCGCTAATGGCATCTTGACAAGAAGGGAGTTCCGCTGGAGTACACGTGGTGCCCCGCCCACAGTTTAGTGTCCCTAGCCAATGAAGATGTGGAATCGGTCCAGGCATCAAAACGGTGTGACTATTGTCGTTGACGTACACGGCCTCGGTGCATTGTATCACGCGCTGTGTATTGTCCAGATACAGAGAACTCAATTTGCACTCGGTGGTCGTTCCCAGTAGTGTAACATCCGGTTGTGCTGTCGCACAGCTCTGACAGCCTAGATTTAACGACCGGGACGTGGTACTGGACGGCGCTTTCAGATACCGTCGCTGTCGCCGACTGAGTTCATTAGAGTTTCCACCCGCCAACGTGCACTGTGAAAGCACGGAGAGATCATGCGCATTTACAGCGACTTCCATCAATTCGGAATTTGCTGCACTCTCCACTAGTACAAAGCTTCGATAAGAAAGATAATCCCCGCCGGTAGAGATGAATATCTCCAAGGCTGGCTCTCCAACTGTTCCGGGATCAACCCCCAGATGTGTTGCAATCCCTTGCCTTGCTTCATTAGCAGTATAGTTTGCTGTGTAACCGTCCATCACCTTGATGGAGCTATATGTCTTGCCCATGATACTTTCTACAGAGGACCCCGCTTGTTCGACCAACGTTTCTAGAAAATTATCATAATCATAGCTTCGATAATCAATGTCCTGGGTCTCGCAAGTGTTCAGTGTAACTAAAATGTCTGCGCCATGTACAGGAATACCTGCTATATTTTCTTGCAGTCGATGCCGCATCCCTATACATTGGGGCTCTGTCACTTGATTGGATCCAGATTCTACAAGTATGGGACTGTCCTTGCTTCTCGTATACATGGGCTTGCGGTGCGCTTCCTCTGATTTGATCGGGTCGTCAATGCCAAGGAGCATGTTGAGATCTTCTGTGTGAAGCGATTGGAGACGCGAAAAATCAATGCCATGCCCAACGCATTGCTCTATGGCAAGGCCATTGCCGTCTTCAGGGTAATCCGTTTTTGTAGGCAGTGCACTAGATGCGACTGCCACGAACGAAAAAGCCGAACTTACAGCCAGAAGCAGCTGTACCTTCATCGTTGTGTAAAAATTTCCTACGAGACAATGATGGTGGCTGACTCTGCTTGTACTGGTGCTAGTGCGATATTGGGTCTCTATTTCTGGCTATCTGGCTAGGAGCAGTGCCTGGTAGTAAAGTTCTTCGATGTTTGCCAATAAGATCCATATTCCTCCAGAATATACTAGCTTGTACTCACTAACTGCATTGTTGTCAACCATTCATCGGAGTTTTGTAGGAAAAGCCGGGATGGTGTCTACTAGCTAGTAGCTAGCTATTAGAAGGTGGAGGCAGTTACAATGGAAGGTCCCCCCGCTCGTGCGTTGGGGTATTAAGGATGGAAGTAGGAAAAGATTTCACAACAGATTTTTAGTCGCAGGACTATGTGCGCCTGAACTACCGTGCCTGGCTAGCTTTTGGAGTGCTACGTTGGTAGAAGCAAATAACAGTGTCATAATGTGTTACCGTAGGACGTAGTACTAGTTGTACAGGACTATGACACTAGTAGTAGCACCATCTCACGAAGTGCGTGCTTCGAACGATCTGCGAAGTTGGCGTCAAGTTTCGAAGAAGTGGTGCAGAACAAACACATCAAAAAAACACAAGTTGGGCAAAAAAACAACAACTAGTGTTTTTACTAGCAATTAGCTAGCTAGCAGTTTTGCATGC
>ENA-ORBV01017412-ORBV01017412.1-microbial-mat-metagenome-genome-assembly--contig:-NODE-17412-length-10275-cov-4.733183_pt1 | contig 10275 bp, 10 predicted proteins | sample MGYA00237777_ERZ505514 | MGnify/ENA primary metagenome ERZ505514 (study PRJEB26160, sample SAMN06269048) | microbial mat metagenome | isolation source: Oligotrophic lake microbial mat | place...
CAGTTGGGTAACTGCAAAACTAAACGGTATCGCCTACCTCGAAAAATCCCCCCTCGTCTATTGGATGATGGCCATCAGCTTCAAAATCTTCGGTGTCCACGATTGGGCCGCACGCATCCCTATCGCCTTCTTCTCGATCGCTCTCGCCTCCCTTACCGCACGTATTGCCAACTGGGCATCCGGCCCGCAACTCGGTCTGGCCTCCGGCCTCATCATGGCCACCAGCCTCGGCCTCTGGCTCTTCACCCGCATCCTCATCCCCGACGTAATCCTCACCTTCACCATTGCCCTCGCCCTCTGGTCCTTCCTGCGAGCCCTCGACCGCGAAGAGCGCAACCCTCGCTACTGGTCCAACACCTTCTCTGCCGCCATTGCTGTCGGCCTGCTCCTCAAAGGCCTGATCGCACTGGTCTTTCCAGGCGCTGCAGCCGTGATCTACCTCCTCCTCACCGGCCAACTTTTCGCTTCCAATACCTGGCGCCGCCTGCGCATCGGTGAGGGCCTCCTAATCCTGATCGCAATTGCCGCACCCTGGCACGTCGCAGCAACTTTAGCCAATCCGCCAGCCTTCGATTTCACAATGCGCAGCGTCCCCGGCGAATACCATGGCTTCTTCTGGTTCTACTTGTTTAACGAGCATGTCTTCCGCTTCTTGAACATGCGCCACCCGCGCGACTACAACACCGTGCCACGCCTAAGCTTCTGGCTCTTACACCTGCTCTGGCTCTTCCCCTGGTCGCTCAACTTCTTCACTCTCCGCTCCCCCAACTCAGAGCGCCACCGCAGCCTCACTCTGCTCTGCTTCTGCTGGGCTGGCTTCCTCATGGTCTTCTTCACCTTTTCCACCACGCAGGAATACTATTCAATGCCCTGCTACCCGGCCCTTGCGATCTTGCTTGGCTCAGCCATGGTGCGCGACTACAACCCTCCAAGATGGCCTACCCGCCTCGTCGGCCTCATCGCCACTTTTGCACTCGGCGCAATCATCTACTTGCTGGTCGAGGTCTGGAATCTCCCCACCCCCGGCGATATCTCGCAAGCCCTGGCGCAACAAAATCCCGACGCCTACACCCTCTCACTCGGCCACCTGGGAGACCTCACCATCGCCAGCTTCGCCTACCTCCGCACGCCCCTCATGATCGCGGGCCTGGCCTTCCTCATCGGGGCCATCGGTGCCTGGCTCCGTCCCCGTGCCGCCATGATCGCCCTCGCCCTGATGAGCGTAGTCTTCCTCAACGCCGCCCGCATCGCGATGGTCACCTTCGATCCATATCTAGCCTCTCGCCCCTTGGCCGAAGCCCTCGCCGCCGCACCCCCAGGCCAATGGATTGCCGACAACCAGTACTACACCTTTTCCAGCATCTTCTTCTACACCAACAAGACTGCGCTGCTGCTTAACGGCCGTGTCAACAATCTCGAATATGGCAGCTACGCCCCCGGCGCACCTCAGGTCTTCATCAACGACAAACAGTTCCAGGAAAAGTGGCTCGGCACCACCCGCCACTATCTGACAATCGAGAAACCCGCAGTAGCCAGAATCTCCAAGCTGGTAGGTTCGGAAAAGCTCCTCACCGTGAAGGAATCAGGCGGTAAATTCCTCTATACAAATCTCCCGCTACGTTAGAGGTATTCTGAAACCGTGAGTGCGCTATTCTTTCTCGCGCTAGCATTGCAGTCGCCGATCGAAGACGGAATCAAGGCCCTCGATGCCGGCAAGCCCGCCGAAGCTGAAGCCCAGTTCCTGAAGGCCGTCGCCACCGACGCCAAAGACTACTCGGCCTACTTCAACCTCGCCTTCGCTCAATCGGTCCAGAATAAAGACCCTGAGGCCATCGCGAACTACCGCAAAGTCCTCGAACTCAAGCCCGGCCTCTACGAAGCCGAACTCAATCTGGGCATTCTTCTCCTCCGCCAAAAGCTCCCCAAAGACGCCATCCCTTTACTCGACGCCGCCGCAAAGACCAAGCCAGATCAGTACCGGCCCAACTACTATTTGGGTGAAGCCCTCATCGACGTAAATCGCGGTGCCGAGGCCGAGGCCGCTTACCGCCGCGCCCTGGCCATCAACGCCAAATCTGCCGAGGCCGCCCAAGGTGTCGGCCAGTCTCTCCTAAATCAGGGCAAGACAGCCGACGGTGCCGTCTTCATCGAACAGGCTGCCAGCCTCGACCCCAACTTCCAACCCGCTCTCCTCCATCTGGCCAGCGTCTACGAAGCCGACAAGAATTTCGATGCCGCCATCGCCATCTATCGGCGATTCCCGGACGAACCCGGCGCCCGCGAGCGTCTCGGTGAACTTCTGATAAAAACCGGCAAGGCCGCCAGCGCCATCCCCGAACTCGAAGCAGCCGTTAAGGCTTCCCCCACGGCGGCAAACCTCACAGCGCTTGCCACAGCCTACCTCCAGGCCAAACAACCCGAGAAGTGCCAGCCCGTTCTCGACGCCGCCCTCCGCCTCGAACCCTCCAACGGTGAATTGCGAGTCCTCTATGGCCGCCTCCTCCGCGACCTGCGCAAGTTCGACCTCGCCGCCAACCAGTTCGCCCTCGCCGTAAAACTCAATCCGCAATCAGCCGAAGCCTGGGCAGATCTCGCAATGGTCACCGTAATGCTCGAGCGCTACGACGTCGCCCTCCCCGCCCTCGATCAGGTCAAGCGCCTCAACGCAGAAAAACCAGGCCACAAATATTTGCGCGCAATCACCCTCGACAAAATCAAACAGAACAAGCAGCAGGCAAAACTGGCTGCCGCAGCCTATCAGGACTTCCTCAACTCAGCCGGTGGCAACTTCCCCGACGAGGAATTCAAGGCGCGTACAAGATTGAAAATATTGGAGCGGGAAATCAACAAATGATTGCTGTGTGGCTCTGCTTATTACTGGCTCAAATTCCAGACGCAGTGAAGAATGAACCGGTCGCCGAAAAACGCTACCAGCTCGCTCTTGCAGAAGCGGGCAAAATCCTCGAGGCCGCCAAAGATAATAAACCGAAGCAGTCGCTAGAAGCCGCCGCAGAATTGACTGAGTTCGCCCTCACCACGCTCGAATCGATGGGCAAGCCTCCATACAAGAACGCCAGCAACTACAAGAAAATTGAACTCAAAACCCGTGAGTTCCTCCGTCGCGCCGAAGCGATCAAAAAAGAGGCCGGCATCGACGAGCGCCCAAGCCTCGAAGCCGCTTTTAACCGCATCAACGCAGTCCATGAAAAAGTCCTCGAAGGAGTGATGAGCAAGAAACCATGACCCGCCGTTCATTGACTCTCCTACCCTTCGCCACCCTGCTCTTCGGGCAAAAAGACTTCCTCACCGAAGACGAAATCGAACGCGTTCGAATCACCCAGGAACCCAACGAGAGGCTCAATCTCTACACACTCTTCGCCCGCCAGCGCGTCGACCAACTCGGTCAACTCTTCTCGAAAGAGAAGCCCGGTCGCAGCCTCCTCATCCACGACTTGCTAGACCAATACGCCAAGATTATTGAGGCAATGGATATCGTCGTCGACGATGCCCTTCGCCGGGGCCTCCTCGTTCTAGAAGGTCTGCAAACCGCCATGGGTGCCGAGCGCACCATGCTCAAAAAACTCGAAGTATTTGCCGAGCTGGAAGCCAAAGATCTCTCCCGCTACGAATTTGCCCTCACCACGGCCATCGAGACAACCCGCGATTCCATCTCTTCGAGCGAAGAAGATCTGGCCGAACGCGGCAAGCGCGTCGTCGACCAGAATAAGCAAGAGAAGGTTGAGCGCGAAAAGCTGATGACGGCAGCCGAAAAAGAAGAAAAGGCAGCGTCCGAGAAAAAAGTTGAGGGCGACCCGAAGCTCAAAGGCCGCAAGCCGCCCACACTGCGCAAAAAGGGTGAAGTCCCAACCAAGCCTTAGAGCTTGTTGCCGCCTGAAACTTCAATCACCTGACCAGTGGTCCATCCGGGTCGGCAATGGCCACTCTCTCAGAATTCAAGTTGAAGTGTCATGTCTATTCGTTACACTTTAGCTATGAAACGGTTCCTATTGGCGCTGGCCATCGGAGTCCTTGCTTTTTCGCAAACGCGAAAGATCACTGACGCCGAAGACCTCGCGCAACTACTCAAAAGCGAGAAGAACATGTTCTTTCTCGACGTTCGTGAGCCCAAAGAGATCGAAGAACTCGGTTCTCTCAAAGGCTATGTAAACATTCCACTCGGCGAACTCGAAAAGCGGATAGGCGAAGTCCCCAAAGACAAGGCCATCATCACCGCTTGAAACGGCGGAGGCCGTGCCGCGCGTGCCGCGGACATACTCACCAAGGCCGGCTACAAAGTAGTCGCCTCTTGTGGTCTCAAAGACTGGAAAGAAAAGAAAAAAGAACTTGTAGGGGTGAAACCCAAACCCTGAGCTTTAAAGCACCGGGTAGTCGGTATAACCATGCGGACCAGGCGTGTAAAAAGTCGCAGGGTCCGCATTTTGCAGTGGGGCCGCAACTTCAAAGCGTGCCACCAGATCCGGGTTCGCAACAAAAGGCGTCCCGAACACGATGGCATCTGCAGCACCTTCTACAAGTGCTTTTTCTGCCTCATCCCTCAGAAATCCTCCGCCCAGCAACAACTTCCCCGAGAAAGCCTTGCGTAGTGCTGCTTCTGCCCCAATCCCGGTTCTCATGACATGCAGATATGCCAGCCCCAACGGCGAAATGGCTGCTGCCAGCGCTTCATAAGCCGGAATGCAGTCCTGGTCGTCAATCCCATTGAACTTCATCCCTGGGCTTACCTTCATGCCAATTTTCCCAGCTGACCCGGCGGTCGCAATCATGGCCTGCAGCGTCTCGATCACAAAGCGATTCCGGTTCTCGATCGTCCCGCCATAGATGTCAGTACGGAGATTCGCCCCTGGGCTCAAAAACTGATTGGGCAAATAACCAGAGGCCGCATGCAATTCAACTCCGTCAAAGCCAGCCTGAAGAGCCCGCTTTGTGGCTTCCCCAAATTCAGCGATAACAGCGGGAATTTCCTCAAGCTCAAGCGCCCGCGGCAAATCATTCGGCTGCATGCCTTCTGAGTCGGTCCACATCATCCCCTCAGCCCGGATTGCCGATGGCGCAACTGGCGCCTCCGGGATGTTGCGGTTGGCCGAATGCGCAATCCTTCCGACGTGCATCAACTGAAGAAAAATCTTGCCACCCTTGGCGTGCACCGCGTCGGTGATCAGTCTCCAGGCCGCCACTTGCTCCTCGTTATAAATGCCCGGCGTACGTGCATAACCCATTCCCATCTCACTGGTTCCCGTGCCCTCCGTGATGATAAGGCCGGCATCTGCTCGCAACCCATAGTATTCGGCTGTAAGTGAAGAAAGCACTCCCTTCGCATCAGCCCGTGAACGAGTCATTGGGGCCATTACAATTCGGTTGCCAATCGAAAAACTACCAAGTGTGAGAGGAGAAAAGAGGTTCATACGTCAGACCTATGATGCTTTTTAGGCCTCAACAGTTGCAGCAGTTACTATTTCAGCGTAAAGGTGCCGTCGGCATGGAGCTGGAACACTCGTCCCCGCCAGTGAATCGTGTTCCCAAAAAAGCCAGCCACCCAAAATCCAAAGCTGAGCATATCTTGAAGTGGCAACAGATAAAGTTGCTTCGCGCTCGCGTTGTCGTTGAGCACTCCGTTTTGCGTCGCAAAGGCAACGGTAAACCTCAACATCAGCGAAGCACCAAGAAACCCAAACTCAAATCCAGTCAGTGGCCACACAGCAAGCAGAATAGGCAACGGATTCGTAAAGAACATCCCCGTATACCCCAGCGGCCGGGATCGCCGCGTCGAACGATTCCACCGCAGCCGGTGAGCGAAATTCGGCTTCAATTCCTCCGAGCCTATCCGGTGCTCCACCACATAGCTCGACAGGATCGACTGCCACCCCTTGGCCGTCACCCTCTGCCCCAGAACAAAATCTTCAGCCAGATAATTCTGCAGACTCCCCCACCCGCCAGCATCCGCAATCGCCGCCTTGCGCGCAGCCACCGTCGGCCCAAGCGTAAAGCGCATCCCCTCAATCATCCGCGCCACCAGGATCCCTGCGATAAACTCCGTATTCATCCCCAGTGCCTCGGTCTCGCTCCAAAGGCTGGGCCCGCCCACAGCCCGATAAGGACACGTGGCAACACCCAGCCTCGGGTTAGCTGCAAACTCGTTCGACATCGTGGCCAGAAAACTCTCGGTCACCCGAATGTCAGAATCGGACATAATCACCAACTCATGCTCTGCGGCCTCACAAAGCTTCTCAAGACTCCAGACCTTCGCGTTGGCATAAGGAGGCTCCCCCACCAGCAGCAGCCGCGATTGCACCATCGGGAATTCAGCCTGTAGTTTCTCAACTACTGCAATAGCCGGATCCTCAGCCGTACGAACAGCAAACAGAATCTCCCAGTCCCCCGAATACACCTGTTGGAAAACGCTACGAAGATTTTCCTCAAGGCCAGGATCAAGACCCTTGAGTGGCTTGAGGATACTGATTGGAAGAGGGCTCAACTGAGCTGCCAACGGGACGCTGAGATAGCGATAAACAGCCACCAGCACCAGGAAGCAATAGATAATTGCCCCCAGCGCCAGTAGCCAAAGTAGAGAGGTCATCTATTCGATCGGAGTCTTGTTCTTGTTCACTTCACTAAGCATTGTCGTGAACTCGTCAAAGGTCTTCGCCCCAAGATCTCCATTGCGACGATTCCGCACCGATACAGTACCTGCATCCACTTCACGATCGCCAATGACGAGCATGTACGGAATCTTCATCAACTGCGCTTCGCGAATCTTAAAGTTCACCTTCTCGTTTCGCTTGTCAATCTCGACGCGGAAACCCTGCGCCTTCAGCTTCGCCGCAAGCTCCGTGGCGTAGACATTCGCGCGGTCCGTTACCGGCAGCAGCGATACCTGCACGGGCGCAAGCCACACCGGGAAAGCCCCGGCGTAGTGCTCCACCAGAATTCCGAAGAATCGCTCCACACTGCCAAACAGCGCACGGTGCACCATCACCGGCGTATGCTTGTTGCCATCTTCGCCGATGTAGTTGAGGTTAAAGCGGCGAGGCAGATTAAAGTCAAACTGCACTGTAGAAAGCTGCCATTTGCGGCCAATCGCATCGACGAGTTTGACGTCGATCTTCGGCCCATAGAATGCCGCCTCATCCGGCATCACCTTCACATCGAGACCAAGCCGCGACACAGCATTCTTCAAAGCGTTCTCGGCCAGCACCCACTCGTCATGCGTACCGACGTACTTGTCCGATTTCCCGCCATCCCAGGTCGAAAGCTCCGCTTCATACTTCTCAAACCCAAAGGTCTTCAGCGTATGGAAGGCAAAGTCCAGGCAACCGACTACTTCGTCTTCAACCTGCTCCGGAGTACAGAAGATATGGGCATCGTCCTGACAGAAGCCACGAACCCGCAGCAAGCCATGAAGCGTGCCCGAACGCTCATACCGGTACACAGTCCCAAGCTCACCAAGGCGAACCGGCAAGTCGCGATAGCTGTACTGCTTGTTGTCATAAATAAGAATGTGACAAGGGCAGTTCATCGGCTTAAGCTGATAAGTCGCATCGTCCAGCTCCATCGGGACGAACATGTTCTCCCCGTAAAAATTAGCGTGCCCTGACACTTCCCAAAGCTGACGCCGAGCCACATGCGGAGTCACAACCAGATCGTAGCCGCGCTCAAGATACGAATCGCGCATCCAGTCTTCCATAATCTTGCGCACCAGCGCACCCTTCGGATGGAAGAAGATCAACCCGGGGCCCGCAAGCTCCTGAATCGAGATCAGGTCCAACTCGCGGCCCAGCTTGCGATGGTCGCGCTTCTTGGCTTCCTCAAGCTGCTTCAAAAACTCGTCCTGGTCCTTTTGGCTATACCAGGCAGTCCCGTATATGCGCTGCAACTGCTGGCGCTTCTCATCGCCCTTCCAGTAGGCACCGGCCACCGAAAGCAGCTTGAACGCCTTCAGCCTTTTGGTTGAAGGAACATGCGGCCCACGGCAAAAATCGATGAAGTTCGGGCCAAGGGTATATTCGGAGAAAATGTCATCAGCCCGCTCGGTGATCAACTCCACCTTCATCGGTTCGTTCATCGCCTCATACTTGGCGAGTCCCTCGGGCTTTGCGATCAGCTTCCGTTCAAACGTAAGATCCCGGTCCCGGATCTCGGCCATCTTCTTCTCGATCTTCTCCAGGTCTTCGGTGGTAAACGGCTCCTTGCGATCAAAATCGTAATAGAAACCGTTCTCGATCGGTGGGCCAATACCAAGCTTGGTATCAGGGTAAAGCTCAAGCACGGCAACAGCCAGCAGGTGGGCGGTCGAATGGCGGTAGACGTCCATCGATGCCTCGTCCTTGGTCGTCAGGATGGCAACGGAAGAATCGGCTTCGAGAGGACGGTTGAGGTCCCACAGGTTGCCATTTACCTTCGCAACAACGGCATCTTCGGCAAGGCGCCGCGAGATCGACTGGGCAATATCAAGGGGGCGAGTGCCAGCGGGAAATGCCTTTTGGCTCCCGTCTGGCAGGGTAACAAGGACTTCACTCATGGATTTTAGGGTTGAATTTCAGCGTAGCACGCAAGATGACCGTAACTTTTCAGCCCAACCAACACACTGGGTTATAGTGAGAGAAGCAATGACATCCACGGAGCCACAAAGCGACGAAAATTTGGTTGAGCTTGCTAAGTCTGGCGACGACACGGCCTTCCCTGAGTTGGTAAAACGTTACAGTCGCCGCATCCTTCGGGTCGCTCGGAACATCACAAACCATGAAGAGGATTCCGAAGACGTGCTGCAAGAGACCTTCATGAAAGCGTACACCCACCTGGCCGGCTTCCAGGGCAACAGCAAGTTCTACACTTGGCTGGTACGCATCGCAATGAACGAATCGCTCATGAAGCTTCGCAAGCGCAAATCCGGCAAGCTTGTTTCTCTCGACGAAGAACTCAACACCGGCGAGGATACGATGATCCGCGAAATCGCGGTTTGGGAAGGCAACCCTGAAGACACCTATTCGCAAGAAGAACTCCGCGCAATCCTCGACAAAACAATCTCCAGCCTGCCCGAAGGCTTCAGATCGGTTTTCATGCTGAGAGACGTTGAAGAATTCTCGACCGAAGAAACTGCCGAAGCCCTCGACTTAAGCATCCCGGCCGTCAAAAGCCGCCTCCTCCGTGCCCGTCTCCAACTGCGCGAGAAGTTAACGCGTCTATTCAAGAGTAAAGGGGAAAACACCTTTGCCTACCTGTAAAGATTTCTTACGCGAACTAAGCGACTATCTCGATTCCGCCCTCGACCCAGCCACCAAGAAAGAGCTCGACAAGCACGTTCAAGAGTGCCCCGATTGTTGGGTCGTCCTCGACACCACTCAAAAGACCCTCAAGATCTACAAAGGCTGCGAGCCGCAAGCCGTCCCAGCCGCCCTCGAAGACAAACTCATGGCCGCCCTCAAAGTGAAAATGGCCGAAAAGAAGCTCAGCGGCTGAGATTCTGATTGTACGCCTTGAATGTGTACAATCAAGGTGAGGTCACTGAATGCCAAGAATTGCAGTTGAGGAAAACAGCAGAATGTCTTTGCGGATTCGCCCGCAGGAAAAAGCTGTCCTCATGCGGGCGGTTTCACTGGAGCACACAGATTTGACCGGCTTTGTCATTCGACACGCTCTGCGAGCTGCGCAAGAGGTGATCGAAGAAGCAGACCGCGTGAAGCTATCCACAAGGGACAGCCTGCGAGTTCTCGACTTGCTCGAGAATCCACCCAAGCCAAACGCAAAACTGATTGCTGCCGCAAAAGCTCTTCCGAAGCGTGTATGACAAAGCTGGATTGGGACGAAGAAGCAATCCAGAAGCATCATCGACGTGATACCTTCGACTGCGGCGAATCTGCACTCAATGAATTCTTGCAGCGCCATGCCCGCAAGAGTCACGAATTAGGCGGGTCGAAAACCTTCCTGGCGGTTGACCATTCCGACCGCGAAACCATCTTGGGCTATTACAGTCTGAGCGCCGCCTCCATCGCCTTCGAACGCTCTCCTGAAGTCATAAGAAGAGGGTTGGCCAGGCACGATGTGCCGGCTTTTCGTCTGGCCCGTCTTGCTGTAGATCTGCGATTCCAGGGCATGGGCCTCGGTGGTCAGCTCCTTCTTGCTGCCGGTCGACGTTGCCTGCTTGCCGCCGCCGAAGTAGGCGGCGTAGCTCTAGTGATCGACGCTAAAAACAAGCGAGTGGCCGATTGGTACGCTGCCTACGGCGCTGTGCCGGCAATCGATTCACCTCTAACTCTGATG
>ENA-ORBV01017413-ORBV01017413.1-microbial-mat-metagenome-genome-assembly--contig:-NODE-17413-length-10275-cov-4.372524_pt1 | contig 10275 bp, 6 predicted proteins | sample MGYA00237777_ERZ505514 | MGnify/ENA primary metagenome ERZ505514 (study PRJEB26160, sample SAMN06269048) | microbial mat metagenome | isolation source: Oligotrophic lake microbial mat | place...
GTCGTGACACGACTGGAATTTTTTGACACGACTGGAAAATTTCGCACGGTCCAGGTCGTCGATGGTTACAGCTATTAATTTCATTGGACATTCATTACGAACATTTCTTGACGCTACAACTTACTGTAGTACGAGTAGAACTGGTAAGCAGTAAGTACAAAACGAGGTTTAAAGTCATAGTACTCCGTATCCGAGAAGAGAGTTCTCATTACGAGTTTTACGAGGCAACCTCCCCTGGCCTCAACCAATACTCCAAGAGTACAGTACTATCTATGCAACGAGGTTGTAATTTCAAATTGCATACAATCTTCGGATGAGCATGTCACATAGTGAATGAAATAACGAATCGAGTTCTCATCACACTTATTTCTTGACCACCAATGGCTGCTCGTTCCCCATTGAATTGGCATGGTACTATTACTTTAATACTACTGTAGCTAATAGTCTAACTACTAGCTAGTACACTACAACGTAGTAGTAATAAAATGTCAAAGCGAACCCGAAAAACAAACCAAGAAGGAACGTGCATTCCGCAGCTACCCAGCCAGAAACTGCGACAACTTCACTGGACGCCTTGTGCCCTTGTCAGCTGTGTCTTTTAGTACTATGCATAGCTAGTATCTCTTTCCCGATTGGCGCTTCAATAATATTTAATATTATTGTCATCAATCACCAGACTCCGATCAACAACAAGGAACAAGAAGACCCATCGTTTTTGGGAACCATCAACAGCAGGTTGCTTCGCTTTGGTCAAAGGGAACCATTCAATCAATGCCAATAAACTTTGTTGGCGGGGAATGGATTTAATTTTTCTGTCACACTACTGTACTGTCTCTATTCACCGCAGCTAACCTTTGCGTCATAACAATTAGATAACAGCACACACGTTGAAAGCGAAGCAAGACAAAAGAAAACAACAGCACCACCACCGTCTGCAACAATCCGCAGGCCCGGGATCTAACAGTACATTTGTCCCTGCTGTAAGAAAACGCTATTACGGTAGTACCACCACAAAAAACGTGCGACATCCATAAAAGCATCCATTCTGGCTGGCAGGCTTTGGGCATCCATACAATACAATACAAGTCGAGTTCGCATCGCCCTCCATCGTCCTGAGAACCAATAGACACAAGTGCAATCGACACACGAGTACAATATTATACAGCAACAATATGGCACAAGCACCAACTCTACAGCGGCACTCGAGTCAGGATAGTTGCTCGAGTCATCGATCCAAGTCCAACAACAACAACAACAACAACAACAACAACAACAGTAGCCTGAACAGGCTTCCATCAACAGCAGCGAGTGATCAGCAGGACAACGACAACGACAATACCAGTCGGACCAGCAGCATGAGCGATGAACCACAACAGCAGCAACCACAACAAGGACAGCTGCCAAATGACCAAGAGGAACCCCCGCCAACTACTGCGGCGGCTGCCTATACTACGAATAGAAACACACCTCCTCCACACGACCAAGATGAGACGGATGACAGCAGCCAAGGTCGACAATCGCAACAACATACTGCCGCACATGCAGCATCATCCTTTCTGTTGGCACCGCAAGCTCCGTCCGAGAGATCCACGCCTTCCTTTGTGGAAGGAAACAAGAAGCGCCAAAATCAAACAGAGAAAGAAGAAGAAAAGATGGAAGAAGACGCACAAGAAACGGTTCTGCGTGTGGGCCAAGTGCCTTCTTCTTGTTCGTCGTCCACCAATACGAATAGTAGTACTGCGCCGGCTATTCCGCCACCACCGCCACCACCAACAACTACTGTCAGCGACAATACCAACGCCGTAACGACTCCCACAAACGAAGAGCCACTGGTCCACCACAATCCGCAGCAGCAGCAGGAAACCACGACCACTCGTGCCACGACGCTTCAAGAACGTCAAAATTCCCTCCGCCGGACCCGCAAGCCCAAAAGCACGGCGCCACCTTCGGATCATCCAGTGGCCGTCTTGAGACAACAAAGCAGCGGGACAAGTTGGGACATGAACAGTGATCACAATGACGAACATCACGGTGGTGGTGGCGCCGATTTGTTTACGGATTTGCCGTCCAAACGGAGCATTAGCAAACGCCTCTCCCAATCTTTTCCACAACCATCCGCATTGTCCTTTCGTCGAAATTCCAATCCTTCGGTGGCATCGTCGTCTCGTACTACGAATACGAATACGGGTACTGGTGGAATGAACAACAGTAGTTCCAATCGGCGAACACCCTTTCGGGGAGGAGCACGACGACGGTTGGTCCATTTTTCGACCGTTCATGTTCGGGAATACAAAGTTACCATTGGGGATAATCCCTGTTGTTCCTATGGACCACCACTGTCGTTGGATTGGGAGTATATAGATGACGGCAAGGACATTCCACTCGATGCCTATGAACGACCCCTCCAACTCGCCAAAATGGCATTGCGGGGTGGCGGCGGCGGTGGCTGTGGTGTCCGATGTTCGACCCTATCGCGACGATCCTTGGTCTTGAATCCCACCGAACGACGGGCCCGATTATGGCGGGCCGGATATTCCTTGGAAGAAATTGACTCTGCCGCACAAGAATTGGAACGTCAAAAATGGCGGCAATCCGTCTTGGGCAATTTGGAGCCCCTCTATCGCCTCCAAGAAGCCTGGATTTTATACGTCAAACCCATGATTTGGGCCCGGGCCAAACGCGCCCGACAATTGGATCAACAATTGGAACGCATCGAACGCAAAGTTCGCTTGGAGCATATGAGTCAATGTGGTAGTAGTGTGGGTGGATTGAGTCTGGGAGATTTGGAACTCATGATGGACGATGATCACGATGATGCTGATGAAAAGATCCAGCCCATTTTGACGGTCAATGGAGATGTAGAACAACAACAACAGCAACAACGACAAGACCAAAAAGAACAGGACCGTGAAGATCATGCGGTGATGATTGAGGGCATGGCCAATATCATTCAACAAGAAAAACACCTTCGACACATGATGTCGTCTGGCACCCCATCTCGCAACTACGATCGCAGTAGCAGTCACAGTGCGAGTAACCACAACAGCAACAGCAATCATAATCATCGCATGGAAGAGAATGATATTATTATGGACGGCAAGGATATCATGGAAGGCAACAACGAACTCGAACTACACAATGACGATGGCACCAACACGACCGACAGTGAGGCGACCAGTTTGGCAACCTACGGGATTCGAGTCGATAAAAAACAACAAGACAAGGCGTGTGAAATCATCTTGTGCAGCACACGACGTCCTCATATGAGAGCCTTTCATGCCAGTTGGTTTTCCTTTTTCATGGCCTTTTTCAGTTGGTTTGCCATTACGCCCTTGTTGGGGGAAGTCAAGGACACGTTGGGATTATCCAAATCGGAAGTGTGGATGTCCAGTTTGTTTGGTACCGCCGGGACCATTCTCATGCGTATCATTATGGGCCCCCTATGCGATGTCTTTGGGGCTCGCATTTGCATGTGTTGCATCTTGTTGGCCTCGGCCATTCCTACGGCCATGACAGGATTGGTCCAAACTTCGGTCGGATTGTCGTTAGTGAGATTGTTTATCGGGATTGGTGGAGCATCCTTTGTCGCTTGTCAATATTGGACCAGTGAAATGTTTACCCGAGAAACCGCGGGTACAGCGAATGCCCTCGTCGCAGGTTGGGGGTAAGTAGTTTTTATGACAAGGGAGAGCGAAGTTTCAATACAACCGTTTGAACCAGCCATGACTCATCCAAAGCCATTTGCCTTCTTGTGATTTGCAGCAATTTGGGTGGAGGTGTCACCAACTTGGTCATGGGTTCTGTACTCTTTCCCTTTTTCCGATGGATCTTTGAAGCTGCAGATGACAATGATGAAGACGGTGGCATGGATAGCAGTGAATTGGCATGGCGAACCGTCTTTGTCGTCCCTGCTGTCTGCGCCATTATGACGGCACTCCTCATTCTTTGTTATAGTGATGACTCTCCCAAAGGAAGTTACCGAGATCGTATCAAGAATGAAAGTATGATTGCGACCACTCCCATGGATTCGTTGAAAAAAGCAGCCACCAACTGGAATGTTTGGATTCTTTCCGTGCAATACTCTTGCTGCTTCGGCATTGAGGTCACCATGACCAACGCCACTGCTCTGTACTTTCGAGATGAGTTTGGACAATCCACAGTTTCCGCGGCAGCCATCGCTTCTACCTTTGGTTTCATGAATCTATTTGCCCGTGGATTGGGAGGTTTGGGGTCCGATCATTTACAAACCCGCAATGGCATTGCCGGACGACAATGCTGGCAAATGTTTACTCTGATAGTCGAGGGTGCATGCGTTGTCTTGTTTGCCTTTGCCGATAGCATGATTTGGGCCATTTTTGCCCTCGTCTTTTTATCCTGCATGGTGCAATCGGCCGAGGGTTCCACCTTTGGGATTGTTCCCTACGTGGACCGACGTTTCACGGGTAAGTAGGGCAACAGCGTTCGTACAGTATACAGTCCATCGAGTTCCAATATTCTTTTGTCGCTCACGTGTTTTCCAATTGTAATCTACTGCTACTACTACGTAGGTTCCGTGGTGGGCATTGTTGGCGCGGGAGGCAATTTCGGTGCTGCGATCTTCTCCGTCTTTTTTGTATGCTTTAGCTACAAGGCTGCCTTTATCCTGATGGGCCTGTCCGCCATGGCCAGTTCTTTGCTGACCTTATTCTTACAGACGGACAAGCTGGCCAAAACCTATGATGCTGTCATTCTGCACGCCCGTCAACTGTACGGCCCCGGCGATGAGACGAACAGCGAACAACCAGGAAGTTTAGAAGCAGCTCAAGTGCGCGACGTCGAGGAAGACAATCCGCCAATAGAGGACTTATCGTCGTCAATAGTGGTCGTCGAGGAAGATTTTGTCAGCTCTGAAATGGAATTTGGCAATCCGAAAGAACAGAACGAGATCATGCTCCAAAATCAATTTTCGTGCTGATCAGTGGTTGGTACTGCCGATTTAAGCAACCTTTGCTAGCCAGCTTACTAGTCGCTGATTTTATATTTCCCTCTGACTGATATATTGTGGGCAGTCAGTCATGTTTGATCAATTTTCAATTAAGTCTAATACAATTTGTCACTCGACGAATGTTCCGCCGTCTCTGAAAATCGAATCATGCTACCTGGGGCAGATACATCTGTCGGTAGGGTGCTAAGATAAGGTATAATAAATGGTCTCGCGTACGTCAGATCAGTTTCACTTGACCCAGAAGGGCATACAGTAGGTAGTTGGTCAACAGTAATCGTCTATCATTTATCGAGAAGTGCTGTAATTGCAGTCACAGAGATGAACCACAAGTGACGATCCTGAATCCATTCCTCACAAAGAAAATGCCGTCGGGTCTCTTACAGGACACAGATAGATTCGTTTTCCTTTCTTTTTTTGGTCAACGCTTTCGCATCATTTACTCGAAGCCTCCCTACGCATATCTTCCATCTAGATACTAGTAGTTCTAGTACCCACCACATCCATAAAGAGATTTTCAGGACTAAAGGACCCATGAGCCCCAAAGTTTCCCCAGCCCTCGATAATCACGTCTCGACAATACCCGTCTACAGACATCCCATCCGATTCGAACTCAGAAATGACAAAGCGGACGCAGGTGGCCTTTACGATTTCAAGTGTGCATCGTTCCGTCGGGTATCTAATTTCTTCGGCATTTTGCCTGATCCATTCCAATTGGCGCTCCATGTTTGCAATGCCAGCCGCATCCATGGGAGCGCGCAAAAAGTCCAAGACTTTGTGCTTGTAGATGAGACATTCCTTGACTTGCTGAAATGGGGTTTTGGATGCATACCCTGGCCGGTTGCGTGGATCCCAGAATTCCTTGGGGATGCGGCGGTCTCGAGGCACCATTGCAATTTGGTGCTCGATAGAAAGGCAGTGGTCTACCAAATTGGCGTAGGACGTACAGTTGGTTCCACATTCATGGCAGAGAATTGGAAGTGGACGAGGAATGAAAACCTGTCCCGAAAGGTCCATTATTCTCGCCGGCGGATAAAAGAGATCTTCCAAGACCCCTCTCTCTGGATGGAAACGCTGCAATGGGAAAAAAAAATCGTGCACCTTGGCCAAGACCATGCCTTGGGCCAAAGTATCGCGACGGTCCGGATAATAGCTATAAGGGTCCGGTTGCTCTTGGGTTCGTGCTCGGGGACGCGGTGGAAGGAACAATTCGCGAACACCCCTGCCGCTTGGGATGTGCGGTCCGCGCCAAGAATCCTTGTCAATGTGTCCGAAACGAGGTCCCAATCCCAGTGGATGGCTGTGGCCAAACTCGGTCACCTTGACGTCGAGAAAGTGTTGCTTCCACCCACTATTGCACTCGTCGCGCAGGAAACTACAGACGGTCCGACTCGTGTTCATGAGGGCTTGCAAGTCTTCGAGAGCAAAGAATCCCGCATCAAAGGTGAGATCCAGTACCGCTACTAGAGACGATCGTCCGCAGGAGGCTTCTTCTCCTCGTCGTTGTCATTTCTTCCATGATTACGACGCTTCGTGACGATGGCACCAGTCGTCTGGTCGACCGCAACAGCAGCTCGCTTAGACATAATTATTGTGAGAGGCGATGTCGTTGGTAACAAGGATTGAGGGGCACAACAGCTTTGTTATAATCAAATTGCTCGAATTGCAAACTTATGAACTTCCTGCGTTAGCTACAATAGGTACATGTCGCCCGCGACAGATTTTTTTTCTCTGTTGAAGCCGAATTTCAGCACAAGGACCACCAATGCTTCTGCTATTCCCACACAAGGATTTTCAAGGGAAAGCGAAATTGAAAGTTTATCGAAGTCGTACAAGGAAATTGCGAAAACTGCTCTCGTGGTGGAAAATTGGCCAGAAAGAAATAGTATTTTTTTCAAAGATGAAGATGGCGTCTTCACAATCCCTTCCTTTCCAGAAGAAGATGCTCCACTTGCTGTCGTTGCCATGTTGGATCGCAATGAGAATGCGCGGAATATTTTAAGCGAATGTGGGAAAATATTTGCTTCATTTTTGAGTGACTTGCGAGCTGCACTTGTAGGTTCTGCTGCCGATTATGACTCAAACGAAAACAAAACCGATGCTATTGGTAGCGGAACGGAAAGCTTTGTTGGTTTCGACAACACAACTTCAAGTTTGACAGCTGAAATAGATCGATGCATTTGGAGGGTACCTGTTGGAACGCACCATATCACCGTCGCCGTGTTTCAAGAACACCCGTCTATACTGGCCCGTGAAAGCGACAAGCAGAAGTGGCGGCGTGTGGAAGAGGACGTCGCAGAGGAAGTCTTTAGCCAAGTTTCATCGTATCAAGAAGAAAATAGCGTTGTGATCGGCGCACCCATCCTCCATCTGGAATCTTTGTTATTGACGCGGGATGGAGCTTTGCTTGCTGGTTTTGTTGATACCTCGCCAAGCTCCTCTTTTCAACATTTGAGAACCTCTGCCTTACAAATCGCAGCGTCGATCGTTGATGGAGATCTCACGTCGCGGCCCAAGAATCTCATCCATGTCACTTTGGGTCGTCTCTTGGCTCTCCCAGAAGACCTCTCTGATGCGCAGAGAACCGAAGCCAATAGTCTAGTCCGACGATACAACACGGAAATCTTGCCCGCTCAGACATCTTATCTGCACGAGTCCATTCAACCGCAGGGCGCTACGTTTGAATTGACGGAGCTGACGATGATTAGAGATATTGTTTGGACCTTACAAAAAATCAGAGAATACGGTTCTTGGACTATCGATAATAGATAACAGCACAATAGCCCAACCCACTTTGAACAACAGCCCAATGAATCCCAAATAGTACAAAGACAGTATAGTACAGTAGTAGAATTTAGCAATACAAATGTAGGCAGTCATCTGGTATATGTAGTAGACTCTGGCTTATCTTCATTATTGGGCGCCCGAAAAGGCTGATTAGCGCACAGCGTTCTATAGTTTTCTTCATTAATGGCACATCTAACACAAATTATGGTAAATAAGCTAAAACCATATACGCAAAATGGTTGTCGACCTAGTCATCTCTTAATATTTAATATTATTGCGAGCAGAGCTGCAATATGAATTATTTCTTCGCCATCTGCTTCTGATAGAAGGCCAGCTCCTTCCCCTCCAAGACGTATCCATCACAACGTCCAGTTTGGCCTGGTCGAGAAGTAATTTTTGCTAGAAGACGACCAGATGCGAACTGGTGGTCTAACGTAGGCTCCAGAGTGCGGTTCTTCTGACGGGACTTTAACTTGGCAGCGACCTTTTCTGACTTTTCACCGAGGTCAATGGAGGTTTGCTCCCGACCTTCGCCAGATGTCTTCTTTAGACCGATCTTGACACCGTAGTGGGCTTCGTACCAAGACTTAAAAGGGTGGGCATCAATGACAACTATGGCTCCCTTGACGAGAGTCTTCGTACGGACTAACTCGTTATTTGAAGCGTTATAAGTGACGTCCAGAACCCTGACTTTTCGGGTGCACACTTCAGTGCCCCAAGCAAAGTTTCCAGCATCCAATCTCAGAGCACGATATTTCATGTTGCCACCACGGCAACGCACAGGGTGAATGCGCTTTTCGCCAATCTTAGTCATGGCACCTGGACGTCCCAATTCGAACTTGCGCTTCTTGCGGAACTTAGCACGACGGCCTCCTGTTTCACGGCGCTTGTGCCGTCCTTCACGTGTAATACCCTGAGATCAGACGCAAAAGTCGAAAGCAATCGAGAGAGGAGTTGGTGAGACATTCACTGAGACTTGTGACGCGCCAACGCACGGACTCAAAGTTGCTTATCTAGAAAATAGATGCTCTCCGAAGACAAAACATTTCACATTCTACAATACGGTGCGCTCGACCAACGGCGCATCCAAGATAAGCTTTTATTTTACTCACCATGATGACTTGCTTTGTTCAATGCAGCTGATCGAGTGGAATCAATAGCAGATCGTTGAAGGCGGATATTGTCACAGATCGATGCGTTCAGCAAGCACAGTGCGAGCCACTACTACACCGTACAATTAATTGAATTGTAGCGCAGTGCTGTGCAGTACTGTATCTCTGTACTTTATTGCTGGTGAGATTGTTGTAGCTAGCTACTACCGGTAGCTAGCGAGCACTACTGGTTCAATTGTACTACGTCGTAGTAGAAAGCCGACAATCTGTTGCTTGGCGGCAGAGTTTAGTAAAGAGGTAAGTGTGACGGCGGCAGTCGTTGGGGGGGGGTACAACGTGCGTCCGATTTTAATAGCCATCGACAACGCAGTGATCTGATTGGTGGAGATCTCTGGTAAGAAACTCTTACACTTAATGTGGTACCACAAGAAGGTTGGAACCAAAATTTTAGAGCAACTTTTTGACAGATCGACCTACTTTGTTTTTGTTAGAGACGTTATTCACTTAGCAGATGAGTGAGGTGGCTACTTATCAGCAAATTGGTGCAGAGTGGTTTTGTCAATTAGGCCAACAAACATGTTAGCTGCTGACAACTGTTGCTGTCAAAATAGAAACATCAAAATAATCAATGCATCCATGTATCACAAACAAACACCTATCAAGAGAGCTTGTAAGAGGAAAGAACAGTCTGGCTCACAATGAAAATTCACCAGCTGCTCCAGTTGAAATCCATTGTGATGCAGCTGCACCATCATCCTTCACACCATCTGCTGGTGAAGGCTCCACTATGCACCACACTAAAAGCTACAGGTCTTTTGAGCATTTGTGTAATGAAAATTGTAAGCTCAGAAATGAACGAAAACTAATGCAACATTTGAGAGAGGTTTGGCTCAAGATCCCTTGGCGCAATCCTCTCTCTGCTGAGATGAGTGATGCTTCTACGTGAAGAATTGGTTTGCCTTTGTTGAGTTTATTAATGACTGACATTTACAACGATAGTTTGTGTTATACCAAAAGGAACAAAAATTCTTCTAGATGTTGTCTAATCGTTATGATGTGTAGCTGTTGCATTGTGTAGGTGCTAGGCTTACATCATCCGCGATGATGCAATCGGTTGCTCTCTTGAGCAACCTTCTTCACACAAAGTGACAGCTTGGGGCTAACATCAGTTGTTTCTGCGGCACCAAGGAGTGCCAGTTCCGTGAATCAATCCCAAACGGAAATCCCATTTGAAGATGCTCTTTGTCATACCCCATTTGGGGCATTGCATTCTCTCCCATGACAAGTGTGCCATGTGAGTCAAGAAATGCTTGCAGAAGGCTTGGAACTGTCTCTTATACACATCTCCGAGCCCACGAGACTAAGGCGAATCTCGTATGCCGTCTTCTGCTTGAA
>ENA-ORBV01017414-ORBV01017414.1-microbial-mat-metagenome-genome-assembly--contig:-NODE-17414-length-10274-cov-4.687653_pt1 | contig 10274 bp, 7 predicted proteins | sample MGYA00237777_ERZ505514 | MGnify/ENA primary metagenome ERZ505514 (study PRJEB26160, sample SAMN06269048) | microbial mat metagenome | isolation source: Oligotrophic lake microbial mat | place...
ATACGGCGACCACCGAGATCTACACCTCTCTATTCGTCGGCAGCGTCAGATGTGTATAAGAGACAGTTCTTATTCTTTCTATCGATAATTTTTAGGCATTTCGGTCAAGACGCAAGAATTGTATTTTCTCGTGTTTGTCATGCGGTACTTGGACCTATTCACTACATTTTACAGCGTGTACAATTCCATGATGAAAATGGTTTACATTGCCTTGACGGCGGCAACAGTTTGTCAGATCAAGTACTTTGATCCCATCAAGAGTGTGTACAACAAAGAACATGACTCATTTCCGCACATGAAAGTCGCCGTGTTGCCGAGCCTCGTTCTGGCGTTGCTGGCGATTCTGTACAAATACATGTTCCGCTATCCCGATTTTTTCCGCGACAACTTTGCCGTGATGGCACAGAGCCTTTTCATGGAGTGGTTGTGGACGGCTTCGATCCTTTTGGAATCCATCGCGGTCCTTCCCCAATTGTTCGTCTTGAGAAAATACCGGTTGGTGGAAAATCTACCGGGAAAGTTTATGATCTGCCTGGGATCGTACCGTGCCATGTACATTTTGAACTGGATCTACCGGTCTTACACGCAACCAGGTTATCAACATAATTGGATTACTTCTATTTGCGGCGTCGTCCAAACCCTGATCTACGTTGACTTTTTCCACCAGTATTGCAAGGCGCGGTGTGGGGGTTGTCGAAAAAAGGAGAGACACAGTGGCGGTGATGGTGTTGATGATTATGAACAACAAGCTCTGATGGACGCCAATGATGACGACGACAACGATGATGGTCTCATTTTTGAGCTTTCCACCCAAAACAACAGCACCGAACGGCGACGCCAAATAGATTCCTCACCGATGCTACACGACACTACCAAGGATCCGTTGCTCGTGGACTGTTGCCAATTAGAGGACATGGCGTAGGTGCAAGATGACGAAGCAACCAGCAACGATCGTTCCACCTTAGTCGCCAATACACGGTAGAGAAAACAATCATTCGGTCAAACTTGGCCTCCTTCCTCCTATAGCAGCAGCATTGTTGGAACGAGCTTGTGTGTAGCACCCAAGGGGATGGGTTTTGAAATGTGGGTTCAGCTGCCATCCCCACAAGCCCTACTTCGATCCTGTTGGAAAAGCGTGTATTTTTGTCGCATTGGGAAAGATACCAGTGGCTTCTCTTGCCCTTGATCATCATGCCGCCACCGTAATGTAAGAATTCCGTTTTGTCACGCTGCCTAAAATTATGCAACATTCTTAGCATCGAGAGGTCGGGTGCGGGCCTTGCCATGTTTGGAATGATGGGAAGAAAGCTCCATGTATCAAAATGATTTTATCCCAATGGTAGAAAGTAAACTATGGTAGGCTGCTTGGTATGCGAGATTAGCCGAGGAAAGATCTCTAATGTCATGGGATTTTAGTTTTTCGTCCAAGCATCTCTTGCCGTCTACAAAATTCCAGAGCATGTCCAAATGTCTTCCGAGACAGAACCAGCCATCATCCTTTTCTTTTTGCGTGGGGGCAATTTTTTTGGAAAGAGTCTTGCCAAAATGAAGCGAACACGCCGGTGAAGGAAGAAGTGCACGTGAAAGTCACACGATGGAGATCATCACCCCACAACTTGATTGGCCAGGTGACATTGGGACTCATCGAATAGGGACTGAACCACAGAAATGGGCCCATTCTTGCAGTTCTATTTTTTGTGTCTGTTTAAGACACGTTGAGCTGCAGGCAACGCTAACAGACCTATTTTGTTTTTCTAATCTCGGATGCATGGCGCTTTTTGAAAGCAAAAGCAGCATTTAGAACACATGACTTATCTTAAGACATTTGCGTTTAAGAAGAAGAAAAGCCCAATTGTTGTTCTCAAAAAGTCATTCATGAGAAATGCCACAACTGATTTCAGAGCTCCACCTTCACATGGCAGACAGAGAGACAAAAAAAATGACTTGCATTCTTCCCTGTTTGCAGGTCAACTTTGTGAACAAAATTGAAGACTTTTTGTGAAGGAAAAACTGAGTCAGCTAACCATGATTGACATTCGGGTGTTGCTTTTGACCATCTTGGCAATGAAATCAGCTTGCGTCGATGACTTGTCCTCTCTGTCAGCACAGATGGCATTGCTGCATCAAACACAATTTTCCTGTTGTTTGTCATTTTGATCTTTTTTGCTTCATCACCAGCAAATGCTTTTGCTTCGGCATGTGTCACAACTTGATTGGTTTAGCAAACACAAAGTTGTCATCAACTTTTTGTGGATCTTTGCCTCGTTGACATCTTGAACAGAAACCGAATGCGTTTGTCTTGATGCACATTTGAGGGTTGCAACAATGATGAAACAAATTGATTGTCTGTCATTTTGTGACACTGTCTGAATGCGTATCATTTGGCCACCCATCTGGATGTGGATCAGCATTTTCTGGGGGTGTTTTTGCTTTTGACTGTTAATCCATTGCAACATAGTTTTACATCCCCCACAAACCACTTGTTGCTGTGGCGGCATCATTTCTGTCTGGGTGGTGATGAGAACTATGAGAACCCTACAGTTTTTGATGGCTTGTGGCGTCACGGAAGGAGGCCTCTGTTGCGAGAAGTTAGGCTAAAAAAGTGTTGCGGCCGGTTTTGCCCTTCGATTCCGCTCCCGCTCGAGCTCTACTTGCTTGCCGCTACAACAGTAGTACGACTAGACCAGTTCTCATTGTGGCTACTGTGCTACTCATCCTCAGGCTAGGACTTACCGGTAGTTTGCCAGGGACTTACCTGTTAAACACAACCAGCAGCGCTACTTGTTTACCAGTCAAATCGATCACCGGTTCCTCCGCCTGGCACGGTACTAGTACTACTTGAAGTAGTACGACGTACGAGGTACCACCAGATCTAGACCAGGCTGAACACTATGTGGTAATGACGCATGCGATCGGTCACTGCTAGCTGCTCCGCAAACGAACTTCTTTTCCGGGGAAGCTCTTGCGTTGCACCAATCCGAACCATCTATTGCCCACCGAAAGGCAATGAAGCTTCTCTATGAACTATTGCTATTATGACTTTCTTCGGCTTCGCTTTGTGAACCAATTAGAGGCCGCTTTCCTTTCTTACCCTGGATCCGACAATCGATGACATCGAAGTTTTCAGCAGTCTTTTAAGCGTCCATTTTTCGATTTTCCCGTACCATAAACAGTGACATGGATTCCTAATGAACTTTCACCATTTGGCAATCAAATCATGACGTCATACTTGTTCGCCAGTAGCTTAGTTTCCTTTTTGAACGTGCGCAATGACAGGTTGCGCGCCGGGCAGCAACCAATCGGATAGTACTATTTCTTGTATACTCGTTAATTGATTCTTTTCTCTCTGCGGTCTTGCAATTTGTTTGACGTCGAAAATGGTCCTGGTAGGAAATCTACGACAGGTGCACGTAACCGATTTCCTGCAGCAAACAAAAAGGCAACACGCGATACTATCGTGGTAAACAAGTTTCTCGTTTTCTCTCGTCCTTCCCTTCGCATCAGCCACAACAACAAATACGAACAAACATAATAACAATACGAATCAACAATAACCTTTATTCGAACCTAATCGACAACCTAACGAACGAGTACAATCCGATATCCTCTTTGTAGAACAGTAGACGATGTGTATCACAGGATCCAATCCCCGTAGGCCCCCCGCCATCGCCTTGGCGCCGGAGATGGTGGCCAACTCCTCTTCGATGCTCTCGCAGAGGTTGTTTGGCAACCTCTTCCCCCCTGCTGATTCAGCTGAGGCTGAACAGCGTGTAGGCTCCTATGCATGCAACAACCTCTATAGCAACAACCAGATGGGGGCTACTATCGAGACGCAGGTGCAGAAGGCGGAGAAGCCCCGTCCTAAGCGCCGCCGTAAGCCCCAGAAGCCTGGCAAGACTGCCAAGCATAACGACCGTCACTTCGTGGTCCACAACTACCACGACCACTCCAAGGACGTGGATGAGCCCGAGGTCGAAGAGGAGCCCCACCGCAGACGCGGAGGTGTTTCTATTGCCTTCCCGCTCAAGTTGCACGCTGTGCTTGACCAGGTCGAGGCTGATGGTCTTGCCCACGTGATCTCGTGGCAGGGACATGGAAGGTGCTTTGTTGTCCACAAGCCCAAGGAGTTTGTTGACCATGTCATGCCCAAGTACTTTCGCCAGACCAAGCTTACTAGCTTCCAGCGTCAGCTGAACTTGTACGGCTTCTCTCGTTTGACTCGAGGAAACGATGCCGGTGGTTACTACCACGAGCTCTTCCTCCGCGGCATGCCCTTCCTTTGCAAGCAGATGATCCGCACCAAGGTCAAGGGAACCCGCTTCAAGGCTGCCAGCAGCCCCGAAAGTGAGCCGGACTTCTACCAGATCCCCCCTGTCGTTGTTACCCCTCAGCACTCCAGTGATGAGGAGTACTCCTACGGGTCTTCTCAACCCGAGCAGTATTCCGTTGTTCCGGCCCCGCAGGTCCAGGGCTTCGACCCTCTCCCCGTGGCCTTCGGAGGCATGGTCCAGCAACCATCCATGTACGAAGCCGCCCCAGCTGCCATCCCTTACGCTTCCATGCCGGAAGACCGCAGTTACGCTGACCAGGTCTTGGATGAAGCCGTTGATGAGCTCTTCCTTCAGGAAGCTTTGTTGGAGAACGACTCCGCCTTCGGAAACTTTGATGCAACATTCGGTGATGATGCCTCTCTTCAAGACGAACAGCTCGGTATGCTGTTGGAACAACTTTTGGAAGAGTAAGCAAGAGTTGTTGGAGAACGGCTTCTCCTTCGGAAACGGTGCAACATTTGGGGACGATGCCTCTTTCCAAAACAAACAGCTCGAATGCGTTTGAAACAACTTTTGGATGCGGCGTCTCCTCTTTTGTTTTCACTCACTCGATAAGCCGCTGTTGCGGTCCATATCCCGTAGATAGGGCATGCGGTGCGGCATGCGGCCTATGTTTCATGTTCATTTCATTTTTCAACGACGATAAGTTTGTGTGGGTTTATAGAAAAAAATAAGTCCTACTTTAGGTTTATCTTTCCTTAACATGGTTTGCTGTACCGTCTTTAGTGACTATTTGGTGTAGGCGGTTTCTTGATGTAGAACCTAGCTAGTAGCTGCTCTAGTTAGCAACCCTATCGACCACAGCTCCATAAGCGCGAGTCGGCATAAGCGATTACTAGTGGTGGTACCGCCCGTTGCGAGCCACCGCCGGCCGCAAACTAGTAGTACATGTATGAACAACTACCGAAGCATGTGAATGATCGAAGCGCGGTAGGACCTCACTCACGAGCGACAGTGTGATGACTCCATGGTGCTGTATTTCAGTTCAACTTGGTTTGGAGCCACACAGGGAGTTCGTTGTTTCGGTTATGGCGTTGGCCGGAGTGGACAAAATCAAAGTATGTTAATTAGTGCTGGGTAGAATATGTGCGCCGAGTGGCGAGACTGAGGTGACGTTGCAACATGCTTTGAAGCAAAGTTGTGGCCCCATGCATGTAAAGTTGTGTGTCCAGCGACCGCACATTCAAGCAGCTTGTTGGTAGACATGAAAACAGGCTGTTTGCACGATGACGGAGCTTGCTGTTTGTTGCTCATACCATGCCTGGCTGCTATGCCATTCAGTTGAGCAGACGCTTCTTCTTGTGCTGGGGTAGATTTGTCCATTTGATTACACTGAGGTGCAAGTGAGTGAGGCATGCCTCCAAGAGATGTTGGAGCATGCGCACATGTGAGCGATCCACGAGTGATGAGAGACTGATGAGAGATTGTCACCAAACTATGACTCTGTTTCCACTCAATCATGAGTGACATGCTCTTTTCAGATTCACTTTGATAGAGACAAATGTCGTCAGCTCACATGGACAGATTTCCAATCCAAGAAACCGATATGGCGCACCGCAAAACACAACATTGACAAACGTATGCATCCAAAGAGCACCAAATTTTAACAATGCAAATGCTGCAGTGTTTTCCATACAGTATTTCTCTGCATGTTGGTTGTTATTGTTTCGGAGGACGACACAAACGATTGGTCGTTTCCACATTGGTACGAATTTCTTGGGGTGGAAACCATTTCACTATTAAAAATATCAAATGACTCAACAAGGATTGTCTCCAACCTTTGTAGTCGTGTCGTTTCAAATCTAACCATAAGATGATTCGTTCTTGGTCGGGATTTGGATTACTTGCGGAATGATAAAAGGTATCATCAAAATACATTTCTTGAGGAGGAGGAGACGACGATCCTCCATCGTTTTCCTCGTCCTCGTGGTGGTTGTGGTGGTTGCTTTTCCATTCCAAACGTAGTGGAGTACAGTTTGGAGCAAGACTGTCCCAGTAGATGCCGGTGGGCCGACATGGCCAAATGGTCAAATGGGGTGGTAGAGGTGGTGGAGGTGCAGAATCCTCGGAAGAACTGCTCGTCGTGTTCGTGATCGTTTGGGGTATGGATAGACCCATATGATATCGTAATATAAAATTCGTTGGGCCATAATGTGGTTCTAAGATTTGTCCAGGATCCAAGGTAGATATCATAATACTGACAGCGGGTAATCCAGAAGCTTGGACAGCCGCGACTGTTTTTGGAAAATATTGAGATGCGACGCAACTTTCCGTCCCATAGAGTTTGAGCCATAGGGTTTTCCATTGTCCTAAAAATTGTTGATTCGGATCCAAGTCCCCAAAATATGGTATTTTATGATTGGATCGAAAGGAGTTATATTCTTGTACTATCGTTGTGGAGGCAGCATGTAATGCCTCTCGTTGTGGAGATAATATCTTTGGATCATGTACGGCAAGATGAGAATCATACGAGAAGGAGGCACCGACATGATTCAATTCTTGAGCTAATCCATAGGCGTCACCCTCATACACTTTTTGGATCAGATTCGGAAGGAATTCTCCCAACGGAGCTAGTAGATAAGCAATGAGGATTCCAATCAAGGATACCAAAAGGAACACCTTCTGGCACATGTAGGAACCCATGTTGCTGTCGGATGTTTGTGTTCAGGAATAAATGAAGTAATGAACAACTCATTTTCTTCGGAAAGTATGCTTGGATAGCACAGTAGTACGAGATCAATTTTGTTGAGTCCTGTTGTGGACAGGAAGTTTAGCCAGTCTGTAGTAGTAAAGTAGTAGTAAGAAGGTTACTTACGGGGCCCGGTGATATAATCACAAAAGACGCATATTAGAACCAATTTTTTGACACTTCATGATATCGAACAGGTTCCATTGGCCAATTGAATTCGATTTCCTGTGGTACGATGTACCCGGTATTAGTACTGGCTGCTACTGGTGTTCTTGCGAGCGAATCTCAACTTGTTACTTTTACCGGATCGGACAGCATCAAAATTGAGAACACCCTTTTAGCTTTTGAACCCAACTCATTAAGTGTGAAGAGAACAGCACAAGAACTTCATCCCTCCACAACATCTTCACCATGGACAACAAAAACGAGACAGTACCATTGCCTTCGGCAGCAGAACTGAAGCTGCAGGAAGCCAGCTTGGCAAAGGTAAAGGAAGAGAGCATGGTCGGTGAAAGTGGTGACACCAATGTAGCTGTCTCCGGTGGAGTGAACGAAAACACTGACAATCATAATACATGCAACACGACGACGCCGAAATATGAGAGCAATGTTCCTACTTCGAATAACAGCAACGACCTGGGATCATCGGCCATCACGGTTTCTCCTCAGCAACAGCCCAACAAGAGTATCATGAATGGAGCCAAGATTCAGCCTTCGCTGAAGGCATCCCTTCCGATCTTTCCCTCTATACCCAACACTGCGTTTGAGTTGACACCCTCATCTCTTCATGCTCCCGCAGTCCCACTAGCAGCAACAACGACGGCGGCGAACCCAGCCTCCACCAATAACAATACGGCTGGCCAGCAGAGTCGCGTTCAGTACACCGATGCTGCTTACTTGGCAGATCCTGCTCCTGATTTGCGCCGCAACCGTGGAGGTGTCACCAATCCCTTCCCCGGAAAACTGCATGAAATGTTGGATGCCGTCGAACGAGAAGGTCTATCCCACGTGGTTGGTTGGTTTTCTCATGGACGAGGTATGCATGCAATGCATTGTCTTGTACCATGACTGTTTGGTTGTTCTATTATTCTTGCTCGGTGTGTTACGATTGGAGTTTTCATGCAATCACGTTGTTTGGACAATAGATGTCTTGCTCTCTTCATTGAACGTGATCTGCTTTCCACTAACACCTCTTCACACATCATTCTCTAAATAGCTTTTGGTATTCACAAGCCCAAGAAGTTTGTGAGTGACATCATGCCACGATTCTTCAATCAAAGCCGTTTGACTTCCTTTCAACGCCAGGTAAGGTGGAGTAAAACTCATTCACCAAGTTGTTGTTCCGGTTGGAAGACAGTTTCATTGCCGTCAGAGACTGATGCATTCGCCTCCTTTCCCATTCTTCCTACCAAATTCACTCAATAAAAACCTAAAAGTTGAACCTTTATGGCTTCAAGAGAATCTCTCAAGGTACGGCTTGTGGAAGCATGGAATAGTTGTCTTTTACGTAGTCCAGTCTCTCACATGCCTTTTGTCGTCTTGGCTCACATTATTTTCTTCTAGGCCCAGACAATGGAGGTATGAATACGATTTGTCTTGTTACTACTGTCTGATTTGATAAATTGGTATTCACACATAAATGTCTCATGAATATCGACACTGCACATTACATCATTTTCTAGGCTACTATCACGAGTTGTTTTTGAAAGGCCGCCCTGGCTTATCTGTCAACATGAAGCGAACAAAGATCAAGGGTACCCAAAAGAAGAAGCGGGATCCCGCCTCTGAACCAAAGTAAGTTTAATTTGAAAGCTGTCTAGATCAATTACACCAAAGATTCATTGTGTACAGCTTCTCAACTTTTGTTTGCCAATTTTGAAGCTTCTATACGTACCCGCCTATCTGTACCACGCATCCTGCCCCTGCTGGGGCCGGTTCCCCAGGAGCAGGTGCTACACCGATCTCTGGTGGTGTCCTCGCCTCGGCAGCGGCTGCAGGGAAAACCCAAACGGCAGGTCCAGCAGCGGCCTCGGCTCCTACTAGTCTTCCTGCGTACCAGTCCTATCCTGCTGCCTCTCCGTACTTTCCCTTTGCCGCCGCCGCTCCTCAAATGATGTTTGCGTCTCGGCCCTACAGTGCGGCCCAACAAACGCTTGCTTCCATGTACGCCTTACCTCCCGGTGCATACCAGGCACTTGGAAGCAATCTTTCGGCAACGTCTGGCCTGCTGCGCCAGTTCCTTGTTCCTTCTGGACTGCCATTGGCGCCACTGGCACCTGCCCCGGCAACAGGCGGAGGCGGCGGAGCGAACACTGGTAACGAAAAGAAGAGAGAGGTCCAAAAGGGCGACGGAGTTGTAGCAATATAAGCAGATGGAGACTGTTACATACTAGGAACTGTAACAGGCCTCAAGGCGAAGGAATGAATGGATGAATAAATCAGGCGGCTAAGAAGTGGACGCGTGGGCGGAAAAGTTTGAGGGGAATTGCTTCTGACTTGGGATGAAGTCGTTCTTGAATCCAACCATGATGGAAACGAAAAATCAACCGTTTTGACGCCTTTCTCTGCTCTCTGCTCTGGCATTAGGTGGGGAAACATGCGCAGAGGAGATTGCTACGAGAAGAGGAAGAAATGTGAATGACGTTCTATAATTATATATTTTGCATAGCGCTTGAGCCACTCTTAGGACCACGTCGTTGCCTTGGCCTAGTTACAGCAACGCGCATCAACCGACGGAGTTACTCCATCCTCCCAGACTTCTCATCTATAATGATACATGTATTACCAAGGGCTTGCTTTTTGGTACTTTGCAACCAAGCGCCTACTGTATCATGTGATCTCTCGGTTTCAAACAACCCCATGCCGGAGCTCCTGGTTGTGTATTTGCTATTGTTCACAGAAAGGTTGCTGCGCCAACTCAACAGCTATCGGAACGGTGCCTGTTTTGCATGCCAGCCAACTACACTCCCACCCGGGCGGGAACTAAACATTACCTCACTGGGCAGCAGTGCGTAGAGCTGGTACATTTTCTACGCGGCAGGAGGCTTCTGCAACTAGCACTACAGAAATAAGAGTGCGATTTTGTATGTTGCAACAAGCATCCGGCTAATGGCGTGAAACCGGATTTTTGTGCACTGGGTGCTAAACACTCTACAGTGCTGCTGTCCCGGAGGGGGGTTGACAGTTTCCGGGAGCATGATCTCTTGTGCACATGTAAATGTGGTTCAAATCGTCCTTAATTACTTTGAATCTGT
>ENA-ORBV01017415-ORBV01017415.1-microbial-mat-metagenome-genome-assembly--contig:-NODE-17415-length-10274-cov-4.590174_pt1 | contig 10274 bp, 3 predicted proteins | sample MGYA00237777_ERZ505514 | MGnify/ENA primary metagenome ERZ505514 (study PRJEB26160, sample SAMN06269048) | microbial mat metagenome | isolation source: Oligotrophic lake microbial mat | place...
CCCGACAAACCGCAGGCAATGGAGATGGGACCCCAGCAAGCAAGCACAGCTGTCGTTCACATGGTAGCTCGCCAGATTCAACGTCAGCCGTGGTCAGCACAATTGACGAAAGTCAACATTGCTTTGATGAGGAGGAAACGAGGCCCTTGGAGGACGCCCAGAACAATTTGCGCATCGCTTGGGACCAGTGCACGGAAATTATCCAACAGTGTGTGGGAACCAAACCTAAAGTCATCAAGATGGAAAATAAAAAATTTCTTGATCTTGATCTTCCCAACCAATTGATGGCATTACATGATGTTGGTGACGAAGCCCACAATGATTGGAAAAGTGCCAAAGAGCGGTTTAAAACTTCCCGAGCCGCTGTGATAACGGAAATTGAGAAATGTCTTCGGAAGATTCCAAACGGAGAAGATCTTTCTGAACTTGTGAAGGATCTTGCACTGCCAGTTCATTGTGCAAGTACAATTGACGAGGTCATTCAGAAGCTTGTGGAAGTTTGGATTGAAAAAAACCACAAAAGCCAGCTCTTGCTTTTGGTCGGGAAAAAGGAAGAGCCCTTTGTCAAGGTGCTCCGTGTAAAACCCAATGATGACGACACCGCTCCTGAGGATGATGTCATTCGGTGCATCGTCACGGGCACATTGCATGTGCTCCCCAAAAGTCCATGTGTGCTCATTTTGCCGGAAGTTCTGTTCATGCTTCGCCATGAGGATAGCAATGTGAAGTTCCTAGATTCACCTGAGCAGCTGACCACACTGGTTCGTACACATGTAGGCAAATTTGCCCCTGTGGGTGATTCTGGAGGACAGCTCGGTCGACCTGGTCATGGAACGGATGAAGCAGGTGAAAGTGATGCCCCGCCAAAAAAGAACGATCCGGTAGACAATCCCACTCTGGCCGCTGAAGGTCCTGTGCAGTTCGGTGGACGTCGTCGCCGAACCAATGAAGCAGGCGTAAGTGATGCCCCCTCCCAAAAAATGCGTCGGACAGAGGCTGCTAAAGGTCCTGTTGGTGCACACGTCCGCTCATCAGACGACAAGATGCGTGCAAGCCCTGATGGACCCGCGCAATGGCAGAAGACGAATCGTTTGCCAGCTGGGGTTTGCCCGCAGGGTAGTTTGCTTTTGCAAGGGACCCTCTGAAAGCACGGAATTTCTCGATGAGGATCAACTGAAGGTGTGCATCAAGGCAGCTAGGAACTAAAGAAATGGGTCAAGAGCCCACTAGCTAGATAGGTAAATTTGTATAGCTAATAGAGCATAGTGAATTAGGAGCTGCATAAATTTAGTCAGCTAGCTAGCGCAACAAGCTGTCTGCAGATTGTATTTTGGACAACAACGGGGCAGCTCTCGCCACAGACACTCTCAACAAGACGGGACCTGCCGTGAAGCCTTTATTAGTCAACGCCTCTCCGGCTCCCTTTGTAGACAATCTTGATTCTCTCTCCAAGGGCGAACTCGTTGCTTTGCTCCGTCGTGCCCAGGGAGACCCGGCGAAAGATGCCGGTCTTTCGAACCATGCCTCATGCCCTGGATGATGAGTAACATATGAACAGTCTGCTGCATGTCGGTGGGTCTCCACTCCATAAACTGGACCAGTGCTACTAGTAGTTAGACTACTCGATATTCTCGATCAATCAACGGCCATCCGCCGGGTGTTGGGGGAGGGTCACAAACAGACGGCAAGCTCCAACAATAATCTATAGCGTACATCCGTTTTTCTTGCGTATTGTTGTCGCTGCTGCTGCTCCTTTCTTTTGTACAACCTGTACGATCACTATAACGAAAATGTCGCCAGAGCCAAGAACCATGCGCGACAAAGAGAGGATCAGCATCAACTTTGTCGTATTTTTGGCGCGTGACCCATTCATTCAAGAGGAAGTCAAGAATGAGAAGTCACGGGAACAAGTGGAAGCTCTCTCATACAATAGGAATAATAAGTATACTGTATCTCTCGAGCGAGCGGTAAAGATGGCGGAGTTCTTTGTGAATGGTCCAGCTCTTCTCGAATGGCAGTTTGAAACAAACGGCAACTCTGTGACTTGTCCTGCAAAAGACACTGCTAGTAGGCTAAAACCTTGTAAAAATAGAATATAAACATCCACTACTATCGAACTTATAGTTAATCGAATCATTGACGGGTGACCCACAACTTCCCAGAATGTAAGACAACAATAAATGACATCTACTTGATCTCTTCGTCTTCTTCATCTTCTTCCGTTACTGTTTCTTCTTCAAACTCCTCGTCGTCGCCTTCGTCTTCGGAGCTATCGACATCACTATTGCCCATGTGAAAGGATCGCGAAACGCTTAGTTCTTCTTTTTCTTCTTGATAACTTCCGCCCATCTCCTCTCCCAATGCAAGGGAGCCAAGCTCTAACACCAAGACATCATCGTCGCATTCATCCTGGAACTTTGTTACAAGCTTGTTGATCAACTTTTCGTAAATCAATCTGATCCTGCACTCACTGTCTCCCACCATCGCGCGCATCATTACCGCTTCTTCGTGCTCATCAATAGCTTCCTTGTATTTTTTAGCCATGTCCTCCAACTTTCCTCCCTTATTTGATTCCTTGTCTTCAAATGCAGTCAACTGAGCCTGGAATTGTTCTGTCGTCCTCATGGCCTCTTCCAAACGCTGATTGTGGACGTAAATACTTCGCATCTCCTCTGCCATAGTTTTGCTGTTCTCGCGCATTTTGGTGTTTTCCTTTCTGAGAGTTTCGATGATTTGTTTTGCCTCCTTGGCTTGGCGGTCAATGTCCTCTTGCTCGTCTTTGGAGTACTTCTGAATCCCTGCACTTGCGTGATCGCGGTATTCCATTTTCTGCTGGTGCAGCTTGTCTTCGATTTCGAGGATTTGTTTGGCTTCGCGTTCCTCTGCATCAAGCTGCTTCTGTTGCAAAGCTCCAACGTATTCTCGCACTTTTTTGAAATCTTCTACCGCTTCTGCCAAGTCCTCGTCGGTTTCAAGGTCTGCTTCCACTGCGAGAAGGATCTCAGGCTCCGTATCTGTAATAAGAGACTTTCTTCGGCGGGCCATAGCTGCTTGTCGCGCTTCTTCTTTCTCCCTTGCGGCAGCGGCGCGTTTCTTGGCTTCCGCCTCTTGCTTTTGTTTCTTTTCTTTCAAGGCCTTCATCTTCTCTACCTCTTGCTTTGCTTCCTTCAAGAATTTAGCCTTCTCTTCCGCGTTCCAATCTTCGTTGTCGTCTTCTTCCGACTCTTCTTCGGTATCCGAATCCGCGACTTCGTCTACACCGCGAGCCTTGGCCTTCGCGGCTCGTGCTGCTGCGATGGCCTTTGTTTGTTCCTCGTGGGCACGTTTGCGATCGGCTTCCCGCTTTGCAGCTTCTTCTCGAGCCATGGCAGTTTCTTCTTTCAACTGTTTTTCTTTTTCACGTTCCTGCGCTGCCTTTTCTTCTGCCTTGCGTTGTACAATAGCTTTGCGTGTCTCTTCTTCTTCTTTTCGACGCTTCTCGGCTGCTAGCTTCTCTTGTTCCTCTTCCTTGCGCCGCTTCTCAGCCGCAAGACGAGAACGTTCGGCTTCTTGCTTGCGTTGTTCGGCAGCCTCCCGTTCGGCAGCTTCTTCCTTTTCTTTTTGCTTTGCTTGTGACATCAGTAACGATTGGCGACGCTTGTGGTCCGATGCTTTTCGCATGGCTTCTTGTTCCTCCTTGCGACGTTGTTCGGCAGCAATGCGAGCCTTCTCTTCCTCCTCCTTACGACGTTGTTCGGCCTGTTGTTCTCGCTCTTCTTCTTCTTTACGACGCTGCGCTGCAAATCTCGCCTTGGCCTCTTCCTCCGCGCGACGCTTGGCTTCGGCTTTTTCCTTCTCCAATTTTGCCTGCATCACTTCCTCGTCCTTCTTTTTACGTTCCTCAGCGAGCCGTTCCAACTCGGCCTTTTTGGTGGCCAAGGTAGCATCTTCGTCACGTTTCTTTTTCCAGTTGTAATCGGCCTGTGTATTGAAACTAGAGTGACCATCGAACAAGTTGCTCTTGCTGGACCGTTTGGACGTCCTCCTTTTGCTGCTGTCTTTGAGCGGTTTGACCACATCGTCCGCCTTGACACTGGTATCCATGGAGTTGAATTGGCTCATCGATTGATTCATCTTTTTCGAAGATGCCTTTCGTTCTTTTTCGGCCTCTTCTTCCGCGAGACGCTTTTGCCTTTCCTCCTCTTCCTTTTGCTGACGTTCCTCTTCCTCTTTGCGTTTCTTTTCCTCTTGTCGCTGGCGCCATGTTCCAACCTTGGCCTGCTGGTCCTTTTGTTTCTTCGCTAAAGCATTTGCATCCGACTCCCAAGGCAGTGCTCCTCCTCCATACTTTTTGGCACCCGTCACGACAGGAGACTTGGCCTTGGCTTTGGGTGATCGATCCACCTTGGCCTTGGCTTTCAGTGCCGCGAGTTGATCTTCCATTTTCTTGCGCTCCTTTTCGGCCTCTTCTTCGCGTTGCTTACGTTCTTCTTCCCGTTTCTGTTCTTCAGCTGCCTTTTCTGCAGCTTCCTTTTCTTTGCGCTCCTCCAATTTGCGTTTGTACTGTTCCATGCGAGACTGTACTACCTTTTCTTGCGTTTCAAAGGTTTTTTCGGCTTCCAAAATAATTCCATGTTCGTCGTCCAGCGTTCTACTCAAACTCTGTTGTCGCTTCAAGTTTCCTCTACGGCTAGTACTACTCAGGTGCGACGAGCCATTGCCACTTGCTTTGTTATCACTGATTTCTTTTTGTCGTTGCAGTGCTGCCAAGCGTGTCTGTTTGGCGTCTTCCATTTGTTGCATGGCCTTGCGTTTTTCCTCTTCAATCAATTGTTGGGTCGCCAATTGTTTGGCCTTGCGTTTTTGTTCCTTCTCCTTGCGTTTCTTTTCTTCTACCTGATCCTTGACGGCTTCTTCTTTTTTGCGCAAGGCCATTTTCGCCTTGTAGGCCGCCAAACGCTCTTGCATTTTAACCTCCGCCTCGGTGAGTTCGCCTTTGGAATTCGGCATCTTGGATTGTCTGTTGTGTCAATTGAAAAATAATAATCCGTTCGATCGGGAGTCGGGAGTGTAGTAGTTGATAGTAGCTAGAGTACTATCCAATAAGGCTTGGTATGGTCTTGGTTCAAGCCTTGACTGGTCCTAGTCGTTTTCGAGTGGGTTGGTCGTGGCTACTTGAGACTTCTAGCTACTAGCGGCTTGACTTCAATTTGTAGGAAGGAAGGTATGAGAAGAGTTCGGAAATCCAAGAGGGAGTTATCAACGCAGTTGAAGCCACTTCTCCTTGGCTCTACGTCGAGATTCTAGTCGTCGACTTTTGGCAGTGGTGCAGTGCTCACAGGGCCGACAACAGGGGAGAACAAGGAGCTCGTCCAGCACTTGCACAGAGTGACCTCTCTCTTTCTTCTCCTCGAGAATACTGCACAGCGCGCAGGGATACAAGAAAATTTAAAGATACACCTCTCGACTAGCTGTTGTTAGCTGCTTGCTAGTGGCTAGTGCATATGAAAGTGCTCGTCTTTGTACAGTCGTGTGTAACTGCCCTATTACAGAGTCCTGTAGAGGTAGTGAAAGATAATAGCAGGCTTGAAGGTACTAGTACACTAACTAGCTAGCTAGTGTGATGGGGTCTTCTTACCGCGGCTGTAAACTAGCGCCTTTTGTGGTCTTTCCAAAGGACCGATTGAACGCGTGTCTATCGCGTTTCAAAATTCCAAGACTGGATCTTTTGACCACCAGGAGTCACAAATTCGATGACCTCCCACCAACGGGGAAAGGTGGAGCGAGGGAGATAAGAAGAGTTGTGCGTGCTTTATAATGCACCAACCACCCAGTGACTTAGTTTGGATTACACTGAAAATCTGGTTTCAATGAATTTAACAATGATTTCATAATAGAACTGTAACCAGGTGTGACATACAATGCGACCATTGTCAAGGGAATGTCATATTATTCAAATGTTTGCTTCCTAAAAAGAGCTTCTGTGATAAAAACTGATCACCCAAACAAATCAAAACATGCACTCAAAGACCCAATGACATTGTGTGTGCTCGTGTCAACATGTGAAAGAAGATCAAAAATGAATCGGTAGACAGTGCCCACCTTTTGCACATGGTTCAAGAAGGTTTGTCATGTTGTGCCTGTAACACACATTGGATGACCTTGGAATGCTCAACAGATTTGTGCAGCTGATGTTGATGCAAACTTGCAATCTGTGGCTCAGAGTTCAGCAATGTGACTGTGACAGGATGTGAGGAGATCTTTCTCTGTCTGACAAAACTAGAGATGTTTAACAATTGCATAAAACAAACAAATAAATTAGAAAAGAATGAGCTTATCGATTGGATTGCCAAATGGGTGTCTGTGTGAAGTTTTTCTTGTGTCTGACAGAGCACAACAGACATTGCAGTCATGAGAGAAGTGGAAAACATGTTGTCAGATGTGCATTCAGTTGTGCTGTCAGACCTAACAAAAATGCAAGGCAGACAATGACCAATGAATTCACTCTGATGGAGCTTGAGCACAGACTGTAGTGTCTTCCTCTCTGTGGAGATCTAGAATCCTAGTGTCTTTTTGTTGAACAACTTCATGTTCGTGTGCTACATTAAATTCTTTGAGCAGTCGCTCCAGATCGTGACACATGCATGTGACACACCCAGCACAAATGAGTGAGTGTGACAGATTGACTCTTCATCATCTGTGGAAGTGTGACCTCTGTTCCTACATTTGTGACCCATGACTCAAGACATCCCTGTCAGCATTGTTAAGTTGACAACCAACAATTCTCAACCAAAAGAGAACCCCAAACAAGGACGCACCTGAAGCAGTCAAGAAAATGCATTTATGACAAAAGTTTTCTGCTTCAGAGTTTCACCTTTTAAATAGAAGTGATTTTTCATAAATAAGAAACTCATGAGCATTCGCATGGATCCACATTTTGCTCTGCATTTGCCAATCGACTTGAGAAGATTGTCATCTCGTTCGCAACTGAAGATTGCTCACATCATGTGAATGTTTTGATCCTCATAAACACCATTGCTATCAGCTTTCCACACTAGTAGAGACACACAACAATGTGACAAAAAATGTCTTGGAAACTCAATGCATCTTTTTTTCATTTGAGTGTTCAACTTGGATCCTTGTGTCTTCTTTGTGGATGCACACAAACTCTCAGCTTCGAGCCCTGAATCTCAAATGTGAATTGGGGTGAATCTCGAGCAAAATCATGTGTCTCTCAAAGGGAACTAGACAAAGAAACATTCTACCAAGATTAAACAAGAAATTTAGCAGACAGCTCAAAGAATGCTTCCTCATGCAAATTTACTAAATCTGCGCCCAAACTCCTTTGTAACGTTTGCTGCAACAAAGTCTGGTATCACTCCAACCAGATGGCTTAAAAGAAAGATACGGACTGAGTCTATCCCAAATGTCTTCTAATTTAAAATCAACTGACAATCTATTTTTCACTTTTTCATGGAGTGTCTATTTAAGTGCAAGTTTCAGGTGTCTGACTGCACTGTCACCCAAGATGTCTGAACCTAATGAAAGATCCCTTGGCAGTGGCCTGGCTCCACTACTACTTGCAGGAAGCATTGATTGGTAGAGCCAAGAGTGTAAGTGACATTTAAAAAAAGGTTGTTGGAATATCAGAATGAGTGAGTGTATTTGTTGACCACATAGGCGGGGAACTTTGCCTACGCTTTCCCATTCTAAATGATGCCATTGGCAGAGTACTTGTAACCGAGCAAGGAATAACACAAGAACCGTCTTCTGCGCCATCACAACAGAACGGGAGCAATCGCATGATCATTCTATAGGCACTTGCTTTTTATTTTACCATATTTCCTTGGCAGACAGTACTGTTCGTTCGTTGGGATGGTGTTTGGCGGTGGCATTGTGACTCTTCGTTTTTAATTTCCGCTGTTTATGTGAGTACTGCAGTTGTCACAGCATTATTCAAAATTTGTTCGAGATCAGATCCTGATACAAGTAACAGCAAACGTTGCAAACATTCACAAGGAACATTATGATGATTCTAAAAGTTCCTCCTTCCTTATATACATGCACTTCTGTATTATTTATGTATGTATTTATTTTGAGATTGCCGTTCTGCTAATCTCACATTGCGAGCCATCAAACCGGCAAAACTTGGATATCGGCGATGCTTCGACTCAAAGACATAATTGGAATATTGTCGCAAAGCATCTACTTGATAGGATTCCAAGGGACTCGACAACAAGGTACCCCACAATCGTTCCATATAATGTCCTTCTTGTATATTATCACCCCTGGACAAAGCGGATTCAATGGTGGTCCAAAGCAAGGGGTTGCGGGCGCGAATATTTTTCAAGGACGCCGCAAAGACTCCTCCAAAACAAAGCGGAACAATTTCGGGCACGGCTACGGCGTTGTTGTTGTGGATGCCCAAATGATCATAAAAGGAACCCAACGTTGGATAGCCGGATTCAAAGGGGACACCATCACTCTCATACTTGATTGTACTTTCATATTCATGAATCTGAAAGTCTCGTAGCTTGTCAAACTGGGCGTAGGTGGACATGCTATACTTGCCCAATTTATCTCGTCGTTCCCCTTCTTGAGAAGGGGCCACGCCACATGCAAATCCATTGGTCGACCAAGCGGCCGTTTCGACCAAGCCTTCCAAAGTATTCCAACCTCCGGGTTGACGTTTGACTCCTTTATCGGAACGTCGAGTATCTTTTAGAAAGACAACAACGGAATTATCTTCCTTATCACTGTTGTTGTTGTTGTTGTTGTTGTTGTTGTTGTTGTTGTTGTTGTTGTCATTGAGATCTTTGGTCAGGTTGCTCAAGTAGTGAGCATAGGCATGATCACATCGACCAACATTGGGCAAGATTTCCACAGTAGCCATTTCGGGGGCATTGACGACGGGCTTTCCACATTTGGAAATAATGTGGACACTCTGGACCTTGATATATTTCAGCCTGGTTTCGGTTTTGGAAATAAAGGTTTGGAGCCATCCCATCTTGGTTTTGCAGTGCGACACAACAATATGAACGTTGATGATTGGTTTTGACTTGTTGTCCGAAAGGGCGAGTGCCTTGGTCGACGCTGGAAGACCCATCCATAAACCTCCACAGTGGGCATCTTCTTCACACTTGACACACTGGCAACTCCTCGATTTTGTTGTTGACGGCAACAGCTGTCGTTGCTCTGCTGGTGGTGGTACTGCCCATGAAGAAGTCGCCTTTTTTGGAGGGGACGGCAAAAATAGGTCTGCCCCGGAAAAATCTTCTTTGAACGACTGATAAAAGGACCCAAGGTTCAAACCGCTCAAGAAAACAATGTAGAGCAAGGTGCCATAAAATTTCATCATGGCGGATCTTGACAACGAGGACTCTCCTCGTTGGCGTCGGCTTCGCCTATATGAATTATGATTGTTGGGGCTTGAGGATGATAGCGATGGCGACTCTTGCCAAGAAAGAGAAACGATAGCCGATTCGTCAATGCCATCATCATCATAACCATCGTCAAAGGAGGAGGTGCTCGTAGAATACTTTTTTCTCGCCATTGCGCAGTTAGCTAGACTTCTTCTGTAGTAGCTTTCGATGCTTGCTTGTCTCTCGAGCTCTTGCTGTTTTTGTAATAGCGTGAGTATGGAGGAGTCTGTTGTGATGATTTTGTGGATGGCTAAAGAGAATGCGATCAGGCTACTTTCGTAAGAAGTATTGCTGTGGGACCTGTACAAGCTAGTAGCTAGTACTCGTTGCAGTGGCATGCAAACACTGCACAGCACAGCTAACTCTAGCAAATACAGTACTGAAATTTACGTAGCCAACCAACCGACGAAAATAACATGGAGATCTATCGCATTAATTGTGAGGAAATGCGTGGCGAGCTTTCGCCGCATTTTTAATTTTGCAGACCGCGCACATTTGATCGCGGATTGTGAGTTAGCGAAGTAGTGTGGGTCCCTTCTGACAAAGGAAGAATGACAGACAGTCACCAAATCCACACTCATTGGCTGGTTTGAAGAGAAAGGTTGTATGGGAGGAAAAGTGAGAGATACAGGATGCTACCTACTCACTTTAGATTGTTAGAATGAAAAAGGAACCAGAAGCATTTTTAAAAAGTGTCCCAGGAAAAACATTTCCAGAGAACAACAATCAAATGTGAAAGCTTCATCGTTGACAAACGACATTTCTTCACCGTCGAATCGCCAAACAACAAGGGGCAAATACAGCAAAGATTACCTTAAAAAGAAACTTTCCTACTCTAATGTTTCACCACTAGAACAGCTGCTATTACATGCA
>ENA-ORBV01017417-ORBV01017417.1-microbial-mat-metagenome-genome-assembly--contig:-NODE-17417-length-10274-cov-2.919878_pt1 | contig 10274 bp, 10 predicted proteins | sample MGYA00237777_ERZ505514 | MGnify/ENA primary metagenome ERZ505514 (study PRJEB26160, sample SAMN06269048) | microbial mat metagenome | isolation source: Oligotrophic lake microbial mat | place...
GGATATATCTGGATGATGTAGCAGAGCGATGTGTTAACATTCAATAATCAATGTTACGGTACCAGAAAGCCGAATACTTGCGGCATCAGCTACAAGAAAACTGTTGCTCAGCGACTATATGAGCCCAATACTTACTTCTTAACACATTCCGGCAGAAAGCTGCCCATGCTCTGCAGTTTGACTCGATCCTCGCGTGACGATCGCCGCTTACGCGTGTTGGCGAATGGAGGCTGGGCACTTGCGTTGGTTGCATCGCTGTATATACTCTCCGCGTTCGTGACCATGCTTGATACAGCGCCTGCCCCTGATAATCTCTCGACAGGCACTAGATCGGGTCGCTTCACACCATCTGCCGCTGCTGAGTGTGCACCATGTATGGGTGTGAGCGCCGGTAGAGCAATGGTGGACGCAGCAGCTACGGTAGCATGCTCTTCGACTGATGATCCACTCATCGCAGTCTGAGCACCTGTACGCACTGTGCTGGCATCCGATACGGCACGACCGCCCGCTAGCGGCTGTGTCTCGAGAGGCGATGCTGTTGATAAGTGAACAGCTTGATCGCTGGCTGCAACTGCAGCAATGATGATATCAGATATAGGGGGGTCGGGACGATGGGTCGATAATCCAGAGTGACCCTCATCTGGCGGCTCCACCTTGCCTGGTGTTTCTGAAGAATCTGTCGGAATTGTGCCTAACTTGGCACTGTTGTCAAAGCGAAGCGGTTGCAGCGAACCCGCATCGCTTGCCCCTGCAGATGAAGGCTGTTCCTCCATCGGTGCCGATGGGAACACACTGGTGACAGCCTCTGAATCGGTCTTCACTGCAGGTTGTACCGCAACTGCAGAGTCGTCCAGCAAATGGTCGCTCATGTCGATTCAACGGCTAGACCAAGCCCGCAACGAATCAGCCGAGGTTGCAAAACGGCGGCAGAAAAGCAGTCCACTCTGTAACAGCCGGTGTCACCAACAAGGACCCTAGACCGGTTACTCCTCGTGACTACGTGCAGATTTCAATCCTCAAGATGAATGCATGTAGAATTCTGATGGTCTCGCTTGAATAGACCTTGGTGACCACAAACGCACGCAACAAATACGAATAGAAGTTTCAACGTGCTACAACAGCGATGTAGTTATACTACGCCGATTTCGCACACAGATGCAATGTGGATGTTCAATTTGCTTGTTCACGCAGGACAAGTTTCGCGACCCGCCTTATTGTCAAAAGTGCACCCCTTAGTACCCTCTAACGCACGTGCATAGTAGAAAACATAACGTTCCAGACCGTTACATTTGCACACACCACAAAACTCGGTGGGGATCGCTGACAGTGGCGCACGTCGGCTGCTCCGTGCTATAACGATCATCTGACTTGCCGTCATGCAACATGAGTGGTTTCTTTTGCTTGCCTTGCATTTCAGGTCGTGTATTCGGTCCAGTTTTCAAAGCATGACCCCACGCATCACCCGGGCATGCGGTCATGGGACACACTTGTTCGCGCTACTGTGGGTTTGCAAGTTGTCAAAATGCGAAAGGCTGTGGGAAATGCCAGCATGTATGGTTCAATACCGTGGATAAAAAGCAAATACAACAACAGTTACAGCATCCTACGCATTGCCAAACACATGAGATGAAAGCGAACGCAGCATTTACAAGTGCTGCGAGGACGGGTCCAGCCGCGCTCGCTTGCCAGTCGGCGAGGAAGCCTGAGTGACGTCATCAAGTGCTCGTCTCCTCTTATCCGCTGCAGGCGAGTGTAAGCTCTTGAGAGACACATCCTGCAGTGGTGTTGCCTTCACAAGCCCCCCAGTGGGTCCACCAGCAGCTGATAGGGCATCAGACCGATCGTCAGCGTGGCCTGCGTTCTGCGGTCCGCGCGCAGGCGATGAGAATGGACTGGAGGCATCCACTGCATCGAAGTCATCCCAGCTGGACTGCACCGTGCCCCGCTGGCTCGGCCCCAACAAAGATGTTGTGTCTGTAGTGGAGGGGACAGCGTTCTCGTCCAGGGAATGCTGCTGTCCCGATAGCTTGAAGGGACTCAATAAACTGGCGCTTGATCCTGCAGCTGCCGCGTCCACACCACTGTAGCGTGCACTGCTGCTGGTTAGCAACGGGGAGGAACTGCCCGGAAGCCATTCTTCATCATCGGGCAGGTGCATGCTATCCTGCATATACGGGAAGTGCATAGACTCATTGCGATCGTCCGTCGGGTGCTGCGGCACGAAGCCCGAGCATGAGGGCAGATCAGAGTTGAGCATCTCGTCTTCACTGTCACCCGATGACAGGGCATCGTGGCCGTGAACATGCGAAGATGACATGAGCGGATCGGAGCTGGTAGCCTGATCACCACCATCAGCAGCATCGGAGCGACCACTCCGCGCAACATCACCAGTGTGGCCTCCATCAGTGACAGTGCTGTCAGTATCAGTGGGGCTGACCGTACGGTCCGGGGAGCTTGATCTGTCCTCACTCGACTTGTCAGTGGACTGAGAGGCTGAGGTCTCGAAGAAGTTATCCTCCAGTTCATCGATCCAATCAGGCACGTTAGCGCGTCGACTGGCATCTTTACCCTCTCGATGCGCCCCCTTTGCAGCACGGGCAGTGCCACCAGTACGGGGCGTGGCACCTGAGGCAGCTGCACTGCTCTTCGGCTGGCGACGGGGCTTATCCACTGCGGCAGCCTTGCGCTTGCGGCTGGACTGCTGACTCTTCGCACTGCCTGCAGCAGCTGAGGCTGCAACTCGCGGCTTACCCTTGCTGGGAGCACGGCGAGGCGTCACCGATGACGCAGCAGCGCTGGAACCCTTGTCCGCACGTGCTCGCGCACGAGGTGTCGTTGCAGGTACGCTAGCTGTCTCATCGGTAGATGGTGCTGGGGCCTTCCGCTGTCGTGCTCGCGCTGCAGCCTTGCTTTGCGCAGCAGCGGCAGCTCGCGAGGGAAGCGGCACTTGGACCGAGTATAGGTGTCTGGTGAGCACACTGTCCAGAATCGAGGATTGCATCGCCTCGAATGACGAAGGGAATCTGCGAAATAATCGTTTGGGGGGCGCTGCTGCAGTGCTGGCAGCATCCGGCACTACAGGCTCCGACTTGACGCCAGCAAAGCCAGTAGACGGGTCGATCCAATCAACAGCACCCTCTTGCGGCGTCGCTGATTGAGATGATTCAGTGCGGCTTGAACTCTGTGACGCTGTAGTAGTGGTACCCGAGCCAGCAAGCCCTGTGTCACCAGCTTGTGCTGTCAATTGAGCTCGATCCCTGTCAAGTGCCGCCCGCCTGATCCGCTCGGCCTGCGCTAGCAAATGCATCGCATCCGCATTGAAGGACCCCTTTCGCTGGCGCCGCTTGGGCGCTGGGGCTGTTTGAGTCCATACTGCCCCGGGGTGAGCAGTGTCGATGTGTGTCTGGATCTTCATAGTGAAGAACCTCGAGAAGGAGGCGTGACAGTGTTCGCACTCCCACGTGCCGTCACGATAGCGCAGGCGCTTGACCTTGGGTTCAGAGGTCGCGGCATTGGACGGGGTGGTGGAATCCAGCGATGCTGGTGGAGTGGCTTTTGATGCACTGACCCCGACCAGACAAGCTGCACGCTCAGCGGTGAGATTCCGACTCTGTGGAGGCGGTGCAGGCCGAACGAACAGGTCCCGAGCAGCAGAGGGCTGGACCGATGTTTGATTGGAGATCACAATCGCGGGCACGTGCGGAGTACCCCCTGACACCCAGTTGGTCAATTGCGCCAGGGGCTGATCCCCTGCCTGTGCTGCGTCTGATGTTGAGATGGCCGAACACGAGGCTGCTGGCACCGCTGATGGTGTGTTGAGCAAGCCTGCGTACCTGTGTATCAATACCATTGAAAACAAGTATGATAAGAGCATGCAATGAAGTGAATGCGATGGTTGAATCTGAAAACCACGAAGACGTGAGGAGCAACAGCAACACGTACCGCGGTAGATTGTGCAGCGGCGAGAAGAGTGAAGTCAGTCCACCGGAGAATGACGGATTCACCGTATTGCTGGTCCCATCACGCGCTGGTGTGCTCGGCACTGGCACCTGGAATGGCAGTAGACCGCTATTGGCTTCGAGTAACGAGCGAAAGGCAGTGTCATCACGAGAGGCTGATGAGGCTTGTGCAGCCTGACCATCAGAGGAGGCGGTGGTGGCTGCAGCGGTGGCTGTCTGATCGGGCGGCGCACTGATGGGTAGAGAGAAATGAAAAGAGGGGCACGGGGACTCGGACAGCGAGCGAGATGGCGAAGACAGTGTCGTCATATGCGAGAAGCGTCTGAAAATACCAAAGCTGGCCATGCTATCAGCGTTCTCGAGCGACCAGTCCACTTGGTAGCTGGACCGAGACGAGAGCGGAGGGGATACCGGCTTGAGATACTGCAGTTGACCCAGGTCGAACTTGAACTCGAAGCCGTGCGCGGGCGATGGCGCCTGGGCTCTGTTCTCCTGCTCGGCTGACGAGGCCTGTGGCACCACGGGTGCGGCTGCAGATGGGCCCATGCTGATAGCGTCAACTTCACGCTTGGAACCGACAGCAACGTTGCTGAGTACACCCGAGATGTCGTAATAGAGCAGGATGCGATCGGTGGCGCCGCACTTCACGCTGAGGTCCTGGATGGTGGCTGCACCTCCATCAGCATCCGCACAGCCCCAACCGGCGTGACGACTCGATTGGTGGGCAAACAGCCGAATATTATGCTCATGCATGGCTTCAGGTACCACCTTCTGCCATTTGGACACTAGATGCGCGATGAGCGAGCGCACCGTCTGAGTGGATGAGATGGGTAGCTGCTGCTTGATGGCATGGCCGCGAGATCTCAGCGCATCAGCTAATGCATCAGATCGCGGGGCTAGCAACAACACCAGCTTGCGACGCTTCTCTGGGGGTCCCATGTCACCAGCATGTGGCCTCTTCAGCAGAGTGCTGCTGGCCTGCATCTGGGCGGAGCGAAACGAAATGGCGGTATCAGATACTTGTTGGCGCGATGGAAAGCGAGGGAAACGGTAAACCGTTCCACAACCGCAGTGAAGGTGATCACCGTGAGAGAATGGGTTCCGGAGCGACGCTGCATTTCTGAACGGCGAAGCAAGATCGAGACGCTGCTTATCAGAGAACGCATCGTCGACATAGCTGATCATCCAGTAACCTTACATTTGTCTACGATCTCCTTTTCCGTGAAACAATGGCGGACGACGATTTGGACGCCATTCTGGACAGTAAGTTCTCTACATCATGCTGATCTGAGTGCGCTTGCTGACGAAAATGTGCCTTGCAATGCAGGTTGTCTTGATGATCTAGAGAAGCCTGCTACGCCCGCAGTCCTACCGACTCCTGCAGTAGCACAGAGTCCGCTTGGGGCGTCACCAGCACCCGTAAGATGTCCACATGTGACTGTGTTCGTGGTACCGAGATTCTGAAGTGTGTGCACCCACTGCTGTTTCGCAGGCCACTGCCTCCAATCCGCTGAGCGGGCCGCCACCATTTCCATTTTCGTCAGGCATGAGTCCAGATTTTACAGGTATGTGTATTGCAATATGTCAACTCAGCACTGCGAACGCCTCATCATCTCATGGGCTGTAAATGGCATCTCATATCTCCCAGACCCGAATGCCGCCATGCCTGACCCAGCGCAGTATCAAGAGTTCATGCAATATATGAAGCAGTTCACTAACTCGGACGAGGGCAAAGCGCTCTTCCGACAGTTCTCAGCGGAAACCGGTGGTATGGTTCATGCCGACTGCCGATCTGTAGGGTAGAGGTGGAGCTGCTGATGTTGTGTGCTGGGTGACCATACCAGATGACCCTGAGAAGCTGGCATCGGAGATACAGGACATGATGCTGAAGATGCAGACACTACAGAGCACGATATCAGAGGCGGAGAGTGCAGCAGCGTCACCAGCAGCTGCAGGCACAGGCAACGCGCTCACAGCTCCCACCGCAGGACCGACTGCCGGCTCAATAACCCCTTCACCTGCGGGCACTGCAGCGGCTGCGACAGAGACCAAGACTCCCGATGAGATTCAAAGTGGCATCGATCGTGCTATTCGCATGATATCACAGGGCACAACAGGGCTGGCGGTAATGACCTTCACTGCATCGTGCTTGGAATGCTACCTTCTTCTGCAGTGTTAACCCATCTCTCGCGTGCGTGCATGGCTCTCCTGTGTAGAATCAGGGCCCTGCAGGCGGTATGCCATTCCCATTCCCATTCCCCGGCATGGGCGGGGCTGGCCCGGCAGGCGCTGCAGCTGGTGGAGCCCCGTTCGGCATGCCCCCTCCAGGACCAATGTCACCAGAGGATGAGGAGATGATGCAGAAGCTGATGGCGAGCATTGGAGGGGCGGATGGCAAGGTTGGTATATCGAAGATGGAGTGCGTGTGTGCGTCTTCGTGTGCGGTGTGTCCGATAGGCATGCCCATACACTCCTGTGATCACGCACTGCATAACTTCACTGTGTTATGCAGGTTGATGTGGCCGAGATGGACAAGATGGTTGAGCAGATGATGTCACGCATGCTGTCAAAAGAGTTTTTGTCACAGCCCATGCGGGACATGTGCTCCCGCTACCCCACCTGGCTGGCTGCGAATCGCGACAAGATCACACCAGCAGAGCTGGCTAACTACGAGAAGCAGTACGGCTGCTTCCAGGTAACGACAGCAATTGGAAATGCGTGTACTTGTATGTGGAACCAACTTATGCGTGGTTGCGCTTATTTTGGCGCAGAAAATTGTGGCGGAGTTCGACAAACCAACAGAGAATCAGGAGGCGGTGACAGCTCTTATGAACGAGGTGTGTTGCGTGTATTCAAGACCTCCTACATGATATCTGATGATCATTGGATGAACGTATTTGATTGTGTAGTTACAACAGTACGGCAAGCCTCCCCGTGACATCATCAGTGAGCTTCTGCCTGGTGTGCCCCTGGATGCCAATGGAGAGCCCATCGGTAGGCGATCTCGCGTGATGCAATGCACGTGATAGCCCGTGTGGTATGAACGACACCCGGTGTAACGCTATAGCGATATGATGTGTGTATGGTCAGGCCCTCCCGGCGCTGGTGCACCGTTCGACCCGAAGATGATGGAGGAGATGGCCAAGACAGACTGTTCTGTCATGTGAGCCGTACCAATAGAATCGCTCTCCAACTGCATTAGCCCGCCACTGTCATGTGAGCCGTACCAATAGAATCGCTCTCCAACTGCATTAGCCCGCCATAGATAAAGTGATTCGTGACAGTTTACTCAAAGTTTGTATCGAGAGAGTACAGTTCATGACGTATTCCGGCAACAGTGCCGCGTCGTCCTACGCCACGGTGACCGCTGGCTGTTGCTGCGGCACCACCCGATAGCTGGGCTTCAGATGATCAGGTCGAGTGTCCTTTCGAATGTTCTTCTGTTTAGACCGCGTCTTACGCTTCTTGGTGACTGGCGGGCCCTTCGTGCCGTCCGGATTCATCACCACCTTCAACACGGTCTGCTTGGAATAGGAGGCTTTCGGATTCTGCGGTACCACCTTGGGATGCGGCACAACGCCAGGGGGTAAGCCCTTCCCGTTAACACGTGTGGGTGTGGGGCCTTGCGGGCCTGGTCGATTGTGCTGCGGCGCAGGTTTGCTGGAGCTGTGATGTGGTTTGGGAACAGGCGGGTCCGGCTTGTGATCATCAGGCGTTGGCTGTGGTTTCTGCTTCGCGGGTGCAGACACGGCTGGATTTTTGATCACCGCGGTGTACTTGTTCACATTCGAGTCCGTTGACGGCAGGTGGTACGATGGCTCATTCGCTGCCGCTGCCACAGGTGGCGCTGCCAGAGGTACAGGGGTCACTTTGGCCACCTTGTTCGCTCTGGGCTGCAGCAGTGACCGATTGAAATCGTCCGAGCTCATATTCGGCTTCCGCTTGCGGCCCTTGGACAGCACGGCATCCAGCCTGCTGCTCTCAGCACCATCACCATCGTCTGCGCGTTGGGAGATAGCTTTCTGTGATTGCAGCGCAACACGGTTAGCAGCACGTCAGAGCACGCGAGCACAAGGCGAGGGTGAAGATCGCTTGCCTGTTTCTGCCGACCTTGAGCGCCATCTTGATCGTCGTTGTCGTCATGGGATCGCGGTTTGGCCGTCAACTTCCGCTGGATAATCCGATCCGCCTTGCCCTGTGGCACTACAGCGGAGTGCGGGATGAACTTGGCGCCAAGACCAAGTCTAAAGATAGCACACAACCACAACACGCGGGCATAAGATTACGATTTACATAGTACACACGCAGGATTAGATATGAAAGATCCATCAGACAGCATCGCAGAGGACGCGAGTTATTGCTCAACAGACGGCCCTGGACCCGAGAGGGTTCCCCAGTGTTTGAATGACGAGGCGCATGCAGCAATCGATGGTGATCTCAAGGCGTTCACATTGCACCAGTGCGGCATCCAGGGTCAGAGCGTATCATGACTAAGCGAGGATGACACACTGTTTGGAATATGCAAGCGCGCGCCAAGAGAACACCTCGATCGATGCAGGCAGCCTCGTCCACCAGGTCCCGGCAACGGCACCGTCTTCAAACGTAAGTTGCTTCATCATATGGAATCAAGTATTCTACGCAAGCAAGATACACAGCCGCGCTTAACATCACAAACGTCGTCGCATACCGTACCGGGACGGCCGGGCCACGTCATCCGGATCCAAGCTGCTCGCATCTGCGGCGTGTGCGATTGTGTCAATCGAGCTACCCCCCAGCCATGATGCCACAAGGGAACTGACAGCCTCGCGGGACGCTGCTGAGGTCTCAGGCTGCGGAACCGATTCAACGGACGAGCGCGGCCGCTTCAGAGACATGTCGTTGAACTGCAATCTCGCAATGCGAATTTCGGACTGAAATTTCACCCACGTGCGTTGTCGTAACACAAATCTGATCTGCCCTCATCATGAGGCGGGGATCACCGAGGCTGAGCATGAATGCCGCATGGGATTCCAAGTTGAAAACGTCGTTACGATGAACATTTACTCACACTGAAAGGTTTTACACTGCATATCGTCACACATTACACAACCGCCTCCAATCTTCCCGAGCTCAGGCCTCAGCAGCACGTCAGCCACTTGAGGGTCCAGCCAATCGCTTGGTCGACATCCTCGAACTTGCACTTGGCATCACGCGAGAACACCCCGAGCATGTGATCACTGCCTGGTATCTGCACCACAGTGGTGTGGCCCACATGATAACGCGCGATTGCGCCCACCGAGTGCGGCTGCGGGATGATCTTGTCGCCTGTAGATATCACCACCAGTACATTGCCGGGGAAGGCCGCCAGCTCAGCTGCGGTGGATGCTTTAAGCAGGTCGCTCACGAATGCAGGGCCGCAGTGCCAGCCATCCGCTGTGACTAGCTGCTGTCCGCTGTTAGCGGCGGAGATGATGTTATCCACACCACCGAAGAACGATTGGTAGGTGATGATGGGGGTCACGACTGGGTTCCATAGGATGACTCGACGAATCCTGTGTGGCAGCGCAAGGCAACATTGTTAGCGCATCAATCAAGAGTGTCCAGAGTCTTCGCAACAATATCACTACCGTGGGTAGCCGGCAGCAGCCACCATTGAGGCAATCAAACCACCTGGCAGGTCAATTAATCGTCAGTCAGCCAGGAGTACACTCGCAAAAGGGGCTGGAGATAGTTTGGCTTTTAACACACTCTCAAGCAGCAAGGTGGCAGCCACCAGGGACTGATGTTACCTTGACTCATGCCCATCACGCCGATGTCGTCGCTGTTGATTCCTGAATAGAGTAAACACGCCAAGCCGTGTCAGCGAGGCAAATCTGAATGATTTGATTGACTGCTCCAGCAACAGCATCACCACATCATGCCATTGACAATCCATACCATACTGATCCCCGCTGCGCAAGAGGAAGTCCAGCGCGCTCAGCGTATCATCTCGCTGCGTACCAAAGGTGGTGTGCACATACGACTCCGGGTCCGTGAAGCGGAATCCCACGGCCAGACTGGCGATGCCACGCAGTGCGAGGGCTCGAGCCAGGCGTGGGAAGATGGTGCACTGCGTGCGGTCTCCCGTGAACCCGTGACACAGCAGATAGCACGGCACTCCATCACCACTACCAGATGGAGGGGGCGACACGTCTGGCATCGAGGGGTCTTTCAGATCATCCGCTGAAGTCGGTCTGCGAAGAGGCGATGCATTTGTGACAGAGGCTGGTGTGGCATAGGGCGATCGTACGGGGTACACTAGAGTACCCTCCCAGCCCGCATCAGGATCGCCGACCT
>ENA-ORBV01017418-ORBV01017418.1-microbial-mat-metagenome-genome-assembly--contig:-NODE-17418-length-10273-cov-6.276383_pt1 | contig 10273 bp, 5 predicted proteins | sample MGYA00237777_ERZ505514 | MGnify/ENA primary metagenome ERZ505514 (study PRJEB26160, sample SAMN06269048) | microbial mat metagenome | isolation source: Oligotrophic lake microbial mat | place...
GGCGGGCACCGTGAGGACGAGGCGGGCACCCTGACCGGTTTCGCTGGTGAGGCGGAGGGTGGCACCCATGCGGTCGGCGCGGGCCCGCATATTCGTCAGGCCGTGGCTGGAAGCGGCAGGGCGGCGGGCGGCATCGAAGCCGGTGCCGTTGTCCTGCACGAGGAGGCAGACGGCGGTTTCGTTCTGATGCACGCGGACGTTGATCAACGACGCGCCGCCGTGACGCAAGGCGTTGCTCACGGCCTCGCGGGCGATCTGGAGGGTCTCGTTGCGGTGAGCGGGGGCGAGCAGGAGGGCGGCGTCCTCATCGATCTTGATGTCGAAGGTGACGCTGCGACCGGCGCGCAACTCGGCGAGGCTGGCCTCGAGCGCGACGGCGAATCCCGAGCTTTGGAGCCGGTCTGGCGTGAGACCGGTGATGTGGGCGCGCACATCGCGGATGATGGCGTTGATGTTGGCCGTGCACCGGGTGAGGCGGAGGGCGGCCTCGGTCGGGTCGGCGCGGAGCAGCGGGCGGATCGACTCGAGGGTGAGCCCGAGAGCGTAGAGGGATTGGATGAGGCCGTCATGCAAGTCGCGGCCGAGGCGGATTTTTTCCTCGAGCGAGCGATTGAGTTCGCGGGCTTTGAGGGCGAGGTCTTCCTCGGCGCGGCGTCGCCCGCCGCGTTCCGATTGCAAAGCTGCGCTTTGGGCGGCCGAGTTTTTGGCGAGGTGCTCGAGGCTGCCCATGTCGGCCCGGGTGGAAAGCCACGGGGTCTGCGTGCCGGTGGGCGTATTCGGTCGCGCCGGCACCACGACGAGCAAGACGACCACGGTGACGATCAATACGACGAGCAGGAGCAGGCCGAGGGTGAGGCGTTGTTGCGAACCGAGCAGGCGGCTCCCCGGCGGCAGCGCAAACGAGAGACGCACGGCGGGCAGGCCGGCGATTTTTTCGGTGAACGAAAGCAAAGTCGGTCCTTCGCCACCCGATCGGACCTCAGCTGCGGATGCAGGGGCGACGGTCGCGCCGACGGCCTCCGCCGCGCGCGAAACCGCCGCGGCGGTGGGCTCGGCGCCCGGGACGGCGAGCAAGGCGACGGTTTTCTGAAATTGGGTGCGCTTGGTCTCGACCGCCTCGCTGCGCAGGCGGTCGGTTTGGCGTTGTAACCAGCTCTGGGCGGCGAGGGCGGTCGCAAGAAAGACCACGAGCAGGAGGGCGGTGTAACCGAGGAGACGGAGCAGGGAATTCATACGCGCGAGGCGACTTTGCCGTGGTCAGGTTTAACCACGAACAGTCCTCCCAAACCGAGATAAAACCGCCGTGAAACTTCGCCGGGTCGGGCCCGCGGCGTGACGGCGCGGGAATGATCGCCGGTCGGCGGATGCAAAACTTTCGACATTGGGCCGGTCGTGAGTTTGGTTCCCCGGCTCCACCTATGAAGTCGTTCTACATCACCACCGCGATCGACTACGTGAACGGCTCGCCGCACCTCGGTCACGCCTACGAAAAGGTGCTCACGGACGTGATCGCGCGATTCCGCCGGATGATGGGCGACCGCGTCTATTTCCTCACCGGCGTCGACGAGCACGGGCAAAAAGTGCAGCAGAGCGCGAAGAAAAAGGGCATCCCGCCGCAGCAGTTCACGGACGAGGTCAGCCTGGAATTCCGCGCCCTCCTGCCAAAGCTGAACATTTCCAACGACGATTTCATCCGCACGACCGAGGAACGGCACAAGAAAATCGTGCGGCAGGTGCTGCAGCAGCTCTTCGACAAGGGAGAAATCTACAAGGCCGAATACAAGGGCTTTTACTCGACGCGCCAGGAGCAGTTTTTGCAGGACAAGGACCGGCTTCCGGACGGTGCTTGGCCCGAGATTTTCGGCGAAGTCACGGAGATCGTGGAGTCGAACTACTTCTTCAAACTGAAGCAGTATCAGGCGTGGCTCGTGGAGTTCCTCACGCAGAACGAAAACTTTATCTTCCCGCGTAACCGGCAGAAGCAGGTGTTGGAATTCCTCAAGGAGCCGCTCAACGACCTGTGTATCTCGCGTCCGCGCGAGCGGCTGGAGTGGGGGATTTCGCTCCCGTTCGACGATGCCTACGTGACCTACGTGTGGTTCGACGCGCTGCTCAACTACTATTCGGCCGTGGCCGACAAGCCCGGCGTGTGGCCGGCGGCGTATCACGTCATCGGCAAAGACATCCTCCTGCCGCCGCACTCGGTCTATTGGCCGATCATGTTGCACGCGGCGGGACTGCCGTTGCCCGGCGGAATCATCGCGCACGGTTGGTGGATGCAGAGCGGTTCGAAGATGTCGAAGAGCACGGGCAACGCGCTCAATCCCCTCGACCTCGTGACGGAGTTCGGCGCGGATGCGTTCCGCTACTTCCTGATCCGCGAGATGAACGTGGGGCAGGACAGCGACTTCACCCGCGAGCAGTTTCTCGTGCGTTACAACAGCGAGCTCGCGAACAATTTCGGCAACCTCGTGAACCGCACGTTGAACATGACCAACCGGTTTGCCGGTGCGATCGTGCCGGCCGCCGAGGTGGCGGAGGACGCGGAGAACGAGCTCAGGGCGCTCTGGGAGACGACCCGCGACGACGTCATCGCGCTGCACGAGGGCTTCCAGTTCCACACGGCGCTGGAGAAGACGATGTTCTTCATCACCGCGACCAACGCCTACATCGAGAAACGCGCGCCGTGGAAGCTCGGCAAGTCGACCGAGGCGCACGATCGGGCGCTGCTGCGGACGTCGATCGCGACGATGGCCGAGGCCCTGCGGCTCGGCACCGCGCTCTTGACGGCGGTGATGCCGATGACGGTGGAGAAAATCAACGGCGTGCTCGGCTACACGCCGGGCGCGAATTGGTGCGACGAACTCGTCTGGGGAAGCCGGCTCTCGGGGACGAAGGTCGCGGAGGCGCTGGTGTTGTTCCCCAGGCCGGAGAAGCCGAAGACGCCGTAGTTTATTTTTCGTTCCGCTTTCTCCGAACCGTTCGTCCGAACCGAGATTTTTTCGGGGACTGACGTTCGAGGAGAAAAGGGAGCAAGAGAACGATTGGGAAAACGAGAACGATTTTGATCCATGACGATTCTACCGATTAACCCCGCGACGAACGCGAATCCGGACGCACTGCGGGCGTTTCTGGAGCAGTGTCGGGCGGCGGCGGGGCGGGCGGGGCGGACGAAATTGGTGAGCATCTCGCTGGCGGTGGACGCGCTCGATCCCCTCGCGGTGCTGGAGTCGATTTTCGATCCGGAGGAACCGCACTTTTACGCGGAGCGGCCCGACATCGAGAGCGCGATCGCCGGCGCGGAGACGGCGATGGCGTTTGCGGCCGAGGGCGGGGATCGCTTTGCGACGGTGCAACGCTGGATCGACGAGACGCTTGAGCACACGATCGCGGTCGGCGACGTGAACGCGCCGTTTGGCGGACCCCATTTTTTCGCGAGCTTTGCCTTTGCCGACAACGTCGAGGCCGGGGAGGCGTTTCCGGCGGCACGGGTGTTTGTGCCGCGGTGGCAGGTGGCACGGGCCGGAGCGGTGACGACGGCGGTGGCGAATCTCGCGGTGGCGCCCGATGCGGATCTCGCGGCGCTGACCGAGCGGGTGTGGCGGGCGCACGCGAAATTTTCCGGGTTTCGCTACCGCGAGCCGGCACCGGCAGAGGCGACGGCGCCGATCCCGACGGTGTTCAAACAGGTGGAAGCCCAAAATTACCGGGCCGCAGTCGGCGCGGCGCTCGAACGCATCGGCGCCGGGGAATTCGACAAGATCGTGCTCGCGCGGGCGCAGGACTTGGATGCGGGGCTGCCGCTGCATCCGCTGCGCGTGTTGAACGGGCTGCGCCAGCGTTTTCCCGACTGCTATGCCTTCTCGTTGGCGAACGGTCGCGGCCAGAGCTTCATCGGCGCGAGTCCGGAGCGCTTGGTGCGGGTGAGCAAGGGCGTGCTGGAGACCGAGGCGCTGGCGGGCTCGATCCGGCGCGGGGCGGGGGCGAGCGACGACGCGGCGCTCGCGGCGGCGCTGCTGTGCAGCGAAAAGGACCGGCGCGAGCACGCGCATGTGCTCCAGGCGATCGTGAGCCGGCTCGCGCAACTCGGACTCACACCCGAGTTCGTGCCCGAGCCGGGACTGCGGCGGCTGGCGAACGTGCAGCATCTGCACACGCCGGTGCGCGCGGCGTTGCCGGAGGGCGTGCGGTTGCTGGCCGCGCTGGACGCGTTGCACCCGACACCGGCGGTGGGCGGGACGCCCCTCGCGGCGGCGGTCGCGGCGATCCGCGGTCTCGAGGGATTTCCGCGCGGGCTTTACGCCGGGGCGCTCGGGTGGCTTAACGCGCGCGGGGGCGGCGAGTTTTTCGTGGGCCTGCGTTCGGCGCTGATCGACGGGGCGACGGCGCGGGTCTACGCCGGGGCGGGCATCGTGGCGGGCTCGACCCCGGAGAAGGAATTTGCCGAAACGGACTTGAAGTTTAAGGCTATGCTCGAAGCTCTCACCACCTCATGACGACCCCCGCCCATCTTGATTTCCGCACGGTAAATTCCCTCTGGGGCAGCGTCGCGGCCGAGACCTTGGTGCGGTGCGGCGTGCGCCGTGCGGTGATCTCGCCGGGCTCGCGCTCGACGCCGCTCACGCTGGCCTTGGTCGCGCACGGCGGCATCGAGGCGATCCCGGTGCTCGACGAACGCTCGGCGGCGTTCTTTGCGCTGGGCTTGGCGAAACAGAGCGGCGAGCCGGTGGTCCTCCTCTGCACGAGCGGCACGGCCGGGGCGAACTACCTGCCGGCGATCATCGAGGCGCGGGAATCGGCGGTGCCGTTGATCGTGATCACGGCGGACCGGCCGCAGGAAATGCGCGCCTGCGCCTCGGGGCAGACGATCGACCAGCTCAAGCTCTTCGGCGACTTCGTGAATTTTTTCCACGAGCTGGCGGTGCCGGAGGCGAGCGAGGCGCGGCTGCGCTACCTGCGGCAGACGCTGGCGCACGCGGCCGACCGGGCGTTGCAGCCGGTGGCGGGGCCGGTGCACCTCAACGCGCCGTTTCGCGATCCGTTGACCCCGGCGGACGACGGCGGCGTGACGGCGACGGCGGTGGCGGCCGTGGACTGGCCGCTGTTTTTCGGCCATCTGCTGCCACCTTTCTCGACGAGCGTGGCGGGACCGTTGCCGCATTTTTCCAACGACGTTCATGGCATCATCGTGGCCGGGGCGGGGCAGCCGGCGGATCCCGCGGGGCACGCGGCGGTGGTGGGGGAGATCGCGACGCGCCTCGGTTGGCCGGTGTTGGCCGACGGGCTCTCGCCGCTGCGGAACCACGCGAGCACGGTGCCGCACCTGGTCTCGACCTACGACACGATCCTCCGCAACGAAGCCGCGGCCGAGCGACTCAAACCCGAGGTGGTGCTTTGCCTCGGCGGCTGGCCCACGAGCAAGGTGCTCCGCGCCTGGATCGAGACCAGCGGCGCGCGCATCTGGCTCGTGACCCGGCGACTCGACAACCGCGACGCCCTGCACGGCCGCACCGTCCATCTGCCCGTTTCCCTCGGTGCGTTGGCGGCCGAGGTGCCGTATGCGACCGAGCCCAACGGTTACGAACAGATGTGGGCCGGCTACGAACACCGCATGCGCGTGGCGCTCGACAGCCGGCTCAGCCAGTATGACGACCTTTTCGAAGGCCGCGTGGCCGCGCTGCTGGCGCAGCATCTGCCGGTGGAATCGACGTTGTGCATCGCCAATTCGATGCCGGTGCGGGACGTGGAATATTTCTGGCCGCCGGGGGACCGGATGATCCGTCCGCTGGGCAACCGCGGGGCCAACGGTATCGACGGCACGCTCTCGACCGCGCTCGGCGTGGCGCATTCCTCGGGTGCGCCGACGACGTTGCTCACGGGCGATCTCGCGCTGCTGCACGACACCAACGGCTGGTTGATTTTGCCCAAGTTCAAGGGCGCGCTCACGGTGGTGCTGATCAACAACGCGGGCGGAGGAATTTTCGAGCACCTGCCGATCGCGGAGGTCGAGCCGCCCTTCGAGGAATTCTTCGCGACGCCCCAAGCCGTGGATTTCGCCAAGCTCTGCGCGGCCTACGGGGCCGATCACATCGCGGTGAGCGACTGGGCGCAGTTCGAGACCTTGATCGAGCACCCGCCGTCGAGCGGTGTCCGCGTGCTGGAAGTCCGCACGGATCGGAAGAAAGACGCGGCGACGCGCAAGGCGATGTTTGCGGAGTTGGCGGCGGAGCTCTGAGCGGAAGAAATGCAGGGGAAAACGTAGAGCTGAGAGCGTAGAGCTGAGAGCTTAGAGCTGGGAGCTGAGAGCTGGGAGCGAAACCAAACGGTGAGTCCGTTTATGATGGATCTGCAGGTCTGACGGGCGTCTTAAAATTGCCCTTCCATACCGATGGCAGGTGAGCTTCAGACTTTTCCCGGGTAGCATCGGGACCTCCGGGCCCGATGGGTTTTCCGAATGCTCGCCTCGCACCGGGCCCGGAGGTTCCGGTGCTGCCCCCGTTCCCAAAAAGTCTGAAAAATAAAATCCGTCGGTGTCGGCTCTCGACACTGGACTCTCGACTGCGGCCTTCCGGGCATGGCTTTCCGGTTTGGCCGTTTTGTAGGGGCGTCGCTTGACGACGCCCGCGGGCGTCCGCGAGGGACGCCCCTACGCAAACCGGAAAGCCCGCCGTTTTGTAGGGGCGTCGCTTGACGACGCCCGCGGGCGTCCGCGAGGGACGCCCCTACCCAAACCGGAGAGCCGTGGCCTTCGGGCTGAGAGCGCGGGTGCCGCGCCCGGCGGTTCGGGCTCAGAGCTGAATCGGCAGGCCGACCTCGATGATCTGCGACGGAGGGAGTTGGTAGTAGTCGCGGGCTTGGCGGGCGTTGCGGCTGAGGAAGGCGTAGAAGTATTTCTGCCACTCGAACATCCGGGTATCGCCGCCCGTGATGATCATTTCGCGGTTAAAATAGTAGGTGGCCGCATCGAGATTTACGGGCACGCCGGCGGCGCGAACTTTTCCCATGAGGTTGGCGACGTCGGGCGACTCCATGTAGCCGTAGCGGCCGATGGCCCGCCACACGCCGTGGCCGATCTCGCGGATGGTGAAGCGGGAAGCGTCGTCCACCGTGGGGACCTCGTCGGTGGTCACGCTGAGCAGCACGACCGTCTCGTGGAGCACGCGGTTGGCTTTGACGTGGTGGAGGAGGACGAGCGGGGTGCCGGTGGGATTGCCCGCCATAAAGACGCCGGTGCCGCGCACGCGGGTGATATGGGAGCTGGAGGCGATATCGTTGAGCTCGGTCTCGGTGACCTCGTTGGCGTAGATGCGGCGGAAGATCTCGGATTTGCCGAGCTTCCAGGTGGTCATGATGGCGAGGAGGCCGAGGGCGATGAAGACCGGAAGCCAGCCGCCGTCGGAGAACTTATGCAGGTTTGCACTGAAAAAGGTCACGTCGATCAGCAGGAACCCGGAGCAGATCAGGCCGGCGAGCCAAGCGGACCATTTCCAGGCCCGGCGCATGACGACGAAGAGGATAAGGGAGGTCACGATCATCGTCGCGGTGACGGCGATACCGTAGGCGGCGGCGAGGGCGGAGCTGGACTTGAAACCGTAGACCGTGGCGATGGCACCGAGGGCGAGGGTGATGTTGACGAGAGGGAGGTAGATTTGGCCCGGTTGGTCGGGGTTGGTGTGCCGGATGGTGAGGCGGGGGAAGTAGCCGAGCTGCACGGCTTGGCGCATCAGGGAGTAAGCGCCGGAGATGAGGGCTTGGCTCGCGATGACGGCGGCGCAGATCGAGAGTGCGAGCAGGGCGAGGCGTCCGGGGCCCTCGGGGGCGAGGGCGAGGAAGGGGTTTTCCACGCGGCCGCCCTGGGCAATGACGTTGGCGCCCTGACCGAAATAGTTGAGCGTGAGGCCGGGCAAGACGACGGCATACCAGCCGGTGTTGATGGCGCGGCGTCCGAAGTGACCCATATCGGCGTAAAGCGCCTCGACGCCGGTGACCGCGAGCACGACGGAGCCGAGGAGAACGGAGGCTTCCCCGGGGTGCTGGATCAGAAGGTCGAGGCCGAGCAGGGGATTCAGCGCCTGGAGCACGATGGGATTGCGGACCACGTGCCAGAGACCGAGGGTGCCGAGGACCACGAACCACACCAACATGACGGGCCCGAAGATACGCCCGATGAACTTGGTGCCATGGTGCTGAAACGCAAAGAGACCGACGAGGATCGCGATGGCGATCGGCAGAACGTAATGCTCCACCCCGGGCCAGACTTCCTTGATGCCCTCGGTGGCGGAAAGGACGGTCATGGCCGGCGTGATGATGGCCTCGCCGCAGAGCATCGCGGCGCCGATGAGCACCACGATCACGCCGAGGTTGAACACGCGTTTGCCGGGACGATCCAGCTGGCTGAGCGCGAGGAGGGCGAAAATGCCGCCCTCGCCGCGGTTGTCCGCACGAAGGACGAAGAAGGTGTATTTCACGCTGACCACGAGGATCAACGACCAGAAGATCAACGAGAGGACCCCGAGGATGGCCTGGACGTGTTCGCCGGGCGGGAGGGCGTGGAGGCACTCCCGGATGGTGTAGAGCGGGCTCGTCCCGATGTCGCCGAAGACCACGCCGAGCGCGCCCAGCGTGAGGCCGGCTTGGGCCGTGGGGTTGAGTTTCGACGTGGCGGGAGTGCTCATGGGCGAGGGGGAGAGAATTGGGCAGCGGGACGGCAACTCCAAGCTGTTTTCCCCGCCCGACCGAATGTTGCTTGCTATTGGCCGAACGGGGCGGACACGCCCTCGACAAACGCCCGGGCGCGCCTACGTTCCGCGCATGATTCCCGCTTGGAAGCAGGTCAAATCCTACACCGACATCCGCTACGAAAAGGCCGACGGCATCGCGAAGGTGACGATCAACCGGCCGGAGAAGCGCAATGCGTTTCGCCCCGAGACCATCATGCAGATGGTCGAAGCGTTTACCGATGCGCGCGAAGACCCGGCGGTGGGCGTGGTCCTCTTGACCGGCGCGGGCCCGCACACCGACGGCAAGTATGCCTTCTGCGCGGGCGGCGATCAGAGCGTGCGCGGGCCGGCGGGCTACGTGGGCGGCGACGGCGTGCCGCGGCTCAACGTGCTCGATCTCCAAAAACTCATCCGCTCGATGCCGAAGGTCGTGATCGCGCTCGTGGCCGGTTATGCGATCGGCGGCGGGCACGTGCTGCACCTCGTGTGCGACCTCACCATCGCGGCGGACAACGGCATCTTCGGCCAGGTCGGCCCGCGCATGGGGAGTTTCGACGGCGGCTTCGGCTCCAGTTACCTCGCGCGGATCGTCGGCCAGAAGAAGGCGCGGGAGATCTGGTATCTCTGCCGGCAGTATGACGCGAAGCAGGCCCTGGAGATGGGGCTCGTCAACACGGTGGTGCCCGTGGCCGAACTCGAAGCGGAGGGTTTGAAGTGGGCCGGGGAAATCCTCGGGCACAGCCCGCTAGCGATCCGGCTGCTCAAGAGCGCATTCAACGCCGAACTCGACGGACAGGCCGGCATCCAGGAACTCGCGGGCAACGCGACGCTGCTCTACTACCTGAGCGCCGAGGCGAAGGAATTCCACTCGGCCCAGCGCGAGAAACGGAAGCCCGACGCGCGGAAGTTTCCGTGGCTGCCTTAACGGCGATCAACCGCGACCGGCCTCGCCGGGCGGCGGGGTGACGTAAGCGGAAGGCCGGCGATTGAACTGCGCCGAACCACCGCGCGGGATGCTGAGGGTTTTCCAGCCCGGGCCACAGTGGTGCTTGGCGACGTAGACGATCTGGCCGACGTGGCCGGCGTAGTGCGCGAGTTGGCGGTGGGCGGCTTGGAGCACTGTCAGGGGCTCGCCCCGGATGCGGACCACGCGAGGTAAATCGTCGTCGGTGAGGGTGGCAAAGGTCGCGGAGAGGACCGCCCAGCCGTGGTGCCAGTCTTCCTCGAGGCGGGCGCGGGTGTCCTCGGGGCGGAGGTCAAACTCGTCGTCGCGGTTGCGGCCGGGTTTCTCGCCGTCGCTGGTGAGGAAATCGGTCCAGCGTGAGGTCAGGTTACCGGCGACGTGTTTGACGATCACGGCGAGGCTGTTGTCGCCGGCCCCGGGAGTGGCGAAGAACTGCGCGTCGGTGCATTGGGCGAGCGCGGCGTCGGCTTGGGCACGCAGGCGCGCGAATTCACGGCGGAGATTCTCGACGCAGGTTTCGGCAGGCATGGGATCGAATGGCGGGGCGGGTTGGCGACGGCCCGAGCTGTCTCTTATACACATCTGACGC
>ENA-ORBV01017419-ORBV01017419.1-microbial-mat-metagenome-genome-assembly--contig:-NODE-17419-length-10272-cov-5.661893_pt1 | contig 10272 bp, 9 predicted proteins | sample MGYA00237777_ERZ505514 | MGnify/ENA primary metagenome ERZ505514 (study PRJEB26160, sample SAMN06269048) | microbial mat metagenome | isolation source: Oligotrophic lake microbial mat | place...
GTACAGTACTAATACTGTCTCGTTAAAAAATTATTACCGGTACGACAGGAATTGTTTATAAGACTTCAATAGGGATCGTGTCTCATCACTCTCATGGTACCTGAGGGAAGATACACTTTCGAAGTTGATTGCCGCTTGGAACAGCAAATGGGAACGCACTACACTACTGTAGTACAGTAGTAATAAAACCTCCCGAAGAAATGACAGAAAGTGCTACAGTGAATTGAAGAGTGTTTCAAAGGGGAAGAGATTCTAGATACCGGCAGTTTTGAAAAAGCTATCCTTAATTACGAAAACGTAAGTAATACTACCCATTTAAAGGAACAGAAAAGGGGAAGGGAGTCTCTGAAAATGGCGGAATGAAAAGAGGGTTCTTACTGTAACAACAACTGTATGATTTGTTACCCGGAAGAATTAAAGTGCACGAAGGGGAAGCAAAAGTAATTTGCTTTCCGAGTAGTCGTTTGCTACTTCGAAGTATAACCTTTCGCCATCCAAATCTTGGACTTTTTTGTAGTTGCCAGAAATAACAGGACGTTCCCAGAACCTAGAGGCCCCCATAAGTAGTCTACTCAGTGAGCAATGTTGCTTCTTTTTCGATAGCAATTTGTCATCGTGGTCGGAGACACACTTCTGCCATCACCGTTGCCGAAACGAAATAACAGGATGTTCCCAGAACCCCTAAATCAGCATGGACAGACCCACAAGCAGTCATGCTTCTTTTTGGAATTGGCCAGTGTCGTCGCAGGGTTAGTCGGAAAGGCGGTTTTGCCATCTGCTGTTGTTTAAGAAGGCCTACTACTGTAGTAGCTAGCTAGCTAGCTACTAGGCGTCGGATGGACAATCAACAGTCATGCAAACCAGTGAACAAACCAGGCACAACAGCAACCATGACCAACTCCAGGATTGCTTTGGACTTTTTGCTTCCTGTTCAGTGACAGGTTTGTCTGATAAATTTGGAACTGGCAGGTGGTCTCCCTCAAATTCGCATGTCAGCGCTGTTGTCTTTGGCGTTGACAAAATGGAGATGATCATCCGAAACAACAACAGTTCAGTGCAATGTGTGACCAAGTTTTAGTTTTTTTTAGGATTGTTTTGTCTCCAGATTGCTTCAGAAAGTTTTTGATGATTGGCCATGAGAAACAGAAAAGATTTCTCTTTCTAAACTTTTTTTCACATTTGTTCCATGGTTTGTTCATCCAGAAGCAGAAACTTTCTTCAAAGTCGTCGATCACTTTGCTCATGGACCACATTGACAACAAACACAACATTTGTGCACACCATGTTTTGGTCATTCTGGTCCTTTTGTGACACGCCAACAAGCATGCCTTGCAAACAAATGGAACACAAAAATTCACAGAACAAGTTTTTCTCCACAAATCAAGTTTGAACACGCCTGTGCACCAATGCATCGCAAAATGAAAATTGACAACTCGCATCTTTGTTGTCCCATTGTAGCTGATTCAAAATGAGTGCATTCAAATAGTCAAATGATTGATGTGTCACTGCTCTTGAACTGCAGCATGACTGATGACTAAATGTGCGGGTTTGCGATGCAAATTTAACTGCTTTGACATTTGCAACTGGCTCAAAGCTCACATGTCTTGTGCGTTGATCTGTTCAGACCAGCTAAATTGGATCTGTGAACTGATGCATTTGAAGCAAATGAAATAACACATTTGAAGCAAGGGGTCAACTTGATGTCATTTAGCATTTGGTTTGATTTCATTTTCGTTTGATGTGACAAAAAGGGACTGGAGGAAGCTGCATGCCAGTTGCACAATTTTGTGGGTCTTTGTTCATAATCTGGATGTCCTGTTTCACATTGTGACAGCAACCTTGCAGACAATTCTGCATGGATCCACAGCAGTTTTGGAAATTGATTGACCATTGTTGTTTTGAATGTTTGCTGTTCATTTCTTGTGCGTGTTAATTTTTCATTGGGTGCAAAAGAAGCAGGAGAAAGCAAAAGAGTTTGCTGTCTTTGATGCCATCATTTGACATGATAAAACAAAGCCTTTGGAATGACAAAGAGGCAAGTTTGAATCCTAACAAACTTGAAAATGAGTTGAGTGTGAATTTTAGTTTGACTGAAAGTCATGCTGACAATCCAGATTGCAAGTTGTTTGTTCTTCACTGTTTGCATGCATTTTCTTTTAATTTCTATGCTCTAAATTGCCTCCATTGCTACTTGACATCATTTGATTTTTTTTCCTTTTTGTGTTGGTTGTTGGTCTATCAACCTTGTGTGAATTTGTCAAAAATGTGTGTTGGAAATGCAACACATGTTGTTTTGAAGAACCGACAAAAAACATGGTTCAGATTGTCATCTCCCACCACACAAAACAATGAACTTTGTACAAGAGAAATTTGTAGCTGAGTCCAAACTCAAAAATTCCCTGTGGATGGCAAATTTTCATGGTGATGGAAGGTCAATGCACAACAAGTCAATCATTGATCTCATTGGCCTCCCACAGAGTCTCCATTCTTTGCTGATTCCGACAAAGTGACCACATATGAAAGCTAAAGCAAGTGAATCAGTTAGAGGCCTCAGAGGCACTAGCTAGCAGCAGTTCTGTATGAAAACAGTGTTATGATGTAGTTAGGAGCAGTGTAGTGTAATGGGGGCACACATAAATCCCCTAATAATTATTAGGGATTGTTGCCGTGGTGTGAAACATCCCCGCCCCTTCTTTCCCCTCCACGACCCACGGCAGCACTTAACACATGATGTGTGTCGCGCAGCGAGCACCTCAGATAGGAGGCAAGTTAAAGACAACAGCACCGGCGGCAACAATGACAACAATTTTTGCCCATAGATCATTCTAATTCAATTGGCCTCACCTGTATGCGCATCCTCTCGTTGTTGTTTTTGAAACATGAAACTTGCTCCTCCTGTTACCATTCTTGCCATTGTCTATGGTGTCATCCTTACCATTGCCTGTGCCCTCAAGAGCGCGGAAGTAATTCGCCGTGGCATTGATTTGACGCACCAAATCGGACGAAGCAAGGAGGAAGAAATCGCCGCCTTGATCGAAGTACGCAATGCTTTGATCGACGAGCGTATCGAGTTGCTTGCTCTAGCGGAACGTGCCCTGCAGAACGGCGACGAGTGCATGCGCCTTGTTCACGAGATGCAGTGGCTCAGTAACAGACATGCGGGGCATTATAAAGAAGTCGTCGAGTCCTACCGTAAAGCCCTTGACACGTTGAGTGAATGAATCCACCAAGGAGAAGCCAAATTGTTCGGGATTCTTCCCTGATCAAATTGACTGCGCTTCCCGGATTGATCCAGTTCCCACATGTCCGATGGAAGTGAGGAAGGAGAGTGCGTACTAGTAGGACATACAGGGTGCCATTCAGGTTGGAATCGGAGAGTGAGTCTTCTGCCTAACAACGCAACACCACAGCTGGCTTACAGAAAGCATAGCAAGCTAAACAATACTATATAGATCCTACTACTAGCGTATTCATCTTGTAAGAATGATGTACTATTTCCTCGTATTTGCGATCGATAGTAAGGGTAGTTGCGTGTACAGTATGCGACGGGACTGGAACGTGAAGCTAGCGCCAGACCGAGCAATCACCCACTACGTCGAGCGAAAATTAAACTATAACAGATTCCCTGTAAAGTAGTAGTTGGTAGAGCCGTCATACTTTTGAACAATAACGGGATCGTGGGATGGGAGGTCATTATCACTTATTGTCGTCGGCTCTCTGAGGATGAGAACTTTGGTTTGCATGGGCCAAACAGGACTAGTTGGCTACCTTAGTAAACTATCAGTAATCGATGTATGTACAGAATAGATGATTTTTTATTTCGCAGACACCCCCGTCACTAATTAATGTTGTGCGCTGAGTAACTTTTCTGGACGGGGAAAGGCTAGTCGCCACTTTTGATTGTCGTAAATGGCAGGGATCTCGTCGCAAAAGGAATTCATATCCTCCAAGGTCACGACACCATCATTATCAGCATCCGCAAAGGAGTGGACAAACTCTGCCAAGGATGTTTCGGTGCCACTTTCGTCCACGGATAAATCCAAAATGTCGCTTAAAGCCCTTTGAATATCGTGTACGGTGATCACACCCGACTGGTCCACATCCAAAACGGACAATCGTCGCTCTGGAAGACAATTGGATTCTAAATCACACAATTTATCGAGAGATGACAGGTCAATGTCTAAGTTTTGGACGTCGACACCCTTTTCTGCGGCAATGACAGTGGGGGTGATGGCCTCCCAAATTTTTCGCCACAAATTGCGGCTGAAAAAGGACATCAACTCGGCGTAAACATTTACATAGGCTCCCTTGGCAGGTAAGGCTTCGGGGTTCTCTGTATAGACTACAGGATGCAAAACAACGTCAGAGTCAGATTCAACATTCATTGGGTTCGATACCGTAGCTGCCATGCTGATCCCACAAAAATAAAAGACGTACATTCTGTCCAAGACGGGCTTTGTCCATTGGTCAAATCAGAAATTTTGGTAGCCACACGGTAGGTCATGTCGTGATCAATCGGCAGACCATTGACATGAGTGACCGTGGGCGGTCTGCCATCGTCATGATATTCCTCTCGGACGCCATCGTCGTATTGTACCCAACCCGGAATGGGATCTCCGGCATGGGTCTCTGCCACTCCTTTGGCAAGTAGCCATCCCGGCATTTGCACTACTGCTACAGATTCATCGGGTTTGATTTCGGCTTCCAGTGCTTCCAAACTAAAAAAGGAACCCGGGGGATAGTCGGTACCTCCTCGTACATTGCCTCCCATGAGCAAAACCGAATCGACCTTGTGGGCCCGTTGTCGTCTTGACGTGTTGAGACTGGATTTCAACAGGCTGCACAAGAATCGGCCCATGGAACATACCACGCCTCGGCTATTCACAGAGGAGAGAGGTTCAAAGGGCGGAGGAACGCGTGCGAGTTCCGTATCCCGTAGTGGAGCTAACGAGTCATAGGCACGCTCATTGATTTCCTCTAGTTCCGGATCTGGTTCCCAGTCACTGGTCTTCACAAATCGAGCTTGAATTCGAGGTTTGTCTTGCTCGGCATTGGCCCAGGAAATTTCCAATACCGTGGCATAAATGGCATCCAATCCTGGCTTTAACAGTCGTGTTCCATCGATCACCTCATCCACACGATGATGATCATGCCCCGAAAGAATGACGGGAAAATCAAATAGTCGACATGTCTTGTGATCATCTGGCACATACAAATGCTGCAAGGGCAATATCATATCGCAATTATATGTGGGCCCTTGTAGTTTTTCCTTGTATTCCGCCAAGGTGTCCCATGGATCGTCAATGGTCGCCCCTCCAAAGGCACCCGGTGCCTTGAAATGAGAATACAAATCGGGATCATCCGACAAGACACCGACCAATCCAATGCGACGTTGTTGGGTTCCATCAGGACTTGTCACTTGCAATATTTCATAATCTTGTTGACAGTCCATGGCCTCGTGATCTTTCATATTACTATTGATAATTTTGCCTGGAAAGTTGCGCACATGTTGACAGACGGTGCGATGATCAATATCGGCTTCATGATTACCCCAGGTCAAGTAGTCAATGGGAGTTTTGGCGAGGGCTTGCATCATACCCTTGCCTCGATCCACACTCGATAAAAGATAGGGGGCCAAAAAATCTCCCGTCAATACCGAAAAGACGCCATCTTGGGAGGTTGTCAAGTAATGATCAGAGTCTGCACTAGAATCACTTTTGCCATTATCATCATTTGCTGCTGCGGCAGAAGCTACTTGGCTTCGATAACCCAATAATTTTTCTCGGGTTGTTTTCAAAAGAGTCTTGACGGAAGCAAAATGTTCCAAGGTATACACGTCGGTAATCTGGACGATCGTAAAGCGTACTTCGGAGGCATCCACTGGTTTGGGTTGCCACACGTTCCTACAGGTTGTCGTTGTAGTTGTAGTTGTTTCATCCTTATCGGCTGTTTTGTCATCTTCTAAAAGATTCGGCATGTCGGGCTGTCGAGCCGTTCGGCCTCCACCATAATAGTTTTGTCTCTTGGTCTTCTTCTCGCCGTTTTCGGGAGGAGGAGAGGAAGCACGAAGCGTTTTGCTACTTGCTGGTGTTGTAAGCCATCGAGAAGAAGGCACACCGCTTGTTCTGATAGTAAAGGACGAAACTTGGTACCCGTGCCAAAATAAGAACAAGAGAAACACTCTGGTAGCGACGACGAATTGGCTTCTACCCACAACTCGCCCGTCAGCATCACCACCACCACCACTGCTACTGGCCAGAAGACGCATTATTTTGATAATTTGATTGCCTTTATCGTTTTCAACTTTTCTATTCCTACTATCTCATACCTCTACAATCCAAGCTACTGCTAGCAAACTATAAGCTAGCAGCCATCCTGCTGGGGGTTGATTTTGCCAGAGAGTAATTGAAGCTAGCCTTCCGGGCAGGCAGATCATCGTAACTTCAATTCCAACTACAGTTGGCTTACGGGGAAAGAACAAGCAAATCAAAAAATCTTACTGTTGGTACTCTAGCTAGTAGCTAGCTAGCTAGTAGTACAGTACTGTCACAAAAATGTGTGATGTCAGCTCGGATTCCGAGCAAGTGAGCGTTTTTAACGAAAGATTTTTGTGAAGGAAATAATTTTTAAACTTGTCAATCCATTAGGTGCAGTAACTGCTGCAGCTGTAAATGCGGAAGCACCTACTACCAAGCTATCGCATTGGTATGTGGATTTCCTTTTGAGCAAGTTTGGAGCCTTGTGATGAAATTGGAGTACGTTGCTATTCATAGCTTCTAGTAGCTACTAGATATTCCTTGTCCATACAACCTTTTCACAGAAATGAACTCATGGAAAGGTAAGAATTTTCGCAGCAATGAATGTCCTTGGTGGCGACGGATGGAACCTGGCGCAAACTTACTGATGTACAGGAAGGCGTATTATCATCCAATAGGACTGCTTTTGATTCATGATGGCGTCGTTTAATCGTCACATTCACATAACTATCTAACATTGATTGAATGTAGAGAATGAAAAACCTTGACCATGGCTCTCGAGTGCTCAGTTCAAACTTGGAAAAAAGTATTGGCCGTAATCACATCAGTCCCCAAGCAGTGTCTTTCCGACAAAGGAACGACAAGTTTCATAACAGCACATGGTAATGGTGGTGGCAGGTGCATAAAAACAGACACGTGCTCCAGCACCTCGAAAAAGACCCTTCACGCCTTTTTCCTGGTACACGGTTCGCAAGCAGTCAACCACTCCTCTGTAGGCCACCACTGACGATGACGATGACGATGCAGCATTATTTTTGCTAGCATAACTTTCGCCTCGTTGGACTTGCAATCGTAATTTGGCCATATCCAAGGGTGATGTCAACCAACTGGCCAAGGCTCCCGCACTGGAACTGCACAAGACCAACCAGGGAAAGGGAATTTCCATTTTATCGAGTGTTGACTTGTTGAGTTGTTGTGCGCCAAATAAAGAGTGACGCGTCTCCAATTTGGCACGTTCATAAAACATAAAATACAAGGCCGAGAATGGACCAAAGGATGCCAAGGTTGCCGCGTAACCCTTATAAATGCCCGACAAACCTTCGGTTTTGGCAATTTTTGTCAGAGCATCCAAACTTCCTCGATAATTGTTGTTGTTGAGATTTGTAGTGCTCGCATGTTGTACCTGCAGTCGTTCTTTAATAACATCGACGGGAACGTAAATGATGCAGGCGATGGTTTCCGCAATCATGCCGGCACTGAAATGGACCAAAAAATCGCCACTATGACTGTCATTGTCATCTTTGCCTCGAAAACTCTTTTGCAATTTTCCAAGATGTTCCTTGGCGAATTCGTAGGTGCAGAGGTAGGTAACCGTCCCAGGAGTTCCACCGACTAGAATGGCACCAAATCCACGATACAAACCGGCAACGCCTTCTGCTTTGAACGTTTTGGTCAAGACATCTTGGGTGCCCGTATATGCTTGGGCGTTGACGCCCGAAGCATATTGGACTTGCAATCGTGATTTGGCCGTATCAATGGGATGCGTAAAAATACGACTCACAATCCCTGCAAAGGCACTCCCCAAGGTATTGGAAATCATGACATGGTTGTTGTTCGTGGCAAAAAGGGGGATGTCGTCTTTGGATGTGGTCATTGTGAATGGTTGATCGTTTGGCAGTGAACCCAGAATAAAATTATGACACAATATAAACTTCACACAATGAAATATCTCTCCTGTTTCTAGCGGAATAACTCAAAATTGTGAAAACGATATCTTGTTGCTATTGCTAAAATCTTGTGATTGCTGTTTTCTTGTAGGGGGGCGTCATCGTCGAGTAGAGAGATTGAGAATTTTCGTCCATGCATTATCTTGGTGTTGTCGTCGTCTTTGGGTGTTATGACGTCAGTTTTGGACAGTGTGCGACCATTTTGAATATTGGGGTTCCCGTGGGGGGGTCTCACTCCGACCAAAGCTAAGTAGCTTTCAGTACCAAGCTAGCTAGGTGGGAGCCTAACGTGGTACCAATCGGACAGCTGCATGGGGCAAAGCTAACGAGAAGGGCGAAATGCGCAAAAATCCGAAATTCTACAGGCACTCTGTGTAGATTAATGTGCTGGTCACAAAATCAACATTTTGTTTGCCACAAACACACGTCCAAGCCGGGGGAGCTAGAACCAAAAACATTTTGTCAAACACAAAAACTGCTCATCAAACAGATCATCATGAAATCCATAAGTGTCAAAACGTCACTGTTGCACTTTTTGTGCTGAACTTTGTGCAGTGAGCGCGCAGGGTTTTCCAAACAGAATCATCCCTCACACTTCCTTGCATCTTAGCGGTCCACTGTGAGACCGAATTTTTGCACACCTGCTCTCTTCTCCGCCGTCTGGACAGGGGTGCTCCTGTGTGGCACAGTTCTGCAGCACTGCAACATTGACAAAGACCAACAACCAGCAAAGATTGAATGGTGCTTTCTTTAAATCACCACAAAGCAAAGGACAGCCGCCACAATGGAAGACGATGGACCATGGTCAGCATTCTTAAAATTTGATGTCGGCATGGATGTTGACTTTGAGATTGCGGAGCAAGAAACAACAACATGGATTGGAGATGATGAAAGTCAGGCATGTCTGGGAATGGATGGTGATGCCATGGGAGCCACAGCAGAGCATCCCACCATTCTGCCCACGTGCCTGTGGGATCCCATCAGCAGAACCAGGGGTGGGAAAGCTGCATGCGCATGATTCTCACTGGCATGGATGCCGTCACAGGGACCAATGTCTTGTTTGACAACAATTCAATGTGAATCTTCAGCCTCGCATCAAAACCAATGAAACCAATGCTTAAGTCAGGCTTTAAAGTTTGGGGAGTGTGCTGTTTGGTGTCTCAATCAGAGTCAAAGGAAAGGAATTGGAAGAGCATGCGGATGTCTTGGATGCAAATCTGAACTCGGGGTTTGTCTCTGCAATTGCCCCAGTTCATGCAAAGTTGCAACATTGAGGTTCAGGGAACGGATGATTTGGTTGCACAATGACTGAAACCTTCTCAACTCATTTCAATTTAGCGTTGTTCAACTTAACCGCATCGAACCACCATCAATTGATTCAGTGCATGCACAACAAACCATTTGAACAACTTGACCACATTCAACCATGGTGTGACCAATTCACCAAACTCCAGGAGCATTGGCCATTGCCATAAACGAGCATTTAAGGGAGAGTCCCCTGCATCAGGGGAGAGTTCGGAATCAGAGGAGAGTGTCAAACTCTCCCCTAATTTAGCCCTAAAACAGGGGAGAGTTTGGGGGAGAGTTTGTTTAACAAGAAAGAACGGTGACATGTTTTTGCTTGTGTCCAAAACTCTCCCCCAAAATGGGGGAGAGTTTCAAAACTCCCTCCTAAGACAGCGCAGATGTCAGAGCACATTTTGAAACTCTCCCCTGTTTTCAGGGGAGACTTTGAAACTCGACTTTGTTTAAGGGATCTTTTGGCATCATGAGCAATGGCCCAGGAACCTCATGTGTGTTAACCCAGGAGGGAACCTGGGACAGAACCCGGTGTCGAGCCTCAGACGGCACCTTGGATGGAACCCGGGATGGAGCCCTGGACAAAACCAGGGATGGAAGCTTGGAAGGAGCCCTTGATGGAACCCTGGATGGAGCCTCAGATGGCACCTTGGATGGAACCCGGGATGGAGCCCCAGATGGAACCCTGGATGGGGCCTTTGATGGAACCAGGGATGGCGCTGATGATTGGGACCTAGTTGGAATCACGTTTGTTGGGACAGGGTTTATTG
>ENA-ORBV01017420-ORBV01017420.1-microbial-mat-metagenome-genome-assembly--contig:-NODE-17420-length-10272-cov-5.408337_pt1 | contig 10272 bp, 7 predicted proteins | sample MGYA00237777_ERZ505514 | MGnify/ENA primary metagenome ERZ505514 (study PRJEB26160, sample SAMN06269048) | microbial mat metagenome | isolation source: Oligotrophic lake microbial mat | place...
TACACCTCTCTATTCGTCGGCAGCGTCAGATGTGTATAAGAGACAGGGGAACAACACCAGTCAAGAGGCGAAAGACGATCCTTGCAGGATGATGAGATGTATATTCCACAAAAACCCATGGGAGATGAGTCGTGTCCTTGTTTGACGGTCGATCAGATAGAAGCTGTTGGTAGTATGGATACTTGAAATTCCGATGCACTCAACGACAACAACATTTCTGGTACAGAAACGGCCACGGGCGTGGTGGTCGAATTGAATAAGACTGTCCTTTCAGGGTACGGTGTCGGATGTGCCAATCACGATATTGATAATGCGGCATGTCAACCCCGACAAGTATGTTGGAGTCAAATTCCAATCCCCAAGTCTTGTGAAGATAGCTGGTGTCTTCGCTCTTGGTGTTATGTTGACCCCCAAAATTGTCAAGTAGAACATCAAAACAGTAGCTTACGGGTTGGAGTGGCACTGAGTTTTGCGGCCTGTGGCCATTTACCTCAATTGACCTTTGAAGATAGATACTCCCGATTGGAGAATCGGACGTTTAAAGTTGCTTTGAATCACAATACAGGAGGATGGCGTGGAGCCTATCATCCTTCGGAGCAATCATTCGCAACCGACAACAAGTTTTGGCATGGCCCTATGGTGGAGTTTATGCAAGAATCGGCCAAAGATGGAGGATATTCCTTGGAAATTACCCGACCGCCCGAGTGGTTAAAAAACGAGTCGGAAAAATTCTTTGGAAATTCCGAGTTTGGATATTGTGTTTATGCAACCGCACTGGGATATTTGGATCTTTGCATTGCGGATTACACCATTTCGGCTGAACGTGCTGCCATGACTCCTTTCTTTGAAACCTCGTCCGTGCCAATCTATTTGGTAGTCTTTGTCACGCCCGATGATGAAGGGGCATGGCAGGCTTTTTTCCAAAATTTTCGAACTATATTTTTGCCCTTCACAAGAGGATCGTGGTTATTGATTCTGTTTGGATGCTTGCCCCTCTTGGGTGTGATTATGTTTTTCCATGAAAAGGACATTCCGGGATCTGCCTTTCCCAACGAATACAACGCACATTTGACCAACCGAACGACGCAAGAAGTCACAGTTGAAGCACGCAAGATTGCTCTCTGGAAGCAACTCTTAAAGTCTTATTACATGTCCTTTTTGGGCTTCTGGAGTGGAGGATATGATGTTGCAGCACTATCGGAAGGGGGCAAGGTACATTTACTTGCAGTTTCTTCCTTTTTGGCTCTTGTTTTGGCGGTCTATACAGCCAATCTTGCCGCCATTCTAACAACGGCAAAGCTGAAAAACTCGGTGGACAGCCTGGAAGAGGCCCTTGCGCAGGACTACCGATTTTGTGCCACCCGGACTGTGGCCCAGCTTGTGTCGGAAATTCACGATTTTGACGCATCCGAACGTATTCTGCCGGATCCTTTGAGTGAAGGTGGCGATGGCTTGCCTGGATTTTCTTGTCCGGGATGTGCGTCAGGAAAACGCATCCTTGATTTCATGGACGAAAACCCTGGCGATGTTTCACTGTACTGCCATGCTGCATTGGTGGAGCTCGGGGACATTGAAATATTCCATCGAGACGGAAAGCATTGTAACAAGAGTATTGTTGGTGACATACTGGCACAAAGTATTAGTGGATTCCCAATCAATTCTGAAATTGCTCCGGAATTGACAGCCTGGCTGTATGATGCCAAATTTTTGGGGAAGTTGGCTGAAAAATATGAAGAAGAGGAGCCAGAAAGCAAATGCGAAAGTGTAGAGGCGGAAGTGCAGGAAGAAGGCGTAGGCTTGACGATCCCCCAACTTTCTGGTATCTTTATTATCACGGCTATCTTTACTATCGCAGGCCTCGTCGCCAAAGCGTTGAAGGATTTACAAACTAGACGCCTAAACGCAGGCGACGTGACCGTGGAAAAAGATATCATGATCGACCAATGGGGAGGCATAGTGGATAACCCCAACCAGGAGGAAAGCGACGACCAATCGAAGACGCCACTTTCGGGATTGAATCAGCCACGGCCAGAGGAAGTACAAGAGTAGCTGCCAGACTGTCTCTGAGAAAATGTCACAGACTCTAAAAGTCGCATGGCCAACAATTTCTAGTGCACATGCAAACATGCATAGCGGATTATTGTTACTGCATCATAAGCTGTTATTAAGTCCAGGTTATCCTTGACGTTGGTCCGCTCCTCCTTTCGGTGTCGTCTCGGCACTGACTAAGTCAATAGCTAGTACACGGTAGTAGTTGATATCAGTTTCGATAGCCTCAGCATGCTCCAATTCGTATTCGTCTGAAGCAAAAGAGCCGACAATCCCACTCAACGATCTCTTCCTCTACAATAAGGGTAATTCGATGATCTCCGTGCCGTCAAAAAATTATAGCAATTTCCAATCCAAAGAGTAACTGCAGAACCACACATAGACTAGCTATTTAGCGGTTCCGGCTTATTGTTGTTTTGCTTTTGCGTTCTCATGTGGCAATTTTCATATCAACTGGTTTGAACACAAAGAACATGGCTAGCGCATTTTCAAAAAAGAGAGAGTTCCAATACGGCTCCACAAAATAATGTCCAAATGGAGACCCCATCATAACCACCAAAATGGCGGCGATCGGAGTAGGGATCTTGCCCCAAAATGGCAAGTTCCCCAGGGGTGAAAATTCCAACGCAATGAAAACTGCTTGATAAATAAAAAAGATTGTTGTTGTAAAGATATGAGGCCGGTAGCAGTAGGGTTTGCCAACAGTATCTGATTGGTCGAAGCAACCATGGGAATTGTCCAATGGATAGGAAAATACCCACAAAAGAATCTCGTGGAAGACTCCCGACGCCAAAAAGGTGGATAGCATGGCAACGTGTTTGGGAAAATGCTTGCGGACGGGTTGATACACCCCACACTTGAGAACATCGTGTATAACGAGATTCCATTTGGATCCCCAAAATTCGGATAGACTTCGGGCCGTTAGACAGGGATTGTCCATCAAAATGTTTGTCTTATATCCCGTGACAAGGGATTGTGCCATTATCAAACCCTCTCCAAAGGCCGAAAGAATCACTTGAAAGAAGATACCAAAGAGCATGTTCCGCAGCAACCAGTCCTGCGGTCGCAAAAATGCGCTAATGGCATAGTAATCTGAATCAGCAGGAAGGTTGCCTTGCGCCAAAGGAGGTACGAGATTTGGAAAATAGAGAAACATGGACAATAACATTCCAGTGACCAGTATCATTTTGAAGAAGCTCGGTACATGTGAAAAAAATTCGGAGAGAGTCACTGGCACGAATTTGTCCAATTTGGGATCCCTTTCCATCATCATGGGGCAGCTAAAGTACAGGGCAAAACTCTTTGTCGATGCCTTGGCATAAGAAGGAGTAAAGCCGTGCGCGGCAGCAGTCGTTTTGAAGAGGCACGTCACTGGATGGATCGCTCCCAAAGAAAAACGAAAAGCTTGATTTCTCACAGAGAGAACTTTACACAACGCAAAGGGCCCCAAAAATACAGTCGGAAACACTAGTCCGTAGGTAAACAGATACGAAAGCGTTGTCCCCTGTTTTTGTACCACAAATTTGTAAACCAAAATGGACAACAGTGCTGCCAACAAAGATTCCAGGATCACCATCTACAACCCCCACACACCAGAAGATGGCCAAGAGGAGAAAAGGGTAAACAGAGTCAGTACCTGACAAATGCTTTTGCTGTGCCCAGATACGATGTGCATGATGAAACTTACACCCAACAGGACATGCCAGGCCGTCAAGCTCATTGCGTAAAATCCCCATGTTTCGCCGTTTTTCAGGTCAAAGGTCGCCAGTGGCTCCCGAAGATCACGTTCCCATGCGTGAGGCAGCGATAGCCATAGGGACTCAATTGTGCTCATCATTTAGCCGTTTTATAGTGTCTAGCTGATTTATTTTGTTGTCGTGTTGGGGGAAATTATTAGCCTGTTGTAAAGTGGATAATTATTCATGGGCCAAACAAAACATACCTTGTCGTTGATGGCGTTAAGTTTTGGCTTCATAATAACCACGTACGCGTACGTGTTAACAGCGATTGCAGTAGACGCACACTATCACTACGAAACCATTTTGGTTCACCTCTACTGCCTACTAGCTAGCTAGCTAGCTAGTAGCTCCAGAGAGTGCTCTTGAAAGAAAGATCTGAATTCACTGTGGTCAAAAGTGTTATTGGCTCAATCAGTCTTTTTCCAATTTGACTTACTTCCTTTTTCTAGAATAGAATGACACCACTAATTCTGAACAAAGATTTGATCATGTGACACAGCAGAACAGAAATGAACTGATGAGCTCAAAAGTTGTCTCCTTGGTGCTGTGGTCAACTGCAGGGCCCACTGCATCCATCTTTGTTACAACTGAGCACTGAGAAGTTAGCATTGCTATCCTACATGATTGTAGTCATAGCTTCAAGTTCTACATGTGCTTTGGGATCCCTTAACTTACCTCCAACAAATGTGCAACTGCAGTGACAGTCTCCTGCTCAAACGCCCACAAGCAGAAACATGACGTTGGAGCCATCCCTGTTGGGAATCTTCAAGAGATGAAGTGAAAAATGCACACCAGAGATTGTGGCCCTGGTTGACAAGAGCTGTTGATGAAATGATTGGCTAGCAAGATGAGAAGACAATGAACTTGACAAAAGAAAAGAAAAGAAGCTCCAATCAAACAAGCCAGTCATGATGAAGGTTGATGCTCCCAACAAGCACAGGCTGGTAGGGAAGAAATGGAAAGTTGACCAAAGCTAAGTCTTGGCATGCACATGCAACCTAATGTGCACATGTGTCTCTTGTAGGTTAATCTTTGCCGCAATCCAACAGCAGCAAGCACATTAGACATGCACTGCATCGAAGAGACAAGTGACAGTTGCAATAAGAAATACCAGGGCCATGACTGAGTTTTGTTTTTACTTTTGTTTCTGATGAAAGACAAGACAATGATAATATTTTCCCACCTTGATCAGTAGTGTTATAAGCCTAGCCAGACTAGTAACTCAAATTTGACTTCTCTGCCAGAATAGAATCTGCCAGAATAGAATTGCACCACTAGTAGTTTTGAACCAGGATTTTGATTAACTTTCACCGTCATATGGATTTGTAAATAGTATAGATACAAAATAATCATGATGCCACCGCAGGACGGGCACCAACGCTGTCTCCTGCTGCCACAGTCAACGAGCATGCTCATGAAACATTGAGCGATCTTTCTCGCCATCACTCGTTGAGCAACCACCTTTACTGTCCTCTACGGATGCAGCCACAGTTTCAAGTTCCACGTGATGATGTACTTCGGGATCGTCCCCCATAATCCCATGATAGCCCTTCAGCATGGTTGCTGTTGGCCACCACAAAAAGGCTGTACCAAAGACAAGAACAGCATAATTTGCCTCTTCTAGAGCTGGATGGCTCTGCTGCTGCAAACCTTGGCGCAAGATTAGGAGTATCAGAGACACCACAATCAGAGCCAGAAAAAGTTGGTATCGTTGTAACAAAATAGCAGCACTGTGTATCTCTGTTGCTGTCGTCGTTGATGTTCCCGTCGTAGCACAAGACAATTGTTGTGTTTGATAGCCAATGGTTCTCCATATGCCTAGAGTGGCACAAATAGCAAAAACAAAGTCGGTGAATCCCATAATATTTTTCCAACATTGTAGATCCGATAGAAGCTCTGTTCGTTCCAATGGTGATAAGATTGCGTGTTGCCGTTGTTGCTCTTGATGTAGTACTTGCTCAAAGTGGTTTTCAAAGTTATTGCGACAGACAAATGCGAGTATGTGGTATGCTCCCAGAAGTATTAAATAAACAGTGGCTGCCTGACTTAATGGTTTACGATAAACATCCACCCCCGAACTCAACATAAGTATCAACGACAAAACACAACTGTGCTTTACGGCCTGAAGGATGACACCTGGAAGAATGTACAAGTTTGGAACAAGACGAGTGAGCAAACATCATTTACTTTCATACACAGAATGAATGCAACAAAAACAAAGAGTGTCCTACCAAGGTGCTCCAACTCTTTCCACGGAAATCCATGATTCGCATCATTATAATTCCAGATCATGTACAAAACAAGCCGACAAACATTCTCCAAAGTACAAATAGCAATGGTTGCGGCAATGCACGATGGGATGATCCACAAATGTAGGGGTATTGCGCCCGCACTATTGTTGTGATGGTCATGATGGTTGCCGTTCATGAGATGTCGTAACCGCCACCGGTATGAACCATGATAGGCCAATAAGAGACCGATATGAAGTGCCGTCAAAATGGAATAAATGTATAGACGATGCGGCCGCTCTTGGTTGTCCTTTTGGGACCACCAATAATCATGCTGCTGAGAATCATAATCATCCCCGTCGATATTATTGTGATTCGATGATTTCCAAACCACTTGGCCGGTTCCATGAAGGACAAGGTCGCCCCAGGTGTCCTTGTATTGATTGTTGCAATTGGCATACAAGACCACAAAATTGTCGTCTCCTATGAATGATGATGACTTGGTGGTGGTTGAGTTGATCGATGGTGGCTGTCCTTCTTGGGGAATGATGTAGTGTTGGATGTCTGGTGGAAGCTGAAACGGAAAGGAAATTGTTGTTGTGGTCTTGGTAGAATTGCTCGGATTCTTAGTAGTAGCAGTTATTGCAGTCTTATTCAACGGAACACGAATATGACGACCATATGGTTCCAACTTGTTCATATCGCTCACGATGAAATCTCCTGGACTCTTACAAACATTTTGTTGTTCGGCCATCAAGGCAGGCGTACAACACCAAAAAGGTGATCCACCATGATAATTGTCATTCGAAAAGCCGAGCCCAAAGTCTTTGCTCCAATGACATCCGCTGTTGTCGCCAAAAGACATTTGTGACACGGTACAATTGTTGGGTAATTGTAAAACTACCAGGTCCAAATAGAGAGATGCAAGATCGGATGGTTGGACACGAGTGCCGTTCTTGTTGTTCTTGTTGCTTTGCTGTAGCAGTTCCCACTGCAAATGAGAAAAATCAATGCTTCCAGGTGGCCGTAAGCTTCCTTGAGAATAATGAATGGAATTGGGATCCGCCGACTCGAGATAAAAATTCACAACGGGAGCAGAATCATCACTACTAGTGCTGCCATGTGTTTTATTGACAGATTCCGTAGCCACCACGGCAATAATGTAGTGCATGTCACTCGAAAATAAAACGACCACCAGCGCCAATAACAACAGGAAGAAGCGAGCACCAAAGGAAGGTCGCCACAGAAGTGTCATTGTAAAAATAACGTTGCACCACCTGGAATATGGACTGACTGTCAGTCCTCGCCAGCGATTGCATCTACCACGGTGGTACACTCTTTTCAAAACCAGCTAATGCTTACTTGACGAAAGTTGTTTGGTGGCCGCTGCATACACCATGCATGCTTCAAATACAATTGGGGTCTTGACGACAGCATAACCAATTGCAGAAGAAGGTCTTGGTCGCTGATGTTAGCACTGGTACGTACCAGTAATAAGCCGTCGGAATTATTTCGTTATTTTCTAAACCGCGGACCTCATGGCGACAGTGATGAAAGGGCTCAGGCACAATCGTTAGGATTAGGGTTTGGACTAAATGACGCCTCCGCCACGCCTTGGTTGCTCAGAATCAATGATTGGTACTAGTACCAGGTATCATCTGGGCCTGGCCTAGCTAGTAGTAGCTATTACTACTTAAGTAGGTACCGTATGAGCAGAACGACCTACTAAAGATACTAGTACGTACGGCTGATAAGAAGAGTCCGGCATTGTAGCTAGTAAATCTAATCCTAGTACATGTGTCCTGCATTATGTTTTCCTTCTCAAGAATCCATTCATAGGTCTCAGATTTTTGACGTAGTCAATGTCATCACATACCTCGTCCGTGCATCCATCTCGTGGAGGAGTGCAAATGCCGCACGATTCATTACAACAAACATCGCCAGCCTGGGGATGTGGATGGGATGGTGAGAATACTGTCCTAAAAACATTCGAGAAGAGATTGTTTCGTGTTACCGGTACATACCTGACAAAGGATTGGTCCACATTGCTCGCAAAACTGGGCCGTACAACCTCCCCCTTCAGGAGCACAAATACCACAACTGGAGTTACAGCAGTATTCCCAGTCCTTAATAGTATCCAACAAATGAAACGCAAATTTTTGAGATTATTCTTTCCAAAAATACCTTTGATAGTTGCATCATCAAAAGGAGGAACTTACATTGCAGATAGTATTGCCGCATGTTTCCACAATGACGCACTGACCAGCCCGGCATACATACGTAGCACAGGGCTCCGAGTCGCACGGGACCTCGGGACAGTCGCTGTCCTGGGCACAATCGGGCACTATTCGTTCGTAGCAATAGTCCAAGCCGGCAGAACCTATTCCGTCGCAACCGGGGACTGTTCCATCACCCATAAGCTCCGTTTGAAAGCAAGAAAGTTCGCCTGCACATTGCAAGTCATCGTCGCAATCTGTATGTGCGGGGAATTTTCAGTAGTTCGAGTTTTGTGGATTGGCAATGGTGGATATGGTACAGTGAGGCGACGACCATTGTGAAAAATACTTGCACCAATATTCCATTCAGACATACCTCCTTCGCAAACCTTGCATGGGTCGTCCACGGAACATGGGACATCGCGGAGACGGAGATGGTGTTCTGCCGGCATGTAGCAGTAATCTTGACCCGGGGCGCCTTCACCAGAACAGCCTGGAACAGGATTGACTTCATCTCCGATACGCCGGAAACATTTCAACTCCCCTTGGCAATCGCTGTCGTCATCGCAGTCTTTGATCGGATACATCAAGTTGTGGATTGTTATTCGCAAAATTAGAAGTTTTCCGGCACGAATGAAGCCGCAAAAGAGGCAAAACATGAAACGAGAAAGTGAGAATATACGTAAGGATAATATTTCTCTGGACAAAACGGCAGAAAATACGAAACAACATAACTGACCGCCTTCACACATTCCACACGGCATATCGGGCAGACAATCTGCGTCGGAGAGGGTTGATATGGCATTGCCAGTCTCGCCAGCGACGCCAGTTGCCTCTGTTTCCGTGGGTACCAGTGACGCCACATCCTCCGTTTCTGTTTCTGTGGAAACTTCAGACGGCACCTGAGTCAGGCCATTTTCCAGCATGTCAGTTGTTGTGGCACTTTCAGTAACTATTATAGTCGCCGCTATAGATGGGGACATTGTTTCAGTACTCTCCATGGTTCCAGGTTGTGTAGGTGGCATTGTGTCTGTATCTTCGGTCGACTCCATTTCGGTGCCGGTTTCTGTGGAAACTTCCGATGGAACTTGTGTCAGGCCATTTTCCAGCATGTCAGTTGCTGTGTCCATTTCTGAAACCATTATAGATGTGGCTATAGAAGGCGACAGTGTTTTACTATAAGCAATCGTGGACATTTCAGTTGTCTCCATGGTGTCATGTTGTGTAGGCGGCATGGTTTGATCATCCTGCATCATGTCCATGGCAGTGTCCATCTCAGGTCCTTCCCCAGCGGGATGGACGGTTGATATATATGTGACATCCATGGTATCTGCTAGGGTAGGTGACACTGTTTCTTCCATCGATTCTATGTTGGTTTTGTTGTACTCGGTTTCTGCTAGATACAAGCTCGCCAGCTCATCGTGCACAAGATCATTTTCTGTACCCAGGTCTGTACCAAGCATAGTTGTGGCTTGCGTTGGCGGGATTGATATTCTTCCATCGGAGATGTAGATTGTCTCACTCTCTGTCGTCATCGTGGTAGCCATTTCTGATGGATAGCTCGTCCCCATGTTGGGTGTGCCTATCATCTCGCTCTCTGTCGTCGTGACGGTAGCCGTTTCTGATGGATAGCTCGTCCCCATGTTGGATGTACCTATCATGGATGCCCCATCAGACGGCGACGCAGTCTCGAATGGTCCCGTGGATGCATTCTGCCCCCATGAACTGCCAAAACTGCCCGCTAGTAAGATCGTTGCAACCATGAATAAATCAACTGATTTCATCCTCAATATATATCAAACATTAATCCCCAATCTACGTTTCAAGTAGTTTCTGAACTTATCCAGGGAATAGTCGAATATTTGTTTTTGATTTTCCAAACTTTTTCAACAACATAGGTTGAGGTAGCGTTCTCGAAATAGAAAAAGCCTGTTGCTTCTAGTAGTAGCAGGAGCAAATATCGATGCTATACAGTTAGTACTAGCTAGCTAGTAGATAGTTAGCTATATTGCTAGCTAGTACCTGGTACTGTATTGTTGT
>ENA-ORBV01017422-ORBV01017422.1-microbial-mat-metagenome-genome-assembly--contig:-NODE-17422-length-10271-cov-3.377869_pt1 | contig 10271 bp, 3 predicted proteins | sample MGYA00237777_ERZ505514 | MGnify/ENA primary metagenome ERZ505514 (study PRJEB26160, sample SAMN06269048) | microbial mat metagenome | isolation source: Oligotrophic lake microbial mat | place...
GCGTGGCCTCACGCTCTCGCGCGATGGTCGGCGGCTCGCCTCGGCCGGCGAGACGGACCAACCCGCGTTGTTCGAGTGGGCCGAGCAGACCGTCTTTCGTGAACTCCTCGGCCCGGCGAATATCCGCGCGTCAGACATCGGATTCGATCTCTCCAGCGATGGCGCGTGGCTCGTGACCGGGGATCAGTATCCTTATGCGGGCTCCGGCAATCCACCCCGGGCGCGGGTCACGGTAGCGGTCTGGGATGGGCGCGAGCAAATCGCCTCGTTCGAACGCGAGATTGGCCAGACCGAGCGCGCGACGGTCTTCCTTGATCGACGCGCGCCCGCGATCACTTACAGCGCCACCGCCGGTGGCATCTGGCAGCGCCGGCTGCAACCGGGCGCGGACGGCCGGTTCGTGCTGGGCGACGAAACCCCAATCGGCGCGGCGAAGGCCCGTGTCCTGGTTCGCATCGAGCCGGAGGGAGACTGGATCGTCCGGCGTCTGCCGGGAAAATCATTCGCGGTCTGGCCGAACGGCGATCCGGCCCGGGAAGCGGATCTCTTTTCCCAGGGGCCGGCTCCCAAGGGCATTTTCCACCTTGAGCGCCGCTGGGCGGTCAGCCGCGATGCCCCGGAGGGGCCGTTGCACCTCTGGTCAACCGATGCCCGCGCTGAAATCGGATCGATTGTCGCGCCGCGGGCCACCGGCGTCGCGTTTTCCCCCGGCGGCGATCGCGTGGTTGTGGCGGGCGACAAGACCTACCGGGCCTGGACCCTGCCCGATCTCCAGCCCGGGCTGGAATGGCCGCTGCGCAACGATGGCGATCCCCAGAAGGTGTTTTCGTTTTCCCCGTCCGGCCGCTGGTTCGTGGGCGAACTGGGCGGCAGCGCGGTGGAGCTTCGCGATGGACACAGCTTCGAACTGCTCGTGCGGTTCGAGCCTCCGCTCACCCTTGAGCTGGGAGGAGTGCGCTGGTCGCCTGATGAGTCGCGGATCTACCTGCGATCACGCGGTCCCCGGATTTTCTATTGGGATCTCACCGCGTTGCGCCGCGAGCTGAAGGCCCGAGGCCTCGATTGGTGAGATCGTCGCGGGTGGCCACGGAAGAAAGTTGAGGCATTTCGGCTTTTTCGGCTGTGGGCTGAAACTTTTGTCCGGCGATTCCTGAATATGAGATAGCTGGCCGATCTGCCCCCGCGTGGATAAGCGGGGGATGGGGCTGGAGCCTTCGCCTCATCTAAAATTCGCCTCTACCATGAACCCTGTTCTCCCGAAGAAAAATTTCATCATCGCGCTTGGCGTGCTGCTGCTCGGCCTGCTCGTCGCGCCGGTCCGTGCGGACATCCTCTATGTGGCAAACCACAGCGGCACGATTACGAAGTTCAACCCCGGCGGCGTCGCCTCTGTCTTTGCCAACAGCGGCTTCAGCTCGTTCGGCCTAGCCTTTGACACCGCGAACAATCTCTATGTGACACACGAATTTTCCGACACAATCGACAAGATCACTCCAAGCGGCGTCCGCTCGGTCTTTTCGACCAACGGAGTGAGCAACGAATTCGGAGTGGCTTTCGATAGCGCGGGAAATCTCTACGTGCCAAACGACGACAACGGCACGATTTCGAAATTTACCCCGGGCGGCGTCGGCTCGGTTTTTGCCACTGGATTTGTCAGACCACGCGGCCTGGCATTCGACAGCGCGGGCAATCTCTACGTGGCAGACTTCAACGGCACCATTAAGAAGTTTACCCCCGGTGGCGTGGGCTCGGTCTTTGCCAGCGGATTGAGCGGCCTGGAGTTTCTGGCCTTCGACAGCGCGGGTAATCTCTACGTGACCAATGCGGCCAACAACACGATCACGAAGTTCACCCCCGGCGGTGCCGGCTCGGTTTTTGCCAGCAGTGCCTTGAACTTGCCCCAAGGCGTGGCCTTCGACAGCGCGGGGAATCTTTACGTCGCAAACACCGGCGACAACACAATCGTGAAGTTCACCCCCGGTGGCATCGGCTCGGTCTTTGCCAGCGGATTGAGTAGCCCAATTGGCCTGGCCTTTACCGACAATGCCGGTGTGCCGCTCAAGCTGCCGCCGCCGTCGCCCGTCACTCTCACTGGGTTCAAAGGTGGCACTGTCGGTGGCGCCGATTTTTCCGGGCAGTCGTTCACCATCCCCGGATCGGGCGCTTTCACTAACATCTCGTTCAATTTCTTGTCCGGCGCCGACCTTCCCCGCGCGGCGGGCACCGGCTTTCTCTTGTCCACGGCGTATGCCGGCACGCCCACAGCCCTGAGCAACGCGACCCCCGGCTACCTTGGCTCGGCCGCGGCGACCGACGGGTTCTACAATTTCGGCAGCACCGTCACTCTGCTGGGTGGCACGCAATATTTTTTCTACTCCGACACCGTCGTCACGCATACCAGATCCGGCAGCGATGGCTATCCGGGCGGCAGTTATTATAATTCTTCCTCTGTCATCACCGGTTTTGCGAACCCTGCTGGGGATGCAAATTTCGGGGTGAGCGGAACTGCGGTGGTTTCACCTCCGCCCCCGCCCGGCACTCTCACGGGGTTCACCGCAGGCGTTGGCAGTGGCGCCAATTTTGTCGGACAGTCGTTCACCATCCCCGCACCGGGCTCCTTCACGAACATCTCGTTCAACTTCTTGATCGGCAGTGACACTCCCGTTGCGGCGGGCACCGCCTTTCTCTTGTCCACGGCCTATGCCGGCACGGCCGGTGCCCTGAGCAAGGCAACGCCCGGCTACCTTGGCTCGGCCACGGCGTTCGGCGGGTTCTATAACTTTGGCGACAGCGTTGCTCTGGTGGGTGGCAGACAATATTTCCTCTACTCCGATACCGTCTTTACCCATACCGGCTCCAGCAGTGATGGTTATTCTGGCGGCAGTTATTTTGGAGCTATTTTTGCCAGCGGTCTTTTCTCCAATTTTGTCACCCCTGCCACCATGGTGGATGCAAATTTCCGGGTGGCCGGCATTGCGGTGGGCGTGCCGCCACTGGCTCGTGCCGACATCCTCTACGTTTCAGCCCTCAGCAGTATTAACCCGATCGTGAAGGTGGCCGCCAACGGCGCGGTCACCGGTTTTGCCGGCGTTGGGTTTTCAATCATTGCGGGTGTCGCGTTTGACGGCGGGGGCAATCTCTACGCGGCGGACCACGGACTCGAAACGATTGTGAAAACAGACCGCGCCGGTGTTCGCTCGATCTTTGCCAGCGGCGTCGGCTCGGCCGACGGTCTGGCCTTTGATGCCGTGGGCAATCTCTACGTGTCCAACTTAACCTACGACACGATTACGAAGATCACCCCTGCCGGGGTTAAATCACTCTTCGCCGATAGCAGTAGCGGCGTGCACCGCCCCACTGGCCTGGCTTTTGACCGCGCGGGCAATCTCTACATCGCAAATTTTCAGCGCTCCACGATTGTGAAGGTCACTCCCGCCGGGGTCGGCTCGGTCTTTGCCACCGACGTGGGCTCGCCCCGTGGCCTGGCCTTTGACAGCGCGGGCAATCTCTACGTTGCCAACGCCGCCGGCAACGGCTCGATTGCGAAGATCACCCCCGCCGGCGTCACTTCGGTTTTTGTCGGCAGCGGCTTGGGGAATTACCCCTTCGGTGTGGCCTTCGACGGCGCGGGCGTTCTCCACGTGGCAAGCCTGCAAGACGGCGCGATCAGGAAGTTCTCCTCGACGGGCGCCGACCTGGGCGTCTTAGCCACGGTGGGCGGGGCGCAGTATATCGCCTTCACCGATAGTGCCGGCGTTCCTCTCCCGCTGCCGCCGGCAGGGGTGGTGCCGCCCCCTCCTCCTCTGCCACCCGCAGACCCCGGCCGGATCGTGAACATGTCGATCCTCTCCACCGCCGGCACCGGCGCGCAAACCCTCATCGTCGGCGCGGTGATCGGCGGCGCGGGCACGATCGGCACCAAGCCTCTCCTCATCCGCGGTGTGGGACCGGCCTTGACCGGCTTCGGCGTCCCCGGCGCCCTCGCCGATCCGACGTTGAGCGTGTTCGCCGGCGCGGCCGTCGTGGCCACGAACGATAATTGGAGCGGCGACGCGCTCGTGAACTCCGTCGGCACCAGCGTTGGCGCGTTTGCACTCGCCCCGGCCACGAGCCGCGACGCCGCGCTCTACGCGCCCGCGCTCGCCGCGCGCGACTACACGATCCAGATCACCGGCGTCGGCGGCACCACCGGCATCGCGCTCGCGGAGCTCTATGACGCATCGACCGGCGCGTTCTCCGCGACCACGCCGCAGCTCGTGAACGTTTCCGCGCTCACCCAGGTCGGCACCGGCGCGGACATCCTCATCGCCGGCTTTAGCCTCGCCGGCACGACCTCGCGCACGCTCCTCATCCGCGCGGTCGGCCCAACGTTGTCCGGCTTTGGCGTGCCCGGCGTGCTCGCCGATCCGCAGCTCGCGCTCTTCAGCGGCGCGACGCAGCTCCAGCAAAACAACGACTGGGGCGCCGCCGCCAATGTGGCGCAAATCACCGCCACGACCAACCAGCTCGGCACCTTCGCCCTCACCGCCGGCTCGAGAGATTCCGTCATCCTCACGACCCTCGCCCCCGGCAGCTACACCGCGCAGGTGAGCGGCGTCGGCAGCACGACCGGCGTCGCACTCGTGGAAATTTATTTGGTGCCGTAGGCGGAGGAGCCCGCCGATGGGTCACTGCCGTTGAATTCGGCGATGACTCACGCAATGGGCGCAAAGGTTTTCTACTCACATCCTTTGCGACCTCCGCGCCCTGTGCGTGAGGCAATGAGTGGCCGATTCTCTGAGGTCAGGCTGAAACATGCAACGGTCGCTGTCAGCGTGAGGACGTAGTGCGTGTTGCATGTTTCAGCCAGGCCCCTTCGGGTTAACCTTCAATCGAAAATAGTCTCGCCTCGCGTCCGCCCGAGACGTCCTCGCGGCTATGACTACGCGAACAAGGTGGCGATCGGCTTCCCGCCATCGGTGATCGGCACGGGACGGTCCCCATCGTAGAGATTTTTCGAGTAGTCGATGCCCACGGCCGCGTGAATCGTGGCGAAGAAATCCGGCACGCTCACGGGGTCGCGCACGATTTTTTTCGAGAGCTCGTCGGTCTCACCATAGGCGCCACAATGGCGGAGACCTCCACCGGCGAGCACGCACGTGAACGCGCGTCCTTGATGCCCGCGACCACCGCCACTGTCGAACTCCGGCGGCCGGCCAAACTCACTCGTCACCACAATCAAAGTCCGGTCGAGCATCCGGCGCGCCTCCAGGTCGGTGATCAGCGCGGCCATCGCGATATCGAGATCGGCAATGAGGCCGTGCTGCTGCTTGATGCCGCCGTTGTGCACGTCCCAGCCATTGCCGTTGATGAAATTCAGGTTGTGCGAGACTTCGATGAAGCGCACTCCACGTTCCACCAGTCGCCGGGCGAGCAGGCAACGTTGGCCAAACTCGCCGCCGTAGCTCGCTCGCAGATCCGCTTTTTCTTCTTCGAGCCGGAAGGCGCGCGTAAATTCCGGGCTGCTCAGTTTGAGACTCTGGTCGATCGCGGCATCGTAATCCCCCTGGCGCGCGTCGGTTGCAGCCGGCGTCTGGCTACGCACGGCGGCAAGCAACGCTTCACGTCGGGACTGACGGTTCGCATCGATTCCCTCGGGGCGCGACAGCCCGGCCGGTCCCTGTCCGGTATCCGTCAGGTAGAGAAATCCCGCCCGCGCCCCGAGGAAGCCGGGGCCGCGGGTGACGTTGGGATAACCGATCAACACGTAAGGAGGCGCCCCGTCCAGCGCCGCGCGCCGCTCATGCGCGACGACGGAGCCGATCGACGGATAAACGACCGTGCCCGTCACGACGCGACCGGTGTGCATGCGGTTGGTCGCCGCGGCGTGTTCGTCGATCACATCGTGGTGCACGGTGCGGACCGCCGTGACGCGGTCCATCAAGGGCGCGAGACGCTTCAAGTGCTCGCACACACTCACTCCTGAAACCGCGGTCGAAATACCGTCGTAGTAGGAGCCGGCGATCTTCTTCCCGGGATCGCCGCGCCGCTTGGGATCGAACGTATCAATCTGTGACATCCCGCCGCCGAGCCAGATCGAGATCACATGATCGGCTTTGCCCTTCAGAATCGGAGCGGAGGCATTCGCCGCACCGTTGACGAGGCGAGGCAGCAAGACCGAGGCGGCGGCGGAACCCGCAGCAGTGGCGAGAAAATTTCGGCGATTCATGGGAGTTGGGTTTCGCTCAGCGGAGCCAAACAAATTCACGGGTGTTTACGAGCGTCCACACGACATCTTCAAACGCCTCGCGCCAGGCTGGGCGCAGGCGCGGATCAGGCGGCGGACCCGCGCGCGCTCGCTTCTCCAATTCCATCATCACGGTGGTGGAATCGGGCATGAGGTGATTCGACCACGACACCGCCGGCAACGGGGGCAACGCCGGCGGCGGCGTCACTTCCGCTGCAGGCACCTGCCGCGTCGCAAAGCCCGGACGGACCGTGCCCACGAACGACGAGCGCTCAGCCGCGGTCGGCCAGCGTCCGAGCACGCGTAAAGCCACGTCGTCCACAAGCTCCTCGGGGCTGTTCGCCACGACAGCGAGATTCGCCAACGCACTTCCATGCGCCGCCCGCGTCACCCACACGGATACGATGCTGTTGGCGAGCACGCCGGGCTGAAGTACGTTGGGATCGGTTTCTCGGTCGGTGCGTGGGGTCTGCCTCGCCCCGGTCCACCCGAACGCCTCAAGGACATCGGCCACGGCTTGCGCACGCGGCAAGTTCAGACTCGGACGGTCGCGCTCGTTCGAAAGACTCCCGAACATCCACGCCCGACGCGGCACCCCGAGCGAAATAAACGACTCCGCCGGACGACGCACATCGGAATCAAGCGTGATTTCCTCGACGTCCATCGGCCGACCCGAGACCGCGAACAACGCATCCACGACCTGCTCAGCCGAGAGGCGACGCGCATCGGGCGACGCGAAAAAACGCTGCTCAGCGGGCGCGGTGAGACTGCGGCCAGTCGCCGGTCGCTGATAAGCGTGCGAAGTGAGGATGAGCCGCGCGACGTGCCGTAGATCGTAGGCGTGGACGACAAACTCATGCGCGAGCCACGCGAGCATCTCGGGGTGGCTCGGCGTGCGCCCCTCCCAGTCATGCGCCGGTTCGACGACTCCCGCACCCATCAGGCGCTTCCACACCCGATTGACGATCACTTGCGCGAATCGCGTGTTCTGCGGTGCGGTCACCAACGCCGCAAGGCGCTCGCGCGCGTCCGCCGGATGCTGCGTGAGCGCGTCGATCGCGCCGTCGTCGGCGACGCCCGGCAGCGCGGCAAACGGCCAGACGGGCGCGATCGGCTCCTTCGGTTGCAACGTAACCTTGATGAGCGATTCGCGCGCCTTCTTCTCGAAAAACGCCGCAGGCACGGTGCTCGAAGCGGGCACGGTGACGGTCTTGCGCTCGAACAGTGCCGCGAGCGAGTAGAGGTCACGCTGCTTCGTCGCGTGATAAGGCGAGTCATGACAACGGGCGCATTGCAGTTCGATCCCGAGAAACGCGGTCCCAATGATATGGCCTTTCGAGGCAAACGGCGCGTCGTTGTCCGCCGCGAGCCCGAAGCCCGCGCTGCCGCCCTCGCGTTCGCTGCCGCGCAAGAGGATCAACTCGGTCACGAGCCGGTCCATCGGCTTCCCGTCGCGCAGCGCTTCGTAGAGGTAGAACCGGAACGGCCCCGTGTTGTTGAGGCTCGGCTTCACGACGTTCGGATTCTCCCCGAGCACATCCTGCCAGTAACTCACCCAATGGTCGGCCCAGCGCTCATCGGCGAGGAGTCGGTCGATGGTGCGGACCCGTTTGTCCGGCGACCGGTCGGCGAGAAATGCCCGCACTTCCTTTTCCGTCGGTGGCACCCCGACGGTGTCGAAATAAATCCGCCGCAAAAACGCCACATCCTCAGCGAGCGGACCACGCGCCACCGTCTCGGGCGCAATCGGCGCGGCCGGCCACGGCGCACCGGCATCGATCCACCCCTTGAGCGTCGCGATTTGCCCCGGTTTCAACGCTTCGGATTTCGCCGGCATGCGCTCGTCTTCATCCGCGTGCGCAATCCGCGCGATGAGCTCACTCTTCGCGGAATTTCCCGGCACGATGGCCGCGAGTTTGGATTCGCCGCCGGCCAGGGCCGCCTCGCGCGAATTGAGCTTCAGCCCGCCTTTGTCCTTTTCCCCATGACACCGAAAACAGTTGTCGCGGAGAATCGGCAACACCTGGTCGTGAAAGTGCTTCGTTTCGGCCGCCGGCGTCTTCGCCGCCATCGCGACCGCCCGGTCAATCTTGTCGGCCACGAACGCATCGATCGGATGCGGGGCGCCGGCCGGAATTCCGGGTGCCGGATGCTGTGCGGCCCAAGCCAGCGCGGCGGCGTGACGTTTTTCCCAAAACGCGTTCTGCGATCCCGCGAGACGACGGCGTTGTTCGTCGTCGAAGTTGGTCAGCGAGGTATCAATCCGGCTGATCGCCGCTGTCATGGCCCCAACAGTCAAAGCCACGGGCTCCGTCAGCGCGCCCGCCGCTTGCAGCAGGTTGTAGGAACGCCCATCCGGAGTCTGCACCGCGACGGTGAGTTCGCCCGGTTCGGCGCGGTATTTTTTCCCGCCGACCAAATTCTCCACCACGACGCGCAACGGCGCGCCGGACTGCACGACGATTTCCCCGAACGTCTCGTGAATGCCAAATCCCACGGGACGCAATCCCGGAAGTGGTGGTGGCGCCACCGGCAAGACTTCATCGTAGCCGCCGGAATCGCCGCGGTGCGGTTTCGTGCTCGCGACCAGCGTGCCGTCCACCCAGAGCCGCGCGAGTCCACGGGCGCGAAACACCACGCGGTGCGGGCCAGGCGGCAGTTTCACGTCGGCCGCGAGCCGCGCGAGCACCGGACCCTTCCAGCTCGCGCGAATGCCCCAGTCGTCGTACCGCATCGGCAGACGCGGGAGCAGGAATTCATGACCACTCCAACGCAGCGTCTCCACCGGCAGCTGCTCGCCTTCGTTGAGCCAGCGATCGTGGGTCGGCATCCCCTCGTTAAAGGTCGCGAGCACCTGTCCCGCCGGAATCGCGCCCAACGCCGGCATGACGGCCGGTGCGGCTTTCGCGACACTCGTGCCTCCGACGCGCCGGAAGCGCGCTTTCATTTCAACATCAGCCACCACTTCCCGATGCACCGCGATCGCGTCGAGCGAACCGCGGAAACTCGCCGTCCCCGCGCCCTTCATCGAGGAGCCGATCCAAATCGCGTCGTCGTCCACCACCGGAGTTTCCGTCGTCGCGCCGCCCATGTCCCAGTCACCGCCCGAGACCGCACCGTCAAGCCAACCGCGGATGCTCGCGGGTTCGCCAAACCGGTAGGTCACCGCAATGTGATGCCAGCCGCTGCCAGGGGCAAACGCGCGTTTCGAGGTCCAACGGTGCCAGTGCGCGTCGGATTTCGCGGCGCCCACCGTGGCCAGGCGCGACGTGGCAAAAAGGAAGTTCACCGCAAACTGCCCACCCACTGCGCGCACCCGAAGCGCCCAATTTTGATTGTCGGCCGCAAACCCCGGAGCCCCGGTCCGACCCTTGCCGATCACGTAAAGATTGTCGTTCGCCCGATGGCCATCCACGAGCACCCACGCTTCGACCGTGATCGCGTCGCCATTGGAAAAATCGAAGTCGCTGGCGGCCCCGGAATCGGCCAACGCGAGGTGCGCGCCACCGCTCAACCGGATCGCGGTGTTATTGCGCTCAAAATCCGGAAACATCGGCGGCCGCGGACCCGGCACATCCCGCTGCACCTCGCCCACCGCCACCGCCTTCGACGTGCTCTCCTCGCCAAAATCCCAGCGCATGACCGGTGCAGCGGGCACGGGTGAGGCCATCACGACAAGCAACGAAAGGACAGCGCCGACGCGTAGGTGCGGAGATAATTTCATCGGGACAACGGGGATCGGGGTAAAGGCGGGACTGCCTGGGGAAGACCGCCACCAACACTTCGACAAAACGAATTTGACGCCCCGGCGCCAGCCGAATCACGACCAACCGAAGCGCCCGCTCCATATCCCTTGGGATCCCGTTCCCGAGAGTCGCGTGTTCGCCGGCAGCGGTTGGACAACTGACGCGCCCTTCCGTGAGACCGAATCGGCCATCGCTTATTTCAAGGACCGCGGCGCGGTCGCCCGCCATCCGCCACAATCGCGATGACCTCAGCGGCCACGCCGCGTTTGAAGAAACGCGTGTCGCGGGCGAACAGCAGC
>ENA-ORBV01017424-ORBV01017424.1-microbial-mat-metagenome-genome-assembly--contig:-NODE-17424-length-10270-cov-8.123026_pt1 | contig 10270 bp, 9 predicted proteins | sample MGYA00237777_ERZ505514 | MGnify/ENA primary metagenome ERZ505514 (study PRJEB26160, sample SAMN06269048) | microbial mat metagenome | isolation source: Oligotrophic lake microbial mat | place...
CGCTGCGGGGACTTGGTCGACCAGGCTCGCCTGGCGCAGGAAGCGCTGCGCGAATCCGCTGCGGGCCCGACGGGACATGTGCGCGTGTCGATGCCGGTGGACATGGGCGTCAACCATGTCGGCCCGCTGCTGCCTGAATTCACGCGCCGCTATCCGGGCATCAGCTTCGAACTCGATCTGTCGCCCAACCACCGTGATCTGGTGGGCGAGCACGTCGATGTGGCCATCCGCATCGGCGCCGTGAAGGGCGACCCACTGGTCGTGCGCCGCATCGGCACGGTCGAGATGCTGATGTTCGCTGCCCCGACTTACCTGGAGCGGCATGGCGCGCCACAACAGCCGGCCGACCTGGTCGAGCACGAGTGCCTCAACCTTCCGGCACCGGGGCGCGATGCGCAATGGCGCCTGTTGCGCGATGGCGCCGCGATGGAGGTCACGGTTCGTGGTCGCCTGGCTACCAACAATCAAGGACTGATGCGCCTGCTCGCCGAGCGCGGATTGGGCATCGCGGTGCTGTCGCATGTGCTTGCGCGCGATGCGGTGAACGCCGGGCGCCTGGTACAGGTGCTGCAAGGGTGGACCTTGCCGCCATTGCCCGTGCATGCCGTGATGTCGTCGCGGCTGCAACCGGCCAGCGTGCGAGCCTTCGTCGACTTCCTCGCGGCGCGTCTGTCCTTGGTTTGACCGGAGGCGTACTCACCGGTTTTCCTTTGTGCCGGGTACTCCGGAATTCGCCAAGGGCTCTGAAGGGGCCCCGGCCTGGCCCTTTGCGGCCCGACGAGCTCATGGTGTCACCCTACGCGCAACCGGCGTGGCCCGGCGCCACCGTCCCATTGCCAGAGACTGCCGTCCGCGCGCTGCGCAATCGTCGCCGTGTCGCCAGCGGCCACGGCCGTGGCGTCCTCGAACAGCTTGCGCGGTTCTATGCCGAAACCTTCTCCCCAGGCCCACAGGCTGCCGTCGCTGCGGATCGCCACCGAATGGCGCGAGCCGGTGGCGATGGCGCGCACACCTTGGAACACCCGACCCCAGCGATCGGCCTTGTCGCCCAATCCGTACGCCCCCAGTGGCCCAAAACGGTTGCCGCCGGTGCCCATGACCACACCGCCCTGGCTCAGGTACAGGGCATGCCCGGTATGCGCTTTCACGGCGACCGCATCGCGTGCAGAGGTGACGAAGTCAGTCGTGGCCGTGAGCCGTCCGTCGCCGTACTGGCCGCGGTGCGCCAGGCCCCTGACCCACAGCGTGCCGTCGCGTCGGATGCAGTCATCGGCACTGTCGCCGATGCAGGCCGTGGCCACGTCGTCGGCAATCCGCAGTGGCGCTGGCCGCGTACCGCCGCCCTGCCAGAGCACCTGCGAACGGTCGATGGCGAACCAGCCTGACTGGCCGCAGGCAAAGGCAAGCACGCTGGGCATCAAGTGGATGGCCGCATCGGGCGTGTCTTTCCAGCTGATCAGCCGGCCGTCACTCTGCAAGGCGAAGAAGGCGTCCTGGCTCACGCCCACTTGCATGGCATCTGCACGCATGCGCATCGGCATGCCGCGCCCGACCCAGCCGCAGGCCACGCCACCCTGCATCGCCACGTGGCGGTCGTCGTACGTCGCCAGTTGCGGGTCGGAACTGTCAGCAAGAGCCGGGGCGCTGGACGTGATGGCGTGGGGCCCGCTGATCAGTGCGAGGAACCGGCGTCGCTGCATCGGGGCGGTGCGGTGTCAGCCCCGTGCCCCGGCCCGGCGCAGGATGTCAGCGATCGCGTGCTGCCCGCGCTGCTCGGCATGCGCCAGTGGCGTCACGCCCTGAGCGTCGGCCAGTTGCAGCCTGGCGCCGTGGGCCACCAGCAGGCGCACGATCTCGGTGTGGGCGGCGCCACCATCGCCCAGGATGATGGCTTCGAGCAGTGCCGTCCAGCCGAGCCGGTTGACATGGTCGACGTCGATCTTCGTCTTCAGCAGCTCGCGCACCGTCTCCACGTGGCCATGGTGCGCCGCCGGGATCAATGCGGTGCCGCCGTAGCGGTTGGTGCTCTTGAGGTCGGCACCGGCGGCCAGTGTCAAGCGCAGGATCTCCAGCCGTCCCTGCGCACCCGCGTAGAGGAAGGGCGAGTCCTGCATCTCGTCCTTCGCGTTCACGTCGGCGCCACGCTCGATCAGCAGCCGCGCCGCGTCGATGCGGTTGCCATGAGTGGCGGCCAACAAGGCGGTGCGTTGGCGCGCATCGCGTGCGTCCACCGGCACGCCGGCATCGAGCAGCCGCCGCAGCGCCGCGATGTCGCCGACTTCGGCCGCGCCGATCAGCAAAGGGGCGTCGGCACGGGACGACACGGGCCATGCCGCGCCGATCGTCAGCAGCGTGCGCCGTCTCATCGCGGGGGCCCCGCGTCGGTCAGCGCCTGGCCGTAGACCATGCGCGCGATGCCGGCCCAGCCCGCGGCTGCCTCGCACATGCGGCAGGGGCGCGAGGTGGACACGAGCACGCAGCCCGACAGGTCGCGTGTGAGCAGTCGGCGCGCCGCGTCACGGATGGCTTCCATCTCGGCATGCGCCGTGGGGTCGGTTGCGGTGACCACCCGGCTTGGCGCGGCGCCGACGATGAGCTCGCCGCGCAGCACCACCGCGCCGAAGGGCTGATCGCCGGCACGCAGCGCCTCGTCGCGCAACGCGTCGGCGCGTCGCATCGCCTCGCGAAATGGCGCGTCGGCGGCCGGCGCGCTCAAGGGCAGCAAGGGCAGCGCCGCAAGAAGGTAGCTTCGACGGCGAATATCTGGTGGGCGAAGACGATTCGGCATGGCGCCATTCTGCCCACCATGGGGCACGCCGGCTAGCGAAGGGGGGCAGGAGGTGCAACGACCCGCAACGTCGGCAGAGGCTGCCAGACAGCGGACGAAATTGGGCGGCAGTCAGTGGCCGTTCAGCGACAAAGGCCATCGCCTCGGCGCGTCGCGCTGACACTTGTTGGTTCGCGCTGACTTGCTTCAGTGTCGGTAGTCTTCTTCCCGCTGTTGCCGAACCGCGCCGACGACGACGTCTTCGCCGACGATCTCGAAGAGAACGATGTAGCCGGTACCTCCGAATGGAACGATCAATTCGCGCGACCGCCCATTGCCCAGATCCGCCCGACGGCATGAGTAGGGCGTCCAAGACAGCAGACGCATTCCATCGCGGATGGCGTCCAGTCCTCGTTGCTCAGTGGTCCAGTCCGGTGTCTCGCTCGCGAGCTCGCGCTCAATGGCGAAGTCCTCCAAACGCCGCACGTCCGCCACCGCTTCTTGCAGCAGCGTGACCGTGTACTTCGTCGTCACTTGCCCGAGCGCTGAGCGGCCTGGCGCTTGGCGACATCGAGGCGCGCCTGAAGGTCGGCCATGACCGCGTCGACCGTGTGGCCGCCGCCCTCCTGCTTCCATCGCTCGATCGCCGCCTCGCCACGGGTGACGAACTCGGCCTGCACACGACGCCAAGCCGCGGCCGCGACGACCGCCTCCTCGATGAACTGGGTCAGCGACTCGCCCTCGCGCAAGACAGCCTCGACTTCGGCCCTGACCTGGGGCTCGACACGTATGGGAGGAAATGTGGCAGAACGCATCATCCGACTGTATAGCAACCGTGCTACGCAAGCAATGTCACCCCGCGCTCCTGATCACCGCCGCCTGACCTGCGACTGAATGGGCGTGCCGAGCGGAGGACAGAAACACCAACGGGCAGCCCGAAAGCCGATCGCCACCACGGGCGGCTTCTGGCTGGCAGCCACCCAAGCGCAGTCCCAAAGCGAAGGGGCGCCGCAGCGCCCCTTCTCCGTAGAGCAGATCTTCCTCAGTCCGCCTGCTGAGCAGGGCAAGGACATCCGCAGCGCCTGTGGCGACTCAGCGCGGAATGGCCGGCGGCCTCAACTTCAGGCGGATGCGCGTGCTTGCACAACTGCGGCACGGGGCCTGCAGGCGCTGACCGTGAAGAAGGTGCTGGAGGCGAGGAAGCGCCCGCCCGCATCGCGCAAAACGAGGTCGTCCCACCAGGCGTCGCTGCGTGCGGCGCTCAGACGGCCGCCTGCCACGGCCGCGTGCAGCAGGTCCTGGATGCCGTAGCGTCGATCCCACTCGGCCAGATTCATGCCGACCACCGACTGCAGGCCGACATTGACCTCCACCAGGCCGGCGGTCTGGAACAACGCCCTCAGTTGGCGGCCGATCCAGGGGTGGGGAAACTGGGCCGAGAGTTCGGCCAGCACGGTGTGCGTGGTCGCCGGGTCGCTGGCGTCGACCACGCCGGCCCCGAAGTCGGTCTCGGTCACGACCACACGGCCACCCGGTCTGACGACCCGCGCCATCTCTTGCACCGCGCGCGCGGCGTCGGGCACGAAGAGCAGCACCCGGTCGGCACGCACGGCGTCGAAATCGGCGTCCGGAAAGGGCAGCGCCTCCGCACAGCCTTGCTGCAGGTGCGTGACCAGGCCGGGTGGGAGCCGTCGGCGCGCCTCGTCGATCAGCGCCTGGCTCGTGTCGACCCCAGCGACGCGCCCGCTGCTGCCCACCACCGCCGCCAGCCGCGCCAGCGCGGTGCCGCTGCCGCAGCCCACATCGAGCGCGCTCTGGCCGGGTTGAAGGTGCATCAGGCCGATGGCATGCTCGACCATCTCCGAGAAGTCGGCAGCGACCCTTGCGAGGAAATCGGCACAGGCGGCGGCATGGCAGCCGGCGTCGACATCGAGGAAGTACGTCAGCGGGACGGCTTTGGGCTGAGCCGCTGCGCTGAAACGCAATGTGCTGGTCATGACAAGCTCCTTGAACGCAGGGGTTGCACGAGGCTTGCGGCGTGGTCACTCGTCGAGCTTCACGCCCGCTGATGTGATGACGCGCGACCAGCGCTCCACCTCGCCCTGGATGAACGCTGCGGTCTCTGCAGGCGACGTGCCGGCCGGCTGGATCCACATCTCGCGCAGCTGCGCCACGACGTTCGGCTGCTGCAGCACGTCGGCGATCGCGCGCGACAGCTGGGTCGCCAGCGCAGGCGGTGTGCCCTGTGGCGCCACGAACGCGTACCAAGTCGTGGAGACGAAACCCGGGTAGGTCTCGGCCACGGTGGGCACGCCGGGAAGATCCGGCAGGGGTCGCGCGCTGGCCACGGCGATGATGCGCAGCGTGCCAGCCCGTGAATGTTTGATCGCATCACCGACATTCAGGAACATCGCGTCGGCGCGTGCGGCCAGCAGGTCCATCAGGGCCGGCGCCAGCCCCTTGTACGGCACGTGGACCAGGGTCACGCCGCTGAGTGCCTTGAGTTGCTCCATGCTCAGATGCGGCGTGCCGCCGCTCCCCGACGAGGCGTAGTTCAAGCCACCGGGCCGGCTGCGCGCCAGTGCGACCAGTTCGGCGACATCGCGCACCGGCAGTGACGGATGAACCGCCAGCACGTTGGGCGCGGAGCCGATGATCGTCACAGGCACGAAGGCCTTGGGATCGAAGGACAGGCGCGGGTAGAGGCTTTGGTTGATGGCGATCGGCGGCGGCGGCGACGCCAGCAGCGTGTAGCCATCCGGAGCCGACTTGGCCACCGCATCGGCGCCGATGTTGCCGGCGGCGCCGGGTCGGTTCTCGATCACGACCGGCTGGCCCCAACGCACCGACAGGCGCTGGGCAACGAGACGTGGCAGCGCGTCGGCCGCCGTTCCGGGTGGGAACGGCACGACGATGCGGACCGTGCGGCTCGGAAAGCTGTCGTCTGCGACGGCGGGCTGTGCCCACCCGAGGGCCAGGCCGGCGACGCCGGCTGCACAGAGCAGGTGGGCCTGCCACAGGATCGAGCGCTTCATGGTGAGCTCCTCGGGTACCGGGCTGCTGCGAAATCGCGCAGAACACCGCACCGCGTGCTGCCGCATTCTGCGGACGCGATCTCGCGCCGTCATGAGGCTGTTGTCCCGGTCAGGCAGGCCGGCACAGCAGGTCCGATGTCCCACCCCCGGGGACAAGTAGCGGGGCGCCGGGACAGCTCGGGTCAGGGTGGCGAAAGGCCGAAACCGCGTTCTCGCGCCAGCACGATGGCCTGCGACCGCCGCTGCAGGCCGAGCTTGTTCAAGATCAGCGAGACCTGGTTGCGCACGGTCTTCTCGCTGATCGAGAGCCGTTTGGCGATGGCCTGGTTGTCCAGGCCTCGCGCCACCTGATCCAACACCTCGTGCTCGCGAGGCGTCAAGCCGGCCAGCGTCGGCCGCGCCGCAGGTGGCGAAGCGGGCTGCGGACCGGGTGCGTCGGCGGGCGGCGAGAGGAAGGCCTCGAACTCGCACCACCAGTTGTCCCAGGCCGGGTCGGTGTCGAGCACGATGTGGTTACGCGTGTCGAGTGGCACGAAGCGTGCGCCGGGGATCAGGCGGGCCAGTGAACGGCCCTCCTCGAAGGGCACGCGCAGGTCGCCGCGCGGGTGCGCGACGAGGGCCGGGCAGCGCACGCGCAGCGCCAGTTCACGCACGTCCGCCTGACACCAGACGCGCATCAGCGAAGCCGCGTTGTGCGCAGTCGACGAATGCCGCATCAGTTCGTTGAAGGCGCGCTGGTGGTCGGGGTCTCCGTCGGGGAGAAACTGTGCGGCGAAGAACTGTCTGAAGGTCGGATCTTCCTTGCTCCAGCCTTGCTCGATCAGCCGGAAGAGGGTCTCGGCCTCAGCCTGCTGCTCGGGGGTGGTGCTGCGCGCGACGAGGCCGCGCGTAAAGGCGCCGTACAGCACGAGCTGCGATACACGATCGGGATGCGTGGCGGCATAGGCCACGGCCAGAGCGCCGCCGCCGGACATGCCCATGAGAGCGAAGCGGTCCAGTCCCGCCGCGTTGACCACGGCCTCCAGGTCTTCGATGTACTTGGTCATCGAGAACTCGACACCATCGCTGTCCGAAAGCCCGCAGCCCCTTGTGTCGTAGCGCACCAACGTGTGGCGTCGCGTCATTTGCTTGAGCCAGGGGCGCCACACCGGGTTGTCCCAGTCGGCCTCGAGGTGGCTGATCCAGTGTGCCGCCCGCACCAGCGGCGGCCCGCTTCCCGCCGTCGAGAAGGCGATGCGAACGCCGTCCCGGCTGGTGCAATAGCTGATCGGCGGCGGTCTGCGTGGCATGAGCATTGGCGGGCGCCTCAAGGTCGTGGCGCAGCGGAAGTCGGCGCCAGTCGCGACGGTATCAGCAGCGTGCCGGGCAGCCGCGGATGGACGGCCTCGTACAGGCGGGCTGCCCTTTGCAGCGTAGGAGGGCGGTCCACGGCCGACGGCGATCGTCAAGCAGGCGGCGCAAGGAGGAACGCGCGCTGCGCAGGTGCTGAGGGACTCTCAGCCTCGTGCGCGCCAGTTCGTTTTCACGACATTCGGGCGTTCGACGAGCCTTCGTTGCCTGCCGGCGTGATCAAGTTCTTGAACGGTCGGTTTGAAGATCGTGTCTCTGCATCTCGATGCGGGACTGCGTCTGCAGCACTGGAGAACCGGTCGTTCGCGAGGCTATCTTCTGGCCACTTGAAAGACCGGAAGTGGCCGACGGCGGGTCTTCCCTAAAGCCGCCGGAAGCCGACCTTGACTGGAGGGGCCCTGAAATCAGAAGCCAGCTTCCTGGCGCCGCATCGTACTCACCACCGGGGGTCGAAATTCCCTGTTCTCGTCCGCTAGAAGCTGCCGGTGGTTTCAGCCCTGCCTGCTTGATCGCCTTCTGCAGCGCATCGCTGGTTTCCAGGCCCGGAGCTGGTGCTCGATGCCGCCAATCCCGTGGCAGTCGGTACATAGCCGTTCAACGGCTCTGTCAAAAGCAGTCGAGCGTCGGGAACCCCGGCCGGCCGCTGATGCAGTCCCACAACACGCAGGCCATGCCCAGGTCGCCCGTCCACAGCGTGTGGCGGCCCTGGCCATGCGCGATGCGTTCCTGTTCCACCTGCACGATGCCGTGCATCGCAAAGGCCCGCGCCCGGGCCAGCCAGAGCTCGTCGCCAGTGCGGGCAAACAGGTGAAGGAACGCGTGGGCATTGCCGGCCGTACCGTGGCAGAAGGCCACGCCCTTGGCCAGCGGGCCGGCCTGCCAGGTCAGCTCGCCAGCCTGCAGCAGCAGTAGGTCCCAGGTCTGGGCGTCCGGCACGCTGCGCGGCAGCTGCGCCAGTCGGCTGATGATGCCAGCGGCGCCATGGCAGTCCTGAACCAGCGGCGGCTTGTTCGCGGGTGAATGCGGCGGCACCCGGGGCGACCAGTTCACGCCGTCGCCCTCTCGCAGTGCGGTGGCTTGCAGGAAGGCCAGCGCACGGGCCGCAAACGCATCGCGCAGTTCGGGCGTGATGAAGGCCGCGCCGCGCACTGCCGGGTAGACGTTGCCGACGAAGCCGTGGCCGGCACCGATCAGCGTCTCGACACGGCCGTAGAGGTTCTGCACCCAGCCCCACGTGCCGCCAGCGGCATCTATGGGCTCCATCTCGTCCCATAAGGCTTGCACCGCGCGCTGGACCAGCTCTGCCCAGCGGGCCTCGCCCGTGTGTTCGGCCATCGCGATGGCCGCCAGCACACTGCCCGGCGAGCCCCACAGCTGCTCGCGCACGGGGTTGTGAAGATTGCCTTCCACCACCGCGAAGAGTCGCTGCGCCACCGCCGCGTCGCGCGTGAGTTTCCATTCGAGCAGCAGCAGGCCCGACTCGCCTATCAGGAACGACGCTGTGCCATGCCGACTGTCGGCCAGCGCCGTGACCTGCTGCGCCGCCAGACCCGGCACGAAATTGCGGAAGTCCCTGTGCTTGTGGACCGCGCCGGCTTCCGCCAGGTGTTGGAGCGCCCAAATCGCGCCGCCCGCCCCGCCGTACAGCTCACTCAGCGGTTCGCCGGGCGGGCCTCCGTCCTCGCGCGGGTGGGCACGCCAGCCGCGGGCGCGATCGAACTCGGTCAGCGCCATGGCCACCCAACGCTCGATGCCCGCACGCGCGGCGCCTTCGCTCCATGCGTCGCCGGCCAGTGGCTCGTGGCGTTCAGGTCCGTATAGCACCGTGCTCGTCGTCAAAGTCCGTCTCCTCGCACCACAGTTTCGCGCCGCAATCGGCGCCTTCGCACCAGCCGCTTGGTGTGCGCAGGATGGCCTTCAGCTCGGTTGTTGGGTCCACCGCACCGACTGCACCGCTTGGTCGCGGGCTGTCCAAGCCTGACAAGTCTTGACCCCTGTCGCTCCAAGCTGACCCTGGGCCACGTGCTGACGTTGCTCGACGCCGCCTGCGGACCACTGTAGCTGCTGATTCCTTTCTCATTGTCTGATCGGTCTGTTTGCGAAGCGCAAGAGCAGAAGGGCGTTGCCCTTAGAGGCTTGGCGCTGTCCGGCGCTCCCTGTCAGCCGGCCACCGACGGCAATGAGCGTCGCTCTTGCTCTCTGGCCCTGATGCAACTCGTGGGGCTGGTCACGGCCGACGTGACGCGGTAGCTGTCGGGTAGGCGAGCAACGTCAGCAGTTCCTTGAAAGCTGTCGCTCCTGGATCGAGCTCGGCGGCGGATGAGTGACCGGAATTGGCCGGCAGCAGCCAAAGCGCGGTCCCGAAGCGAAGGGGCGCCGCAGCGCCCCTTCGCTGTGAAGCAGCCCTTCCTCAGTCCGCCTGCTTCCTCAAGAACGCCGGAATCTCGATCTCGTCCATGCCGTTGCTGGCCAGCGCGTCCACCTTGGCCGCCGCGTGGGTGCGGTTGGTGCGCCACACGCTCGGGGTGTTCAGGCCTTCGTAGGTGTGTTGCGGCTGCTGGGCCTGGGCGACGTGGCCGCCGTGCGCGGCGTGCATCGTGGGTGACGTCGTCGCAGGGCCGGGCTGCGCCACCTGGCTCAGCACGGGGATGTTGTCGGTGCCCGTGCGCAGGCTGTGCAGGGGTTGCTGCACCACCGACAGCGGCGGTGTGGCCTGTGCTCTGCGGCTGCTGCTCAGGCCGGTGGCGATCACCGTGACGCGCAGCTGGTCGTTCAGGCCTTCGTCGTAGGCGGTGCCGAAGATCACGTGCGCGTCATCGGCGGCGTAGCGCTTGATGGCGTTCATCGCGTTGCGGCTTTCGGCCAGCTTGAAGGTGGCCTTGCTGGCTGCAATCAGCACCAGCACACCGCGTGCGCCGCTGAGGTCGATGCCTTCCAGCAGCGGGCAGGCCACGGCCGCTTCAGCGGCCTTGGTGGCGCGGTCGGGGCCACCGGCCACGGCCGTGCCCATCATGGCCTTGCCCGGCTCGCTCATCACGGTTTTCACGTCTTCGAAGTCGACGTTGACCAGGCCCGGGATGTGGATGATGTCGCTGATGCCACCGACGGCGTTTTTCAG
>ENA-ORBV01017427-ORBV01017427.1-microbial-mat-metagenome-genome-assembly--contig:-NODE-17427-length-10269-cov-3.933477_pt1 | contig 10269 bp, 7 predicted proteins | sample MGYA00237777_ERZ505514 | MGnify/ENA primary metagenome ERZ505514 (study PRJEB26160, sample SAMN06269048) | microbial mat metagenome | isolation source: Oligotrophic lake microbial mat | place...
GAAAAACGTGACCGAGCTTGTCAAAAAGAAAGTTCCATTGGATCCTCAACTTTTCTGAGTTTCCCGAGACAGCAGTGTTTCTGAATCCAGTTCCTTGATTGCCTCCGTATACTGCTGCGGAATCTTCTTCCCCTGATACACGGTATCACGCAGGTATTCTGCGATGTGTTCCGTTTGCTGAAGGTAATCTTTGTCTTCGGAATCAGGAATGACTCCATCCGACGTAAGCACCCAGCAAAGTTCAGGAGCTTCGGTAAAGAAGTCTTCGCTCTCGTACCAATCAGTATCGTAGAGAACCTTTCCTTCATTTTTCTGATCGAAGGTCGGCTGCAGCAGTTCCTGCATTTTTTGCATATTCAGATTTCCATTGCCGGGTGCCTTATTCACCCGAAGACGCAAGCTCTCCCCAAGCTCTTTGGCACGTTGTAGATCTTCTTTGGCGAATGGAATGGGTGGAATCTGCTCCGGCTTGAGCGGGATACCGGGGAATGCCTTGGCAACGGCCTCTGCACCAAAGAAGTGGTCGGTACCAATGATGTTCTCTGCTTCCTTGGGACTGATGGTGTCTCCCCTTCTCTCTTTTCTCTTTGGTATGCGAGTTCCATGAAGGAGAGGAATGATGCGTTCATGAAGTCCGCGAATTTCTTCCCGAAGCATTGGACCACCGTTCTCTTCTGGCAAAGCAGCAATTCTTCGTACAGTCTCATCAATAACACTACGTACACCCACATGATCTTTGTAGGCTGTACTTTCTTTGAGTTGCCGGATGAATGTGGGGAGAGCGTCGTTTGGCATTGATAGAGAGAAGCGATGCAACCGAGGAATTTTTTTGTAGCGGACGTTTCAAGGAAAAAGGATTCAAGAAGATTCGAGCATTCAAGTGCGCAAGGTTCGGGGAAACTTCCGGGAGAGGACGACACCAAGAGCGCCATGCGAGCCGCCAGGCGGATCGCGGTAGACGCCCACGCCACCCCGATCGAAGAGGCCAACGTAGACGAGGCAGCCGTCCGAGCTCTGTGTAGCCGTCCATGTCCACTTTTTCTCAAGCAGTCTCTTCCGTTTTGCTGGATCACTATTTTCGAAAGTGACGAGGAGATCTTGCACGGTCTCTGCAGGATTGCCGCGCATGAGGCTATTGATCTTCAGTTTTGCTAGCCGTCCAGCAGCTGCCTTCCAATCGGTACCCATGATCCGCTGGATCTCATCTTTCTGAGCTTCAAATTCTTGTATAGCCTCTTGGTATTCCTTTGGAAGCTGCCCTTTCTTGAAGAGCGACGTACGTGCGTAATCAACGAGTATCTGTGTCTGTTGCAGATGATTCTTGCTTGTTGAGTTTGGCAACACCTCATCGGATGTGAATGCCCATGCCAGTTCGGGCGCTTCATCCGTGTAGAACGTCGAATCAATCTTCCAATCGGCATCAGGATTATACAGAACCTCTCCGTCATTGTTTCGTGCGAATGATTCCTTAAGTATCTCTCGCATTTTCTGAATCGTGAATTTTGATACGTCTGGCGCTTTATTGACTCGAAGACGCAGTGTTTGCTTTAGCGCTGCATGACGTTCGATCTCTTCATCAGAAGGTAGATCGGGAATATCTTTTGGATTGAGCTTGAGTCCAGGGAAAGCTTTTGTCAGTTCAGCGGGTCCATAGAAATGTCCCTCACCACACTTTTCCAGCATGATCTGGCGTGCACGGTCGATTGCTTTCTGCGAAGTGCCGAGTGCTTCAGCGACACCCTTACGGGTCTTCGCTCGGATTGTATCTGGATGACCTGAGTTGAGGAGTTCCAGCAATTCTGCACCATCGGCTGCAATAACATCTTCAACACTGACTTTCTCCTGATCAAATTCCACATCTGAATCATCCAATTCATCATCGCAAGAGACGACGAATGCTAGTTCAGAAGGAAGCAAGAATGGCTTCTCTCCAGGCTTTTTCAAGACCTGTACCTGAAGCTCCGTTGCGGTGCTATCCGCAGTGAGAACGCCCTTTAATTTAAGAATCGCCAATGCGATATTTCGCTCTTCCTCCACCTCAAATTCTGCGAGGAAACGTTTCAGTTCGGCAGAGAGATAATCCGCAACGCTCATGCCCTCCGCTCTCTTTTGCTCGTATGTGTCGAACATTTCCATAAGACGCCCCGGATCTAGGAATTTCTTGGTGAGTCTTAAATCTGAAATACCCGTCATACTCTTGATCTCCGCAAGAGCTTCATTGCCCAGATCGGCAAATGCACGATCGAAGCATTGCTGCGTCATTACTGCCGCAGCGACAAGCTCACGAATTGCCTGTGCTTCGCTCTTGGAAAGATGCAAGACACCGTTTTCATCGATGAGTTTTGCAAGAATGATTTGTTCCTGTTCATTTTCAGCGAGGAACGGAACGCTCATGCCACCAAGAACACGAGTGATACCCGCATCGAATTCCTCGCGGTTGCTTGTGCGTTCATCCTTCGGGTTGGCCGTATAGACTTCAGCGTAATTAAGCGGCAGGGTGCGCTTTGCATCGAGTACAGGCACATCTACTTCTTGCCCCGGACGGCTGTTCCAGAGCTTCTTCAAAAGATAGATTGTGCGAAGACTGCCAAGGTTTAATTCATCATGAAGAACACCGGCTGGTTCACCATCCTTTGCTTCAATAGCGCGAGTCATAGGACCAGGCCGTAGGCCGCTTTCCATATGACCATTCTGACGGCGAATTTCTTGGCGTCCGAAAATATCTTGTCCGGTCGTGCCTTCCTGCCACGGAACAAGATGGTAGCCATTTGAGACTAGCTTGAGAGCTTTTGCAGCAAGCTCGGTTTTTCCCGTTCCATTGGAACCGAGTAGGAGCACACGTCCCTTGCTACCAAGTTTCGCAATCATGTCATCAAGGATGACTCTGCGACTTGGCGTCATGACAAAACGATCTTTCTTGAGTTGCTGCTTATATTCTAAAAGACGCTGCGAGGCGATCCACCCTTTTTCAAGCGGACTCGCTTCATCTTCTAGGCGTTTTTCCTCTTCCTCTGCTTCACGATTGAGACGTGAGAGTTTCTCAATAGAGGTCTGTACCGATCCCACGATTTTGCCATGCTGGCGCTTGCTCTCAAGTGAGAGAGTATGAATCCGCTCGAAGGCAATTTCCTGCACCTGACGTAGCTTATGCAGACGAGACAGGAGAGGCTGCACCGACACAAAACGTTCGGCTTCTTTTGCGAGTGATTGCTGCAAGAATTGATAGACCTGTGGCTGGGACAGAAGTTCTTTGATTTGACCCGTCAATTCCTCCCTCCTAAATCGCTCTTTGGGTTCAACTTTTTTCTCATCTGACTTTCCTCTCTTGTCGAGAGCGGAAATAAAATCATCAAGACTCTCTATATCATGCAGATCATCTGCTTTACCCAGTGAAGCCTTACTCGGTTCGAGTTTCACGCAGTTATATTCATCAAGCAGATGAAGTGTTTCCAATGCTTTGCGTCGGATTTCTTCCGTACCGAGAGGTGCGCCATTCGTCGAAGGATGCTCGCCCTTTTCAGGTGCAAACTGATCAAGACGAAGGGCCGACAAATCAAATCCCAGACGCATGGCCTCACGCACGATGCTGATATTGCTAGATGTCTCGGATTTCCCACTTTCCGCAGAAGAATCCTCTCTTTCAGGAGGATCTTGGGGGATGCCAGCGAGCTTCTTAGTAGACATAGAGAGTTTTCTAACTATTATACATTATTTTATAGGTTTCGTAAATGCTTCGTAAGCATCGCATGTCGGGCTGAAACGGCGCGGGAGACATCATGAACGACGACGGCACCACCTGGCTCATTAGGATCGTGGCACATGATTTTGATAGCCTCGGCCTTCTTCGTGAAGCCGATTCCTTGCACAACAATGCCCAATTCGCGGATTTTAGCGATTTCCTCCTGCGCCGCGCGAACGCGATCCGCATGGATCTGGACGTTGCACGATTCGGAGCCACAGCTGGAGCACCAGTGGTTGCCATCCGAGTAGATTGTAAGCAGTTTCACAATTTCCCCCGAGCGAATCTTCTGGATAGTTTCAGGAGCAATGCCCTCCCGATACGCACGGAGTGCGCTCAAGAAATCTCCTGCACCAGGTGTGGTCTGATCGAGTTCTCGCGCAAGATGAACAAGCGCTGCTTCCGTAATATCTTCATCTGCGGCCTTGAGACGAGCGAACTGTCCTTGGTTCTTCTTTCCTTGACCATGAATGGAATAAATCTCCGAGCGAATTTTGAGCGGTGTGCGAAGTGTGGAGCGAACACGAGAATCATTCAGTCCCTCATTCAGTTCCATGAGGTGATACAAGAGCGAGAGAATCATTTTCTTCTGCTCGATACGCATTACATTCCCGTGGCCGTCGGTGTCATTCATGGATGACGTGAGATCAACAAGCGCGTCTTCTTCAAATGCACGAACATCAAGAATGGTTTCGGGTCTCCTCGTATCAATGCCGAATCCCATTGGATCGCTCTCATCAGCCATAATATCGATGTAGGCATCGACGGGGTTTTCTAGCCCCACCGTGCTTTCGCTCTGGCGGACATTGCCTGGGAACTTCCTGCGGAAAACCTCTCGGTGTGTGCAGATAAGACAGAATAATTTCTGCCACTCTCTTTCGAGAGTTCCTTTCGGTGCCGTGATGCGATCCCGGAAATGACGCAGTAGTTCTGGTGTCTCGGGTATCTGCGCTTCAGGTGCGACCTGAGTTGCATTCACGGTCTCCACAAATCCCTCAACCTTTTTCCAGTCAGCCATTGAGATATTCGTACGCTCACGGAAAAGAGCATCAGCGACCTCTTGCGCCGATGGTGCCGTTTCTGTGATGAGTTCCAAAAGCTTTGCTATCTCCTCATCTTTCATTTCAAGAACTCCGCTTTCTTCCACTTCATTATCCTCGTCGTTTACACCAACTTCGATCTCTCTTTCACCGGGGGCAGCCGGAGCGGAAGCGGGTTGGTCTTTATCGTCCTTTTCTTCATCTTCATCCTCATCTTGTTTCGGCGGTGTTGCATCCATGCGAATCCATTGATTAGTTGCTTCATCCCAACGCTCACTCCATGCATGGCCAATGCCGCCGATGGGGGCGAACTCGACATCTGGGTGGCGTGTGACGAAGAAGCCGCTCGGTGTACGCATAGGCACGTCCAACCTGCGACCAAGGTCGGAGGCACGGATATTGCTCCAATGGCAGTCTGCTAGCTTTAAGTCGGCCATTTCAGGATGAAGATTCAATCCAGCGGCTCCGTATCTGTCATTCATTGCAGGCATCTCCTCATCCTTGGGATAAATAAATTGTTTGCGAGTGGAAAAAACCACAGTGCGTCCACGATCTGCCTTCCCGAGGAAGGTATTTTTCCGTAAACCCAGAATCAATTCTTCAGCCGTCGTATCAAGTGGGCCATCGATGGTTATGAGATCCGTATCAGTTGGTTCATCATCAATACGATTATCAGAGTTGCGAGCAATGACAAACTTGAACGAATATCGAACCGGCTCTGACGTAGTTCCCCCCTGCCGTTCTTCAAGTGAGAAAATGCCAGCGGAACTCCTCATGAGCATGAATGATTCCTTCGGATCGAGCGTTTCAGGGAGGGGCAATCCCTTTTCAGGAAATGGGATACGGTTCTCTTCGCCTGGGACGAACACCCCATGAAAAGTATAGAGCTGTAAGTCATCGATGTTATCGGGTGGATCAGTAAGACGGAATTCCGTTTTCTGCGTTGGCTCGGCAACAATCCTTCGGAGAGATGGGTCATATCGGAAAAGTTGCTGACGGTAGTAGCCGCCAATAAATGGTTCGACTCTCCACCGTACACTTTCAGGATCAATCGGTTCTTGCTCTCCTTTGCCATCGGGTGGCACATAGTCGTCACGTTCTGTCATTCGTTTCTCGCCATCTTCTTCTTTGAGATTGTCTCGGAGAGGCGCGATATGTTCTTCATACAGCTTTGCGCTGCTCCTGAGAGATCTGCTTTCCTCTGCAATAAAATCGAGAGCATTCTTTCCTTTGCGCACTGGAATCTTTCCGAAAGCTAGCTTTACTTCGTCTGGGATTTCTTGAGGCAATTCACCTGTCAAAATGTATTGCTCAAGGCTTCTGTCGAAAATCTGTGCGAGCGTGAGAGGTGTTTCGGAAATTTTTGTCAGAGAAGATGCTTCCCCCTTTTCCCACTCAGCAAGTGTCTTTATGCCTTTCAAGCGCAGAGCGCTGTGTGCAGCTGAGCTGAATGACTGCAAAGCCTCAAAAGCCTTTCCCGTTTCTGTTTGCAAGTGATCTCGTAGCGAACGGAGATATGCAGCCTGCACGACTCCAGCCCGTTCAGCGTCCTCGCGGCTACGAAAACGCATGGCATTCACTCGAACAACGTACGTTCCTTTTCGATTCTCCGTTTCAATTCTTTTTCCCTCATTGAAAAATTCAATGGGCACATCAAGCACAGTGCGATTGGCAGGTAACTCTATGGCTTCCATCGCACGCATAGAAAGCTCACCGCGTGTCGAGTCTATGAATTCTGTTCCCTCCCGTTCTAGCCTACCGGAAAGAGGATTCTCTAGAGAATCGCTTTGATTTGGTTCATTGCCGGGAGCTGTCCGCGGGGTAGGCATAGGCATTTACAATTTTCATAAATATTATACCATAAAACTATAGAAAAATGAATGAAAGACGCTGGATAGGACACCTCTGTGGGTAACAGGAGCGCTTAGCTTATGCCCTAATAATATGGAAAGGTTCGTCTTTTAGCGGCTTTTTCTCTTCCTTGGTTTCTCTGCGGCTTTCCGCTGACGCTCCCTTTGAAAAGCGATAATATCGCTTTTTAGGAAGACTTTTCCTGTAGAGATGCGTTGGCACCTCAATTTGCCCGTATCGACCAGAAAATCAATGTACTGGCGGGAAACCTTGAAATATTTCATGGCATCACCCATGCCCATGAGTGTAGGAAATTCATGCATAGCGCTATTCGTCAAAGTTCAGCAGTTCGGTCACGGGGACACCCAAGCCCTTCGCCAGCTTTTGCAGCGTAAGAAGGTTCGCATTGCGCGGATGCTTCCCTTCAAGATCTTGGAGATATTTATCTCCGACACCAGAGCGCTTCGCAAGCTCGCCCTGCGTGAGTCCTTGCTCTTTTCGCAGTTTCCGAAGCCTCTGGCTCAATTGCAGAGCAATGTGGTCTGGTTTCTTTTTCATTCAAATCATTGTCGTTCGCTCACCTCATCTTGCATACCCGACTAATCGGGTGTTAATCTTCAAGGCACTATGAAGAAAACAACCATCCTCCTGTTACTCCTGCTGCCATCCTTGAGTTTCGCTATGCCTCCCGATGTGATGACGGATGTGTGGTACTCAACGGCCGTTTCGTCCTTCGTGGACGCGGGCTACCTTCCTGACCGCATACCTTTCCGTGCTGGCGACGCTGCTACGCGCGGAGAGTTCATGGAACTGGTCGTGCGGGCGCTCGGTGGTGTTCTCCATGCCTTACCCACACAGCCAAGCTTTGACGATGTGCGCACAGATAATCCGTCCTTCCAATATTTCGAGGAGGCCGCTGTGAGTGGCTGGATGAAGGGAGTTGGTAACTGTCTGGGGAAACATCCCTGCAATGCAAATCCTGATAGCCCTATCAACCGCGCCGAGGCTGCAACGATCTTGCTTCGTGCGTTCAATCTGGAAGGAGGAACATCTGCACCTGCTTTCCCAGACAATCCAAACGGCCAGTGGTACACGACGAGCATCGTTGTGGCGGGGAGCCACTGCATGTTGAAAGGCGACAGCGCAACGGGGTTGGTGCGCCCAGAGCAGTACATGAACCGCGCGGAGATGGTGGTCATGCTCAAGCGCTTGGATGAAAAACTGGCGTATCCGAACTGCGATGCGCCACAGCAGGCAAGTAGCCGTGCAAAGGCAAACAATGTTCCATCATCAGGCACTCCTCAAGTCTGCGCCGCAGCAGACTGGACGTGTACGGCGTGGGGCGAGTGCGCCAGTGATTTCCCATTCCACAGTCGCAAATGCACCCTCTCAACTGCCTGTCACAGTAATGCCCTCACCCAAGGGGCCAAGCCGCTGGAAATGGAAGCATGCACTCCCATTCTCATTTCTGACCCAAGCCTTGCAAGCATGAAAAGTTTGCAAGAGAGCGACAAACAAATGTACGGGAAGATGGTGAGTTATGCACAGAAGTACGACAGCTTCACGCAGCAACTCATGCAGCCTGTCATTGAGGACTACGCCGATTTGATTGATGAACAGGCGGTCTTTATCGCCAACGCGGGGAAGCGAAAGTTAACGGCGAAAGAGAAGGAGGATTTTATAGCTCTGGGGACGAAGCGGAAGGAATTGCTGAACAGATTCACGCAAATTCTGGAAACAGGAAAACTCCCGCCATTGCAACAGAGCAACACCGCGCCTACCTACTACGCTCCCTCTACAGCTCCCAGCACATACGATAATACTCAATACTGTGAAGACGTGAAGAACTCGCTGGGTGTGTCCGGCAATTGGCGTTCTTCACAGAAGGTGAAAGAGGCAGGGCAAAAACTCCTCGATGCGGGGTGCATTTCCAATAGCGAAGCCTGTAGCAGCTATCAAGTATGCAACTGATGCACATATGTCCCCCCCTCACTTCGCTGCACTTCTTTTTATTCTCTCCTTTCTATCCCTATGAAACGGCTTAATATCGCCATTCTTTCCGTTCTATCGCTCCTCGGAACGTCCCTGCTGCCACTGCCTGCGCTTGCTGCGAGTTATCGCGTTAAAGCATCGGACACGTATGTCCATAGTTACACAAAGAAAAATGGAACGCATGTGAACTCGTACTATCGCTCCAAGGCAGACGGGATCAAGTCGAATAACTACGGGAAGAAGTATCGATGACAAAAGTTCTGCGCATAGTTTGGGTCATCATTGTGGCTTCTATCATGGCCGCGCCTCTCACAGAGGCGAGGAGCGGCTGCTGTTCTCACCATGGCGGCGTCTGTGGCTGTGGCTGCTGCGATGGTTCTGATCTCTCGGCAACATGTGCTCCGTACTATCCAGAGTGTTCAGGCGGTGGAGATTACAACGAATCCGCCAAGCCACGGTGCCCCGCTCATTCAACATCGGACGGATATAGCTGTACCTGTGACTATGGCTATGCGCCCTTCGGACAATCATGTGTGAAGGTTCCGGCAAACGCCCATGCCGTCAGTAACGGTGCGGATGCCTGGGAATGCAATTCTGGTTACAGGGAAGCAGGTAGTACGTGCGTACAGGAAACACCTACGCCACCCATCGCTACGCCAACAGCCGCGCCAGCCCCTGTACCTGTCGCCCAAGAAGCTTCATCACAGACACCCATCTCATCATCTCCACTATCACCGAAGCAAGAAGACAGCCCTGCTAGTGGCGTACTCGGTGCCGCCGTTATTGGAGGAGGAGGCTACTGGTATTTGAAGAGACGTCAAAAGAAGGCTCTAGCAAAGAAATAGGATACAAAAAGCAAAAAAATCATTGAGCTTTCCCTCGAGGTCGGATTTTTTAGGATAGGGGGGTGGGTAAATTCCGAACAGACAACCACAGGAAGTTTGTATGGACGGACGATAAGTTAGCAATCACCAAGATTATTGTGATGAATGCAGGGAGCATGACATCTGCGGCCATGTTATCGTCATAGACCATTTGGCTTTCCGAAGCCAAGAGTGACGGAATGACAGTTGTGACGGAGGTTATGGTCACGCATCATGCCATCCTGTATCGGCCCTCGGCCACGTTCCTCACCTGCTCCAGCAGGGAGCTCCACTTCAACCTATTCAACTCGCCGTTGTAGCTCAGTGCCGCTTCCGCGAGGAAGCGAAATAAAAAACATAAATGACACCGAGTGTCATATCCATGGTTTACCCTGAAGGTATCGAAGGGTAAGGATGGGGTCGCGGGTTCAATTCCCGCGGGCGGCTCCATCCGGCTTCGCACCTCGTTGCGACGAGGCGCTACGCCGGGATTACGCCCGAAATAGAAATACAAGATGCCGGATGCCTCGGCGTAGTCCGCAGACGGAGCCGGGCACATCGACAAAACCCGTGAAAATCTGGGGTCTTTCAGCTCATCCAAGCCAATATTCTCCATTCCTAACCTTCCAATTTCACCAATTGATCTTTGTCGAGCAAAATTTATTATAAACGGCTCTATGAAGAGAAAATTCTTCGTCTCAACGTCAGTTCAATCCCCTTCTTATCTATGTACTATTACATAATTTTAATGTATAATTATTATTCATATCCATATCCATACAAC
>ENA-ORBV01017428-ORBV01017428.1-microbial-mat-metagenome-genome-assembly--contig:-NODE-17428-length-10268-cov-8.987342_pt1 | contig 10268 bp, 8 predicted proteins | sample MGYA00237777_ERZ505514 | MGnify/ENA primary metagenome ERZ505514 (study PRJEB26160, sample SAMN06269048) | microbial mat metagenome | isolation source: Oligotrophic lake microbial mat | place...
CCCTTGATCACTTTCTTTTGTGTCTCAAAACAAACACTGATTTGCATTTTGATTGACACACCAGGTCAGGGGTGGCTGATGCCAGGCCCAGTGACTCAACACCCAAACAGTCTGCCTGGCACAGACACCAGCATGGAAGTGGGGGCGAGGCTTCGACTTGAGAAGCTGCAAGCAAGTGAGCAAACAACTTGATGCATTTTCATGGTTCACAACTTTTTGCAGTCAACTTCAGTTTGGTGTTTGTCAAAGTTTTGTTCATCTGCATGTCTGCATGCAAATCTGTGTGTCTGTCTGTGACACGATGGGAATGTCACATGGGCGGCATGTCACAGTGGCCACCGATCCCATGAGAGGAATGTCATGGTGCCAACTCACAGGGTGGGAAATCAGAGCTCTGGTGTCACTGCCGGCAGTGCTTAATCCGTAAAAAATTACTTGGCAAAATGAGAAAGTGTGCATCCATGTGTTGTTCAAATGGTGCATGCAAATCATTGTGTGTGCTTACGGCGCCAGCTCTGCTGTTGAGTGCACACACCCTTGGTGGCTTCATTTTACCATTAGGGTCAGGGACACTCTGACCAATGAATGAATCACGGGTGCGGAAACCCGACAAATAAAGTGACGTGGACCTCATCGATTCATTTTTCCTCGTCACATTTTCTTTCTTTTTCCTACCAAACGACGATGACACGCACCAATCCATGTATACATGGTTTGCAGATCCAATACTATAGTATGTAGTGAGTCAGTGCACGTGGAACTCATCAATCAGGAGGCAAGCTACCAAGTGATGTTATAATGAATTTTTGAGCAAGAGGATAACAGTGAATTGGACCATGACAAGAATACAGCTACTAGTAGGACCGTTGGTAGCAGCCGTCTTGCTGTTGCACATGACGGCGGCTTTTTCGCCGTCCTTGTCTTTGGTGCGATCACTACGAGGAGCACCGTGGAGGATCACGGTTCCACCAACAATAAGAGCTGTGGAAATCGAGACGGAACAAGATGTAACAACGGCAATAAACGACAACCCGCAACTCGAGCAAGCAGAGCCAAAGATAAAGCAGTCACGCCCTATGAATGACGACTATTGGACGATTTGTTCCAGTCCCATGTATCCCCAGGGAAGGCCCTTGACACCCGCCTTGGAGCGTGCCATGGAAACCAACGCGCATCCCCAAGAATCTCAAGACGAATTGGGTCGTGGGATTTCCATTACCGCCGATTGGCGGGACAATTGGAAGACGTACGAGTCGCCTGTGGATGCGCCCCAATTGATTCGTCATGAGTCGGACGGATTTGCCTGCTACGAATTGGAGGACATTGAGGGCCAGGTGCCACACGACTTGGTCGGTGTCCTTTACCGAAACGGACCTGGAAAAATGGGTGTGGGAGGAGAGCGGGTCCAGCATACCTTGGATGCCGATGCTCTGATTTATAAGATTGAATTTCCAAAAGCTACCAACAACAACGACAACGAAGAACGTACCATCCGATTTACGTCTCGATTTGTTGAGACCCAGTCCTTTCGTGACGAACAACAAGCGGGTCGATTTCTGTATCGGGGTACCTTTGGAACAGGTCCTACCAGTCCGCTTGTGGACCAGAAGAGACCCAAAAATGGTCTCAATGCGGATCCTCCAAAACCATCGCTGTTGGCCAAAGTCTTGGGCAGTGCTGGCAATGTCAATATCAAAAATTCCGCCAATACCCAAATTGTCTCGTTTGGGGGCAAACTGTTGGCCCTCTTTGAAGCGGGATTGCCGCACGCTCTCAATCCCAAAACACTGGAAACCATAGGAGAAGATACTCTGGGTGGTATCCTAGAGGAGGGCCTTCCGGTCAAATTGCCCAACCATGTTCCTACCCCCAGCTTTATCGGGGGCAGTGCTCATACGGCCCATCCACAAGTGTGTCCCACAACGGGCCATCTCGTGGGGTGGCATGGGTCCGCCATGGTCGCCAACAATAATGAATTGCGCCTGACGTTTACCGAATACTCGCCCGAAAATTTCCAGCCGATTGCCAGCAAAACCTTTGATGTCCCGGGATGTGCTTTGGCCCCACATGACATGGCCATGACATCCGACAAGATTATTCTCAATGTCAATGCCTTGACCATGAATCAACTGCCCTTCTTGTTGGGGGTCAAGGGTCCGGCCGAAAGTTTGGCCATGGATGGTCGCGCCAATATCCAGACGTGGGTTTTTCCTCGGCCTACTGCCACCCAACAGTTTGAGCCCTTCTGCGTACAAACACCCCCCTGCTTTTGCATTCATCATTCGCATGCCTATCAAGATGAGGTGACGGGAAATTTGGTGACGTTTTTCACCGGTTGGCCACCTTCCGACAGCAAGGATTTTTTGGGAGCCTGGGGAGGCTTTGCACCGGAATTTCATCGCATACCCGTCACGTATCTGTGGCGTCACGAAATGGATCTCACGACCAAAACAACCGTATCCTTGGAGATTGCCCCTGGATCCGCCAATGCCTGTATTGAGCACGTCCTGTGTCATCCCAATTTTACCACACAAAAAGCCAATTATGTCTATGGGACCATCTCCAATGTGGTGGGAGACAGTACTCCTCCCAATGGATATGCTCGATTGCGGGTCGAAACTGGCAAGCGTCAAATATTACCGGAAGGTGAAGTCAATGACGAAATTGAAGCCTATTGGTTTGGAACACGCTACTTTACCACCGAACCACTCATTGTCCCGAAAGATGGGGGAGACGTCAACAACGAACGACAAGCTTACTTGGTAGGTGTGGTGCGAGATGCTGTGGCCGAGCGCAATTTTGTGGCCATTTTTGATTTGGAACAGGATTTGCAACGAGGTCCTGTATGCAAAATTTGGTTGAAATCCGGTGTCCCGCACGGACTTCATGGTTGCTTTGCCAAAGATGACAACGGTGGTCCATCCACCTTTTGCTAGCTAGTAGCTAAATTTCGGCGTCGCCCCCAAATGCTCGGAAAGTATAAGATGCATACTGGTAATTTTCGAAATAGAGATTATTAATTAGTACATTGATTTAGCTAATTGTAAATGAGACGGCATGGAAGTTTGTACAACTATATATTAATGTGGCCATATTACAGCTTCCCAGCTGCGTCCAGTAAAGTCTCCTTCAGGACAGGGAATGAGTATGGCTTTGGCAAGTAAGCTGTCGCTCCACAGTCGATGCACTGGGCCTCAAAAGTAGAAGATACATGGGCGGTGACAAAAATGACAAGAGGGTGCCGATGACCCCCTTCACGTGCGAGTATTAGTTTCGTGGCATCGATCCCATCCATGACAGGCATTTGAAGGTCCATAAGTACAATGTCAAACTCCGACGATGCTTCCTTGTCGACAGCAAGTTGACCATTTTCGACAACCTTAATCTCCGCCACATTCAGTCGCTTGAGCATTCGGACCAATATCTTTTGGTTCACAAGGTTATCCTCCGCGCACAATATTCGAAGCTTGGCCAAGTCACACGGGGCATGTGGAGCATTCAAGGTCAGTTGGTCTTGACTGCGCTGATGATGATGCGTACGCATTTGAAGCGTTTCCTCAACTACCGTTGCTATCTCCTCCATGAACACATGCGGAATTATTTCGCCTATCGACTGATAATGCTTGTTGTTGTGTCCGATGGAATCTGCTGGCCCGATGACCACAAACTTGATACCTTTCTCTTTGCCGAGACGGCTCGCTATCTCAGTCTGGAACAGATCTGACCTTGTCATGCACACCAGGGCGATGCCTTCGGAGGTTGGGGGGCGTGACTCAATGCTTGTCTCGAATTCTTTCATGCTGGCATATTCGGTCTCTTCAACGTTGAAGAAATTAAATATATTCGCCAGTTGCTCGTCAGGGCCAACGACAAAGAATTCAGCTTGCTTGAATCGGGTGGTCATGTTGAAGGAATTGGCGGGTGGCTCTTCGTATGGAAGATCTACAGTAAATTCAGTCCATTCTCCCAGGCAACTGTCTACCTTGATGTCGCCTCCAAGAGCTCTCACGAGCTTTTCTGTGATTGCAAGGCCCAAACCTGTGCCTCCGTCAATGTTGTTGATTCCGGAGTTGGTTTGCGTGAATGGTTGAAAGATGCTATCAAAGTTCTTCTTCTCAATGCCCTTTCCAAAGTCTTTCACTGAGACACGAAGTACTTTCCTTGCAAATTTGACAGAAGACGGTCTTCGCTCCTGGCCATCATTGGCATCGGCCTTGGAATCGGCCTTCGGGGCCCCGAACGGTTCCACTCGATCGCATGGTGTTACAATTAATTCCACAACACCATCATGTTTGCTAAATTTGACCGCGTTTCTAAGGGGCGAAAGAAATCCCGTGAGTGTTTGATATTCCGGCGAAGCAGGCCACCTCATAAAGAAAAGGTTTAGAAATAGACGCATGAGAGACTTACGAGACGAGATTGAATAGAATTTGTAGGAGACGCCGGCCATCCGTGTCAACGAAACGGAACACAGATGGGTGAAACCTTGTCCGAATCTTCACATTTCGCTTCTTTGCGATAACACTTGCTCGCATGGAATTGACCAAGTCCGCAACAACCTTTTGAATGTCAGTTTTCTTGATGTCAACTTCCGCATTCCCAGACTGCAGTTTCGAATAGTCAAGCACATCGTCCACAATACTTTGAAGTAGCCGACTTGAAGAAGCTATCATTCCAATCGATTCTTGCTGAGATGGTTTCAATCCAGAATCTTCCATTAAGCTAGAAAGACCTACAATGCAGTTAAGTGGTGTGCGAATCTCATGGCTCATGCAAGCAAAGTGTTCCTAGTTCAAGAGATAAATGACAAAAGCACGTAAGACAACGCCAACGAGCGCAAGGGAGCCAAACCACCAAATTTTCGAACGAGACCAAACTCACCAGCTGCGTTGAAGACGCCAACGCTATTTTCTTGTTGGCTTCCGCTAATTCCGTATTCAGCTGTTCAAGTTTGGTCACGCGCTCTTTCACTGAGCCTTCCACTTTCAGGGCGAGATCAATCTGCGCGGCCGTTGGTCTCGCGGCCGGCTTGGCAGCCAAACATTCATTCATCATTTCGGCAAGTTTGATGGAACAGTTTTCAGGGACTGGCGGTCGTTTATTGATTCTCGGGTCGCATATTTGCCGGAGTACCTCTGGATAATCTTCTCCCTCGTATGGGTCCTTTCTCGAGTAGATCTCATACATCAGAATCCCCAACGCGAAAATATCGGATTTGTCAGTATTGGCACTTTCGCCACGAAGCAACTCGGGTGCCATCCTACAACCAGAGCAGGGGACGGGAGTGCTCTGTCAGATCAAAAAAAATCTATGATTCATTTCGCCACCAGCATCAACTGAACAACAACACATACCAGTAAGGAGTTCCGGAAGCAGAGTCTTGTTTCTTCGCAGAAAGGCCGAAATCTGTTACTTTGGCTCTGTACTGAGAAGAAATCAATACGTTCTTGCCCTTGAGATCGCCTGGTGAAAACGATGATAGCCGCGCATAAGCAATGTGGGCAGACAGGGTCAGAATCATCTAGACAATACAAATGAAGGATCACACACACACTCCCAAAACCATCTATATCTATCTGTCAATCGTACCATGAATTACTTTTGGATGAGCCGCATGCAAGAATCGTACGCCTTGCGCAATGTCTTGCAGTATGGACAGAGTATTCTCCTCTAGTTCTGCTTGGACAGATTCATCTTGGTCTCGCAAGACGTCATATAAGGATCCCCGTTGCATGTATTCCATTACCAGCATCGGATCGGCTCCCTTGGAAATGACAGCTCCCATGACGGTGGCAATATTTGGATGCCTCAACTGCATAAGAAGTAGTAGCAGCAGCAGCAGCCGCAAAAATGGAGGCGGTTAGAAACGAACAATAATGAAACCAATCAAGTCAAAAAAATAGGGCAAAACTGCAGAAACCCTCCATGGCATCTGTCGGCCCATCTAATATGTGCGGCATTCGATTCTTCCTTCCTTCACGAACGAACGTACCTTGGCTAGATGCCGGACTTCTCGTACAAAATCGGCCTTGAGTTGTTCGTACGTCAAACGCCGATTGACCAAGGATGCCGTGTGAGCCCCTTTTAAGCGCGATGCCATGCTTCGCAATCCTGGATTGAGAAATTCTTTGCTGCGAATCATGGAACTATCCATAGAGGCTTGTAATTCGACGGGTCCCATACTTTTCAATCCCGGGGATGCTGATGATGGCAAGGTGAGGAGGAGGCTTTTTTGGGGGTGACTTTCAATATCGACATCTTGATTGGTGCTGCCCGTTCCACCACCGCCATTGCTGTTGTCCTGGTGACGTCGGATATGATCATCGACGTTGATAGTAGTATCTTCGTGACTACTTTTGTGTTGGTTGGCATTCTTCACCGAGCTGGATCGTCGTGATGGTTGTGGTCGTGTGCGCGTTCGTTTTTTGGGTGGCAATACTTTCTTGACGGCCACTTTGGTCCCCCGATATTCGGCGAGCAAAACAAATCCAAAGGTCCCGACCCCGATGACTTGATTGGGGACTTCAAATTCCAATTCGGTCGGATCGACGGCCCACACCGAATCCGCTTGTTTGCGTCGATATTCGACATAGACGTGGACCAATACCGCACACACGAGAAAGAGTGGCACGAGAAGCGAAGGCAAGAAAATGGCATAGGAAACGCAGTTCCCCACGAGTTCGACCCCGGTCGTGCACGTGACAATGACACGACAAGGACTGCAAATGCATTGATATCCTTCTTCGCATTGATAATCATCACATCCTTGGGCCACTTCTTCCTCTGTTTCTTTGTAATATCCTTCTGGACAAGTGATACTGTCATAGAGGGTTGTAGACCGAGTACATTTCCAAACGTTGTCGGTCGGATCCTTGGCAATAAAACCAGTGACTTGTTGCATGGATCGCAATTGCATATACGACAAGGTCGTTTGCCAGGCTGAAAATTTTCCCTTGTTGCTGGCATCCAAGGCAATCTCGGCAATTTCGCGGGTGGTATCACATCGTTCTTGTGGAATGCCATCCCATGGACAGACCACATCCATAGTGTCATTCGTAGTTGTTGTTGCAGTGTCGCTAGTAATATTGTGTTCGAGTTGATATTGATCGACACACTCTTGATGGACTTTGGCCACCTTGGCATGTGCCTGGAGCGCCAACATGGCTTGTTGGACTTGGCGGGACACGACGGGTGGAACATGATGGAGGGCCGCCACATTCCATTCGGGATACAGGGGTGTACTGGACGCAAAGGGAAAGGGAACTCCATCAATGGTCAAATTGGGTTGAACGTCCAAAATTTGGAACACGTTGGGATCGACCAATTCGCCGGTTTCATCGTCCGTGGTGCGTTCAATTTGGTCGGTCCGGACAAAGCCGACATCAAATTGCCCCTTCAAAACGCCCGTGACAACTTTGCCCTGATCGGACGTAAAGACGAGCTGTTTGGGATCATTGATATAGGACATGCCGGCTTCTTGCATTTGCAAAAATTGCATTTGCCCACTGCCCAAACCCGAAATGGACGCGGCCGCCACAATTTTGTCTTTGAGGTCGTGAATGGTTTGAATGGCGGTATTGTCTCGTCGGGCCATGATGACACCGCCAAACATTTTGAGGTGATAGGTTTTGTTGTGAATCTTGCGCCGCGAAATTTGCGAGACCAAAGACTGCGCGGTAAATTCGGATTCAATGCAGGAAAAGGCAGAGGGATTGACGTAAATGAAATCGACCGCGGCGGCTGCGGTATCGGTAAAGAGGGTCCCAAAATCCAAAGCCTTCATCTCGAAAGCGAGAGGTGGATCAAAGGCTTGGCCCGCCGTGGCCGTCAAGTAATCGACAAAGGTGCGATTGAATTCTTCGTACGCCGCCTCGAGACCCCGAATGCCCAAGACACCGACGCGGTACACGCGTTTGTGGTGGTAGAGTGTGGTATTGTAGGGAATTTTGGTATTGGGGTCGTAATAGTGACATGGACTACTAGTACTCTGTGTAGAAGCAGTGCTGGTTGTTGTAGAAGTTGACGAAGAAGTTGACGAAGGAGGAGAAGCAGAGGTTGTCGTCGTACTTGTACTTGTCGCAGAGCTTGTTTCGTTGGCCAACGTGGTGTTCAATAACGAAAAATCTACTAGTCGTCTTTCCACAGCTGCGTTTCTTTGGGATGCCACTCCTCGGAAGGTGACCGTCAGTAGCAGTAGCAGTAGCAAGACCCAACGCAGGCCACGGCCATGGAACAACCGCACATGATTCGTATGACAAGCATTCATTCTATTCCTTGCTGCGATTCCGACCAAAACGAATGGGTCTTTGCTGCTCGTCTCTTGCTAGCTCTAAATACTGCAGTACCAGTATAGGCTGATGGTTGGATGGTTGCGTTTGTGGATACTAGCTACTCGAGTAGTAGTAGTGATGAAGAAATGGGTCAGTAGTGAGGCACGGTGGTTGTATGGTGTCCAGTGAGGTATTTGGTAATTATTATTGTCTATTTGTTGTTTGGATCGCGTCGATCGTGGTCTCGCTTTCCCTATTATTAGTACTAGCTAGCTAGTAGGCTGTATTATTTCGACTGTAGATGTTCAGCAAATTTTAATGCCTGTTGTTCGATAGCCACGTAAAGCATCTCCTACAGTATTATTTTTTAAAGAGCCAACTGTTTTATCAAATTATCAAGCACATAATTATTGTGTACAAGTCTTTTCGTTCACAAACCGGCAGATGGATATGATTACAGTACGACGTACATGATGGGATCGCACGAATACAGATCGGGCATGCTCCTTAATTCTTCAAATTCCAACATTAGGCCTATTAGGCTATTACTCGGAGTATTGTGGAAATCGGTAAACTCGTTCGTTCAGATCCAGAGCGAAATTCACTTCGTGCGTCATCAAGTTCTAATTGGAGGTTATCTACAGTACTACTAGCTACTGTAGATTATACCGGAACGGTAGTCACTGATACATACAGTGCCACCCGACCCAACAGAATGCCGCACCACATCGTTCGTTTGGCCATTTTCCAAGGGCACTTTTGTAGTACTACTAGCTAGCTAGTATCGCTTAACAACTTGAGGTTCCAAATTCCAATCCCAACCAGTATCCTAATTCACTGTTGAGCAAAATGATCTACAGTGACGAACAAAATACGTGAACCTGCCCAGCCTGCAATGTGTCACTCATGTATCATGGGGTCGACAAAAACGAACGAACGAATGGACGCTAAAATATCCAGGCAAAAGAAATAGAGAATTCCAATGCCAGCACAGGACAAACCAACGGAAGTGTCAAGAAAAGCGAACGGAGGTACGGAGAAACTGTGTTGGAAGATGTGTGCATCTACAGATGGCACTTCCACTTTGGAAAAAAGAGCAGCCTGCTTGTGTCAGGTCACCAGTGGGCACAGTGCATGGAGAATGCACAATGGCAATGCAGTGCATGTCAAAGCTTGATTCATCTGTCTGCATCCACACATGTCTGTGCATGCATGTCACATGAGGGACCAGTTGCAAAAAGGGTGTGTCACAGTGACTCACTCTCACAAGATGGAATGTGAAAGTGAACGTCTGAGAACTCGGATGGCACTGCTGACAACATGCCATCCACAAACTTTGCTCCCATAAAACTGCATGGACCAAAACTGGAAAGTGTGTATCCAAATGTTGCTGGTAAAAGGAGCAATCACTGCACTGGTTGTGACAGACACTTTCAGTGGATTTGTGTTTTCATTTTCAAAATCATCTCCCACAAGGCTCAAGTCATTGAGAGCAAAAATTTGGTTGGTTTGCAAAAGTGACATGCACTGTGTTTCTGCCTTGTTTTGAACTGTGTTGTGGTCTGGAACAATTTGACAGCATGTCACACAAAAAGTGTCAAAATGCACAGACCACCAAATGCTCGATGAACAATTGCAATGCCCTAATTTGCCTGTAATTGGCTATGCAAAGAGCATCCTCATACGGGACTCACGGGGTCGTGACTCATTCACAAAAGACACGCTTCTCAGCGTGTCGGACTAGTTGCTACTAGCCCAACTCTTCACAAGTAGTGAAGAAGGTCTCTAAGGATAGAATCCAAGACCACGTAACCATCGTCAGCAGACGCTGGTCTATATATCGTAACGGCTATATCTTTTAGACCGTTATAATAATACATGTGGTTCAGAACACGTTTTGTTCTGTTTCCCTTTTAACACGAGCTATCGTTGTATAACAAAGTCATAACAAACTATACAACTGGCACGCCGATTCTTCACGTAGAAGCATCGTTCAAC
>ENA-ORBV01017429-ORBV01017429.1-microbial-mat-metagenome-genome-assembly--contig:-NODE-17429-length-10268-cov-5.023943_pt1 | contig 10268 bp, 10 predicted proteins | sample MGYA00237777_ERZ505514 | MGnify/ENA primary metagenome ERZ505514 (study PRJEB26160, sample SAMN06269048) | microbial mat metagenome | isolation source: Oligotrophic lake microbial mat | place...
TTTTCAAGCAGAAGACGGCATACGAGATTCGCCTTAGTCTCGTGGGCTCGGAGATGTGTATAAGAGACAGGCGCACCATCGTGCGCGATGCGAACCAGAATCTCGGCGTCTATGCGACGGTGCAGCAGGTGGGCGACGTAGAGATCGGGGACCAGGTCGAGATCATCTGAATGGAGGGCGCCGCCCCGTCGGCGCCTGTTGGATGGGGTCATCTGGCTCCATCCAACAGGCGCCGACGGAGCGGCGCCTTCCAGGGGAATTGGGACGAGACTCGAAGGAGCGAGACATGCAGACGCACAGCAAGCTGTTCATCGATGGCGCGTGGGTCGCGCCGGCCAGCGACGCGATGATCGAGGTCATCTCGCCGCACACCGAAGCGGTGATCGCGCGCGTCGCCGAGGCGCGCGAGGCGGACGTCGACCGCGCCGTCGCCGCGGCGCGCACGGCGTTCGACAGCGGGCCGTGGCCGCGCCTATCGGCGGTCGAGCGCGGCGAGGCGATGAGCCACCTGGTCGCCGCCCTGCAGGCGCGCAGCGAGGTCATGGCGACGACGATCACCGCCGAGATGGGCTCGCCGTGCATGTTCTCGCAGCTCGGGCAGGTGATGGCGTCGAACATGGTGCTCGACTACTACGCCAACCTGGCGCGCACCTACGCCTTCGAGGACGTGCGCCAGGGCATGCTCGGCCCGGTGCTGGTGCGGCGCGAGCCGGTCGGCGTCGTCGCCGCCATCGTGCCGTGGAACGTGCCGCAGTTCGTCATCATGCTGAAGCTCGGCCCCGCCCTGGCGGCCGGCTGCACGGTGGTGCTGAAGCCGGCGCCGGAGACGCCGCTCGACGCGGTCCTGCTCGCCGAGGCGATCGTCGAGGCCGGCCTGCCGCCGGGCGTCGTCAACATCCTGCCCGCCGGCCGCGAGGTGGGCGAGTACCTGGTCCGCCACGCGGGCATCGACAAGGTCAGCTTCACCGGCAGTACCGCCGCCGGGCGCCGCATCGCGGCGGTCTGCGGCGAGCAGCTCAAGCGCGTCACGCTCGAGCTGGGCGGCAAGTCTGCGGCGATCGTCCTCGACGACGCCGACCTCGACAGCACCGTCGGCGGCCTGCTGCCGGCGGCGCTCATGAACAACGGCCAGGCCTGCGCGGCGCAGACGCGCATCCTGGCGCCGCGCCGGCGCTATGCCGAGATCGCCGAGGCGCTCACCGCCGCGATCGGCGCCATGGGGGTCGGCGACCCGGCCGATCCGTCCAATATGTGCGGGCCGCTGGTCGCGGCGCGCCAGCGCGAGCGCGTCGAGGGCTACATCCGCGCCGGCCGCGACGAGGGCGCGCGCGTCACCGTCGGCGGCGGCCGCCCGGCGAGCCAGAAGACCGGCTGGTACGTCGAGCCGACGCTGTTCGTCGACGTCACCAACCAGATGCGCATCGCCCGCGAGGAGATCTTCGGGCCGGTGGTGGTGCTGATCCCGTTCGAGGACGAAGCCGACGCGGTGCGCATCGCCAACGATTCCGACTACGGCCTGTCGGGCTCGGTGTGGACCGCCGACGTCGACCGCGGCCTCGACGTGGCGCGCCGCGTGCGCACCGGCACCTACACCGTCAACGGCTTCATGATGGACTTCTCGGCGCCGTTCGGCGGCTACAAGGCGTCGGGCATCGGCCGCGAGCTCGGTCCGGAAGGACTGCAGGCCTACCTGGAGTCGAAGTCGATCTGCCTGCCGATGGGGTACACGCCGAAGACCGAGTACTGATGCGGTGCGGCGCCGCCGACGGCGCTAGCGCGCCAGAGGAATCGTGCGCGAGCGCCGCAGGGCGCGGTCGCGCGTGACGAGCGGGATGCCGTGTACGACGCTGGTGGCCGCGATCAGCTCGTCGGCTGGATCGCTCCGCACGTCGAGGTGCGTGCTGGCGCGGGCGATCTCCCGGGTGAGAGGCCACACGTGGATGCGGGTCAGCGTGCGCACCACGGTGGGATCGTCGAGGTCCATCTGAATCCGGCCGAGTTGCGCCAGCTTGGCGATCTCCCACAGGACGATCGCCGAGATGCTCCACGGCGCGTTGCGCAGCAGTCGCGTCTCGGTGGCAGTCAGGCGGCCGGCGACCGCGTGCAGCAGGATGTGGGTGTCAAGATTGAGCATCCCACTTCACGCCGGTGGACAAGAGGTCGCCAGTGATGACGATCTTCCCGCGCAGGGATCCGATGAGGTTCTCGCCGTCGGTGCCGAGCGGGATCAGCTTCGCGACGGGCTTGCCCCGCTTGGTGATGATGATGCCCTCGGGATCGACCTGCTCAAGCAGCGCCAAGCACTGCTCTTTGAACTTGGCGGCTGGAATGTGGCGCATGGTCATGGTGTAGTCCTGGTCAGTTGAGATGTCCACATGGGGTTTTCCCATCGGGATCGGGGGCGCGGCATGGAGTGGACGGCGACACGGGAGTTCATCGAGACCACCTGGCAGGCAAGCATCCTGCCGGCGCTCGAGCGCTACATCGAGATCCCCAACCAGTCGCCGGCGTTCGATCCCGATTGGCAGCGCCACGGCTATATGGAGCGCGCCGTGCAGCTGGTCGCCGCCTGGGTAGCGGCGCGCAACCTGCCGGGGCTGACCTGCGAGGTCGTGCGCCTCGACGGCCGCACGCCCGTGCTGTGGCTGGAGTTGCCGGGCGACTCCGCCGACACCGTGCTGCTGTACGGGCATCTCGACAAGCAGCCGCCGATGGAGGGATGGAGCGACGGGCTGGGGCCGTGGACGCCGGTACTGCGCGACGGCAAGCTGTACGGCCGCGGCGGCGCCGACGACGGCTACGCCGCCTTCGCCAGCGTCGTCGCGCTCGAGGCGCTGCAGCGGCAGCGGGTGCCGCACGCCCGCTGCGTGGTGCTCATCGAGGCGTGCGAGGAGAGCGGCTCGACCGATCTGCCGGCGTACATCGAGGCACTGGGCGAGCGCATCGGCACGCCGAGCCTGGTGGTGTGCCTGGATTCCGGCTGCGGCAACTACGAGCAGCTGTGGGTGACGACCTCCCTGCGCGGCCTGGTCGGCGGCACCCTCAGCGTCACCGTGCTCGACGAGGGCGTCCACTCCGGCGCCGCCAGCGGCGTCGTGCCGTCGAGCTTCCGCATCGCCAGGCAGCTCCTCAGCCGGCTCGAGGACGAACGCAGCGGCGCCATTCTGCCCGCCGGTCTGCACGTCGAGATTCCCGCCGAGCGGCGCGCCCAGGCGGCGGCTGCCGCCGCGGTGCTCGGCGCCGGCGTCGCCGGCGGCTTTCCGTTCGCCGGCGGGACGCGGCCGGTGAGCGACGACGTCACCGAGCAGCTCCTCAACCGCACCTGGCGGCCGCAACTCGAGGTCACCGGCGCCGCCGGACTGCCGGCGCTTGAACACGCTGGCAACGTGCTGCGTCCGACGACGACCCTGAAGCTGTCGTTGCGCCTGCCGCCGACGCTCGACGCCGGCGCCGCCGGCGCGGCGCTGCGGACGCTGCTCACCGCCGACGCGCCGCACGGCGCGGTGGTCCGCTTCAGCGCCGAGCAGGGCACCAGCGGCTGGAACGCGCCGCCGCTCGCCGCCTGGCTGGCCGAATCGGCGGCGCGCGCGTCGCAGGCGTGCTTCGGCCGCGACGCCTGCTACCAGGGCGAGGGCGGCACCATCCCGTTCATGGCCATGCTCGGCGAACGTTTCCCACAGGCGCAGTTCGTCATCACCGGCGTCCTCGGTCCGCGCTCGAACGCGCACGGGCCGAACGAGTTCCTGCACCTCGCCACCGGCGCCCGCCTGACGGCCTGCGTGGCGATGATCCTCGCCGACCACTACCGCGCCACCTGAGGCGCATAGGCCGTATCAACTGGCGAATTCTGCTAGCGCGCGGCATCGGCCGCGCCGCCCCCGAACGGCGGATGGCGTGGTCATCGGCCGGTTATCGGCGGGGCCAGGCGTTGGCAAGGGTGAATCAGGGAAATGCGATTGTGGCTCAGCAGGCGGCCTCCGGCAGTGCCCAGCTGCTTACTCCGAGGCCCACTTCTCCCATAGCGCTGCCGCTTGACGCCCGACGACCGTGGCGATCCCGGCTACGTTCAAGCCCGGCTTGCCGAAGCGCTCGCTGCGCGCCATCCCGGGCGCAACCGCACCGCGTGCGTCGCTCGGCTCCAGCAAACCGACTACTGACTCACGGACAGCGCGGAGGCCGGCGTCGACTCGGCCGAGTGCCCGGAAGGTACGGATCCCTGAGGCACGATGGCCGGCCGCAGGGCGGCGTGGGCTACGAGCCGCCGTTTTCCCCGGTAGGGCACTACGCTTGATGCGCGTTGATGATGCCGACCATACGAGCCGCCGTTGCCCCACGGAGGGCACTGCGCCGGGCGTTGAGCGCAACGCGCCGCGCATCGCGAAGTACGCCGGCACCGGGCGGAGGTGCTTGTCGAACGGCAGCCCGAAGAAGGCGCCGAGCTCGATCTGCGGGAGGCCCAGCCTCGTGTAGCGATCGCTGAGGTGCCAGGTCGTGTGCCCGAGCACCAGCGATCGCGCAGGCACGACTGCGTGACCCGCCGAAACGCCGCAGCCTGCCTGAATCGCAACCGGGCGTCATTCGTCGGCGGGATCCCCGCGTCCAGCTCGGACACCTGCCAGGTCAGACCGAGCTTGCCGATCCACGAAGTCAGCGGACCGAGATCCGGCAGCTCGACCGGCGTCAACCACAGGTGGCCCTGAAGTCCGATGGCGTCGATCCGGACGCCCTTGCGCACGAGTCGTGCGACCAGCGACCTCAGTTGCCGGCACTTGAGGTGTCCGCCGCATCCGCTGCCGGGCCGGGTCGGCGCGTTGGAGATGAAGTACTCGTTGAGGATGAGTTTCACGTCGGGATCGGCGACCTCCGCGGCGTAGCGGAACGCGTGTTCGATGTAGTCGGTGCCGATCCATTGCGTCCAGACATTCGAGCGCAGTCCGACGTCGTCACTGACGGGCTCGTTGACGACATCCCACTCTTTGACCAGTCCCGGATAGTTGGTCTGGTAGTGGCGGATGACGGTGTGGATGTGGTCGCGCAGCATCGCCAGGGCCTCCTCACGGGAGAGACTGAGCCACTCGAACCACGGCGGATTGGCGTTGTACCAGACCAAGGTGTGGCCGCGGAGCATCCCGTGGGCCTGCACGAAGGCCGCGACCGCGTTGGCCTGCGAGAAGTCATAGACGCCGGGTGCGGGGCGCACCTTGTTCCAGAACGTCGACCCGGACGTCAGCTTCCCGACGTGCTGGATGACCGGGTCGCCGCAGGCAAGGTCGCCCAGGGTGGTGCTCTGCCGCATGGAGCCGAACGACCGACCCGTCAGCTGGGCATCGGCGTGCAGGCTCTCCGCGGCCTGCGCGACGCCACACGGGGCGAGGACCGTGAGGAGCGTGATGTGCACGACGCCACGACGAATACGCGGCCGTGGAAGGTATCGACGGGTGATTGGTCGCTCCTAACGTTAGCGCCAGCGGCTGGTGCTGGCGCGTTGGCGTGGGTGGTCAGGAGTCGGTAGGTGAACATCCCCCGCGCTGGGGGACAGCTCGACGATGCTGCCTTCCCGCGCGATGCCCGCCGTCAACTCGAACTCGATCGGACTAACGACGCACGAGCCGCCCTGCACGACCGGGCGTCTGGGCATCAATGGTTGGGCGGAAACGGGAGACGGGGCCTCGGTGGACGCCCCAAAGCGGCCATTGATCGACACCTGAAAAGCGGCCAACGGGGGTGAGCGGATCGGGACGTTGACGCGACGCCGGGGACCAGGGTCTCCGGCGTCGGATGAGCAACGTCTTGAACGCAGCGAAACGAGAGCAGGTGATCGCGTTGGGGCGGCTCGGCTGGCCGCTGCGACCCATTGAAGAGGCGAGCGGCGTGCGCCGCGAGACCGCCAGCCGGTACCTACGCGCCGGCGGTGTGGCGATCCGAGGGCCGGGCCGCTGGGGGCACGGGCCAAATCCGGCCAAAGAGACGTCGACCGACTCGGGCGCGGCAAACCCGGCCAGTGCAGTGTCCCCCGACCCCCGGTCGGGCGCAAAAGCGGCCATAGAGGTGTTCAGCGATGCGGCGCCGGTCTGGCCCCCGGTCGCCGTCGGGCGCAGTCTGCAGGCGAGCGCCTGGGCGCCGTATCGTGAGGTAATCGAGGACGCGCTCGGGCGCGGGCGCAACGCGATGGCGATCTACCACGACCTGGTCGATGGCCACGGCTTCGGCGCCGGCTACGCCAGCGCGTAGGCGGTATGAGCTGGCGAATTGACATAATGGGCGGTATCGGACGGATCACCATCGTCTGGCGTAGCAGGTTGAAGACGCCGCGCCCGCCGCCGCGGCGGAAGTGGAGATGCATGGCGGTGCTGAGGATCATCAGGCCGCGGACCAGCGACCGGTGGTCGCCCTTCGGCAGGCGGTTGAAGAGCGTCTCCAGCTCTTACTGGGCGGCGCAGTAGTCGCCGCGGTTGGAGCGGTCGATGGCGGCGAGCAAGTGGTCGCGATCGGCGGGCTCCATCGCCGGGAGTCTAGTCGATTGCGGCTCCGCTCGCGCCCTCCGGGGCGCCGACCTCAGAGCGGACAGCCCTGCAGGGTGTTGTTGACGGCGCGGATCAGCTCCTCGATACCGGCGGCGCCGTCGGCGTTGCTGTCGATCGGCGCGCACTGGGCGATCGGGGTGGAGCCGAGGGCGATGTTCACCGCCCGTACCAGCTCGTCGATGGTCACCGTGCCGTCGCCGTTGCAGTCGCCGGCGCAGGCCGGCGGCACGCCGCCGGTGGGCGTCAGGGGCGGCGGCGAGGCGGTCTCGGCGACGGTGGCCGCGGTGGTGGGCGGCGGCGCGCTGTGGGTCGCGGTGAAGGTCGCATTGGGCGAGGCGACGGCGACCGTGTCGGTGGGGCTGGGCGGCACGGTCGGCAGCGGCGAGGCGGTGCTGGTCGGCGCGGGGCTTGGCGTCTCGCCGCTGCCCGGCGTCGAGGTCGGTGTCGCGGTCGGTACGCAGGTGCGGACGAAGCGCGGCGTCGGCGTCGCCACGGCGGCCACCGGCAAGCAGTGCAGGGCGACGGCGACGGCCGCGTCGCCGAGCTGGGGCAGGGCCAGGATCGGCAGGGCGGCCACCAGCACCGCGCCGCCGAACGGCTCGCTGCCGTCGAGCTGGGTGCAGTCGATCGGCTCGCCCGAGGCCGAGCGCTGGCTCGTCATCTGGCCGCCGACCACCCGGGCCGTCGCCTGGCCGGTCGATCCGTGGAAGAGGCGGACCGAGCCCGAGGGGTCGTCGGCGGTGCAGGGGATGGCGTCGGGCCCGAACGCCGGCGGCCCGCTGCCGGGCGACGCGGCGCAGAACGGCGAGTCATCGAGCAGGTTTTAGTTGGCAAGGCCGAGCTCGAAGATCGCCGAACCGACCGGTCGGCTGCCGGAGCGCACGGCGACCGGCGCCGGTGACGGCTGGCCGGCATCGATGGTCACCGCGACGTCGACGCCGTCGAGCCGCATCGCGCCGCAATCGATCACGCCCCCGCCGGCGTTGCCCGGCCCCCAGCCGGGCGCCTCGGCGACGGTCGTACAGGCAATGGCGATGCCGGGCACCATCGACGGAGCGATGAAGGCGTCGGCGGTGCGGAAGACGAAGGGCACCGGCGCCTGCGGCGCCGAGGTGCGCAGGCCGCCGACCGTCAGCACGACCTGACCGTTGAGGGCGAGCGGTATCTCGAAGAAGCGGGACTGGATGGTCGAGTTGGAGGCCTCGGCCAGACCGCAGAGCAGATCGCGTTCGACGGTGCAGTTGGCGGCGCAGCCGTCGCCACCGAAGAGGTTGCCGTCATCGCAGGCCTCGTCGCCGGTGACGGCGTCGTCGCCACAGACCTGGGCGTTGGCCCGCCGATCAAGGGCCAGGACGAGGGCGATCGAACCAAGGGCCGTGAGGGTGCGGTACGCCATGCGTTCCTCCTTGCCCGTCTCCCCACACTCCTGCGCCAAACACAAGTGCCGGCCGCTATGCCGAGCCGAGCTAGTGCCCCGTCTCCGAAGTCGTGTTTCTATGTCGGCGAGCCATCGGGGTTCCGGGCAAGGCGCGCCGGCGCAGGAATATCGGGAATGCGCGTCGGCCGTATGAGCTGGCAAATTGACATAATGGGCGGTTTCGGCCGCGCCCTCGTTCCCGCCCCCGAACGGCCGATGGCGCGGTCATCGGCCGGTTATCGGCGGGGCCAGGCGTTGGCAAGGGTAAATCAGGCCCCGGTGCGCGGCTGAGCCTGCGGCGGCTGGGCCCCCCGGCTGGCGAAGGGCGCACGCCGGCGGCGGCGCGAGGTCTGGAGGCCGCGCGTGGGGAGCCCGCGGTGCGCCCGTGTTCAGCTCGCGTCGTCGGGCAGCCAGCTCGGGTGGCGCGGCGGCACGGGGCACGGCGGCTCCAGCGGGAGCCCGAGGTGGGCGGGGATGCGGGCGATCACGCGCGGCTCGGCGATGGTCGCCACCAGGCGCAGGCGCCCGCCGCAGTCCGGGCACGGCGTTGGCCCGTCTCGCCCGCACGTGGCAAGATCCTCCCATGCGAAGGGCCTCAGTGGCGAACGGGCCGAGACACGAGGGGCTCAAAGGGGATCCGTCGTCGACGCCCGCGATGCGGGTCGAGCAGGCGCTGGCGCTCGGTCGCCGGGACCTCGCGCTGCATGCGGCGCAGGCAGGCGTCTCGCTCGCGGAGGCCCGCCGTGCCATCGAACGCCGACGACAGGCGCGGCGCCGCACCTCGAAGGTGCTGAGCGCGCTCCTCGAATGACGCTCCTCGCGCTCGTGTCGCGGGCACTCGAGACCCATGGTGTCGCACATGCCGTCATCGGCGCCACCGCGCTTGCCGTACACGGCGTGTCCCGCGCGACGGCGGACATCGACCTGCTCGTGACCGACCCACGGTGCTTCGATGCCGCGGCCTGGGCAGCCGTCGAGGCCGCCGGCGCAACGGTCGACAGGCGCCGCGGTGAGTTGGACGACCCGCTGGCCGGCGTGATCAGGGTCACCCGCGGCGAAGATCCCCCCGTCGATGTGATCGCCGGGCGGTCGGCTTGGCAGACGGCGATCATCGCCCGCGCCGTCCGCGCGGACGTGGGAGGTGCCAACCTGCCGATCGCCGCGCCGGTGGATATCGCGCTGTTGAAACTCTACGCCGGCGGACCGCAGGATGCGTGGGACATCGCCCAGCTGCTGGACGCGGCCCCCTCGATCGAAGCCCTCGTGGACGCTTCGGTCGCGGCGCTTCCTCCGGACTGCGCGGCACTCTGGCGCCGGATCCGGCGCCGGCGAGCCTAGCTCGGAACGAACCAGCCGGCGCGGCCCGCGCGTCCGACGGGGCGGCGGGCGCATAGTCGGCATGAGCTGGCGAATCGACATAAGCGGCGGTATCGGACGTGCCGTCGTGCCGGCGCCCGAGCGCTCGATGGCGCTGGCATCGCGGGGGAGCCGGCGGTGGCGAGGGGGAATCAGCCCCTGGCCGGCGCAGGCGCAGCAGCACCCGGCCGCAGGTGCGTGCGCGCCGCCGGCGTGGTCAACCGGGGCTGCTCCTGCCCGCCCCAGCGCACGCAATACACCCACTTCGTGCGCGAGAGGTCGATGGCGACCTTGATCTCCGTGCCCGGCGGCGGACTGTGCGTCACGGCTTGATTGCCGGCGTCCGCTACGCGTAACTTCTGCCTCAGAGGAGTCTCCCTTTCCGCTGCGGTGCGTGCCGCAGCTCGTGGTGTGCGGTGCTCGGGCGGGTACGGCTCCCATGGTTTCTTGCCAACATCTGCTCACGAACACATGGTCACTGGTCCGCGCTATCGGCCGCAGCTTGAATGGGCTATCCGCCCAGACGCCGGCCGATACGTTGCGTCGCGTGTTGCGATGACCGGTTGAACTCACCGGGGCGCTGGATGACGTGGGACTGGCGTCCACGCCGGTCGGCCAGTCAGGCGAGGACGACCGCAGCGAGCACCCGGCGGCGCGGCTGCGGCGCAGTTCGCCGCGCGCGACCGTGCTCGCCGTCCTCGACGGCGGGCCTGGATGCCAGCCGACAAGGATCTCAGCGGCGGCGGCGCCAGCTGAGGGCGAACGCGGCAACCAGCAGTGGCCAGGCGGCGCCGACGGTGTGCGCGTCGGTGGTCGCACAGCCGCCGTTGCCACCGCCCGGTGTGCGAGTGCCGCCGGACGATGTCGGCGTGGCCGTCGGCGCCGAGGTGGAGGTCGGGGGCGGTGCGGTCGGACTCGCCGTGCGCGTCACCGTTGCCAGCACCTCGGTCGGCGACGCGGTGTGCGTCGCC
>ENA-ORBV01017430-ORBV01017430.1-microbial-mat-metagenome-genome-assembly--contig:-NODE-17430-length-10266-cov-4.671018_pt1 | contig 10266 bp, 7 predicted proteins | sample MGYA00237777_ERZ505514 | MGnify/ENA primary metagenome ERZ505514 (study PRJEB26160, sample SAMN06269048) | microbial mat metagenome | isolation source: Oligotrophic lake microbial mat | place...
TTTTCAAGCAGAAGACGGCATACGAGATTCGCCTTAGTCTCGTGGGCTCGGAGATGTGTATAAGAGACAGACCTTTTTCCATTGTTCTTGTTTGCTGCGCGACATGGGAGATCCTAGGTGGCTATTATGGTTGCTACTGACACCATCTCGGCTATTTGCATTGCTAGTATTCGCCAGCGGATCTTTGTTGTAATGAAAGACAACGTCGCTATTCAAAGCCGGTGAATTAAGGAGGCCTTCATCGGTCGACCTTTTGCCCGTTCGTTTTTGATGCAATTCAGCTGCGGCCCGTGCTAAATGTTCGACCATGGCTATGAATATTAATTGAATTACGAAAAAAAAGTGAGTCAAATCCATGAAAATGAATACAACCAGGCTGCATCCATCCATCCATCGAACAATATCTGTACCTTGATCCATTTCAATATTACTGGGCAAATAATTGGTCAATTGATTGAGTGCTGCCTCACTGATTCCCATCTTGGAGGAGGATGCCCGGCCCCTAGTAGTGGGAGGAGGCGTTTCCGGGGGGTCTTTCTTGATAGCCGCTGCTGCAGTGGTGGTACTGTCTCCTCCTTGGGGTTGGTTCTTGCTGGTAATCATGGCAGCAGCAGCAGCTCCACTAGGACTGATGGCGGCGGTTGTTGTAGCACCGCTAACACCCGGTTCCTTGTCACTTTTGCTCTTCGAGTTGGTGCTAGTTGCATTCTCTGGATCTGCGGATTGTTCCATGGACATGTCCAATCGGGTGGGCTTCAAATTGGCGATTTCCGCCATGGAGGGTTTGGCAATCTTGGATCGATCAAACTTTTTGCCTAGCCCTACAAGTCGAGCTGTTTTGTAGGAGTACAAAAGAGTAGGACAAAAGAGTTTTGAATTTTACAAAATACTGTCAGTAAGGTACAGCAACACATCAAGATACAGTCTAACGACACACAAACAAGATGAATTCAACACGAATTCCCCATTTTTTTTTAAATAATAAATACGTACTGTGCAACAAGAGCAAATAATTGCTGGCCATTTTCAACCTGCCCAAAGATTGGGCTTCCGTGGCGGCACGCATCAAATCATCGGCTTCGGCCAACACGGCATCGTAGACATTGGTTTGTGCTTCTCGCGCGGCAGGAGTGGAAACCGTAATGGTCGATTTGTCATTGTAATTGACGGGTCGTTTGGTGCGACGATAAGGACGTTTTTTGGTGGGCGACACTGTGGGCGGAGTAGCGGTATTTGTAGCCGCATTCGCAGCGGCAAACGCATTCGTAGCAGAGAGAATGGCGCCTGAGGAAGCACCCGTAGCGGAAGCAGCCGCCATAATCGCGGCCCAGTCGTCAGCAGCAGAAGACTTCGGCTGCTTGCTGCTGTCGTTCTCGACCGCGATGGGATCCGCCTTTCGTTTCCCTGTCATTTCTACTAGCTAGAATATGATTGTTGGGTTTTAGTTTGTACTACTAGTCGTAGCTAGGAATAGATATCTTGGTGTGCTACTCCTCATACAGGTAGACTACTAGTAACTATTAGGACAGGTTGCGACTTGGTGAAATGTTGAAGGAGACAGAAATAGATCGGCCTCACTAAAGTACTTGCGCTTGTTGTTGTACTGTATGCCTTGGCTTCACGCGGCTGTTTTATTTAAATTATTGCCTTCGCCAGAAATTCTAACGGTTGCCTTTGATGGTTGCCTTTCCATGGACGCACATTCAAAGGCAGTCACACATACGCCAGCCGCACCAAAAACACTTAACCCTATGTCCAACCCGGTACTCAAAACTGACCGCTACACGACTTCGGAATCCCGTGGATGCAAATTTGACCTTTATTCTCGCGAAAATCTGGGACGAGTACCTTCCGACTTTGGCACGATCCTGAAAATCCAGCGTACATTTCATATTGGATCGAACTCATTCATTTTACATTTGCAATCTGAGGAATGGCAAAAGAAAGTGATCCGATTGCAGCGTTGTAAATCGAATCAAATAAATCAGAAAAAAGCTGACCAAAGCGAAATCATTATCATCATGTCTCAATCAAATCTTATTTCGCTTCTTTTTGCACTCGTTGCATGCCAATCGGGTGTTGCCGGTCAACAACAGTTGCGGCGAAAGGCCAATGCCAAGGTCCAAAACAGAAATGAAAATATTAATAAAGGGGACAAACGAAGAGCCCTCCAGGACATCAACCACAACGAGGACTTTTTTATGCTGGAGCCGGGCGATCAAGGCATCCGTGGGGGATACGGCATTGCTCCATTGTCGTACTATGCCGTTTTTATAAGTAACACTCTCTGTGGGGCATCGTTGATTCATGGGGATATTCTACTCACCGCCGCTCATTGTGTTGATGACAATGGGTTTCCGGACCAAGTCCGTGTCGGATCCAACGACTACTTTGCCGGGGGTGTCGAAAGCAAGGTCAAGGCTGGTGTTTTGTACCCGGAATGGACGTGGCAGAAAGCATCCGATCCAGACTTGGCCGTACTCCTTCTAGAAGATTTTCTGCCCAACCAAGTTGCCGAGCTCAACACTGACCCCAATGTTCCCACAACAGAACACTACAATCTCTTTGCCATGGGATTTGGATTGGTGGATAGTGAACGAAGTTCGCGAGAACTCTTGGGGGCTCAAATTCCATACTTGGAAGACTGCTCCGCACGATCGGATACATACAATAGAACGCGACACATATGCGCCAGTTCGAGTCAAGTGGCTACTTGTGGTGGTGACAGTGGCTCGCCGATTATGTTTGGCCCATATTCCAATGTGCAAGTTGGGATCAATTCCTACTCCAATGGAGATTGTATGTCGCAGACACTGGATATCTACACGCGTATCAGCTTTTATCATGAATGGATTGAAGAGCAAGTATGTAAGCTTTCGGCCAACCCACCGGCGCGTTGTCTTGAAACGCCGAGTCCTACCCCGCCTGCTACTGACGCGCCGTCGGCCAGCGCCACCACCATTGCCCCAACCGTGTCACCTACTATTGCAACGACGACGGCTAGCCCAACCAGTGTGGCGACTACAGCGATTCCTACAGAGCCCGCAGCAGTAGCTACTGATAGCCCAACTATCGCGGCAACTACAGCGATTCCTACAGAGCCAGCAGCAGCGACTACTGATGTCCCAACCATCCCGGCGACTACCGCGAGTCCGACAGATCCACCAGCAACAGCTGCACCGACATCGTCTCCCACCCTGCAAGTTACCACCACTGCCCCTACAGTGGTAGCGACCACTGATAGTCCGACCAACAAGATCACCGATCAGCCCACAAACGCCGAGCCGGCTACGAAAGCATCCACATTGGCCCCTACCTTGCATCCTACTCAAGACGTATTCAATGGAGCCACTAATATTGGTTGGGGTTCCGGTTCTAGTGGCCTACCCATCAGGGCCACAGCAGCTCCCACTCCTACTTGGATGTACAAGAACAACGGGGGCTACTGATCTGGTAGGGTATGAAACCGCAGATTGCCATGGCAATTTTTTTTTTCCAAACTACTACACCACATTGACAATAACAGCAACTATACGAAGGTATGATTCGGTAGATCGCATAATACATAGAAATTATTATTGATACAAATAAATGAATCAAGAGGTAGATTGTAGTCGTCCGAGTTTTTGCCTTACATCTGACCGAAGAACGAAGGGCAACCTAGGCGGCCGCACACCACTCTTCTGCGGCACCGTCCTTGTCTCTGTTAGTACGTCCCTTGCAATAACGATCCAAATTTCAGATGTTAGCAACCAGCACGGGTCAGCAAGGTCGATGAGCTTGATGAATGGCCGTTCTACGAGCTAGTAGTAGAACTTGGCCAGAAGTCGTATTATCATCAGTGCCGTGTTCCTCTTTGTAGTGTGGTATACACTGAACATAATGCACAAATGGCAAGAACCTGTCCATGCAACACACGCATTGGAAGGGGTAGACAAGAAGGCCAATAGGGTGCTACTATGACAACTCACTTCGAGAGTGGATACCTAGCTAGCTAGCTAGCGGATGTAAATTGGTAATAATTATTGTGGTAAACCTCAGAGCATCCCACTTACTGGTTTGATCGCGGCACATCGAAAACCTCACGGGACACGCTGAATCACTGATTTCCTCGTAAAACCTCATTTTTTCGAAAGAATGAACAAATAACAATTATTGGCGATAGATCTTTGATCGACTTGATCAACCAATGCCTCGACTGTCCACGAGGACGATGAACAACAAGAACAATCTTTTCCGACACCCCCATTTCCAGATACGAGTCCAGTAAAATAGAATGATGGCCACAATGGAGGGCACTAACTAACATGGTGGCCCAGGATTCTTGTCTTTTTGCAGAGGAGGGGTGGCTTGTTACAACCTATGGGCTTTCAACGCGCCATACAGCATTCGTCGACGAGGCCTTTTCTTCTGTCTACAAAAGCTTCTTTGGTACCAATGGCTTTTATCCCAATGGGCCAGATGGATGGAAAGAACACATCACCATGCTAATCATTGGCAATCCACAACACCTTGTATTTGAGCCTGTTCAGAAGGATGAGAAACAACAACTCGTTCTGGCGATGGAGAGCAGGATTGACAATTGTAACAAGAATTCTATTTTCATGTTATTCTTTGATCGCCCCATCAAATTCAAAGTTAACGTTGTCAAGCAGAGGGGAGGGTTCACATTTGATCCAGGTCCGACCAAAAAAAAGCTGTCGACCTACTAAAAACAAAGGTCACCATTGGACCTTGAGTTCATAGAAGCAAACGAAAGACCAACAGCCGACGAGACAATGAAGCACTTGAGGGCATGCACTGCAGCCTTGGCTGTCTTATATCCTGAACTACAACGACGTTCACGTTCCCGGGGCCCGAACAAAGGCGGTGGATGGCAAGAAGATGGCTTCACTTAGCTCGAAAAATTGCCTCCGTGGTCTCAAGAAGCCCCTATGATCTGGTCCAATCACGCCAAGAGCAGGTTCGAGCACATTGGATTTGTGCAATGCGTGGATTATGTGGGCCAATGTATATTGTGTCGGACAAAGCCATATAAAAAATAATATAACTATTTGAGCAAGCGTAATTCGTTTTCGTTTTCTTACATCGTTACGATTAAAATAATTATGTACTGTATGATGAATGGTGGATCAGCCGTGTCGACAAATGCCGACCAGATGAAAAACTTCTGCCACCTGATTTCCTTGACCGAATAGTATAAGTCAAAAGTAGCTAGGCGGAAAATGTTGTGAAATCTTGTGCTCGAAGCACCTTTACTTGAACAGCCACATCTTGGACCACAATCTCGGCCGTCCGAAATTTCATCATAGCCTGTTGGACTGCCTTTTGATTCCGGAAACGAACAATACCTGTAATAATAGTTTCCATAGAATAATGCGTGCAAAGTAACAGAAGAAGCATGAGCCTATTGTGCAATGCTAGCGAAGTCGTCGTCCGCCAAAACATGGCAACCCTGCTCCAAAGAGCAGACAACAATACAACACTTACCGAAACCACGTTCGTTGGACGCTACTGCGGCATCATCAATGGGCCCAAACCTCCGAAACGCGCGAATGACGTCGTTAGCTTTGACAGTTTTCCGAAGGCCTGTCAGGATCAGCGTCACCAGTGGCAACTCATTCGACACGTCCATGTTCAACAGCACTGCGCATTCGTGGACCGTCCGTGAGGCATCTTCGGGCGATAGCATTCCCTGACGCACGCTTGTTACCATTTTGTTAAGCATGAGTTGCATGAACGATAGCCTGCAATAATGGCGGGAGGAGTAAACAGTGAAAAGTGAGATGAAGGTGTGGCGTTGAGATCCATGATTCTTCACTGGGTCAACCACCCAACAAAGAATCAGCAATAGTAGTAGTAGCAGTAATTTACTGCTTGTTAACTTACTTTTCGTCAAGCCCGGCTTCGTCATTTCGTTTAAGCCAATCGTTCACTTCACACAGCGCATTGACTTCAATTTCGATTTCAGACTGAGCTCCGGCCCATAACTCTGAGCACGTTTCTAGACTGCCACCCACAAGAGACATGGTGAGCGCTTGCGACATCATGCCGTCCATATTCTTTACCGTGTTCACGACACCGGCGCGCATCCTTTCCAAATTTTGGTCCTTAAATTGATCGAAGTCGTCAATGCTGGATAACTTCGAGTGTCGTTGCAGTGGATCCAAATCGTCGTCACTGTCGTTGTTGTCCAAATCGTCATCGTCATCTTGTCCGTCCGACAGCAACGACGGATTCGACAGCATAGACCCGGTACCGATACCGCCGGGTGACGTGTACATTCGATTGCCTCCGAGATTGTTCGAGTTGTCATTGAGAGGCATACTCGAGTCGTACTGATATGTCATACTGCTGGGGTTGTACCCCGCCGGACCAACGGGCCCAACACCATTGTTACCTTGATTGTAGCCCAGCATCATGCCTCCTGTATCGACACTGGCAGCAGCAACATTACCGGGGACGGACCCATCGCCACGACGACTCGTACCACCGACGGAGCCCATGTTCATGCGTTTGGACTGTCGTACTTTGTAAAACCAAACCAATCCCATCAACACCACCGCTGCAAACAAGGCCACCACGGCAACTACCACAATAATGACCGTATCATCCGCCATTGATGGTGAAGGAGGGGGTGTGGGTTCAACGGACGGCGCAATCGTGGGGACTTCCGATTGCATCGTGGGTGCCGCTGATGGAGAAAAGGTTGGAATGTCGGTAAATGACACGGTCGGAAATGAGGATGGTGTATTGGATGGTGGTGCCGACGGTGCACCACTGTTCAGTTCAAAGGTCGAAATACCCTTGAGCGTCAAGTTGTTGTCGGCCGTCACATTGAGGGCATCGGCCAGCAACGGAAGAAACGGTCCAGCATTGGAGGCAAAGTATTGTGGGAAAAGACTCGCATATCCTTCGCTTGTGGCGTTAATCACATCAGATACCCAGACCATGCGAAAAAAGTAGGTGTACGTTTGAATCATGGGGACTTGCAACCGTCGTTCTTCTTCTTCTTCTTCGTTGTCATCATCATACGCATTTCGCTGTCGTCGCAATGCGTATGTGTCAACTGTCTTGTCATCCCCATCGTCCGTACGATAAATGTTATTAATGCGACGCATCCACCAACTTGGCATCCACCAACGACGATACGCGACACTGGCATCTATGTCGTTATCACTCCCCCGCCATTGCTGTTGTTCATCATGACTGTATAGTTGTCGCCTCACGACCTCTGTCTTTTTGACAATGGCGTCCAGAAATATACATGTCGTCGTCACGTACTCCGCAGTGTCGGGAGCGAAATTGACGGTCTGGTTTGCCATGTAATAGCAAAACAAGTCTTCGTCCGTTTCATTGAGATACCCAATCTCGTCCTCTCCCTGCAGCGTAAATTCCAGTTGATAATTCTCCGAAGCTGTGATATTCTCTTCAAAGGTCGGCACGGCGCTGGGATAGGGAGACGGTGCGCCGGAGGGTACTCCGGTGGGTGCCTTGGAGACAGTTGCGGTGGGTTTAGAGGAAAGCGTTGGAGCTGGAGAAATAGAGGGCTTCATGGTAGGTGCTGGGCTGATAGTGGGTGTCCCAGTGGGAGGAACAGTAATTTCCGTAAGACCTGAGGGCGCCGATGTGCCGGTTCCTTCTGCCACAAGTTCATCGACAGCGGTAATGGAGAGACTCAAAGGTAAGACTCCCAAGATTGCCGCCAATTGTGCACTGACGCTGGGTCTCTCCTCGACGAGTAACTTTTGAAACTGAGCGGGATAGGTCATGATATCCACACTTGCGGAAAAGTAATTCATACCAAAAATGTATTCAAAGAGCACCTCTTGCACGACTGGTTCTTGGGATGGCGGCGGAGTCGGTACTTCTGTTTGTACTGCTTCGTATATTGGTTCTTCTGTTGTTTCAGTAGAGTTACTGTCACTTGCTTGCAGATATCGTTGGCTCCAGAAAAGGAGTGAAGCCTTCTCCATATCGACGTTCATTATATCCATATCCGTCGCCCAGTCGTCGTTGTCGCCCAGTCGTCGTTCGTTTCCTCCACCCTCGGGGGGCGTGACACTGGGGGGTGCAGTAAGTACAGTTTGATTGACTTGATCCTGTACGACAAAGGTACAAACGGTTGTGACTGATTCATACTCCTCCGGGGCAAAGACTTCAGTTGTATTGCGCATGAAGTCTTCAAACGTCGCTGTTTGGGTGGCATTCATAAGCCCTTTGGAGGGATCAGTGCCAATCAATTGAAATTTTAATACGAACAAGGAAGACACGGAAGAGGCGCTGGTCGCGCCAGTACCGGGTGTGATGGTAGGCGGCAATGTTTCTATTTCTTCCAGCGGTACAGCCGTAGGCAGTTTAGATGCTGCCTTGGAGGGTGCTGGTGCAGCCGTGGGCAGTTTAGATGCTGCCTTGGAGGGTGCTGGTGCAGAAGAACCAGAGGCGCTACTGAGTGAGTCCTCCTCCATTTCAATTATACCACCATCATCATCCAGTGGGGCAAAAGAAGGCATATCAAAGGAGAAATTTTGAGCCTTGCTCGGAGCAATACCTGCACAAAGCAAGATACAGAGGAATGGTAATACCGTCAGCCAGCGGCCACTGGATTGACTTGGACGCAGCATCTTCTTGGCAATCATTGGGATCCGGCTTGTTGCTGAAACTTGCTCCTTTTGTTTCCTAGACTGACGAGGGGTCAATTGGGGGGTCGGTCCCAGTCGGCACTGATCAACTTGTTTTTGTAGGAGTGTTTCTTGGCTCTCATGGTGAATTGGTTGCCGCAACTGCAGCGCATACTGCTCCTGGTAATTGCTACATCGAGAAGGGCAGGGGCGCCCTATCAAAGAGGTGCAATGGTTGGCATTTGTCTGGTCACTTTTGTGGTCATGAGACAACGGTGCCATTTGTGGGAAGGCAGTTTCGTCGTCACCTGAATTTATTTCCCCTGCGCCATGAATCATTTCTGGCTTGTGGTGCTGAAGCTGATGCTGCTGCTCTGTCCGTCGCTCCTCCTGTGCGGTATCTTCCTCTTGATCTGTTTCACCGAGATTCGTCATAAACACCGGCACTCCCAGCGGCGGCTGGACACAAACACAACCACTGGTGCCATTTTCGTCACCCCCAAATGCCCCCTTGTCACCGGGGATCTCCCCATGCGTCTTGTTGTTACTAATCACACCCATCATGAAACGAAATGCAAGCGGTTTACTATGTGTCTTGCTACCAAAGTCGACGTTGAGAACGGTGTGCCGTGATCCTAGATTGGAGGTTCAATCTCCAATTTGAATGTCTACACCAAGAAATAGCTTACTATACTATGTATACAAATAGCAGCTGTGGTCTCTTCTCTGCAAAGGGTGGCCGGGTATGGCAGTAGCTAATAGCTATATCTAGCTAGTAGCTACAGTAGTACAATACGCGATAAGTTTGCTAGTTAGGTTGAGGGAGTGAAGTTTTCGTTCTCGCGCACCATTCAAGGTCAACAACAACAACAGTGCATGACACCACTGCTATCACACAAAATGTAGGTGTGCAATGCTCACAGACGGTACTGCACGTATCACGTGCGTGTAAAACCAGCGGGCATAAATGGTCAGTAGAGTATCAGCAGTGCGTCTATCTGTGTGTGTATTGCATGCAAGCCATCCTTGACCGGTTATCTAATATTTAGTGTAGGGGGCAGAGTACGAGCCGGCCCGTGATAGCGTCCTTGCGCAATTCGTGGTAATCGATTCCTCAACCGGGTGGGATGATCCAAGGTAAAACACCTCCTTCGCGAAGAAATTTCCTGGCATAGCACGGGAACTTTTTTAAACCGGCCAAATTATTTCATCCGGAATGAGAAAAAGATAGGAGGACCATTGATTTATGACAGCGATTGGCAATGCCACATCATGCGGACAAAACACTGCCCAGGTTTTTTTCTACTGTGCAGTGCATAGCCACTGCCTACCTTCAAATGGGCTGTTAGGTGTTAGGTGATAACCTTGTTTTCAAACAATTCCTAATTGGACTCAGTTGTGACTTCGTCATTGCTCATTTTGTTGTAGAACACAAAAAAGGTTGACAGAACGGAAACTCCCACAATGTGTTTCTGCAATCCATTTCAGCAAGAAATGGCTTAACAGAACATTGACAGGTGAGGTCCATTTGAATTCTTTTTCTGTTCGATAAACGAAGAAACTAAAAAAAACACAATTCAACACAAACAAAACCCTGTCTCTTATACACATCTGACGCTGCCGACGAATAGAGAGGTGTAGATCT
>ENA-ORBV01017436-ORBV01017436.1-microbial-mat-metagenome-genome-assembly--contig:-NODE-17436-length-10263-cov-8.615845_pt1 | contig 10263 bp, 8 predicted proteins | sample MGYA00237777_ERZ505514 | MGnify/ENA primary metagenome ERZ505514 (study PRJEB26160, sample SAMN06269048) | microbial mat metagenome | isolation source: Oligotrophic lake microbial mat | place...
AGCGTCAGATGTGTATAAGAGACAGGCCACTGCGCTAGCGCCCACTGTGGCTGCCGTCGCCGCCACTGCCGCCCCCGCCGCTACCGCCGCCGCCACCGAGGTTGCGCAGGATCGCACCGGCTGGCCCGCGACCTTCCGCGTCGGCCTGTTCGCCGGCGACGACGCGAATGCCGCACTGGCCCTCAATCAGCCCTTCGCCGATCTGCTCACCGAGGAGCTTGGCATCCCAGTTGAGCTCACCACCGGCACCAGCTACAGCGCCGTGATCGAGGCCATGCGCGCCGGCCGCGTGGACGCGATGGAGGTTGGCCCCTTCGCCTACGTGCTGGCCGTGCAGGAGGCGGGCGCCGAGGCGCTGGCCCTCGCGACCTACCCTGCGAACGAGGAGAACAAGGTTTTTGATGAGAACGCCCCGAACGGCTACTACAGCGTTTACATCACCAAGAAGGGCTCGGGCATCGCCACGGTTGAGGATCTGAAGGGCAAAACCTTCGCCTTCGTCGATCCGGCCTCCACCTCGGGGCACCTTGCGCCGAAGACCGGCCTGATCAAGGCCGGCATCAACCCCGACACCGACATGCAGACGGTGTTCGCCGGCTCGCACCCCACGGCGGTGCTCTCGGTCTGGAACGATAACACCGAGGCAGGCGCCACCTTCGAGGGCAACCTCTACCGCCTGGCGCGCGAGGGCCAGATCGACTTCTGCGGCTTCGAAGACGAGCTCACCGGCAAGCAGCGCAGCGCTGAGGAGATCAAGGCGCTGTACGACGCCTGCCCCGACGGCAGCATCGTGATGGTCGGCTACTCCGACCTCATTCCTAACACGCCTTTCGCCGTGAGCTCGAAGCTGCCCGAGTCATTCAAGGTGGCTGTACGCGAGGTGCTGCTCAAGGTGAAGGACAATCCCGAGCTGATCTCCGCCTTCGGCCAGTGGTATGTGGACCCGACCGAGGAGCTGGGCCTGGAGACCCTGGATCAGAACTTCAACTCGCTGCGCGATATCGCCAAGCTGCTGGAGCTCGACCTGAAGGAGCTGGGCGGGTAGGGAGACACGGTGACCAGATGACCAGATGACAAGGTGACAAGGTGACAAGGTGACAAGGTGACAGGGTGACAAGGTGACAGGGTGACAGGGTGACAAGGTGACAGGGTGACAGGGTGACAAGGTGACAGGGTGACAAGGTGACAGGGTGACAGGGTGACAGGGTGACAAGGTGACACCTAACGGTGTCGATAGGTGTCACCCGGTCACCGGAGCGAGCGGAGCGAGCGTGTCACCCGGTCACCGGAGCGAGCGTGTCACCCGGTCACCGGAGCGAGCGGAGCGAGCGTGTCACCCGGTCACCGGAGCGAGCGGAGCGAGCGTGTCACCTTGTCACCGGAGCGAGCGGAGCGAGCGTGTCACCTTGTCACCGGAGCGAGCGGAGCGAGCGTGTCACCCGGTCACCCGGTCACGGCTCAGATCCACGCGCCCTGCGCCATCGCCCGCAGCGCGCCCTTTGCGTGCTGAATATCGGCGCAGGAGCAGCCCATTGGCAGCAGCTTGCAGGGGTTCATCAGGCCAGACGGGTCGAAGACGGCGCGCAGCTCGCCGAAGGCGGCCAGGTCGTCTGGGCCGAAGATCCAGCTCAGGTAGTCGCGCTTCTCCAGGCCGATCCCGTGCTCGCCGCTGATCGAGCCGCCCACGGCGACGCAGGCGCGCAGGATCTCCTCGCCAGCCGCTATGGCGCGCTCGCGCACGCCTGGCTCGCGCAGGTCGAACAGCAGCAGCGGGTGCAGGTTGCCATCGCCGGCGTGGAAGATATTCACCACGATCAGCCCGTGGCGCTGGGCCACCTCCTCGGTGATAGTGAGCAGCTCGGGCAGCCGCGAGCGGGGCACCACCCCGTCCTGGATGTGATAGTGGGGCGCAATGCGGGCGCAGGCGGCCAGGGCGCCCTTGCGGCCGGCCCAGAGGCGCTGGCGCTGGGCCTCGTCGGCGGCGGCGCGCAGCTCGCGGGCGCCGTGATCGGTGCAGATCGCCGCGATCTGGCGGGCCTGGCTGGCCAGATCCTCGCGCAGGCCGTCGATCTCGATCAGCAGCACGGCGCGCGCGTCGGTGGGGTAGCCCGCATGCACGGCGGCCTCCACGGCGGCGATGCCCTCACCCACCAGCATCTCAAGCGCGGCGGGCACAATCCCGGCCGCGATGATCGCCGACACGCAGGCGCCGGCTGGCTCCATCGCGTCGAAGATCGCCAGAAAGGTGCGCACCTCCTCGGCGTTCGGCGTGAGCCGCACCGTGATCTCGGTGACAATCCCAAGCGTGCCTTCGCTGCCCACCACCACGCCCAGCAGATCGTAGCCTGGGGCATCGGGGGCGAGCGCGCCCACCCGCAGCACGCTGCCGTCGTAGCGCACCAGGGTGGCCGCCACAACATGGGCCGCCGTAACGCCGTACTTCAGGCAGTGGGGGCCGCCCGCGTTTGTCGCCACATTGCCCCCAATCGTGCTAGAGCGCTGGCTGCTCGGGTCCGGGGCGAAGTGCAGGCCGAAGGGCGCCGCCGCCACGCTCAGATCCACATTCACCAGGCCAGGCTGCACTACGGCGAGGCGGGCGCCCGCATCCAGGCTTAGCAGCTTGTCGAGGCGTGTCAGAGAGATCACCAGCCCGCCCTGGTTCGCCACCGAGCCGCCAGCCAGGCCGGTGCCGGCGCCGCGCGCCACCACGGGCACGCCAAAGCGATTGGCGACCTGGAGGCAGCCCGCCACCTCCTCGGTGCTGGCGGGCACCACCACCACATCCGGCATGGCCTGGTCAAGCGACGAGCCATCGTACTCGTAGAGCATCAGCTCTTCGAGGCGATGGAGGACGTATGGCGCCCCGACGATGGGCGTGAGCGCGGCGACCAGCTCGTAGTGCTTCATAGGAGGGTACAGGGTACAGGGTACAGGGTACAGGGGGTACAGGCTTCGGAGGGAGCTGCGCTGTGCGGCTGCACGCTACTTTGTGCGGACGCGGCGCTTGAGGTCGGCGGCTGGTCGGCGGAACGATAACACATCCAGGGTGCCGCGCGGGTAGCTCTTCATCGACTGGGCGAGGCCGGCGGGGTGGCGCCGCCAGGTGAGCGAGAGCACCATGGCGCCCACGAGCAGCAGCACGATCAGGATAGGGTTGATCGCCCAGTTGAAGGCCAGCGTCAGGCCAAGATACGCGAAGGCGGCAAGCATCAGCGCGGCCTGGCCCACCATCAAGAGCAGCATGCGCTCGCGGGTCTGGGCGTAGGCCACAAGAAAGGCGGCGGCGTACCAGAGCTCAAACAGCAGCACCGCCACAGCAAGCAAACTCCACACCCACAGCACAGGCGCCTCCTCCACAATCAGGGCCACGCGCAGCCATGATAGCACATCGTCGCCGGGTGTGGCGCAGCGCCTATGGTATAATCGCGCCCGGACGTGCGGGGCGCCCGCCGCCAAATGAGGATGCAAAGCGATGGCCGACCGGCCTAGTATCACCGCGTTTTTTCCGGCCTGCAACGATGCGGGCACGATCGGCAGCATGGTCGTGAGCACGATCGAGACGCTCGAGGAGCTCACCGACGACTATGAGGTGATCGTTGTGGAGAATGGCAGCACCGACTACACCGTGCAGGTGCTGGAGTCGCTCGCCCAGCACTACCCTAGGCTGCGCGTCTACACCCATCGCTACGCCCTCGGCTACGGTGGCGCCCTGCGCGAGGGCTTTGCCAAGGCCACCAAAGCGCTGATCTTCTACACCGATGGCGATGCGCAGTACGACCCGCGCGAGCTCAAGCTGCTGATGCCCGCCCTGCGCGACGACGTGGACATCGTGAACGGCTGGAAGATCGACCGCGGCGATCCACTGCACCGCAAGATCATCGGGCGAGTCTACCATCACACCGTGAAGCTGCTGTTCGGCTTCAAGCTGCGCGATGTGGACTGCGACTTCCGCCTGATGCGCCGCGAGCTGTTCGATGTGGTCGAGCTGGAGTCCGATAGCGGCACGATCTGTCTGGAGCTGGTGAAGAAGCTTCAGGATGGCGGCTACCGCTTCGCCGAGGTGCCAGTGCATCACTACCATCGCACCTACGGCCAGAGCCAGTTTTTTAACTTCCCACGCCTCTGGCGCACTGGGGTGCAGCTGCTAGGCCTCTGGTGGAAGCTCGTGGTGCTGCGCGCGCACATTCCAGCCATGGCCCGCCGCCGCCACGCGCTAGCGGGCAAACTGGAGCAGCCCTACCAGCGCTGAAACATTTGCGGGCGCTCTGCCGTCTGATTGCCAGGACGCCTCAATGGCACAGATGGAAGGAGCCCCACCGATGCACCCCACCACGCGGCTCACGCGCAGCCGCACCGATAAGCTGATCGCCGGCGTGTCGGCTGGAATCGCACACTACCTCAACACCGACCCGGTGATCGTCCGCCTGGTATTCGTGCTGCTCGCCTTCAGCGGCCCTGGCCTGCTCTTCTACCCATTGCTCTGGCTAGTGATGCCCCAGGACGCCGCGCCCAGCGGTGCTGATCAGGCGCCAGGCCAGGTCTTCGTGGCAACTGGGGCAACGCAGCGGCTCAACCCAAGCACGGGTGTGCCAGCGCAGCCCGAGCACGAGATCCCGATCAACAACATCGGCCAGGCTGGCACTGGCAGCGCTGGCCCAGCTGATCGCGGCGGCAACCAGCTCCTTGGCTACATCCTGCTCGGCCTTGGCGCCTTTATCGCCCTCCAGATGCTCTGGCCCGGCCTCGGCGCGCTGCTCTTCCCTGCCCTGCTGATCGGTGCGGGCGTATGGCTGCTGCGGAAGTAAATGCAGAACAATGCAAAATGCAAAATGCAAAAGTTCCGCTGAGCCGACGCTCGGCACGCTGCCCGGAATCAAAAGAGCCCGACCCGAGCAATTCGGATCGGGCTCTTCGTTATGATGCGGAGCGTTGAAGCTAGCTGAGGCGGCCTATCGGCCAGGCAGATCAATGTGCGGATTTTTGCATTTTGCATTTTGCATTGTTCTGCATTTTGCATTCGCCTGATCAGCTCTGCGACAGCTCCCTGAGGCGCGAGGGGTTGAGCAGCGTGATGCCTGAGCGGTCGATGTCGAGCAGGCGCGCGTCGCGAAACTGGTTGATCACCTTGGTGACCGTCTCGCGGTAGGCGTTGATCATCTCGGCGAGCTGCTGATGGGTGCGCCGAGGCACGCGCTGCTCCGGGTGGGCGCTCGCAGGCTGATCCTCGGACATCTCGAGCAGCACTGAGGCGAGGCGGGCAGGCACCGACTTGAAGGCCACCTCGTCGATGCGACGGCTGACGTTGAGGCGATGTTGCCCAAGGATCTCGATCAGGGCGGGGCCGAGCGCCGGGTTGGACCGCAGCGCGTCGAAGATAGCTAGGCGCGGGACGGCCACCACGCGGGTCGGCCTCAGCGCCTCCGCGTAGGTGTCGTAGCGGGCGCCGCCATACAGCACGCTGTGGCCGAAGATCTGGCCTGGCTCTACGACCTTGACGGTGAGCACACGGGCCTCGCGCGAGAGTATTTGCAGGCTTACCTGGCCAGAGTGGAGCAGGAAGAGCGCGTGAGCCGGCTGGCCAGGTGTGTAGAGCGTGCTGTGTCGGCGGAATGCCTGGGCAGTGCCAAGCGGCTCGAGCGCTGCCCAGAGCGCCTGCCGTGCCGTCTCATCGCCTTGCTGGATCATAAACCCCTCCTACGGCACGCGAGCCCCCAAAATATGCTATACCTATTGTAGCATAATGCACTTCTGCATGGGAACCACTTCGGCGCCCGCGCGCTGCTGTTTGAGCGAATGCTCATCTCGGGATCGCGAAGGCCCACTCGCCCGCGCGCATCAGCGGCTCTGCGGCGCCGTCGGCAGCGAGGCCATCGATCTCCAGCTCGGCGGAGCCGATCATAAAATCTACATGGGTGGCGCTGTGGTTGCCGCCCACCGCCTCGAACTGCGCGCCGTCCATGGTGGCGCCGCCCTGCACGCAGAAGCGGTAGCCGTTGCCGAGGGCCAGGTGGCTGGCGGCGTTCTCGTCGAAGAGCGTGTTGGCGAAGAGCAGGCCGGTGCGTGAGATGGGCGAGCTGTTTGGTACAAGCGCCACCTCGCCCAGGCGCGCGGCGCCCTCGTCGGTGTCCACCAGGCGGCGCAGCACCTCCGCGCCGGTGGCCGCCTCGATCTTCGTCACTCGGCCGTCCTCGAAGGCGAGCGTGAAGTCGCGGATCAGCGTTCCGGCGTAGCTCAGGGGGCGGCTAGAGCGCACCACGCCGTTTGCACGGGCGCGATGGGGTAGCGAGAAGATCTCCTCGGTGGGCAGGTTGGCCACAAAGGTTTGGCCGCGCTCGCTCACTGCGTCGCCCCCGGCCCAGATGTGGCCATCGGCGAGGCCGAGCGTAAAGTCGGTGCCGGGTCCCCGGTAGCGCAGGGCGTCGTAGCGCTTACCATTCATGTAGGCGCAGCGCTCGTTCAGCTCGCCGAGGTGGCGCTGCCATGCCGCCACCGGGTCAGCGGCGTCGAGGCGGCAGGTGGAGACGATCGCCTGCCAGAGCTGGGCCTCAGCTTCGGCGACAGGCAGCTCGGGGAAGACCTCGGCGGCCCAGCCGGGGGTGGGGTAGGAGACCACAGCCCACGATGAGGCGTTGCGCTGCACCAGCTCGCTTACGGGCATGCTTGCCTGGGCGGCGGCGCGCATCGCCGTGCTCACCTGCTCGGGGTTCTGAGCGGCCAGCAGATTCGGGGTGGCGGCGTAGATCGAGAGCAGGGCGCCGCCCGCGCGCAGGTGCTCCACGGTGGTGGCGGGCAGCCAGCCGGCAATCTCGCTGAATGAGTCAGCCGGCGCCGACTGGAAGCGCACCAGGCTGAGCTGCTCATCGCCCCAGATCACATCCACAAAGGGGCAGCCGACAGCGTAGGCGGCGCGAGCCACGGCGCGCACGGCCGGTGCCGTCTGTAGGTCGGCGCGGATCAGCAACCGCTGCCCTGCCTGGAGGTTGAGCCCCACCCGCACGGTCACGTCGGCAAAGCTTTGCAGCTCCTGCTGAAAATTGGGCGTGTCCATTGGCGATCCTTATATTCAGTGGTGTCTTGCTACTATAACATAGGCGGGGCGCCCGCCCACGATCAACTTCACTTGTCCCTTTTTGCACAAAGTCGCGGTATACTTAAAGCGAGCAGGCCGCGCCGGGTGGCCTCTAGCAGACGGTATGCCTCTATGTCGATCGGGATGAGCGTTGCCGCAACGGCGCTGCGCGAGGTGCCGCGCATGGAGCAGCAGGCCGAGCTCGCTCGCCGCCGCGCCCGCCGCCTCGGACGCCCCGTGCTCGTGAGCGTGTCGGTCGCGGTGCGCCCACACGACCCGCTGGCGCTCTTCGCACGCGGCGTCGGCGTTACGCACAACCGGCTTTTCTGGAGCGTGCCCTCCGCCGGCCTCGCCGTGGCTGGCCTGGGCGCCGCCTGGCATGTGGCCGCCAGCGGCCCCGAGCGCTTCGCCATCGCCGCCGACGCCTGGCGCGACCTGATCGCGCACGCCGCCATCGACGCCGACCCCGCCCTGCCTTTCAGCGGCCCTATGGCCGCCGCAGGCTTCAGCTTCGACCCGCTGCGCCCCGCCGAGGGCCTCTGGGATGGCTACCCCGACGGCCTGCTGCTGCTGCCCCGGATCGTGCTTGCCCAGGTGGGCGACAGCGCCACCCTCACGGTGAACGGCCTCGTCGGCCCCAGCAGCTCGTCGATCAGTTTGCACTTTGCTGCCGCCCGCCGCCTGCGCGCACTGCTCGGCGGCCCCTGGCGCGCGCCCGGTGTCGACGATGGCGTGGAGTTCGCCGATGCGCTGCCCCCCGGCGCCTGGCGCGCCATCGTTGGTGACGCCGTGGCCGACCTGCGCGCCGGCCAGATGGAGAAAGTTGTGCTCGCCCGCGAGGTGCGCGCCCGCTCGGCCCGCCCCTTCGACCCGGCCGCCGCCCTCGCCGCCCTGCGCCGCGATTACCCCGACACCTTCGTGTTTGCCGTGGCGCGCGGCGGGCGCACCTTCCTCGGCGCCTCGCCCGAGCGCCTCGTGAGCCTCCACGGCAACAGCGTGGCCGCCAGCGCCCTCGCAGGCACCAGCGCCCGTGGCGCCACCCCCGACGCCGACGACGCGCTGGGCGCTGCGCTGCTTGCCAGCGCCAAGGATCGCCACGAGCACGCCGTGGTGGTGCGCCAGATCAGCGCGGCGCTCGCCGAGGTCTGCACCGACGTGGCGACCCCAGCCGCGCCCGAGCTGCTGCGCCTGCGCAACCTCCAGCACCTGTTCACGCCGATCACGGGGCAGATCACGCAGGATCGCGGCATCCTCGACCTCGTCGCCCGCCTTCACCCCACGCCCGCGCTCGGCGGCCAGCCCCGCGAGCACGCCCTCGCCTGGATCCGCGCCCACGAGCAGCTCGACCGTGGCTGGTACGGCGCACCCGTCGGCTGGGTGGACGCGCGCGGCCAGGGCGAGTTCGCCGTCGCCATCCGCTCCGCCCTCGTCGGGCGCCACGAGGCCTCGCTCTTCGCTGGCGCTGGCATCGTCGCCGCCTCCGACCCGAGTCGCGAGGAGCAGGAGACGACGATCAAGCTGCGCGCGATGCTGAGCGCCCTTGGGGCGTGAGCAGGCTGCGGCCCGCAGCGAAGGCGTGGTAGCATGAGCGCCATGAACGAGATGTCGCGCGATCGTCCGGCGAGTGGCTGGCGCGAGCGCCTGCACAGCATCATTTTTGAGTCCGACACGCCCGCTGGCAAAGTCTTCGACCTGGCGCTGCTCATCAGCATCATGCTAAGTGTGCTGGTGGTGCTGCTCGACAGCGTGCAGAGTATTCGCACGCGCCACGGCGAGCTGCTGCTGGCCCTGGAGTGGTTCTTCACGCTGCTTTTCACGGTCGAGTTTCTGCTGCGGCTGGTGGCGGTGCGGCGTCCCCTGGCGTATGTCGGCAGCTTTTTTGGGATTGTCGATCTGATTGCCCTGGTGCCGACCTACCTGAGCCTGCTGCTGCCGGGAACCCAGTACCTGCTTGTGGTGCGCGTGTTGCGCCTGCTGCGCATGTTCCGCATCCTGCGCCTCACCGAGTATCTTGAGGAGAGCGCGACCCTGCGGCGGGCGCTCTGGGCCAGCCGCCGTAAAATCAGCGTGTTTCTGCTGACTGTCAGCACGCTCACGGTGATCATCGGCGCGGTGATGTATGTGGTGGAAGGCGAGGCGAACGGCTTCACCAGCATCCCGATCAGCATCTACTGGGCCGTGGTTACGCTGACAACCGTCGGCTACGGCGATCTAACGCCCCAGACGCCCCTCGGCCGGAGCCTCGCTGTGCTGGTGATGCTGCTGGGCTACGGTATTATCGCAGTGCCGACCGGGATTGTGACTGCGGAGCTGACCAGGCCGATGCGAGCGAATGTTACGACCCAGGTCTGCCCAAGCTGCGGCGCCGAGGACCACGATGCCGATGCCCGCTTCTGCAAGCGCTGTGGCGCCCCCTTGTGAAAGCACGCTGCCCGAGCTAGCATGCCCTCTGCGTCACTGTAGTGAGAAGATCATGACTCTGTCCGACCACGTCGAAACGCTTACCCACTGGGTCGCCACCCTGATCGACGCCTTTGTGCGCGGCGGCGTGACGCAGTTCGTGGTCTGCCCTGGCTCGCGCAGCACGCCCCTGGCGCTCGCCGTGGCCCGCCACCCCGCCGCCCGCGTCTGGATGCAGCTGGACGAGCGCTCCGCAGGCTTCTTCGCCCTCGGGCTCGCTCGGCAGACTGGGGCGCCCGCCGCCTTGATCTGCACCTCTGGCACCGCCGCCGCCAACTTTCTGCCCGCCGTCGCCGAGGCCGACCTCGCCCGCGTGCCGCTGCTCCTGCTCACCGCCGACCGCCCCCACGAGCTGCGCGACAACGGCGCCCCTCAGACGATCAACCAGGTGCGGATCTTCGGCACGGCCACGCGCTGGTTCAGCGACATGCCCATCCCCAGCGAGGCGCCAGAGCTGCTAGACTATCTGCGCGCCACCGCAGCCCGCGCCATCGCCGCAAGCCTCGGCCCGCCTGCCGGCCCCGTCCACCTCAACCTGCCCTTCCGCGAGCCGCTTGTGCCAGACCGCGTCCTGCTCGCCGAGCTGTTCGCCGCCTCTGAGCCCGCCGTGCGCGTGGTCGCTGGCCGCCGTGTGCTGAGCGATCCCGCGCTCGCCGCAATCGCCGTTCGCCTCGGCCAGACGCGCAAGGGGCTGATTGTCTGCGGCCCCGACTGCCCGCCCGCTCTCGCCCCCG
>ENA-ORBV01017437-ORBV01017437.1-microbial-mat-metagenome-genome-assembly--contig:-NODE-17437-length-10263-cov-7.804732_pt1 | contig 10263 bp, 15 predicted proteins | sample MGYA00237777_ERZ505514 | MGnify/ENA primary metagenome ERZ505514 (study PRJEB26160, sample SAMN06269048) | microbial mat metagenome | isolation source: Oligotrophic lake microbial mat | place...
AAATTGGCGGTTCAGTGGTTAAATGAAGCTTTGTGCTTCGTATCAAGTTCAGTGCTGGCAGACAGTTTAGTGCTTCGAAATCGCCAACTTCTTGTAGCTGCAAAACGTCAGGCTGTGAAAAAACTCTGTTTTTTCTCTAAAAATGTCATTTTTCAGCCTCGTATTTCGCTCTTTAAAGCCCTTTGAGCTTAGCTATTTTTAAGCTGCCTTTGCCAGTTGTAAAAAATAGAACTCGTTATATCGCCTTAAAATGAGGCGTATTTTTGCAAACCCAGAAACTTTCTTGTAATCTGGTTTCCAAGCTTTCAGTTTCTCCAGCAATTGCTCTATTCCGAGGATATTTATTGCTCGTTTCATGTTGTAAACGGTCATGATCAACGCCATTTCCCCATTCACTTTGGATAGACCGCTTAAGTTGGTGTGGTTGTAGCCCCATTGCCGCTTGATTGTCCCAAATATATGCTCGTTAATCTCTTGTCTTTTTCTATATAAGTCCTTGTTAGCCTTGTAGTTAGCTCCATTTTTTTCCACTGCTTCTGCATATTCGCTTCGGTCTATTTCTCTCCCTCCTTCTGCTTTCCCTGTACAAAGGTGTTTTACAGAACAGGTTTTGCAAGCTGGGGTGCGGTATTTCTGAAATTGATGACTTCCATTTTCCCGCTTTTTGGTGTGCCAAGTGCCTGTGGTTTTCAGGGTCTGATTAGATGGGCAGGTGTAAGTGTCTGACTCTCTGTTATATACAAAATTTGAAACTAGATATTCTTTTGTTGTGCCATGTTCATTGCTATTCACTATCTCGGGTACTGCTACTATTGTTTTGATATTTGCCTCTTGACAGGTTTGAATCTCTTTGCCATTGTGGTAGCCTTTATCAACTAGTACTGTGAATGTTTCTAATGCTAAATTCTCTTTCGTTTCCATAGCTATCGCACTTAAAGCATTGCGATCGTTGCGGTTAATAGTATGGGTTGCTACAATCAGATTGTGCTTTTTATCTACCGAGGCTTGCATATTGTAGCTCACTTCTACTACCTGACCTTGAACCAATAATGCCCTAGAATCTGCGTCTGTGGTGCTTATTTGTGGTTCTCCGCTTTGTTCTAGTTTTGTTTGTAGTACTTCGTATTTGATTTTGTTAGCTTTCAGTCTTGCTATTTTCTCTTGTACTTTACCTACTTTCTCGGGTTGTTCTCTGTGGTCATTTTCGTCCAATTCTTGCAAATACTCATTGGTTTTGGTTTCTATATATGCCAAATGGCGATCTATTTTCTTTTGGTTAAAATTGTTCTTCTTGCTGTTGTGGGCTCGTATTTTGGTGCCATCTATGGCTACAGTGTCTCCTGATACCAGTTCAGCATCTTTCAAAAACAACACAAATAGTTTGAATGTTGCTCTTAGTGCTTTGGGGTTTGTTTTCCTAAAATCGGATATGCTGTGGTAATTGGGCTGTAATCGACTCAATAACCATTGCACTTCTATATTGCGAATACTCTCTTTTTCGAGCTTACGACTACTTCTAAGCCCGTTTAAGTAGCCATAGAAATAGAGCTTTAAGAACACTTTGGGGTTATATGCTGGTCGTCCTTCAATTTTGATATCTGAGATGGCAAAGCCAGTTTTACTTAGGTCTAAATGCGCTACAAAGGCATCAACAAATCGAACTGGATTCTCTTTGCCTATCGCTTCTTCTAGGCTACCCATTCTAATCTGAAACCTATCACTATCTTCTAAATACGCCATTTTACCTATCTTTTTACGCTTTAAAAATAAGCTTTTTTATCCTTTATTACTAGCGTTTTTTTACTTATTTTTGAAGAATTAGTTTGTGAGTTTTTTCACAGACTGGCGTTAGCGGTCAGGCTAAAACGAAACTATCAATGACAGAAGAAGAAATTCCAGACTATAATATTTTTATGATGTGCGAACAACTTAACAAGAACGCACTTACAGAACTAAACGCTGAGTATCATTTTAGAAACTGTCGACCAGACGAATTAGAAAATTGGAAAGCATTTCCATTTGACAGTTCTACTGTTCCTGTAGAATATGAAAATTTTATGAATGAATTTATTGAAGTTTCATATAGTTACGATATGAAACTTTTTTTCCAAAACACCCTTTTCATTTGCAACCAAGACGACAGACCAATTGCAACTTGTTTACATTGGAAAGCATATGGGAAATTTAACTCAATACATTGGTTAAAGACGCTAAAAACTCACGAAGGACAAGGTTTGGGCAGAGCCTTACTTTCCGAAATAATGAAGAAATTTGACTTAAATGATTACCCAATTTATATTCACACACAACCAAGTAGTTTTCGAGCTATAAAACTCTATGCCGACTTTGGTTTTAAGTTATTAAAGGGCGGACAACTTGGAACAAGAATTAACGAACTTGAAAAATGTTTGCCAATTTTGAAGGAGTTTATGCCACAAAAAGACTTTGAAAGGTTGAGAGTTATTGACACACCTGTACCATTTATAAAAAAATTATTAAATTTGAAAACAATACAATTTTGAGACAAAAGCCCGAACCGCTAACATCGGTTTTGTGCAAGTGGGGCTTACGGGATAAGTTGAACATTTGTAATTCCATTCAGCTTTTGTGCTAAACTTGAGCAGACGAAATTCTAATTCCCCACCTGCACAAAGCCGTAGCCGTTAGCCGACACCCTAAAAACGACCGTGCAAACATCAACAGTTGACAATTTGAAAAGTAAAACGGACAGAAAGAGATTTTAAAACCGTAACTTTGCTTGACTTAAAATTTTAATATAAAAAAAGTGTAATGACAGACAAAATAGCAAAACCGTTTTTGAAGTGGGCAGGTGGGAAAACCCAGCTAATAAAAGACATTGAGCGTACTTTGCCAACTGAAATAACAAAAGAAAAGTTTACATACATCGAACCATTTGTTGGTAGCGGTGCAATTCTATTTTGGGTACTTAACAACTTTCCAAAACTTGAAAAAGCTGTAATAAACGACATCAACGAAGACCTAATAAATACTTACAAAACTATTGCTTCAAACCCAAAAGAGTTGATTTCAATTCTTGAAATTTTTCAAAATGAATTTCATAATTTGGAAGGAAACGAAGACAATAAAAAACTCTATTACTACGGTAAAAGAGAATTGTACAACACAAGAAAAGAAGAACAAAGCGGACAAGCCGCTTTGTTTATTTTTCTAAATCGTACTTGCTTTAACGGTTTGTACAGAGTTAACAGTAAAAATTTGTACAATGTGCCAATGGGCAGTTATAAAAAACCGACAATTTGCGACAAAGAAAATATTTTTGCAGTAAGCAAAGTTTTACAAAAAGTTGAAATTCTTTGTGGCGATTACGAAGAAACTTTAAATTATTCAAATAAAAATTCACTATTTTATTTCGATCCGCCTTACAAACCATTAAGTGAAACTTCAAGTTTCAATTCTTATGCAAAAGATGAATTTAATGACAACGAACAAATTCGTTTAAAATATTTTTGTTCAAAATTAGACGCATTAAATCACACTTGGATTTTGAGCAATTCTGACGTAAAAGGAAAAAATGAAAATGACAATTTTTTCGATGACTTGTATTCTGACTTCAACATACAGCGAGTTGATGCAAGAAGAAGTATAAATGCAAATCCAGAAAATTTTTATTTGGGCGTTCCCTTCGGTCGGGCTTTACGTTTCAATCTTTTTGTTCGTTCCTCTCAAAAAGGATTTCCACTGCAATCCCTAACGCAATTCGCTGCATAAATGAATCTAACGTTAAATACAACATTAGCACAAGGATATACAAGTAATTCTCAAATTGCGAGATTATTAACTGAAAATTGGGTTTTAAACAATTCATATTGTCCAAGTTGTGGAGATTTACCACTTAATGAATTTGAAAACAATCGACCAGTCGCGGATTTTTATTGTAAAAATTGTAGCGAAGAATTTGAATTAAAAAGCAAAAGTGGAAAACTTTGTAATACAATTACAGATGGAGCATATTCTACGATGATTGAAAGAATTAATTCAGATAATAATCCAAATTTCTTCTTTCTAACATATACAAAACAATGGACTGTTAATGATTTTCTCATAATTCCAAAACAGTTTTTTACACCAGAAATTATTATAAAGCGTCCGCCTTTATCAGAAACTGCGAGAAGAGCAGGTTGGATTGGTTGCAATATTGATATATCAAAAGTTGCAGATGCTGGAAAAGTATTTTTGATAAAAAATGCTCAAACAATTAATCAAGAGTTTGTAAAAGAAACTTTCAATAAAACATTATTTTTAAGAACAAAAAGTAAAGATGCTAAAGGTTGGATTTTAGATGTTATGAATTGTGTTGATTTAATCAAAAAAGAAACATTTACACTTGGTGAAACCTACAAATTTGAGCAAAAGCTGAAAATTAAATATCCAAACAATAATTATATCAAAGACAAAATCAGGCAACAACTTCAACTTTTAAGAGATGAAGGTATTATTGAATTTGTCGGTCGTGGTAATTATAAAAAAGTAAATTATGGAAATATTTAAAATTGAAATTCAAGAATTTCTATCAAAAATAATTGAAGTTGAAGCTGAAAATATTGAGGAAGCCGTTACAAAAGTAAAAAAACTCTATAAAGATGAAGAAATTGTTTTGGATAGTGAAGATTATGTGACCACTGAAATCAAAGAGTTTAAAAATTAACTTCTTCTTCACGGAGATACAATGGATCTTTTGTCCCAATTTGACCATAAGTTTGATATGATTTTCGCTGATCCACCATATTTTTTATCAAACAACGGACTTTCAATTCAAAGTGGAAAAATTGTAAGTGTAAACAAAGGAAAATGGGACAAATCCGAAGGATTTGAATTCATAAACGACTTCAACAGAAAATGGCTTTCATTGGTTCGTGACAAAATGAAAGATGATGCCACAATTTGGATAAGCGGAACAATGCACAATATTTTTTCAGTTGGTCAAATATTGAATGAATTAGGTTTTAAAATTCTCAATGTAATCACTTGGGAAAAGACAAATCCGCCACCAAATTTTTCGCATAGATATTTCACATATTCGACAGAGCAAATAATTTGGGCAAGAAAAAGCGAAAAAGTTCCGCATTATTTTAACTATGAATTAATGAAGAAACTTAATGGTGACAAACAAATGAAAGATGTTTGGAAATTAAATGCAATTGCACCTTGGGAAAAATCGTGCGGTAAACATCCGACACAAAAACCTTTGTCAGTTTTGACAAGACTTATTTTGGCTTCAACAAAACCTAACGCTTGGATTTTAGACCCATTTGCAGGAAGTTCAACAACAGGAATTGCGGCTAATTTGTCAAACAGAAGATTTTTAGGAATTGATCAAGAAGAAGAATTTTTGACAATAAGTAAAAACAGAAAACTTGAAATTGAAAACCCTAAAACTTTTGCGACTTACAGACAGAAAATTGGTGGTTTCAATGACAAAAAAGAACTTGAATTATTTTTAGTAGAAGAACCAAAAGAAGAATATAAAACAGAACTAAACTTGACGGGAAAAAGTACTATCGGTTAACAATGGTTTTGAAAAATCAAGACTGGAATTTGAAAGACGAATCTGCAATTGATTACGCAAAGAAAGTAGGAGCAGAGTTTGCTGACTTTAATCGAAAAAATACGGACAGTTATACTTTGTCTCCAACTTCATTATTAAAAATCAGTTCAAAAACTAAATTAGTACTTCCTTCACCCAACGGCTCAACTTTGTCTTAGACTTTAAATTTATCCACAGGCGCAACGCCAACTTTATGTGGCTGCTTAAGAAATGCAAAAGCTGTTGCGAATTTTGCAAAAAAAACATGGGAGCAAAATTTCGTTAATTCCTGCCGGTGAACAATGGGCAGACAAAACTTTAAGAGTTGCATTTGAAGACTTATTTGGAGCAGGTGCAATAATTTCTTATATGACAGGAAGTTTATCACCTGAAAGCAAAACTGCATTGACAATTTTCGAGAGTTCAAAAGCAAACCTGACAAAAGAAATTAAAAATTGCAGTTCGGGCAAAGAACTTATCGACAGAGGTTTTGCGAATGTTGTTTTATTAGCATGTGAATTAAACTCCAGTAATAATATTCCTTTATTGACTAACAATGCTTATGTTGGACAAGCAGGGCAAGTATGGCAAACTTAATATTACCAAAAGCGGTGCTGACGGAAGCTTATATTTATTTAACTTTAGGAATATCTGATCCCGCGTTGATTTTTTGAAAAAAGTATTCACATTAACAAGCATCAAATTTTAAACATTAAACATTAAACATTAACAGTAATGACAGGAACAATTCATCACTTAGAAATTTATGTTTCGGACTTACAACAAACTACTTTATTCTGGGAGTGGTTGCTGACAGATAAGTTCGGCTATACAAAGTTTCAAACCTGGGACTGCGGTATAAGTTTCAAACTTGCAGATACTTATATTGTATTTGTCCAGACAGAGAAAAAACATTCAGACAATTCATTCAACAGAAAAAACACAGGACTAAATCATCTTGCGTTTCATTGCCATGACAGACATTTTGTTGACACGCTGACAAAAGAATTAAAAGATAAAAACATAAACATTCTTTACACAGACAGACATCCGTTTGCAGGTGGTGATAATTATTACGCAGTTTTCTTTGAAGATCCTGACAGAATAAAAGTTGAGGTTGTAGCTGACAACGAATGAATTTCTGCCGCTATTGGTGATCCAAATCTGCCATGGCGGATTCGGAAGTCCTGCAACAGCGGAAACTAAATATCAATTAATTGATAAAAAAATTTTTTAAGAAATAAATTTATGACAAAAAAAACCGGGCAAATAAATGTCAAGAAGATAGATTTCAAAAGCAATAATATCAACCTTAACGCATATTTTTATAAAGGTACGGGTAATAAAAAGAAACCCACTGTTGTATGGCTTCAGGGAAATCCGGGAGGTCATGAAGACGGGACAAATCCGTGGTCAGTTGATCTTGCAAAAAAAGGTGTAAATATTTTCAGATTTAATTATGAAGGTTTATGGGGCAATGAAGGTAAGTTCAATTTTACCAATTCTCTTCTCAATCTCAAAAGTGCCGTAGATTTTTTGAATAAAAAAATAAATACAGAATTGTATCAGATAGATACTAAGAATCTGATATTCGGAGGTTTTAGTTTTGGTTCCTCGGTTGCATTTGTAGGTGCAATGTATGATAAGAGAATTAAAAATATTGTTGCTGTTTCTCTGTGTGATCATGGTTACTTTGGAAGACAATTTATGGATCCGTATTCGAAGATAAGAGAATTCCTGGAGCAAGTAACTAAACAGATTTTTTTACCCGATGGAGTGGTAAGTCAGGAAAAGGAAATATTTGTGAAAGATCTCACTGATAATTTAGACAGATATGATTTTGTGCAGCATGCAGAAAAACTTTTAAAGAAAAAAATACTTATTATTTCCGGATACAATGATGAAGTCTGCCTGTGGAGGATCATCTTCTGCCGTTGTACAGAAAGTTAAAAATGCTCGGACATAAAGATCTGAAAGTTATAATTAATGACTGCGCGCATGTGCCGGAAGTAGATCTTGCGGAAGTTTTTTTAAATCACATTAAGGAAAGTAAAAGTAAAGTTTAAAAATTAAAAAAAAGGGGCAACCGAAAACCTTACAGAGTAGGTAATTAATCAAATAAAATATTAAAAATGGAAAATTCTACAAAACCCGAGTTTTACAATCTCAGACCGGAAGTTGAAAAAGCTTATGGATACACACATGCTGTAAAAATCGGCAATGACATAAAAGTTTCAGGTGCAGTAAGTATGGATGATTCCGGAAATCCGACAGCAGTCGGGGATCTGCAGCAGCAGATGAAGAACTGTTATTCTGATCTTGAAAAAGTATTAAAGCATTATGGCTGCACATTTGATGATGTCGTCGTTGAAAATATATTTACAACCAATATGCCTGAATTTCTGATACAATCTGAATACAGGAATACAATTTACAAAAAGCAGTTCCCTACCGGCTCATGGCTTGGTGTAAAAGAATTAGCCTTACCGGAATTTTTAATTGAAATAGAGCTGGAAGTTCATATTTCGAAATGATATTTAACGTTCCTGCTGAATCTCCCGCAGTTGAACCTTTCTGAATTTATTATACATTAAATCTCGGGGAATCAGCCGGATCAATCTGTGTCCTGTGTAATCATTTATTTGTTTTCTAATGAGAAAAATTTAATGAAGGAGAATTGCTTCGCTGGCTTGGTGAGAGTGTTTTATATCCGAAAAATTTTTTACCGAATGAGAGACTACAATGGTTTCCAATTGATTCAAAAACGGCAAAGCTAACTTTTAATTATAACGGACTCTTCTTATTTTTCAAAATTACATTTAACGAAATTGGTGAGATAACCGAGATGGAGACAAAACGATATATGGACGAGAAGAATTTAGAAACCTGGGTAATCAAAGCAACAAATTATAAGGAATTAAATAATGTATTTATACCGACAGCTTTTGACGTTTTATGGAGATTAGACAAAGGCGATTTCAGTTATGCAAAATTCAATATGACTGAGGTTGAATACAATATACCTGAAAAGTTTTGATTGGACAGATTGTGAGCAGCAGCTAAAATCACCAAGCCGAAAAAAATTATAGAAAATATTATAAAAAAAAATATATATAAACAAAAGGTTTTTAGGACAGTCATTTTTAAATTTTAGTTATCCCCAAAAATGAAAATATTAATTACAGGTGCAACAGGTAATGTTGGATTATCGGTTTTAAAAGCCATAGCAAACCATAACAACAATTTACAAATTTATGCAGGTCTCAGAAATATAGAAACAGACAGCGCGAAACTTAAAGACTATAATGTTTCCTTAGTTACTTTCGATTTTGAAAACGAAATAACTTTTAAGTCTGCACTTGAGAAAATTGATATTTTATTTTTACTTCGCCCACCACAATTAGCAAATGTTTCAAAGTTTTTTAAACCTTTAATTGATGAAGCAAGCAAAGCAAAAATTACTCACATTGTATTTTTATCTGTTCAAGGAGTTGAAAGCAGCAAATTTATTCCCCATCATAAAATAGAAAAACTAATCGTAGACAGTGAAATTCCATATACATTTTTACGACCTGCTTATTTTATGCAAAACTTTACAACAACTTTACGAAATGACTTAATAAATAATCGAAGAATTTATTTGCCGGCAGGGCAAACAAAGTTTACAATAATAGACGTAGATGATATTGGAGATGTAACAGCAAAAATTTTAACCGAACCACAAAAACACATTAATAAAAGTTATGAGTTAACCAATAACGAAACATTAACATTTAGTGAAATGGCTGAAAAAATCAGTAAAGGAATTGGAAAGAAAATAAAATATATTTCACCTGATTTATTGCAATTTTATTTGACTAAGCGAAAAGAAAATGTGCCTTCAAAGTTTATTTTAGTAATGATAATGTTGCATTACTTTCCAAGATTTCGAAAGACACCAAAGACAACTCATTGGGTAAAAAATATTACCGGACAAGGACCTGTATCATTTGACGACTTTGTTCTCTCAAATAAAAAACTACTGCAATGATAAAAAAAGCATTAGCTATAGGGCATCTTGACAGACATAATTTATAAATCAAAAAATTTATCGACAATTGAACGAGAAAAATATGCAACATGAACTTACACGAAAGAGTAAGAAAGTAATCGCTTCGGATAAACTTTCTGCAGACTTGAAAACATCAGTTCTTTGTGGACATTTACTCAGGACTTTGCAGTTTGACAGTTTTGTGCTTGTTGACAATTTTTTTATAGCGGGATAATCCTGCACTGACTATTTAAAAAATATAATCGCATTACACGAAAATGAACACTAACAATATTATAGGTAATGAAATTGGACTAATACATTTAATTGCATCTGTAGTTGCATTAATTGCAGGGACACTTATTTTATTTTTGACAAAAGGAACTCAACTGCACAAAAGAATTGGATATACATATGTGACAAGTATGACCATACTTTTAATTACTGCATTTATGATTTATCGTCTGTTTGGTACTTGGGGCGTTTTCCACTGGACAGCATTAATAAGCACTTTGACACTTATCTGTGGACTTGTTCCAATTCTGACAAGGCGACCAACAAATAATTATATCTCTCTTCATTTTAGTTTTATGTATTGGAGTGTAATCGGACTTTATGGCTGTCTCTTATACACATCTGACGCTGCCGACGAATAGAGAGGTGTAGA
>ENA-ORBV01017439-ORBV01017439.1-microbial-mat-metagenome-genome-assembly--contig:-NODE-17439-length-10263-cov-3.439525_pt1 | contig 10263 bp, 8 predicted proteins | sample MGYA00237777_ERZ505514 | MGnify/ENA primary metagenome ERZ505514 (study PRJEB26160, sample SAMN06269048) | microbial mat metagenome | isolation source: Oligotrophic lake microbial mat | place...
GAGAATTAAATAACTCCGCCATTCTTCGGTAGGGGCGAACGGCCGTTCGCCCCTACCAGCAATCAAATTCCCGATTTGTTTTAATCATCTAGACGCAGTAGTTTGCGATAAAACCCCTGGGAAAAGTCGGTGATGCGCCCTGTTTTGAAGGTAAAAATGACTTCAATTAAGAAATCAACAAATTCAAAATTTGCCAGCATTACTTCATAGCTCAATTCGGCATTGCCATCAAACTGCAAGCGACAGCGCGTTAGATCTGCTGGGAGAGACGATACGCTCCAGCTAGCCACAAATGGGATACTTTCTCCACCTTCAATTTTGCGCGACCCTTCCAAGTTGCCTTTTTGATAGAGGCTGATGGCGAGGGGGAGGGCATTGCGTTTACGACCCTGATAGTAGGGAGAATAGACGTTTACATCGCGTGGATTAGCGGGCTGGAGAGTCTCAATAGTCATGCTCAAATCGTCCTTAATGTTCTGTTGATTTGGCAGATTGGCGGTTGGGCGCTTACCGTTTATCCTTGCCGTCTAAGGAAATAATGACCAGTTACCTCAGTTTAGAGTTGCCCTAATTTTACAAGAGCAACTCTATCAAGGCAAAACATGATTTACTTGCAGTCCAGGGTGCCCCGCAACCTATGATCGCTAACCTTGGAGAGCCTGGAGGGCTAAAGGGCGAAAATAGTTTTAGCGGCTTCTAGATTAAATGTAGCTATGGAACCTAGCCCTTTATAGCTCTTTTTCTGTGCCTTTTTGGCTTCTTTTTGGCTTCTTTTGAGTAATGTTGAGGCTGGTTATGGTGTAGCGGAGTCAAACAAGGAGATGATAGGCATACTGTTTACCTTATCCTCTATGCTTTCACACCCATCTGCCGCTGCTTGAGCTAGCGTGTGATGCCATCAGAGTCCTGGGTCTGCGTTTAACCCTTTATCTACCTAATTGCCCTTGACGTCTTCATCTTTACAAATCTTGGTGATTGGCGGTGGTGCGGCGGGCTTTTTTGGAGCGATCGCCTGTGCCGAAGCGCACATTGACGCTCGTGTTGTTTTACTAGAAGCCAACCGGACGCCGCTGACTAAGGTGCGTATTTCTGGCGGGGGCCGCTGTAATGTGACCCATGCTTGTTTCGATCCAGCCTTACTCGTGCAGCATTATCCCAGAGGTGGCAGAGCCTTGCGGGGGGCGTTTAGTCGCTTCCAGCCGCGCGATACGGTGGCGTGGTTTGCTCAGCGGGGGGTGACGCTAAAAACAGAAGCCGATGGCCGGATGTTTCCGATAACCGATGATTCGGCTACGATTGTCGATTGCTTGATGCAAGCTGCCCGCCGAGCTGGAGTGGAGGTGCGAACTGGGGCGGCGGTGGTCGGGTTGACCTATGCAGCATCTGGTTTAGGGTCAACGTTTCAGGTGGAGCTGAAGTCGGGGGAGGTGATTGGGGGCGATCGCCTCCTGCTCGCGACCGGCAGCAGCCCGCAAGGATACGCCTTAGCCAAACGCTTAGGGCATACGATTGAACCGCCCGTGCCGTCACTGTTTACCTTTACAGTGGCTGATCCAGAATTGCGATCGCTGGCAGGTGTGGCCGAACTGGCTCAGGTGCAGCTGGTTGTCGCTGACCAAAAACCGCTGGAACAAACGGCTCCTCTACTCATCACCCACTGGGGGTTCAGCGGCCCCGCTGTGCTCAAGTTGTCGGCCTGGGGCGCACGGAGTTTGCATGATCAGCACTATCAAGGACGGCTTCAGGTGCATTGGCTACCGGGGCAATCACCTGATCAGATTCGGCAACAGCTGATGGCCGCAAAACAGCAGCAGGGCAAACGGGCGATCGCCGCCACTTGCCCTTTAGCGCTGCCCCGTCGTTTGTGGCAATACCTGATCTCTCGGGCTGCCATATCTGCCGACCAGCGCTGGGCCGATCTGTCAAAGCCGCAGCTGCATCAGTTGATTCAAGAGTTGACCCAAAGCCAGCACCTAATCCAAGGAAAAGGTGCCTTTAAAGATGAGTTTGTCACCTGCGGCGGGGTTTCACTTAAACAGGTAGATTTCAAAACCATGCAGAGCCGTCTTTGCCCCGAGCTTTACTTCTGCGGTGAAATCTTAGACATAGATGGCGTTACGGGTGGCTTTAACTTTCAAAGTGCTTGGACAACGGGCTGGTTAGCAGGGCAGTCGATGGGGTTGGGAGTGGTTGGGAGTTAGAGGATAGGAGCCTGCGGCATCAAGCTAGCTCCCGTTAGAAGCAGCCAGTCAGGAACCAGTCAGGAACCAGTCAGGAACCAGTCAGGAACCAGACAAGGGGCTGAAGCCCCTTGTTCAATGAGATCAAGATTTGTGCTGCCTGAGCCTGGTTGCATTAGTCTTTTTTGGCGTCCTCGGTCTTAATTCTTACCTGAATCCCGGCGGTTAAGAAGTCCTTAACCGCATCCGCAAATTTTTCCTCAGGTGTTTTCTTTTTTTCTGGTTCCTTACGATTTAACAAAAACGCGCAGGCAAATAAGAAAGCGATGGTTATAGTATCGATGCCAAACATAAGGTGTAGTGGGGAGGGGTTTAGACGAACTCACAGCGGAGTAGCTCTGAATTAGTCACAAACGACCTTGTAGATGAAGTCAGGCTTGTCTGACAAGTTCGCAGTGCCAAATATTACTACCCACTCAGAAATAGCTTTATAGAATCAGTGATTTAACCGAATTGACTGGTTTTAGCCCAACTGCCTGAGTTAGCCGATGCAATTAGCGGCTGCCCGTAGCAGATATGGGTGAACCTCAACCACGAAACGGTTTTCATTTAGATGCACCTCTGGTTGTTTTGGGCGAAACCGTTGCAGAGCAATGTTTTTAGCTAACAACCGATCTCTCCGCCGATGGGGAATCGCTACAAACCCATTAATCGACGCCCTCTAACCAAGAAACACTATCAACAGGGAACTTTAAAATATGCCAAAAGTATGATTATTTGCGCTTGACGCTACTGTTAATGGTTTAAAGCGAAGCTTTTCGCGATTTCATACCACAGGTAGCGTTTTGCTCATAGGAGAACAATATACTACATACTTTGGCGTTTTAGCAAAGATAGGTTTGACCCCTTTTAAAGTGGATTATCATTTTTTAGGTAGCTTCTCAGGTGGATATACCCGGTGGGCAAAGCAGGTTTGTTCTGGTGCCTTAAGCTATACTTCAACCAAAAGCCTGGGCATTCCGACAAAAACAATGGGTTACAGCTAGAGTTTTTTAAGAAAAAACAAGTAGTAGTAGCCTAGGGAAAGCGTTTCGTAAGATCTCTATTTGGACTCTGTCACGGCCATGAAAGTCTTGGAACACTCACCCACTCGGCTAGCGGTACAGTCTCAGTCAAGCTATGTGCAGTGGGGGTTAGGTGGCGGATTGATGCTAGCAGGGGTTGGTACGTTAACCCAGCCTTTTTTAGGGCAAATCAGTGCTTGCTTCTTTTGTGTGCCTGCTAGCCTGCATTTTGCGCAGGGAACGAGTCAGTTAGGGGGGATTTTTCTGGGATTAGGGATGTTGCTGTTGGCACTGTGTTGCCAAACCAAAACACTGGTGCTTGATCAAAAGCTAGGGCAAGTTAGTTTGAAACGCGATCGCCTCCTAGCGAGTCAAACGGTCACCTACCCATTACGCCAAGTGACTGGGGCTGAAGTTGTTAGCCGTGGTAAGGGATTTTATGTGTCGTGGCTGCGTCTTTGGCTAGAGCAAGGCGATCGCCTGCGGGGGGAGCCGCTTTCAATTACGGTTCCAGTGGCGGCCTGCCCTGTCTCCAAAGGGAAGTTGGGTGCTATCGAGAACCACATTGACAGCTTACTGAATGCCAGCGGCCAAACCCGGCGAACAGCTACCTTTGCGGGGTGGATCGCCGAGCAAACGTCACAGCAGCTGACGATTCGTAAGCCCCAAAGTTTTGCCCAGCCTGCCGCTGCGATCGCGTACGTGATCGATAGGCACGAGAATCTGCTAACCATTCGAGGCTATCCAAGCCATACGAATTTGAATCAGGACTTTGCGCTGGCTCAAATTTTGACCATTCGATTAGAAGAAACCTATGCCCCCGATGACCACGACGCTACTCATCGCATTCAATTGGCTCTAATCTCTGGAGAGCGTCTGTTTATCTCAGAAGAACGGTATGCTCGCGTTGGCCTTAAACCAGTGGCGCATTGGCTCGCTCAGTTTTTGCAGGTAGAACTACAAATTATCCCGTTCCTCACAGAATCATCAGACAACTGGGATTGGTTTTAAGGTTGGCCAGATCGCACGGCCAAGTTAGGCCGGTGGATAGCCGCGCAATAGGGTCAAAAAGCGGTCTTGATCAAAGCTGCGGGGATCGCGCCGTGATCCAGAGCGATCGACTGCTTTGTGGGTAGTCAGGCGCGCTTCCGGTACTCCGGTGCGCGCTGTCAACCAAGCCAATGAGCGATATTGGGCATCGGTATATCCACTGTGCTGTGCCCCGTTGCCTCGGCCATCGGATGGGCTTTCTAGAGAAATATGGTAGGCAAAGTTATTGACTGAAGCTGAGAAAAGTGGGTTAGTGACAACGCTTTCGGAGCCATTTGGCCCTGCAAAAACTGAATTGCCTGCCCCAAATGCTCGATATTCGGGCGGCAGTAGGTAGACCACGCCGCCGTTACGCCGGATCAAGGCATGGTAGGTGCGCTGGTCGGCTCCATTGCGGTGAGGAGTGCGGAAGGTATTGATGGCGCTGCCGGCTGATCCAACGGTTTCATGCACTACGACAATGGGAGCGTTATCAACGGGGTTGCCTCGGGCATCGGTTAAGAATCGGTAGCCGTAGTTGCTGGGGTCAGGCACGGCATTTTCTTGACGGGGAGTGTAGGAAGAGTCGGGCAGGTCGCGGAGGGTTGGGTAGGGTAAAACGATCGCCGCCAGATCTGCCGCTAGATCTACATTGCCCGGAATTAAAAGCTGCCGCCGGTCGTTTGGAATGGGATCGGGGGGCAGCGGTGCTGGTATTTGAGCCGGACTGAGCTGCGCGCTAGCACGATTTCCTAATGGGACTAACCCTTTGTCACTCCACAGCAGAACTAGTGCGATCGCCATTAAGGCCAACAATCCCAGCCTGCCAAGCATCCTAACCTTCGCGTTCACAACCTTGCCGTTCACAACTAAACTCCTAAAGATTGTGGATTTCCTAAATACCTGCTCACACTACCTAGATGGTAGATCGCCTGACGCCTGACACACCTTAACAGAAAGAAATTCTAACCAATAATCATGTCCCACGCAGTCATTGCTTACACAGTGACCTGTTTCCGCCTAACGTTCATAGATTTTCCGTAAATTGCTATAAGCTTCCTCAACCAGTTAAGATTCTAGATTGAATACCCACTGAAAAAACAATCCAGATGGCAGAAACCCTCCTATTCAACGCACTGCGGGAAGCGATCGACGAAGAGATGGCGCGAGATCCTTCTGTATACGTCCTCGGAGAAGATGTGGGGCACTACGGGGGGTCCTATAAAGTTACGAAAGATCTCTATAAAAAGTACGGAGATCTGCGGTTATTGGATACACCCATTGCGGAAAATAGTTTTGTTGGGATGGCGGTTGGCTCGGCTATGACTGGGCTGCGACCGATCATTGAAGGGATGAATATGGGGTTTCTACTGTTGGCATTTAACCAAATTGCTAACAATGCGGGTATGTTGCGCTACACGTCGGGCGGCAATTTCAAGATTCCCTTAGTGGTGCGAGGACCCGGTGGAGTGGGGCGGCAGTTGGGGGCTGAGCACTCGCAGCGCTTAGAGTCTTACTTTCAAGGTGTTCCGGGTCTAAAGATGGTGTCGTGCTCTACGCCCTACAATGCCAAGGGTTTGCTCAAATCGGCGATTCGAGATGACAACCCCGTGATGTTTTTTGAGCATGTATTACTCTACAATCTGAAGCAAGATTTGCCCAATGAAGAGTACTTGCTGCCGCTCGATAAGGCTGAATTGGTGCGCGAAGGGGGCGATGTTACCATCCTCACCTATTCGCGGATGCGGCATCATGTGATGCAGGCGGTCAAAACGCTGGAGAAAGACGGCTACGATCCCGAAGTGATTGACCTGATTTCTTTGAAACCGCTAGACTTTGACACGATTGGAGCCTCGATCCGCAAAACTCACCGCGTCATTATCGTAGAAGAATGCATGCGATCGGGCGGCATCGGCGCAGAGCTGACGGCGTCCATTATCGATCGCCTGTTCGACGAACTAGATGCCCCCGTTATCCGCCTTGCTTCTCAAGATATTCCGACGCCCTACAACGGTACGCTGGAAAATCTAACGATTGTGCAACCGCCGCAAATTGTGGAAGCCGTACAAAAGCTGGTGGCGCTGAAGGTTTAAGTTTCTAGCTTAAGTCTCTGACGCCGGGTTTAATTGATCGGGTTCGTGGGCGTGTAATGCCTACGAACCCGATTATTTTTGCCGAATTTGCAGCAGTAGCACGGCTCCTAGCACTAGCATTCCTCCCAAAATTTGCATTGAGGTTAGCGTTTGCCCCAGCCAGATCCAGGCCAGCACGGCTGAGAAGGCAGGCTCTAAGGTGGCGGCGATCGCCCCTCGATCGGCTTTGACTTGTTGAATGCCCCAGCACATCAAAGAGAAGGGCACCAAGGTACCGCCAATGCCGACGAAGAGAATTCCCGGCAGGTTTTCGGCAGCAAACAGGGCCTGAGGGAACGCCTGCGTCAGCTGAATCGGCAGCCAAAATAAGCTGGAAATGAGAAAGCCCCGCGCCATTACTCCCAGAGGGCCGTAGGTATTGACTACCGCTTCACTCAACAAGGTGTAGCTAGCGAAAAATAGGCCGCTCAACACCGCCGCCATTAGACCCAGCGAATCTAGCTGAAACTGACTGCTGAACACCCCTGACAGCAGCGCCACTCCCAGCAAAGCCGCGAGCAGGGCAGCCAGCACCGAGGGTTCTGGAACTTGGCGACGTCTTAGCGCTCCAGCTACGACCACCAGGGTCAACCCGGCGTATTGAATCACAATGGCGATCGCCACTGGCAACCGCGAAATGGCCACGTAGTAAGTGGCTGTCACCAGCGCCAAACACAGACCCAGCGCCAAAATCCGGGCATCCCAGCGCTTAACCCGCGCTCGGCGCACCGACCAAATTTGCGTGGTCAAGCCCAGCCCAATCGCGGCAATCACGGCTCGCGAGGTGGTTAACTCAAACGGCGTGACACCCGCCTGAAACAGCGTCCTAGCCACAACCGCCGCGATCGCCCACAGCAATGCCGCTAGGGCGATCGCGGCCAGCCCCAAACTTGCCCCGTGCCGTTCAGATTTCCATAACTTCGCTAGCCCCAACCCACCTGAAAACATAGCTCGCACCCGGCAAACTTTCCTACCATCGCGCTAAACCGATCCATTTAGAATCCCGCCATTGGATGATTGCAGAAGTTTACTTTGCCGCCGTTACACCGTCTTCTAAATCCTCCGCATAGGAACGACTACAGTCGCGCAATTGGCTGAAGTCGAAGTCTTCGTGGTCTTTGGTATGGCGGGCGATCGCCGTCCACAGCAGGGCAATCGTCGCTGAAATCACCACAGCTGACCCAAAGCTCACCAGCAAATCTCCGGCAAAGGGCAGGTTAATCCACGGTGTAAAGTCTGATTTGGGAAAAAATAGTGCACCCACGGCAATCCCAACCACCGAACTCCACAGCGCAATGGTTCCCGAGATCTGCCGCGCATACATACCCCAAACGACCGGAAATACAGCCCCAGCACAGACCAAATCTGCCAGCAGGAACAGGTACAGCACGTCATAGCCTTGAGCGGCGATCGCAATCGCTGGAAGTCCGATGGCTACCGTGAGCACCCGAGACGTGCGCAGCAGCCGACTGGACTGCATTTGGGGAAACAGCCGCGTGATGTCTACGGCAAATACGCTAGCAATCCCGTTCAACAGGGAAGAAAGCGTGCTCATTACCAGCGACAGTGCCAGCACCAGCACTGTCATCACAAACCACAGCGGCAGTGACAGCCGTTCGAGTAGTGAAAAGAAGGCGCGATCGTCGTTAAAGCCAAAGTGCGCCGCTAATAAGCCCAACCCACCTGCCACCATAATCAGCGGCAGTGTCACCAGCGCCGATCCCAAAAACGATCGCTGCACCGTCTGATCAGTGCGGCAGGCATAAATCCGCTGCCAGTTGCTTTGGTTAAACACCTCTGCGGCCAAAATGGCGATGATTAGCGTGGCTCCAAATTTGATCCCGTCAAGGTTGCCCAAGGACAGTAGCGCCGGAGCATTCAACTGTACTGGTGCTATCGCTGCACTCCAGCCACCCAATGACAGCAGCGCCACCGCGAAGCTAATCAGCAGCAGCGGCACAATCACCACAAACTGGATCGCGTCGGTAAAGATAGACGCCCCTAGGCCGCCGTAGGTAGTGTAGACAAAAGTGGCCGTAATCACCACCAGGGCCGTCCAGCCCAAGGGCACGTCGGCTAGGATCTGCACGGCTTTGGCGATCGCCGTTAGCTCTGCTGCCAAATAAATGAACATGTAAAACACAATAATCCCCAACACCATTAGGTACATGGCGTTGCCAAACCGATAGAGCACAAATTCGTTCAGCGAATGCCCGCTCGGCATTAACTGCCGCAGGCGTGGGCCAATCCGGGTGAATAAGGCCAAGGGTGCCGCTGATCCCAGGCAATAGCCAATTATCCCCGCGATGCCGCTAGTGGCACCGACTTGGGGCGGACTGAACAAAATCCACACTCCCATCGCCGACGCCACAATCGTGGCAAACGCCATCCCGGTGCCAAGGCGGTTGCGGCTCACCATATAGTCTTCTAGGTTAATCGTTTGGCGGCTGGCGTGCAGCAAACCCAACAGCGCAAATAACCCTGCCGTCACTAGCGTAACGGCGATCGCAATTGATCCAACGGACATCACAAATCTCCTCGTGGTTCAACGGGTAGTCGCTAGAGATGGGTGATGAGGGAGCCGAATCAACGTGCCAATTCTGGAACGTTGAAAGACCGTGAATGATTCAGAGTTGCAGGCATCGGGAGTCTTGGTGCTGCTGAATTAGAGACCAGCAGCCTCAAGGTTTACCCCGAATAGTTACCCCGAATAGTTAGTCGGGTAATTGTTTACCGTTCAACCGTGATCAGTCACCTGTTTCAAGCCGCGCTTCCCTCCGCTGGTATTAACCAGTCTCAGGTTCCAAGGGTCTAATCTCAGCCTGATTACTCAGGCACCCCTAGCTTGCTGTGAATTGTATCACCCTTTATGGCGTCGAAACAGCGTGAAGCGGTTTGTCGAGCAGTTCTGCGGACGCCTCAAGAGTTTTGCTCAGACGGTCAATGCTGGCGGCGAGGATGATGCTTTCTTGGGTTAATAGACCGATGACGCGGCTGGGCTGTGATCGCTCTACTACTGGAATTTGATGCAGCCCTCGGGCAGACATGCGGGCGATCGCCTCACTGAGTAATTCGTCAGGGTAGGCGTATAGCATTTCGGTGGTGCAGAGGCGGCGGATGGGTTGATGCAGCAGTTCAGCCGTTTGGAGGCGATCGCTAGGTTTAGAAATCAGTCGATTGACATCTCGCAGAGTCAAAATCCCGACTAGGTTCTGTTGATCCATCACTAAGGTGCAGTGGCTGTGGTTTTGGATCAGCGCCTGTCCAGCGGCTTCCAGCGAAACATCTGCATCGAGTTGCAGGGAAATTGGCTGGATGGCTTCAGACACATGCAATCCGGGCGGAACACTGATGCCGGCAACCTTTTCTCCGCCTGGATCTTGCTGCTCTCCATCCGAATCTAGCAGCACCGTGGGTTGCAGCTTTTCGACTAACCAGACCGATAGCCCGACGGCTGACATCAGCGGCAGCACAATCCGGTAGTCTTGGGTCAGTTCAAATAGCAGCAGGATCGCCGTTAAGGGGGCGCGGACGCTGCCTGCTAGCACCGCCGCCATCCCCACCATGGCGTATGCTGGCGGCGATGCCATATAGTCGTGCAGCATCGGCAGGGCACTGGCTAAGACTTTGCCATAGGCTGATCCCAAAGAGGCTCCTAAAAACAGGGCAGGGGCAAAGACGCCGCCCACAAACCCGCTACCAAAGCTGACGGCGGTCATAGCTAGCTTGATGCCCAGTAAGGCCAGCACCAACAGAAGGGGAAACTGCACATCTTGTAGAATTGATTCGACTGTTTCGTAGCCCACGCCCAAAATCTGGGGAAATTGGAGGGCGATCGCCCCCACGCACAGCCCGCCC
>ENA-ORBV01017440-ORBV01017440.1-microbial-mat-metagenome-genome-assembly--contig:-NODE-17440-length-10262-cov-5.387629_pt1 | contig 10262 bp, 7 predicted proteins | sample MGYA00237777_ERZ505514 | MGnify/ENA primary metagenome ERZ505514 (study PRJEB26160, sample SAMN06269048) | microbial mat metagenome | isolation source: Oligotrophic lake microbial mat | place...
CCGGTACATCGAGGCGCACACCGAGATCCGCGACGTCCTCCTGTCTGGCGGCGATCCCCTGCTGCTCTCCGATAAGAAACTCGAGCATCTCCTCGGCCGCTTGCGCGCGATCAAGCACGTGGAATTCATCCGCATCGGTTCGCGCATTCCGGTTTTTCTGCCGCAACGCATCACGCCCGAGCTCTGCGAAGTTTTCAAAAAACATGGACCGATCTGGATGAGCATCCACGTCAATCACCCGCGTGAAGCCACGCAGGAATTGAAGGATGCCTGCGAACGTCTCGCCTACGCCGGCGTACCGTTGGGCAACCAAAGCGTCTTGCTGCGCGGCGTAAACGACGATGCCGAGGTCATGCAGGCGCTCGTGCATCGCCTGCTGCGGATGCGCGTACGGCCCTATTATCTTTATCAGATGGATCTCATCACGGGCGGCTCGCACTTCAAAGTCGATGTGCGCAAAGGGATCGAGATCATCCAGGCGTTGCGCGGCCACACCACCGGTTACGCCGTCCCGCAATACGTGATCGATGCGCCCGGCGGCGGCGGCAAGGTGCCGATCAACCCTGACTACGTCGAAGAAATCACCGACGACGAAGTGGTCTTCCGGAATTTCGAGGGCAAACGTTTCCGTTATCCCTTGAAAGCTGTGCCGGTCAAAGAAAACGCCGGCATTGTCATGCCGGCGGAGATTCATCTGTAGGCAAGATGGTCGTCGATTTCCCTATCGGCGACTGATCGGAAGTAGCCGCGCTGGAGCGAAGCGACAGCGCGGATGACGTTCCGACCGCGTTTTCGGCTTCGCCTCAAACGCGGCTACAAAAACCAAGAAACGTGGCTACAAAATACAGCGTCGGTGTGGAAACCGACGCCCACCTTGCTTCACTTCAGCCCAAACGTCGCGCTGATCGTGGCCGTGATGGTTTTTTCCAGCGAAGTCGTATCGCTGTTGCCCTCCCAACTCGTCGACGTCGAGTAAAGCGGATTGATCTGCACCACGCCCATGCGCGCGTTGTGCAGCTCCTTGATTTCCCGAGCGCCTTGCGTCGCGATTTGCTCGGCGCGGGCGCGGGCATCCTTTGTCGCCTCGGCCATCATCTCCACTTTTGCCTCACCCGCCTTGGTGTAGATGAACTCGTAGCCCTCGGAGACAAACGAGACATCCTGCTGCAATAATTCTCCCGTGTCGCTTGCGAGCTTCGGCAACTCTTCGACGTTGCTCGAGCGCACTTCGATCGACTGCGTGAGTCGGTAGCCGACGCGCACGACGACGGTCGTTTCGCTGTCGTCCGCATTTTTTTGGTGTACCGTCATCTCGCGGATCTGCACGGGACGCGCGGAATACTCCGTGAGGTGGCGCGTCTTGAGAAACGCCGAAATCTTCGCGAAATCCGCCTGCAATTTCGTCTGCGCTTCGAGCAACGTCGGCGCGTCGACGAAATAATTCGCGCGCCACACGACGAGATCGGAGCGCACATTTTTGCGCGCCGAGCCGGTGACGTTGATGACTTGGGACTCCGAGATGCGAGTCCATGTGTGGGAAAGAACGAGTGAGGCGAAACAGAGGCCGGCGGACAGGAAGAGTCCGGCCACGAGCCCGAAAAGATGAGGGCGGGTTGGGTTCATTATTTATAGTTATGACAAAGCCGGGCGCGTTACCGCGCCCTAAAACCGGAACCGAACCGTTGTGCAAACAATTGCAGGCCAGAATTAAGCGCCAGCTAATTTCCCAACAACTTATTCACAAAAAATCTTTGGAAAAGATTCAACGTTTTGGCCGTTGGCGCGTCTATCATCACGTTAACAGTTTGTAGTTTTACGGTTTGCTTGGTGTTTAGGTCATGCAGAGGCTGCCCGAAAGGGTGGCCTCTTCATGTTTTAGGGGTCGGATGATTGAGTAGCTCACAGGCCCATGCCACGCCGAAGCCCGGCGAAGGCGGGTCCGTGTCTGTGTGATTGGGTTGGGAAAGTGGCACGGGTCTCCGACCCGTGGGATTGCTCTCAGTAGGTTGCGAGCTTGTCTCGTTCTGCTGGCCAGCAGAACGACCGTGGCGCGACAAGCACGCCACCTACGACGGAATCCGAACTTCGCAGGCAGAGACCAGCCTTCGCCAAGGCTACGGCTCGGCAAGCGCCTGCCGCTACAGTTTATGGCAACTAGCACAATGAAGAGTTGACGGCGGACTTCGGGTGGCTTTGGTGGGCCTTGCCTGTAGGGGTGTCCTCCGCGGAGGACTGAGATTGCGGCGCGACTCGGCCGCTCGACCCTTCGAACCTGAACGGATCATGCCGACGAAGGAAACAGCAGGCGCCGCAGTTGCGCCATCGGGCGCACGGCGCCCCTTCTGTCGGGAGTCTGTTTGGAGTCCAGGTCACATCACCATGACATTGACACCACGCCCACGACACTTCGCCTCGAGCCTGCGCTCCGGGCTTCTCTTCGCCGCACTCGCGTTCGGCTCCAGCCCCGCCTTGCGCGCCGCCGATTCAGCGGCCCCCGTCGCGCCGCTTCCCGCAGCCGATGAAGTCACGCAGCTCGAACGCTTCATCGTTAAAGGCGTGTCGATCGAGCAATCCGTCAATCCGCTCACGCGCGACATCTCTGCGGTCATGGGTGATGATCGTTCCGTTCTCGATACGCCACGTGGCGTCAGCTCCATCACCGAGGCGTTGTTGAATGAGCGCGGCATTCACGGTGTGAAGGAGTTCGTCGTTTACAGCCCCGGCGCTTACGCTCCGTCCAGCTACGGCCTCGCCACCACGCCCAATATTCGCGGCGACGTCGCCGAGACTTATCTCAACGGCCAGCGTCGCAGCTACAACAACTACGGTTTTCTCCCGAGTTGGAATGGCGTCGAGGCCATCGACATCGTGCGTGGTCCCGGCTCGGCGGTTTTCGGTGCGGGTTTCTTCAGTGGCGGCTACGTCAACTACGCGACCAAGCTGCCGAAATTCTCCGGCCTACAAACCACCGTCACCACGCGGCTCGGCACCTGGGCGCCCAGCAGCGTTTCCTATCTCAACGCCTCCGTGCAAATTGATACCACCGCCCCGGTCTCCGACAAATTTGCCTGGCGCGTCAGCTACGAAGGCAAGGGCGGCGACACCTTTTATAAGAAAAACGGCGTGAGCGATGATCGGCAGGATCTCTTCGTCGCACTCACTTGGAAACCAGATGATCGCCGCACTTTCCAATTCAACGCCCAGTGGGAATGGCAAAACTGGCCCGAGATTCTCGGCGTCAATCGTCCCACGCAGGAGCTGATCGACCACGCCACGTATTACACCGGCATTTCCGCCGACCTTCCGTATTACCCCGGCCCGATCAACGTCACCGGCAAAGTCACGCTGCCGTGGGAAGCCTCACTCTTTTCCACCGGCGATTACTCCAACGCCAACGCCGCTCACGCGCAGCTCATCGCTACCTTCGAATTCTCGCCCGCCTTCACGCTCATCAACCGCACGCTCGCCGAGCACATCGATCGCCATCGCTACAACCAATCCGAGTACGTCGAGTACGTGAAACAAACCACAGTTGAGAACCGCACCGAAGCGCACCTGAAATTTAACCTGTTCGGTTTCGCGCACAAAAGCATCGGCGGAGCGACCGTGCGCTACGAAGGCCGCGAGTCGTACACGAATTACTTCAACGAGTACCTCTACAACTTCGACATCACCGATCCGTCCCGGACCTTCGATCACGCCACGCAATATCCTAATTCCTACTATCCCGGCCTCCCCGGACCTGGCGGGCACTTGGTTTTCCCTAATTCCTCCGGCTCGCCCGAGACCGTGAAATCTACGCTCTGGAATCCCGCGCTTTTCTGGCAGCACGACACCGCGCTCACCGGTAAACTCAGCCTCCTCCTCGGCGTGCGCGAAGATTGGTTTCACGCCACGGCGCGCGATCCGTACGAAGCCGCCACCGGCATTCCGTTTCGTGATAAGGCGACCATTGCGTCTTTTTCGAACAACGTGAACCTCCTCTACAAACCCACGGCGACGACTTCCCTCTACGCCACCTACCAGCGCATCCGCGCGGCCAACGGCAACGTCACCGGCGGCGGCATCATCCTGAATCCGCCCGTCGATCCGAAAAAATCTGCCGAGATCAACCGCGACGATTTCCGCAACCTCAGTGAACTCGCCGAAGTCGGCGCGAAATTTAGCCTGCTCGGCAACAAACTTTTCGCCGGCGCCACACTCTTCGAGCAGAAGCGCACCCGCGTTTCCCTCGGCGGAAAAAAGAACAACATCGTCGTGAACGGTCTCGAACTCGAAGCCGTGTACCAGCCGCACTCGCGCTTGAATGCGACTTTCAACGCCACATTCCAGAACGGCCACTACGTCGACTCGGTGCCGTTCCAGATGGGCGGCCGTTCCATCTACGATGCCTATCTCCTCGGCCAAGGCCCGGGTGGGAAAGGCACGTCCACCGGCAGCTTCGATCCGTTCGGCAACCAAGTCGGCAAGGGCAACTGGCCGCTGCTCGGTTTCTCGAAGATGCTCTTCAACGGCAGCGTGCGCTATCGTTTCGCAAACGGTTTCGGGGTCGGGGCCAACGCGCAATACTCCAGCCGCCAGACCGGCAACCTCGACGATCAGTGGCACATCCCCGGGCAATACCTGCTCAACACCTCGCTCTTCTACGAGACGAAGAAGTGGAGCGTGAATATTGATTTCCTCAACGTCACCAACCAGCGCAACTGGACCCACAACGGCGACGCCTTTTCCGGCAGCATCTTGGTTTTCCAAGAGCAACCCTTCCGCCTCGAAGGCTACTTCAAGGTCCGTTTCTGAGTTTAAGGTCGCCCTGATCAAGGTGGAACGCGACCTCCGGGCGCGTTCTTCTCCCGCACCGATTCCCACCCGCCGAATTTCCTTCGACGGGTTTTCCCAGGAGGAACCTGCAGGCAGCGATCCGAATCACGCGCGCCAAGGTGGCGCGACTTGACCTCAAGACGCTACGGCATACTCGCCGACACCCTAGTGGGTTGTCGGCAGCCCGCTCCCACTGCGATTCACCTACGGCGCAGACCCCGACCGCGACGGATTGAGCATGATGAAATCCATTTTGCGGAAGTATCGGCGCACGACGGCGTAGTAAACATACTGGCTCGTGGCGATCAAGACGACGAGACACGCGACCCCAGTGAGGGAAAAAATAAAGGTGAGGTGCGTTGCGACAAACACGCTGAAAATCACCGCGCATATAAAGGCTAAAACCAAAAGGATGGATTGGGCGTTGGTATTCTGGCGGATCTTATACCTGAGGCTGATCCCTTGAAGGAGGGATCCAACTGCGAACAGCCAGGCAAGCATTTGGAATAAGTTCACTACGCCTAGCATTGGTCTGGGCCAGTCGTGGCGGTTGGCAACAAACCACGCCACCAGCACGAAGGTTGTCCCGATAGCCGTGATTTTCACGATCATCCCAATGACGAAATTCAGGTAGTGCACCTTGGCCTGTTGCGCGCGCGAGATTGGATAAACACACGAGGGCTGGAGGAATCCTGTAGTCCTGATGGAATTTAGGATTACGATCCAGAAAATTAGGTTATCCGGTTTTTGGTAAAACCAGACGAAACGGTAGAGGACCCGATCGATTTCTCCCGAATCATTTTGAGCGAAAAGAATAGCGGACAATCCGCCCAACACGCACAGCCGTAGCAGCGGCATGAATGAGCCGATCAGATTTTTCCCGGTGTGCACGTAGTGAGGCACATCGAGCCAAGCCCGCAGCGAGCCATCGCTGGGGGTGGTCGTCCACGGGCTGGGATGCTTGACCTTGGACGAGGTGCGACCTTCGCTTTTCTCGGCTTTTTTGCGGGTAGAAATGCTGCTGGAAATAAATGGCAGGTACGGTATCTGGGCGTTTCTTTTCCCGGACCGACGAGAAAATACACCGTGGAAGAAAAACCAAGCGAGCGCCCAGGCACCGAGGCCAATGCTCCACGGATGGGCCAAAATACTGAGGCGAAGTTCTTCCGGGAAAACCATCGCGATCGTGAGAATGCCCAGCACCAGCAGGACGAAAAGTTGACTTACCCTGCCTATAACTTGCCAGATACCGGGGAGGAGAATGAGATTTAGGACTGCGACTATTCCGGCGACTGTGAGCGGTGGAAGCGCCGAGTCGTATTTCCAGATCATGCCGGTGCACAGCAGCGTCAACGTTCCCATGGTCCCGAGATGCCAGCGGGCCAAGTGGCGGCGCAGATCGGGCAGGAACATCCCGAAGGGGTGGTGCATCGGGGCGCGCACCGCGTCAGTTAAAACGAACCCAAAAATCACCGGCATAACAAACCCCCAGCCAGCGAGGGCGTTGCCCTCCGTATTGCCGAGCAGGTTGATCACGACCATTCGCAGGCCGAAAAAAAGCATGAAGAGTAGGCCCACCATCTGGGCTGAGTGCCACGGACGCAACAGGGTCAGATAAACGCGCCAGTTCATTGGGCAAGACTCCGTTCGTTGATCAGCAGCGGGAAGAGCTGCTCCAGGTTGAGCGGGCGACTGTCGATGACGTTTGCGCTGTGTTGGGCGGAAAATTGGGCGATGGTCTCGCTGCTGGGCAGGCGCACTTGCAGGCGGGCGCGCCGGGAATCGCCTTCGCGGGCCAACACCCAAGGCTCGGCAAATTTCCGGGGGAGTTCACTGCCACTCGCCGGCGTGACGATCCACTCGGCGTAGCGCTCCTGCAATTCGTCGTAGGGGGCACTCACGGCCAGCTCGCCTCGATCCAGGCAGACCACCCAGTCGATGATTTTTTCCACATCGGACAAGAGGTGGGAGGAGATGATGATCGTGCCTTCATCCTCGCGTACGAGGTCCAGCAAAAATTTGAGCAGGCTCTGTCGCGCGATCGGATCGAGCGCGCTCATCGGCTCATCGAGCAGGAGAAGCTTGGGATGGTGGCAGACGCCGAGGATGATCCCGAGTTTTTGCAAATCGCCGGGACTGAGTTCGTCGATTTTGCGTGCAGGGTTGAGATCGAGTTCGTCGAGCAGGCGCTGTTCCCGCGGCTGGTCCCAGTTTTTATAGAAGGAGGCGTGAAACTGGAGTTGCTGGGCGACGGTCATCCAGTTGATGAATTGCCCTGCCTGCGCCACGATCCCGAGCACCGATAACTCCGGGGCCGCAAGTTCGCCGCTGGGACGCCCCAGCGTGGAGCAAGTGCCCAGTGTAGGGAGCAGCAAACCACACGCGAGATTCAGCAGCGTGGTTTTGCCCGAGCCGTTGCGACCGATGAGACCGACCACTCGGCCGAACGGAATTTCCAGCGTCAGTGCGCCCAAGGCCTGATGAGCGCCGAAAGTTTTGTTTAATTGATAGGTGACGAGCGGGGAGGTCATAGGAAAAGTGGGTTAGGGCTTGGGCGGATTCAGCATTTCACGAAAAAGGCGCGTGGCTTCAGTGGGGGAAATGCCGAGCTGCCGGGCGATACCAACCGGCCCGGCAAGGCTGCGGCGCAGTTGCTCAATCTTGCTGGCTTGGGTGTCGTCGGCGTGGCGGGCTTTGACGGTGAGCGTTTGGCCGCGTCGCCGTTCCAGCACGCCATCATGTTCGAGCAAGCTGTAGGCCTTGCTGATCGTCATCGGATTGAGCGAGAGTTCTTCCGAGAGAGCGCGCGTCGAGGGGAGTTCGTCACCGGGCTTGAGCGAGCCGCTCGCCACCAGCAGGCGGATCTGATCCACGATCTGCCGGTAAGCCGGGACGCCACAGTGATGATTGATGACGAGAAGCATGAGCTATCTGGTTAGTGTATTAGTGTACTAATAAAGCAAGAAAATTGTGGTTTTCACGTGGAGTGCGCACAGTGCGCCGCGGGTGATGAGGTTGAGCGTTCGCGATTTTCTCAGGTCGCGATGGCCCAGATGGAGCGACTTGACCCACGGCGGGCGACCCCAAGGCGCAGGAGCAAGCACGCTCGCTCGCCCAAAGCGTGTTGCAGTCAACCCGTATCACCGACGGTTTGATCCCACCAGCTCAGGCTCGTTGGATTTATCAGGTAGGGGCCGTTGCCCTCAACGGCCTTGCGGATATAATCCGTCGCGATTGGCGGTTGAGGGCAACCGCCGCTACCGTTCAGGACCGATAAAGTCTGAAAACCACAAGCGCTAGGAGGCTCCTTTCCTTAGCCGATCGGCTGCCCTTGAATGGCGGTTCATCGCTTGCCAAAAAAACCGAACGGGTTTTGCTGATGACATGGAAACGAGTGCGAAGATTCCCTTCACCTTGCCGCTGGGTGCGACGATTCCGGCGTTTCGATTGCAGGCCACTGACGGAAAACTTTACCGGATCAGTGATTTCAAGGATGCCAAGGTGCTCGTGGTTTTCTTCACCTGCAACCATTGCCCTTATGTGACCGGGTCGGATGATGGCACGCGGAAGACGGCTGAGCGCTTCGAATTTCAAGGCGTCCGCTTCGTGGCGATCAACTCTAATAGCGTGAACACCTGCGCGGATGATTCTTTTTTGCACATGGTCACGCGCATGCAGCAGCAGAAATTTCCGTGGACATATCTGCATGACGAGAAGCAGGACGTGGCCCGCGCCTACGGGGCGCTGCGCACGCCGCATTTCTACGTGTTCGATGCTCAGCGCAAACTGGTCTACACGGGACGCGGTGTCGATAGCCCGCATCATGCCGCGAAGATCAAGGTCAACGATCTGGCAAACGCTATTGAGGATACGCTCGCCGGTCGTGCGGTGCGCGTGCCGAAAACGAATCCGATCGGTTGCAACGTGAAGTGGGAGGGCAGGGACGCCCACTGGATGCCGGCGGATGCGTGCGATTTGGGATGAGGCGCGGCGACAATGCGGGCAACATTCAACTTCCAACACTGAACGCTCAACGTTCCAGGAGCGGAACTGGCCGCAGATTGTGGAGGAGACAACTTGAGCATTGAGACTTCAGTGTTAAACGTGGGGTGTTCCGCGCCACAAAGCTAGTCGTGTAATCGTACTTTACAAATAGTATGACTAAATGCTAAGTACGCTTTCATGATCAAGCGCCCCTTCTGGCAGGATCGGCTGGAGCGACTGTGGCGCGAGGCCCCCATTGTCTGGCTCGCGGGCGTGCGGCGTTCGGGCAAAACCACGCTGGCGCAAAGTTTGGGCGCGGAGTGCAGTCTGTACGTGAATTGCGATTTGCCGGCGACCGAGGACCGATTGAGCGATCCCGTATTGTTTTTCCGGGGCTGCGACCGTCCGGTGGTGGTGTTCGGACGACACATGGTGTTCGGCGCGCAGCACTTTGAGCTGATCCTCGACGCCCTGGCGCTTGTGGATAGGTAAACCCAGCACTACCTGTGCTGTGTCGGCGGCAGACTGGACGAAGCCATTTACGTCCACATACATCAGGTTGGCGATCAACGCTGCGTAGAGGGCGCGCGACTCGGCGTAGGAGGTCCCTAAGACACGCGCAAAGCGGTCTGAATGCAACAAAACTGGATCGGCAGCATTATCTTCCACCGGCACCGGCGTTGCCAGGTTTGCCAGAAAGGCTACATTCGCCGCAACCTCAACCGGCGGGTTCTTCGGATCGTTGACCCCGTGGTTGAAGATGGTTGGCGTTGAATAGGCGTAGGCCAGGGGAATCGAGACTGGATCACCGGCGGCCGCGACATAATTTCCAAAGTAAAAAGGCACACCGACGTTGCCATACACTGCGGCAGCGCGCACGTTAAGACCACCCGCAGTGTTCGTCCGCGGGGTTGTGTAGTAGTAATCATCCAGGGCCGGCGGCGCAAGCTTCAGGTTATAGGCCATGGCGTTGGCAAACTTACCGCCGCTCGAGAAGCCAACCAGAAACACTTTTGTAGCGCTGTTGAGACCCAGCGCCACATGTACGTCACGCACCAACAATTCATCGGCGTTGATATTCGCATTCCAGGCATCGTCCGCCCCTTGCGTTGCCGGGTGATTGAAGTTGGCCGGGTCAAAACGCGCCGAATCGGGGATCAACCAGTTGCTGTCCACGGGCCGATGGGTGCTTTCCAGCAACACGACGGCATAGTTGTTGCGCACCAGGTCGCCGAGCAGCGCGGCCTCTTCTTCGCCCGTAATCCACATTTGGGCCGAGCCTTGCCCGCCGTGGAAGACGTAGACGCGGCCTTGGCGTTGGCGGGGGTGTAGGCGTAGACGTTCAGTTGTGGGGCCAGACAGTCGTTCGGATCCAGGCCGCCTGGATTCGACGGTGCCGCGTTCCAGGCTGCCTCAGCCGGATTCGTCACTTGCATATGCTGTAACGTAAAGGGCAGGAT
>ENA-ORBV01017442-ORBV01017442.1-microbial-mat-metagenome-genome-assembly--contig:-NODE-17442-length-10261-cov-5.762765_pt1 | contig 10261 bp, 10 predicted proteins | sample MGYA00237777_ERZ505514 | MGnify/ENA primary metagenome ERZ505514 (study PRJEB26160, sample SAMN06269048) | microbial mat metagenome | isolation source: Oligotrophic lake microbial mat | place...
TCCATCCACCCGCCCACCACGCCCGGCAACGGAGCGGTCGCCATGCCACTCGCGCTACTGGTCGGGATGGGCCTCGGATGGTCGATCGGCTGGCGTCGCGCGCGCGGGTGGGCGCTGATGGGGGCCGGGCTGGCGTTGCTCCTGCTGCTGCCGGGCGTGGTGGGCGGGTGGATGGATGGCCGGCGGGACTGGGCGGCGGCCACCGCCGATACGGCCCTGCTGGATGCCTCGGACCGCGCGCTGCGCCCGCTTCCCGCGGGAACCCTCCTCGAACGCGTCTCCGGGCCCGGCTGGGCCGGACACGTGGCGGTGCGCGACCCCGATGGAGCGTTTGGCTGGATCCCTGCCGCCGACCTGGTCGCCGCCCCGTAGGATGCCGTCAGCGCGCGACTTCCGCACGCGGCGAGCGACGGCATGCTTCGCCGCGATGCCGGTCGAAGCCACTCCCGACCTCGACCTGAGCCAGCACACCCGGCTGCTCCCGCAGTGGCATGTGGTTCTGCTCAATGACGACGACCACACCTATGAATACGTCATCGAGATGCTCATGGCCCTGTTCGGCCATCGGCTCGAGACCGCGCTGGAGATGGCCTGCGAAGTCGACCGCGAACAACGTGTCATCGTCGATACCACCAGTCGCGAGCGCGCCGAACTGAAGCAGGAGCAGATCCACGCCTTCGGCAAGGACTGGCGGATCCAGCGCTGCAGCGGCAGCATGAGCAGCGTGATCGAACCCGCCGAGTGAGGATCGCGACGCGACCCGCACTCGGCCTGGGATTCACACCAGCTGGGCAGGCTCGGCGTCGACCGGCTCGGCTTGGGCCGGCTCGGCTTCGAGCGGAGCGCTCGCCGCCAGCGACTCGGCCTGCGACAGGCGTTCGAGCCCGCGCACATAGCGACGCCGCTGCCCTTCGAGCACCCTGACGAAGCCGGTGTAGAACGGTTCGCGCTCGGCCAACTCGCGGGCGCGGACCAGCTTCTCGTCCTGCTGGTTGATGGCGGTGTGCAGGCATTCGGCGATGCGTGCGAAGACCGCGCTGTCGAGCTTCACTGGGCTGCGTGTCTCGCCCGATTCGGGGGCATCTTCGCTGGCCTCCTCGGTGTCCACCAGCGGCGCCAGAGCCGGCCGCGCGCGGGCGAAGGGATCGCGCTCGTCGTCGGCGAAGCCGTCGTCCTCGTCCTCGTCCTCGATCGCTTCGACGTCCTCGGTGTCATCGTCGGCGAGCGCGGTTGCCTCGACCTCGACATCGTCCTCGTCGTCTTCGTCCTCCGCGTCGTCCCACTCCTGGTCAGGAGCAGGCGTCTGGTTGCCGGTCAGGGGCCGCACCACCGGCCGTTCGTCGACTGCCACATTTTGGTCTTGGTTCTGATCCATATCCATCTCCACCGTTTCGGTCGTACCGCGCATGCTGAGCACCAGCCGACCGCCCGCCAAGGCGTGCTGCGCCTTCCTCCACGCATGTTGAAAGCAGCGGTTGCGCGCTCGCTGGGAACGTATGTCGGAGCTGATGCGATCAGCGATTGCGCGCGGCGGACCAGCTCAGGAACCGGCGGAACCAAGCAGCACGCCGACGCCCATGGCGATCAGCAGCAGGCCACCGGCGATCGATGCCGCGCGCGCGCCGCGCAATCCGCATGCGCGCGCATGACGGGCACCGAGGACGCTGATGACCAGGGTCAGCACGCCCATCGCCAGCGCCGGCCAGAAGGGCGCGATGCCGAGGGTGGCGAAGCCGACGCCGGCGGCGAGGCCATCGAGACTGGTGAGGAAGCCCAGGCCGACCAGGCGCACCGGTGTCGGCCACCCGGCGGCGGCATCCGCCTCGGCGGCACGGGTCGAGGCCTCCCACAGCATGCGCACGCCGATGGCGGCGAGCAGGATGAACGCCACCCAGCGATCGTTACCGGCGATCAGGCCCTGGGCGCTGACGGCAAGCCACCAGCCCACACAGGGCATCAGCACCTGGAACAGGGCGAACACCACGCCCATGCCCAGCGCCGCCGTCCACGATGGTCGGCGCACGCCATTGCCGCGGGCGATGGCCTCGGCGGCAGCATCGAGGGAAAGGGCGATGGTCACGGCGAAGAGGAGCAGCGCAGGCATGGCGGGATGTTTGGCGGCGCCTGGGCGGGTGCAACGCGGACCGGCCCGGCTTACACCGGCGAGCGACGCGGCAGTGGGTGCTTGCCCACCCTTTCCTGGCCGGCATCACCGTCCGCGGGAGATCCTCATGCGCGTCCTGCTCGCCCTGCTGGTCGTAGCCTCGTGCGCCGCTCTCGATCTGACCCCGCTGCGGGCCGATCTGCAGGAGACGCTTTACTATGGCGCGCTGCCCGAACCGGTCACCGCCCTCATCGCCGCTGCCACCCCAGCGGACGAGCTGATCGCCGCTTTCGCTGCCGAACGCGATCCCCTCGTGCAGTTCAATCTGGTCATCGTCCTGGGGCGCCGGCTGGATCGTGATCCGCCGCCAGCGGAAACCGAACGCGCCACGATCATGACCTTCTTCGCCGGAACCCTCGCGCATGCCCATCCGTGGGTCCGGGTCGAAGCGGTCTATCAGCTCGGTCGCACCCATGACGCCGGCCACCTCGCCGCCATCCGGCGCGCCTATCGCGACGAATCCGACTTCGTCTTCCTGCATGCCGTCATCGCCGCCGCGGGCATCCTCGGCGCTGTCGATCCGACCATGACGCCCGAGCAGGAGCAGCGCCTGATGCAGGCGGAAGCCAAGCTCAACGACAACCAAGCGGCGAAGGAGGAGCTCGACCAGCTGGCGAGAAGCGGGCTGTTCTGACGACGGCGCTGGACGAGGGGTAGCGGCGCTCGACGATCCTCGCGCCATGCCCAGCACTGCCCTGACCTTCCCCGACCGCGCCGCCCACCGCGCCTGGCTCGCCAGCCAGGCCGCCCTGCCACGCGGCTTCCGCGTCGGCGCCACGCGCTTCGCGTTCGTCCCGGTCGAGACGCCCAAGCCGGCGAAGATGACGATCACATTGATCGCGCTCGAGCGGCCGACCGAGTCGTTCGCGGCGATGTTCACCCGCAACGCCTTCCCCGGTGCGCCGATCCTGATCGGACGCCAGCGGCTCGCCGAGCCCACCCTCGGCGCGGTGGTGGTGAACAACAAGATCTCCAACGTCTGCGCCCCCGGCGGCGTCGCGACCGCCGAGCGGGTGTGTGCGGCGGCGGCGGCGGCGCTCGGCCTCTCACCGCGCCAGGTGCTGCCCAGCTCGACCGGGGTGATCGGTTGGCAGCTGCCGGCCGAGGCCATGCTGGCGCAGGTGCCGGCGGCGACGACGGCGCTGCAGTCCGCGTCGATCCTGCCCGCCGCCGAGGGCATCGTCACCACCGACCTCTATCCCAAGATCCGCCGCGCCGATCTCGCCGGCGGCTCGATCGTCGGCATCGCCAAAGGCGCGGGCATGATCGAGCCCAACCTGGCGACCATGCTGGTCTACGTGCTCACCGACCTCGACATCCCGCGCGACGAGTTGCGCGCGGCGCTGGCCGAGGCGGTCGAGGGCAGCTTCAATGGCATGTCGATCGACAGCGATACGAGCACCTCCGACACCGTCGTCGCGCTGTCGTCGCGGCAGGTGCCCTGCCCCGATCGGACGGCGTTCCGCGCTGCGCTGAACCGGGTGTGCGCCGACCTCGCCGAAGATGTGGTGCGCAACGGCGAAGGCGTGCACCACGTGTTGCGCGTGCGCGTGCACGGCGCGCCGGACGCGGCGCTGGCGCGCGCGGTGGGCAAGAGCGTGGTCAACTCGCCGCTCTTCCAGTGCGCGGTGTGCGGCAACGATCCCAATGTCGGCCGGCTGGTGGCGGCGATCGGCAAGCTAGTCGGCGTGGTGCGGCCGGGCTTGGACCTGTCGCGTGCGCGGCTGACGATGGGCGGGCATGTACTCTACCAGGACGGCGCCTTCCGTCTCGACCCGGCCAAGGAACAGGCGCTGGTCGCGCACCTCAGGGGCGCCGAGCTGTACGCCAGTGTCGCTCCGGCCGACGGCCTGACCTTCGCTCCGCCGATCGACTTCCCGCCGCACGAGCGGGCGGTCGAGATCGACATCGATCTCGGCTGCGGCGAAGCCGGCAGCACCGTGCTGGGCGCCGACCGCAGCCACGAGTACATCTCGGAAAACGCCGATTACCGGTCCTAGGACCGCGTCCGGATAGCGGCCAACCGCTGCATCGGCCTGCACGCACCGATGCGCCTTGACCGACCAGTCGCCGGTCGAGCGCGCCGTCGTCAGCGCCCTGGCGGAAGCGCGGTACGATCACATCTGGCTGCGCAGGAGTCCTGCCAATCGCTCGGTCGCCTTCTCGCGCCACGGACGGTTCTGCCATTCGGCATGGGTGATGCGCCGGCTGCGTGCGAGATCGGCTGCGAAAGCCGCGATCTGTTCGTGCGCGAAGCCGGCGTCGTAGAGATTGAGGTTGGCCTCGTCGTTGAGACGGAACGAGCGGTTGTCGAAATTGGTCGAACCGACCGAGGTCCACACCTCGTCGATGATCATCACCTTGCAGTGGAACATGGTGGGCTGGAACTCGTGGATCTCCGCGCCCGCCTCCAGGATCGGGCCCCAGCGCGAACGCGAGGCACGACGCGTGACCTTGGCGTCGATGAGCGGGCCCGGCAGGATGATCTGCACGCTGACGCCCCGGCGCAGCGCGCTGACGATGGTATCGCGGGCGAGGTCATCGGGCACGAAGTAGGCGCTGGCGATGCGCACGCTCTGCTTGGCGCAGGCGATCGAGAGCAGGTAGAGCAGGCGCACGCTCTCGGCGCCTTCGTCGGGCGAGCTGCGGAAGAGCTGGGCCGAGAGTTCACCGGCGGGCTCCAAGGCCGGGAAATAGGCGTCGCCATGCAGCAGCATGGCCCGCGTCTTCAGCCAGTTGTCGATGAATGCGGCCTGCATCTGAGCGACCACCGGGCCTTCGACCTGGAAGTGGACATCGCGCCAGTGATCGGCGTCCTGGGCATCGCCCTGCCATTGATCGGCGATGCCGACCCCACCGGTGAACCCAAGGCGGCCGTCGATGATGAGCAGCTTGCGATGGGTGCGGTTGTTGATCCGCCCCAAGGAGCGCATGCCGAGCGGATGGAAGCGCTCGACCTGGATGCCGGCGGCACGCATCTCGTCGAGCTTCGCCGCATCGAGTTTGGTGCCGACGCCATCGAGCACGACATGCACCGGCACCCCGGCGCGGGCGCGATTGCACAGGGCATCGGCGAACTTGGCGCCGATCTCACCGGTCCAATAGATGTAGGTCTCGAAGCAGACGCTGGTGCGCGCGCCTGCGATGGCGGCGAGCATGGCCGGGAAGATGCGATCCCCGTTCTGCAGCGTGGTGACGAGATTGCCGCCGGTCAGCGGCGGCCCGAGTAGGCACGAGATGAGACGCTGGAAGCACGGGTCTTCGACCGTGAAGGGCGGCTTGATCTCGTAGGCGATCTTCTTCTCGGGCGTGCCGACGTTGATGATCAGGATGATCAGCACGACAGCGACGATCGGCACGACGACAAACCACATGCTGACGAGCGTGGTCGTGAGCCCGACTGGACAACGCCGTGAATCCGCGCCTGGAACACCTGTAGACAGCCACCCACCCGCAGAACCAATCCACCAAGAGGCGGAAGGATGCCCCCTGGCGTCACCAGCCATCCGGCGAGAACCGCCCGGCTGCATGGTGGGAGGAAGGAGCATGGCCGCCCTGCGGGCTGCCCTCTCGAATGTCTGCTCGTGAGCCCGGCACCGGCACGGTTGCGCCCCCCCTCACCAGGATAGGCTGCTCGCCACGTGGAATGCTTCCACTCGGCATCGGGCCCGCCGCAAGCGGCCCGTCGGACGGTACGCCGCGTTCACCCGCCTAAAAGGCACCGCGTCGGAACGCCAACGCCCTTCGGGGCAGGAGACTCTGTGAGCAAGACGTTCAAGGTCGGATTCATCGGTGCCGGCGGCATCGCCCACGCGCACGCCAGCAACCTCAAGAAGGTGGAAGGCGTCGAGCTGGTCTGCGCCGCCGATGTCAGCGCCACCGGCCTGGCCAAGTTCAAGGAGCAGCAGGGCGTCGCCCGCACCTACGCCGACTACAAGGAGATGCTGGCCAAGGAGACCGAGCTCGATGCGATCAGCGTGTGTACGCCCAACGGCCTGCACGCCGAGAACACCATCGCCGCGCTCGAAGCCGGCAAGCACGTCATGGTCGAGAAGCCGATGGCGATGAACAGCACCCAGGGCAAGGCGATGGTCGATGCCGCCAAGAAGGCGGGAAAGCACCTCGTCATCGGCTTCCAGTACCGCTTCGACCCCAAGACCGCGATCATCAAGCGCCAGATCGACGACGGCGAATTCGGCAAGGTCCTCTACGTTCGCTGCCAGGCGCTGCGCCGCCGCGGCATCCCCAACTGGGGCGTTTTCGGCCGCAAGGATCTCCAGGGGGGTGGCCCGATGATCGACATCGGCGTCCACGTCATGGAGATGGCCCACTTCATGATGGGCAGCCCGAAGCCGGTGTCGGCCAGCGGCAACACCTATACCTACCTCGGCAACAAGCCGATGCAGGCGACCTGCGGCTGGCCGAACTGGGACTACAAGACCTACACCGTCGAAGACCTCGCCATCGGCCTGATCCGCTTCGACAACGGCGCGACGCTGTCGATCGAGGCGAGCTTCGCCGCCCACATCGAGAAGGATGTGTGGAACGTCAACGTCATGGGCGAGAAGGGCGGAGCGTCCTGGGACCCGGTCCAGATCTTCAAAGACCAGAACGGCTACATGTTCAACGCCACCCCGGCCCACGTCGGCAAGTGGGACATCTTCGAACACAAGATGCGCCACTTCGTCGAGGTCTGCCGCGACGGCAAGCCCAACCAGGCGCCCGGCGAGCATGGCCTGATGATCCAGCAGATGCTCGACGGCGTCTACGCCAGCGCCGAGCAGAACCGCGAAGTGCGCTTCGATGGAGTCGCTGCCAAGGCCTGAGCCGAACGATCGGTTCACAGCAGCGCGGTCGGCCCGGGTGGATCCACCCGGGCCGACTCTTTTTTGCTGCCGAGCCTGGACGCGCGCCCAGGCTGACCGCCATGCGTGATATCCTCGGTGAGGGCCGCTTCCTGCGCCTGGTGTCGGTCGATGGTTGGGAATGGGCGGAACGCCGGCGCGTCAGTGGCGTGGTCGCGGTGGTGGCGGTCACTCCCGACGGTCGACTGCTGCTCACCGAGCAGCAGCGCCGTCCGGTCGGGTGCGCGGTGATCGACCTGCCCGCTGGTCTGGCCGGCGACGAACCCGGCGCCGAGAACGAAGCGCTGATCACTGCCGCGCGGCGGGAACTCGAAGAGGAGGCCGGCTGGACGGCGGACGAGTTCACCCTGCTCGCCACCTGTCCCACCTCGCCCGGACTGACCAGCGAGACCGTCACCGTGTTGCGCGCCAGCGGCCTGCGCCGGGTCGGTGCTGGCGGCGGGGTCGCCGGCGAAGGCATCACGGTCCACGCACCGCTGCTGACCGAGGCGCCGGCCTGGCTGGCCGCGCGCGCGGCACGCGGCGCGCTCATCGATCCCAAGGTCTATGCTGGACTGTGGTTCGCGCGCGGTTGAGCGACTGCCGACGGGTGAAGGCGGCGGGCGCGGTACTGATGGAGCGGTCTGCACAGGATGGCGCGAAATCGCAGCGTTCGGCCGATGTCCCCGCGAGCATCGCCGGCCATGGACGACACGTGCCCGAGGACAGCAGACCCCCAGCGGTTGCAGGCGTTGTACGACACCGCCCTGCTCGATACCCCGGCGGAAGAAGCCTTTGATCGCCTGACCAGCCTCGGCGCCCGCGTAGTGCAGGCGCCGGTGTCCCTGGTGTCGCTGGTCTGTGAGGATCGTCACTACCTAAAAAGCGTATACGGCATGTCCTTGGCGACTGGCCGTAATCTGCCGATGAGCCATTCCTTCTGTCGCCACGTCGTCGAGTCGGGTGCGCCGCTGGTGCTGCCCGATGCGCGCGAATCGCCGCTCTTGCGCGACAACCAGGCGATCAGCGACCTCGGCGTGGTCGCCTATGTTGGCATACCGCTGAAGACCACGGATGGCTTCGTCCTTGGTACTTTCTGCGTCATCGACCACCAGCCCCGGCTCTGGTGCGATGAGGAGATCCGCCTCGTCACCGACGTGGCCGCGGCGACCATGTCCGAGATCAATCTCCGCTGCGAGCGTGACCTCGCCCGACGGGCGCGCGCCGAACTCGAACAATCGCATGCTGAAGAGCGGGCACGCGCCGCGGAATGCCAGCGCCTGCACGCCGAGGTGAAGCGGCATCAGGCCGAGGAGGAGGCGGTGAGGGGCAAGACCGAGGCGCTCGAACGCAGCAACGCCGACCTCGAGCAGTTCGCCTACCTCGCCTCGCACGATCTGCAGGAGCCGCTGCGCATGGTGACCGGCTTCCTCAACCTGGTGCAGCGGCGCAGTCCGAGTCTGGATGCCCAGGGCGCGGAATGGCTGGCGAGTGCCGCCGAAGGCGCGTTGCGCATGCAGCGCCTGATCCAAGACCTGCTGTCCTATGCCCGGGTCGACACCGTACCGCGCTCGGGTTCGACCTGCGACAGCGAAGCGGCACTCGATGAAGCCTTGCGTATCCTCGGCACCAAGCTGTCCCTGGCGGGTGGCGTGGTCGAACGCGAGCGTCTGCCGCGCGCGAGATGCGCGCACTCGCAGCTGGTTCAGGTCTTCCAGAATCTGATGGGCAACGCGGTGAAATATCGCGGTCCGGATCCGCCGCGCATCCATGTCCATGCCCGCGCCAGCGGCGACACCGTCGAATTCGCCGTCGCTGACAACGGCATGGGCGTGGAACCCGAGTTCGCTCCGCACATCTTCGATCTCTTCTGCCGGCTGCGCAGTCCAGGTCCTGTGCGTGGCACCGGACTCGGCTTGGCGATCTGCAAACGCATCGTCGAACGGCACGGCGGTCGGATCTGGGTCGAGTCGCAACTCGGCTCGGGGTCGGTCTTCCGATTCACGCTACCAACCGCCGCGTGAACGCCGGCTCAGTGGCTGGGCCCGAATTCGAAACGGAGCGTAGCTGAGCTACCGCGCGTGCAGGACGACGCCGGTAACGCCGACGAGATCGGTCGGAACCGACAGGCAGGATTCGTGCCCTAGGAGCCTGTCGGGGATAGCGAGCTTCGGCTGGCTCGGTCTCGGACGTCATCTCCTAGTTTGGCGAAACGACCAGGTAGCGGTGCTACCTTGGGTCGTTTCGCCGCCTTGGATCTGCGATCCGATCCACGTCGCCATCCTCGCTCCTTATCCCCGACAGGCTCCTAGCCTCTCAGCGGACGGGACGCGCGACCTTGCGCAACAATCGCTGCTCGAGGTCAGCCTTTTCGCCACGGCACAGATGCAGCTCTTCGCGCAGGGCCTGGATCATGCGTCGCACGAAGTCGGGGACGATGTCGAGGTGGGCTTGTTCGACGAATGCGACCCGCTCGTCCCCGCTGAGGCCAAGCGCATCGGCCAACAGGTCGACACGATCGATGGGCAGCGGTCGCTCGCGATGTCGGACGCGATTGAGGTACGAAGGATCCATGCCTGCGCGCAGCGCGACCGAGCGCAGCGAGAGCCCCTTTTCACTCGCGAGGCGGGCGAGCAGGTCTGGGAATTCGATGCCCAGCACGGGATGAGCATAAGGCATGGGACGCTTTGGTCGGGGTGGCACTTCGGGTCGTCGTAACGCGCGTTCGCGGGTTCAGCTATTGCCACTTGCGTCATTAGGACTGGCTACGCAGATAGTGACGAACTGGCACTGGACGCGTGTTCCGCGACGAAATCCTCCCGCGCTTTTTCGCCAAGCATCGACGGTCAATGGCGGGAATAGTCGGGGTGTACCAGGTCTGGTCCCCCCGCCTCTGGACAGCTTCGGTCACCAGCGACCATGCCCGTGTGAACTCACCCCGCACCCTCGTCTGGCTGGCGCTCCTGGCCTGGGCGACGGTGACGGCCACCCCCCTCACGGCGGCCAGCATCCTCTGCCTCGGTGACAGCCTGACGGCTGGCTACGGTCTCGAAGAGGCGCAAGCCTGGCCGGCGCTGCTCCAGGCTCGGGCCAATGACGAAGGTCGGGATTGGCGGGTCATCAATGCCGGGGTGAGCGGCGACACCACGGCGGGCGGACTGCGCCGCATGCCCTGGGCATTACTGTCTCTTATACACATCTCCGAGCCCACGAGACTAAGGCGAATCTCGTATGCCGTCTTCTGCTTGAAAAA
>ENA-ORBV01017443-ORBV01017443.1-microbial-mat-metagenome-genome-assembly--contig:-NODE-17443-length-10261-cov-4.708857_pt1 | contig 10261 bp, 11 predicted proteins | sample MGYA00237777_ERZ505514 | MGnify/ENA primary metagenome ERZ505514 (study PRJEB26160, sample SAMN06269048) | microbial mat metagenome | isolation source: Oligotrophic lake microbial mat | place...
ATCTCGTCGGCGCTGCGCCGGCCGACCTGGCGGGCGCACTGGTGGCAGTGCTGCACCCCGATGCGGGCCCACAGCACGCGCAAATAGTCATGCACCTCGGTGATCGTGCCGACCGTCGAACGTGGATTGCGCGCCGACGATTTCTGCTCGATCGCGATGGTCGGGGCAAGGCCGCGGATACTCTCGTACTTCGGCTTCTCCAGCTGGCCGAGAAACTGCCGCGCATACGAGCTGAGCGACTCGACATAGCGACGCTGGCCCTCGGCGTAGATGGTGTCGAAGGCGAGCGAACTCTTGCCCGAGCCGCTGGGGCCGGTGAACACCACCAGCTGGCGTTTCGGCACATCAAGATCGACGTTCTTGAGGTTGTGCTCGGCCGCGCCGCGGATCTGGAGGGTGTGCAGTTCAGCTGCGGCGAGGGCGGTTGGGTCAGGCATGGCCCAAGCAGCGTGGTGCCGCCTACGCGTCGGCAATCCGCAGGAGCGTATCCAGATACACGCGCAGGTCCGGGTTGGTCCCGTCCGGAGCGGTCAGTTTGCGCACCACCAGATCGCCACCACTGGCGACGATCTGCCGGCTGCCCGAGGACATCGACGAATAGCCGATGATGATCGGGGTCAGCGGGGTGTGGATCGCGCGCAGACGCTCGGTCACTTCATCGCCCCGGGTATCGCCGAGGTAGAAGTCCATCAGGATGACCCGCGGCAACTGATCTGCTGCATGTGCAACACGATGGGCGAACTCGGCCACCGCCCCATCGCCATTGAGAAAACTTTCAAAACGGAACACCGGCAGCGCCGCCACTGTCGCGGCGGCAACGCGCTGATTGGACGGCGCATCATCGACCAGCCAGATCAACATGGCCGTCGTCCACAGTCCCTGCTGATGCGCGGTGATCCGGGCATGCGCAGGAGCTTGGTATCCGTACGCCAGCGCCAAGCTGGAAGCCACGATGCTGCACGCGCCGACTCAGGAACCGGAACCGACGACTCCAGGGCGGACCCAGACTTCCGTGGTCGTGATCGGTGCAGGCCTCATCGGGCTGTCATGCGCCCTCCATCTCGCCCGCGACGGCCACCGCGTGGTCGTACTTGATGCATCACGCGAGCCGCAGGAGAGCAGCTGGGCCGCGGCCGGCATGCTCGCTCCGCACCATGAATCCGAGCAACCCTCGCCCTTGTGGCAGCTGTGCGCCGATAGCCTTGCGTACTGGCCGGAGTTCCTTGCCGGCATTGGATTGCCACGCGCAGCGGCCGACTGGCACGATGGCGGCGGCTGGATCCGAGCCCGCAGCGTGGCCGAGCTGGACCAGCTTGAGGCCAGCCTGCGCTGGCTGCGCAGCACCGGAACAGACGTTCTGCGCCTATCGCCTGCCGCTTACTCGCGCGCCTGCCCGGGGGCCGATCCCGGCGTCGGAGCCCTCTGGCTGCCTGGCGCCCAGGTCGATCCGCGCCTTGTCCTGCCATCGTTGCGAACCGCATGCCGGGCTGCCGGCGTGGTCGAGCAGTGCGGCTCGCCGGTGGTCGCCCTGGAGGCAAATGTCGTCACCACGGCCGACGGACTCCACCATGCCTGCAACGAAGTGCTGTTGGCGAGTGGCGCGTGGACCCCCGCGCTCGCCGCGCTGACCGGGGTGCGACTGGGAGGCGCGCCGGTGAAGGGCCAGATGGTCCGCCTGAACGGGCCGTGTCGGCTGCCCGGATTCGTCCGCGAAGGCCATCGTTATCTCATGAGCCGTCAGGACGGCAGCGTAGTGGTCGGGGCCACCATGGTCGAGGCAGGCTTCGACCGCAGCGAAGACGCCGCGGCGATCAACGAACTGGCCGCGTGGGCCGCCGAAGCGGTGCCGGCTCTGCGTACATCCACGGTCAGCGAATCGTGGACCGGGCTGCGTCCCCGCCTGGCCAGTGGCATGCCGGCTATCGGAAGGGTTCGTCCAGGCCTACTACTCACCACCGGCCATTTCCGTAACGGCGTCCTGCTGGCCCCGATTACCGGATCGATCATCTCTTGTCTGATTTCCGGCCGCGATCCCGGAGTTCCGGCTTTGGTCTTTGACCCATCTGCCGTAGTGGGCTAGACTCTACGACGGAGACCCAGGTGCCAGACATCCTCATCGTCGAGGACAATCCTGTAAACCAGAAGCTCATAGCGTTCCTGCTCGCCCGCGCCGGCTACTCGTACGAGATCGCGGACAACGGGCTGGCCGCGTTGGAACGTCTCCGTGCCGCGCCGTACCGCTTGGTCCTCATGGACATGATGATGCCGGTGATGAATGGATTCGACGCGACGCGGGCCATCCGCAACGACCCCAAGTTGGCTGCCCTGCCAGTCATCGCTCTGACCGCCAACGCGCTCAAGGGCGAAGACGACAAATGCCGTCTGGCCGGCTGCAACGACTACATCGCCAAGCCGTATTCGAAGGACCAGGTTCTGCAGGCGATCAAGCGACTACTGTAGGCTCGGATGAAACCCTGGCTTGCTATCTCTGGCCTCACCTTGGCCACCATCGTGCTCGCGGCAGGCGGTGCTGCCGCCCTGACTGGCCGTCCCGGCTGGCTGTTGACCCCCTTTCAACGTGTCATCGCACCCAGCAATGAGCAGCACGACGCGATCAAGCTACTGCAAGATCAGCTCGCCAAGCTCACTGCCGAGAACGCCCTGCTGCGCGCCCGCCTGGCGCAGTACGCCTCGATCACCGGCGAAGGAGGCTTCCCGCCCGAGCGCGTGGTGGTGGCGCGTGGACGCATCGTCGGACGCACCGCCCGCACCGGACGCCGGTACATCGAACTGGACGCCGGCACTGCCGACGGGGTGGTGCGCGACCTACCAGTGGCCGACGGCTGGAATCTGGTCGGCCTGACCGCCGGCGTCCGCGAAGGACGCAGCTTGGTGCAGGACCTTGCCGACAGCGAGTCGCGCGTGCCGGCCTCGATCGTCGATGCCAGCGGGGTGATAGCTGAAGGCGTGCTGACCGGCGCTGGCGAAGCCGGCTTTGCCCGGCTGGACTTCATCGAACCGCGCGAGGGTCTGCGCATCGATGTCGGCGCCAATGTGGTCAGTGCCGGATCCGACGGTCGATTGCCACCTGGGCTGGCGATTGGCCGGATCGAAACCGCGGTCCGCGGCACCGGCAGCGAACACTGGAAGCTGCGCGTGCGCCTGACTGGCGACGCCTCGGCTGCGGAAAGCCTGCTGGTCCTGCGTGTGCCGGATCACAAACCGGCCGAGCCAGTGGCCCCGGCAGCGGTAAAGTCGGGCGGGTGAAGGTCTCGCGCTTCGCCCCAACCGCTTCGGGCCGGGCTCATCCCGGGACGCTGCTCGCCGGACTGCTCTGCTGGCTGGATGCACGCAGCCGCGGCGCCCGGCTAATCCTACGCCTGGAGGATCTCGATCCGGACCGCTGCACTCGCGCGCACGCTGACGGTCTGATTGATGACTTCCACTGGTTCGGACTCGATTGGGACGAGGTGGAACGTCAGTCGGACCACGCAGCCGGCCATGCCGCAGCACTCGACCGCTTGGCTGCTCTGGGTCGGCTCTATCCCAGCCCGGTCAGCCGGCGGGAGCTGGCTGCGCTGGGCCGCCGTGCGCCTGACGGCGGCTGGGCCTATGACAACCGCGACCGCGGCCGGCCATTGCCAGCGACCGGCTGGCGCAATTGCGACCAGCCGCTGCGCTGCCGCATCGACGACGGCCTGATCGGTCTAATCGACGGGTCTGGACTCGACCTCTCGCAGGATCCTGCCGCCACGGCCGGCGATCCACTGGGGCGCCGCCGCGATGGCACTGTCTCGTACGCCTTAGCTGTGGTGGTCGACGATGCGCGCAGCCGGATCGACCGCGTGGTGCGCGGCCGCGACATCGCCGCCGGCACCACTGGACAGGTCGCGCTGCAACGCGTCCTCGGTCTCAGTATGCCGGCCTACCACCACCACTTGCTGCTGTGGGAGCACGGCGCCCAGGAAAAGCTGTCCAAATCGCACGGCGCGATCGCCGCTCCGCAGCTGCGTGGTGCCTATCGGCCCGCCGAGCTGTGCGGTTTCATCGCCGCCTGCGCCGGCCTCGTTCCGCCAGGAACAGACTGCCTGCCCGGCGATCTGCTGCCGGCATTCGCTTGGCCGCAGGTGCAGCGGGACGATGTCGTGATCGAAACGGCAGGAGACCGGCTGCAGATCCGGCGATAGACTCCGAGGTCCTATGCCCGCTGCATGCGCGTCGGGGTGGCCCGCCATACCGTGTGCTCGACCGTGCTGAGCGGAGGTACGGTGATCGCCGGCAGGCCAGAGAGCGGATGAACGCCCAGCCAGCGGGTGCGCCGCTCGGTAGCATCTTCGGCCAGCAGCACCGGGGCGGCTGCGAAGCGCGTGGCGTTGGTCAGACGCAGCACAATGCGGTCGGGCGAGACGTGCACGATCTGCACATGCACGTGGTCGAGCACGGCCAGTTCCAACGTGTCAGTGGCGAGATGGATGCCCGGCACCTCGGCAACCGTGTTGAGGATGGCCGGCTCGCTCCAGCAGCTACCGCCGAAGATTTCGCCGACGCCGATCTCCTCCCAAGGCTCGCCGCGCACCTCCCAGTCGCTGAGATTGACACGCTCGTTGACCCAGCCCGGGGGCATGACCTTCCAGCGCTTGCCGGTTCGGGTATCCGGAATCGGACGGTCAGAACGCGAGACGTACTGCGGCAGACAGCGGGCGATGTCGCGAATCACATCCAGCCAGCAGGCCTCGCCGGTGGCGCGCCACAGCTTCAGCAGCGAAGCGCCAGACAACGTGCAGATGCCGGGCGCGGCGTGCTTGTTCTGCACATTGGCCCACACCGTCCCGGTGCTGAGCATGTCGAACTTCCCGAACGTGCTGTTCGGCGGGAAACGGAAGTCGTAGCTGGTCACCCAGGTGGCGCAGTAGGCGGCGCAGCGGCGGGCCGCCTCGATCCATTCGGCCTGGCCGCCACTCTCCTCGATCAGTACGACGAAGCTCTCAAGCAGTGCGGCGGCGGATTCGCTGTCAACGTTCTGGGTGATGTCGCCTGGTCCGCCATTGGTCAATCCCTTGGCCAGGAAATGGTCACGGTAACGTCGCGCCGCGCCTTCGGCGACAGCGCGGTAGCGCGGTTCATCGAAATAACGTGCCGCCAGCGCCAGGCCGGCGGGTGCAAGGGCCGCTGCGCACGATCCGCCAATCACCGTCTGTCCACTCTGGCCGTCGACGTAGTGCGGCAGATGACCGTACTCGTCCCACACCTTGGCGAAGCCATCGCACAGGCCACGAGCCAGCGCCAGCCAGGCCGGTTTCGCTTCGACGTGTGGAGGCCCGACGCGCAGGTGCAACAGGGTCTTCATCAGGAAGTACAACGTGTCTGCGCTGTAACGTAGATAGCAGCGCTTACCGTCGTCCTTCCAAACACCGTCACCGAAGCAGCCGCGCAGGAAGCCCGACGGTGTGCGACTGGTCGCCACGAAATCCCAGGCGCGCAACGCGCGGTGGTAACTGACCTGGTCACCAGCGATCAGCAGTGGCCAGATCGTATTGCTGCCGCCGACCCAGCCGGTCTGCCAGTCTTGCGAGGGCGACTCGCGCATGCCCACCGACCAGTAGCCGTGTGGCTCGGTCCAACTTTCTTTATTGTGCTTGTCCTCGATCAGCTTGAACGCGCTGGCGAAGGGCAGATCGTGGCGTTCCCGGCTGGGCGCCAGTTCTTTGCGGCAGGCGACGAAGCGGGCGTACATCGCCTCGGGCGTCGCGGCGGCGAAGGTGTGCAGCACGACGCGGACGCTGATCGTATCACCGGTTGCCAGGGTGGCCCCGCGATCAGCCAGCCGACCCTTCCAGTTGTACTTGCCGCCCTGCCGCACGCCTGGGCTCTTGATCAGGATGCGAGCGGAGCGGCGGTCGTCGGACTCTTCGACATGCAGGCCCTGATCGCCATGCGCACCGCCCTGATCCGTGATCAGCAGCAGGCCACGACCGGTCGCTGGACTCTGCACCCCGACACAGGGCGTGGAGCAATCGCCGACCAACACCTGAATGCGACTCGGGCCGCTGCCATGTTCCAAATGCGGGCAGCTGGTGATGGTCACCCAATTGTGCGGGTCCGGCCTGGCATCCGCGGTCTTCCAAAACGTGGGCGACAGCGCAGGGAAACGGTTGCCGGCGTAGACGCAGGCGGGCATGAAGACCCATTCGTCGACCGACCACTGCCCGAATTCCACCGCCACACCAACCGAAGCTTGGTCGAGACTGCCGGCGACCACGGTGAAGACGCAGTCAAGCCGCTCGCCGCCGGCCGACGTCATGGTCGTGGTGACCGCCACACGCAGGCGGGCCCCGGCCAACGCCAATTCGGCTCCATCGCGGCAGTCGACCGTCGCCTCGGCCGTGGGGACAGTGGCGTCATGCGCCACGGCGTAGAGCCGAAGGCGGGCGTGCTGCAGGGCGATATCGTTGCTCATGTTTATGGTATACCGTATTATCTATGATTGCGAGCGGTGGTGGAATGATCCGCGGACAGCGCGCGGAGAGGCGCCCAACTCACGGCGGAGCAGCTTGTTGAGGGCCTGACTGTCAGCCATCCCGACCTGCAGCGCAATCGTAGCGGCGGGGAGATCCGACGAGCACAGCAGATGCTGGGCGAGATGGGCCCGACGGGTGCGCACGAAGCCGATCACGGTGGTGCCGAGCGCAGCCCGGAACCGCCGATCGAGTTGGCTATGACTGATGCTCAGTTGGCGGGCGAGCGTTGCGACGCGCAGGCGGGTGGCCAGACGCAGCTCGATGAGATCGCGGGCCCGCTCGACCAGCGGGTCTCCATCGCTGGTCGGGACATGACCAGCGACCTCCCACAGGACATCCCACAACCGGGCCGCCGCACGTTGCGGCGCGCGTTGCAACCATGGCGCCGCGGCCGTCAGGGCTCGTTCGATCGATACAAATTGTTGCCCAAGATCGACCAGCATGGGCATCTGCACCAGATTACCCGCAGCACGAAAATGTACGTAGGTGTGCGCCTTCTGGGCAAGCATGCGGTAACGCATCACCGCCCCCGGTGGCGTTATGCCAGCCGTTCCTGGCCGGATATCCAGCTGTTCGCCAGCGATTTCAGCCTGACACGCGTATGGGTAGAGGTGCAGCTGCCACAGACCTGGCAGGGCATAGCGGCACAGTCCCGGTCCGTGCCCGGCCACCGCGATCGCGACGGGGATTGGAGCAGCGCCAAGCGGCAGAGCCAGCATGCGCAATTTGTACCAGCAGTGCGCAACGAAGGCAATAGCAGTCAACCGCACTTGGACATCCTAGCAGCATGCACCCAGCACCCGCCATCGATACCACCGCATTCGCCCGAGATGGTTACCTGGTTCTCCGCCAGCGCATCGAGCAGGCACGCATCGCCGCCATGCGCGCGGCCCTCGCCGCCGAGGTCGACACCATCCTTGGCGAGTTGCAGCGCGAAGGGCGCGTCAACGACACCCGGCCTGACCTACCCTTCGAACGTCGGCTGTGCGTCGCCCGCGAACACGCAGGCGCGCACGGCCGGAGCTGGACCGACCGGTTAGCCGTGCCCGCCACATTCGCGCTGCACCAGGATCCCGGCCTGATCGCCGTGCTACATCAGTTGCTTGGTCCGGTGCTACATGGCCACAGGCAATTCAACGTCCGCCCCAAGCTGCCTGGCCAGGATCTGACCACCGTGCCCTGGCATCAGGACACTGGCTATTACGGGTCGCAGACTGCGCGTGACGTCATCATCACCGCGTGGATCCCACTCATCGAGGTCGATGGACGCAACGGGTGCATGCAGGTGATCCCGGGATCCCATCTGGCTGGCGCGATCAGCCACGTGAAGGCCAACGATGCCGGTGACTTCCTGCGCCTGGAGACCGCTGTCGATGAAGCCCAGGCCGTCACCCTGGCGATGTCGCCAGGCGACGTCCTGCTGATGCATAATCTGGTCTATCACCGTTCGACTGACAACCGCAGCGACGACATCCGCTGGTCGACCGACCTGCGCTTTTGGCGGCCCGACACGCCCAGTGCCGCCGATCTGCTGGCCGGATTCCCGCAGCCGTGGGTGCTGGAGGGTGGCCCTCCGACGACCTGCGATACCTGGATGTCGTGGTATCAGTAGTAGGTCAACAGGTCGTCTGACTTCACCCGCCCGTCCTGGTTACTCGGCCCAAGCTGACCGAACAATCCGAGCAGGACGAGATCCCGACGCGGCACAGCGCCAGCGCCGCGCCCCATCCACCAGGCGACGCAGACAAAGCAGGGCAGGCTGATCGCCATGCGCACGGCAAGCAGGGCGGTACCGTCGGCTCCGGCGTTGAGCGCATCCTTGATCAGCACGCCTTTGGCGGCGAATAGGATGGCGGCACCGGCGGCCAGCAGACAGCCCAGTCGATACAGGTCCATGGTGGACTCCACGCCGAGCGATGATGGTTATTCCCTGGCGGCCCGGCGCACGCCAGGGACCGCAAACACGTGCGGCCCGCTCGGTTGAGCGGGCCGCACGCGAGGAAAACTACGCGTCGATGCCGCTCAGGTGATCCAAAGCGGAAAAAGCCAGGCAGCGACGACGGTATGCGACAGCATGGAAAGCATCATGCCGTGAAGACGTATTCGGGCAAGCGCGGTCAGGCGACGGCGCATTCGGCGCAAAGACCGCGCAGTACGATCTCGTGATCTTCAACGCGGAAACCAGTCGGAGCGATGCCCTGCACGCCATGCACGCAGCCGTCCACCTCGAAGACCCGCTGACAGGCGCGGCAATGGAAGTGGTGATGATGTCCGCGATCGGCGCTCTCGTAGCAGGTCGGATGACCAGACACCTCGACCGGCACGACCTGGCCGGTGTCGCGCAGATCCTTGATCGCGCGGTAAACAGTGGCGATGCCCAGCTGCGGCACATTGGCCTGCGCCAGCACCAGCAGCTCTTCGGGAGTCATGGGTCGGGCGGCGTGGACCAGGACATCCTCGATCGCCTTGCGCTGCCGGGTACTGCGTTCCTGAACCATACACGTAGCCTATCCGGTGGCCGAGCCGGCTCCAGTCAGAGCGCCGACCGCCGCGATGCAGGCGGTGGCGAAACGGTCGAGCTCGGCAGCGCTGGTCCCACGACCAATCGACACGCGAATAAACGAACGGGCCAGGGCGTCTTCGCCACACAGAGCGCGGGCGACATGGCTGGGTTCGCCTCGTCCGGCCATGCAGGCTGCCCCCGTGGAGATGGCAAATCCGGCAAGATCGAGACGCATCGCGAGGTGACGGCCATCGACTCCTGGATGGACCAGGCCCAGGGTGTTCGGCAGGCCGCCGCCAAGCCGGCGCAGTTGCGGCAATCCTGTCGACAACCGTGCCCAGCAGTCGGCAATCAGCGCAGCCTGGCGGGGACCTTCGCTGAACGCTTCGGTCGAGGCTTCAGCCAGAGCAGCCGCCAAGGCGGCGGCCAGAGCGGCATCTTCGGTACCGCTGCGCCGATCGGACTGCTGGCGGCCGCCCGCGATCAGCGGACTGAGGCGCACCCCCCGACGCAGCCACAACAGTCCGACGCCCTTGGGCGCACCGAACTTGTGGCCGGCGATCACCACCGCGTCTACGCCAAGCGCGGACAGCACCAGGCCCGCCTTGCCGATGACCTGGCAGGCATCGACCAGGATGCGCGCCGTCGCGTTGCGTGCACGCACAGCTGCGGCCAATGCCGCGACATCCTGTTGCGTGCCAGTTTCATTGTTGGCCGCCTGGATGCATACTAGCGCAGCGCCGTCAGCGGCCTCGGCCAAAGCGCCCGGATCGATGCGACCAGTGACGTCCACCGCGACCATACGCGGGCTAACCGCATTGCGCAGCACGGCACTGTGATCGATCACCGATGCAACCACCGGGCCGTCGGCCGCGCGCAGCACGCTCGCCAGCCCTTCACTACCGCCCGAGGTGACGACCAGCTCGTCGGCATGGCAACCCAGGCTTGCGGCGCACGACGCCAGGGCCGCATCCAGCATCGCCCGCGCCAGCTGACCGGTGCGATGCACCGAGGCCGGATTCCCCCACGCCACATCCTGGGTGTGCAGCCAGGCCTCGCGAGCGCAGGCGCGCAGCGGGGCGGTGGCGTTCCAATCAAGATAGACCGGGGGGTGATGGTTCACGGAAGACTACTGCGGTGGCGGGCGGGCAGCTGATCGTCGACCGCGGCGCGGGCGAGGAAGTCCCGTGGCGGACAGCCATAGCGTACACGGAAGGCGCGGTTGAACGCACTGTAGCTG